>Ga0256914_1000029_pt1 | contig 158211 bp, 116 predicted proteins | sample HulkmetaG_FD_191571 | JGI IMG/M metagenome (GOLD analysis project Ga0256914, IMG submission 191571) | Hydrothermal chimney microbial communities from Main Endeavour vent field at the Juan de Fuca Ridge, Pacific Ocean - Hulk | ecosystem: Environmental > Aquatic > Marine > Hydrothermal vents ...
TAGGATACAAGAACGAAAAGATAAACTTTACTTTTATATAGCTATTATAATATTTTCCGCTTTATCTATTCTATGCGGTAGCTTTCTTACCTTGCGAGCACTTGCAAAAGAATGGCAGCAGGCACAGCAAAAAAGCGACTTTGTATCAGACCTGTCTCACGAACTACGGCGACCATTAAGCTCAATTAGAATGTTTTCAGAAATGCTAAAAGACAACCGCGTGCCAAGCGAAGAAAAACGATACGAATACTATAATATTATCACTACAGAGAGCGAACGACTAACAATGTTAGCAAACAACATATTAGATTTTTCGCGGATAGAACGTGGGCGTATTAGATACAATTTTCAAAGACATGACATAGCAAAACTAGTAGAAGAAACCGTTGAACGATTTAAAACATATCTAATAGCAAAAGAACGGCCGGTTAGTTTACACATAAAAGGGAAAATACCAGAAGTGAAAATAGATGCTAATGCCATATCACAGGCATTAATAAATCTTATGACCAATGCAGACAAATATTCGCCAACTGGCAGAGAAATAACAATAAACCTTTTTGCAAACAAAAAACAAGTCATTATAGAAGTGGTAGATCAAGGTATAGGAATTCCAAAACAACTCCATAATAAAATCTTCAATAAATTCTATCGCAGTCCAAGAAAGACAATAGCAGAAACCGAAGGCAGCGGATTAGGGCTATCATTAGTAAAATACACAATAGATGCCCATAAAGGGAGAATAAAAGTTGAAAGCGAGGAAGGGAAAGGGAGTAAATTCTCCATAATCCTTCCTATTATTTAACCATATGCATTCTGCACAATTTAACCTTGTTAAATAGTGAAAAATGCACAAATCAACAAGGTTAAATAGTGAAATAACGGAACAGAGAAGAGATTTGGGAAGAAAGATGCAAAAGATATTAATAGTAGAAGATGATAACAACATATTAACTGGTCTACAAGACAACCTTAAGATGGAAGGGTATTATACATATACAGCCCAAGATGGTCAGACGGCAATAGAACAAGCACATGAAAAACAACCAGATCTTATTATATTAGATGTGATGCTCCCTAAACTGAATGGTTTTGAAGTATGTAAAAGGTTGAGACAAGAAGGGATTAATATACCTATAATATTTCTAAGTGCAATGGGGCAGGAAACCGATAAAGTTTTGGGATTAGAATTAGGAGCAGATGACTATATAACCAAACCGTTTAGTCCTAGAGAACTGCTAGTAAGAGTAAAAGCCGTATTAAGGCGAGTTACCAGTCAGACACAGCAAGAAGAAGTATACGAATTTGATGACATTAAAATTGACTTCAAACGTTACCAACTATTTAAAGCAGGAGAAGAAAAAAAACTAACTGCTGCTGAATTTAAAATACTAAAACTACTTATCTCATGTGCAGGAGAACCAGTAAGTAGGCATAAGATATTATCAGAGATATGGAATGAAAACGTAACAACCCGTACAATAGACACACATATATGGAGCCTTAGAGAAAAGATAGAAGAAGACCCAGCACATCCTAAATATATACAAACAGTGCATCGGATAGGCTACAAATTTGTATTCTGCACAAATCAACCTTGTTAAATAGTGAAAAATGCACAAATCAACAAGGTTAAATAGTGCAGAATAGGTGATTTGACAAAAAATTGACAAAATTTTGAGCTTTTTATGACAACTGCTATATAAAAATGGTATATACTAACATTAGTCAGCGCAGGTTAAACCTATCCTGCACAAATCAACCTTGTTAAATAGTGAAAAATGCACAAATCAACAAGGTTAAATAGTGCAGAATAGATTATGAGGAGGGGATAAGATGAAAAAAAACATAAGAATAACTACAATTATACCTTTTGCTCTAGTTTTTTGTGTCATTTACACCATCGCCCCTTCTTATGCAGAAAAGATTGTATTGCGTTCCTCGTTAGTATGGGGGCCAAATGCAGGTGACTATACCTTTAAAGACAACGGTACCCTTAAAAATGCCCAGATTACCCCTACAGGAGAAATAAAAGTTGCAGATACAGCCAAAACAGACGGTAGTTATACTTCATCTATATACCAGACACAAGAGCCAGTAGGAACAGTGACCGTAAATTGGCAGTTTACAGGAAAGGTTACCATGCAAGTAAGCATAAACGGTGGGGTAAATTACGTAACCGTAGTAAATGGAACGCCTTACACCTTTATTGAACCAAACGCATCCGGACCACAACCTACAGGTTCATCACAGATAAGATGGAAAGCTACCTTATCTGCAGGCAGTACACTTAATAAAGTTACAATTGATTATCAGGATGCTAATGGACAGACAATAAGCACCAACTTCGGTTCTCCTCAATTAAGTGGGTTCACATACAGAAAACCAATCACACTTATAAACACCTCAGATCAACCTTTATTCAATACCCAGATAAAAATAAAAATAGCAGAATCACCCAGTGCAACATCATCCTACGATGTCCAATGCGACAATAAAATCCAAGCAGGATTTACAGACATACGCTTTACTGCAGCAGATGGCACTACCCCTTTGCCCTATTATATAGAGAAGATAACTGGTAGTTCCCCAAACCGTATCGCATACACATGGGTAAAAGTTCCACAACTACCGGCGTCACAAACAATTACAATCTACCTATACTATGGAAATCCTAATGCCGAAGACCTATCCTCACCACAGGCAGTATTTGACTTTTATGATGACTTTACGAAAGCCACTCTTGATATGAACAAATGGCAGATTATAAACGGAAGCTATGCCATAACCGATTCATGGCTAAAACTAACAGACGCAGAACTTATCAGCAAGCAATACAAAATAAAAGATGGCATAATAGAACTCTGTGGCCGTACAGAGACAGGGGGAATAGGTATTATTTTACGAACCCTGTCCGAGACAGGCGCGGACACAACAACTCAAATCGCATACTCAACAACCATCCAAGGAAAAGAACACAGCATAGAGATAGCAGATACAAAACAAAATCAGGCTAAACCCATAAAAATAAACACAACCTATGACTACCGTGCTGTGTTGAAAGGTAGGAAATTAACATTTGAAAGATATACTGCAGGCACGCTTGGAGCAAATCCATCCATTTCTGCAGGTGAAGATAATACAAGCACAACAGCAAACCAAGACACCGCCTCCTCCGAACCAGAAGCAACAATAACCATCACTACAACAGCTGCTGATGCCCTCACTAAAGGATCGATTGGAATAAAGACCACAGCAGGAGGCATAGCAGATATCGCATGGATAAGAACAAGAAAAGACCCATCAGCAATAAAAATACTTCAACCCAAACAAGATACAGCTCAAAAGATATCTATGCCCGAATTTAAAAATACAACAATAGCAGAAAACGGTGACCTTATACTATCTCCAACTGCTCCAGAAGGGACATATGCTAGCGCTACGATGTCTTTACAATACAGCCCTCGCGTAATAATCCCTTCATGGGAAGACAACAATACAGAAACAGCAGAAAATGGGGGGAAAGCAAAACTGAGACTTTCTATCGATGGTGGGAGGCATTATGGTCCTGTATGTAAAAATACAGAATATTACTATAGGTCTAATAACGCTTTTGGTAGAATTTTATCATATCCCAGTAATACATTAGGCAAGAAGCTTAAGATAAAATTAACACTTCAGCGAGCAGAATCTGCTACACCGCATATAAAACAAATCACAGTAGACTATAGAAAAGGTCTTATAACAGTAAATTATCCGGACGGTGGCCAGCAACTTAAGGCAGGGGATACCATAAAAATACTATTTTCCGCACCGGACTACGAGTCTTCATACAAAATGCTTGCAGAATACAGTCTAGACAACGGTAGTCACTATACTTTGATAGCCAAAGACATAAAAGTAGGTGATGGTATGTGTATTTGGCATATTCCAGAAGGCATCTCTAGCGCACAGGCACTTATAAAAATAGTTGATGAAAAAGATAGAAGCAATTTTGGTGTATCGACCAATCCATTTACCATATTATCAGGAAAAGAAGATAATACTACCCTTACACAAGAAGAACAAAGGGCATTAGAGAAAGAGTTGATGGAGTCAGAAGAGATAGATATAGAAAAACTCATCCAAGCAGGGCGCAGACCGGGTACCATACTATATGATTTACTTATAAAAATAGGCAACAACTACAACCCAGACCCAGAAGAAGACGCAAGGGCGAGCTACAAAAACGGCGACATAATAACAGTCAGACCCCATGGATTCAACTGGTCAAAAACAGAACGCAACAGCTACCTGATACTTCAAGTATACCTTAAAAAGAAAGAGGCTGACATACTAATGTCGCCTAAGACCATAGTAGAAAGAGACAAAAAAACAGGGGAAGAAATAACCCGTACTATACGCCGAAGAGCAGTACGGATAAACCTCAAAAAACTGGGAATAAAAGGAAAAATACGCTCAAAAACAGAAAAGATTCGCGAAATAGAATACAAACTAAAAGGACGGCCAGTAATAACAGACAAAATATTACAAAAAAAATAACCTTTTTTTGCTATTCAGCTATCCTGCACAATTTAACCTTGTTGATTTGTGCATTTTTCACTATTTAACAAGGTTAAATTGTGCAGGATAGCTGATTTGACAAAAAATTGACAAAATTTTGAGCTTTTTATGACAACTTTTGTATTGAAATAATATATAATTGTGGTAGTAGAAAGGAAAAACTGACACGGAGCTGTCATGAACAAATCTTTATTTCACAAATCAACCTTGTTAAATAGTGCAGGATGGAAGATTTTTGGGTATTCTGCACAAATCAACCTTGTTAAATTGTGCAGGATGCGGATTCTGCACTATTTAACCTTGTTGATTTGTGCAGGATGGGTTGGGAAGGCTTATGCGGTTACGGAGTTTGTCTCAACTATTAGGGCTACTGGCGGGGATTATAGCCTTTTATCCACTTGGGAGGCCTCGACACAATGTGATTTGACCTCAACCCAGACACAGGTCTTTTCCCATTCTGGGATTACCGGCACAGTTGCAGACGGGGATATTGTAACAGGTGCAACCTCAGGGACCATTGGCACAGTCGTCCATGCAACTTCAACCCAAATCCTTATCAAAAACATCCGCACCGCCCTTACCGGCACGCTTACATTTACAAACGGCTCAACTGCTGTAACAGGGGTTGGTACTGCCTTTACAACTGAGGTTGCTGCTGGCGATTACATTTGGCTTGATGCAGATGGGGTGTGGGCACAGGTATCCTCTGTTACTGATGATACAAACCTTGTGCTTTCAGCTGCTTACTCAGGCACAGGCGGCACAGGCAGTGGTGCTGTTTACAAGGGGTCGTTTACAAGCGGTGAACAGGTAAAGGTTGATGCCGCAGACTACGTAACCATAACCGATGCAGGAGATAGCGCAATAGCAGTTGCTGAATGCTATAATGATTGGCCGGGGGGATTAGACGATTCAGTGACAATTGATGGATGGACTACAAATGCTACAAACTATGTAAAACTTACCGTAGCCGAAGGCAATAGACATAACGGGATTGCTGGGACAGGGTTTGTGTTGGACCCTGATTCTGGAGTAGACATTACTGCCGTTGATGTTAAAGAAAATTATACAAAAATAGAATATTTTGAGATAGATGGGACGCAAACAACAGGATATGCTGGGGCATTGATAGGGGTTTCTCCTTCTACAGATTATGTTAGCATACATAATTGTCTTTTGTATAATGGCCCATATAGCGGAATTAAAGTTGCTGGCGGGTGTGATTACACCTATATTTGGAACAATATTATTTATGGTTGTGCTACTTCTGGAGAGGCAGGTATCTATCTTGACACCAGCTATAGCAGTCTTTTATCATATCTATACAACAATACTGTTATAGACTGCGGGACAGGTATAGAAGTGGTAGGGACAAATGGCACAGTTGTAGCCAAAAACAACCTTTGTCAAGGTAGTGGCACTAATTTCAGTGGTATTTTCGACTCTTCTAGTGATTATAATGTATCAAGCGATACTACATCTACAGGTGGAGTTCATGATCGTGTTTCACAAAGCACGACGTTTATAGATGTAGCTAACAAAGATTATCATTTATCTATTAACGATGAGACAGCTTTAGGATTTGGTGAAGATTTATCATCAGATTCCAACTTGAGTTTTTCATCAGACATAGACTTGCAGAGACGGGCTGGCAGATGGGATATAGGAGCGGATCATTATAAGATACATCCATTAAAAGTTTCATATACTGCAGGCTACGCTACAATTACAGTCACTTCAGGAGATGCCTCTTCAAAAGAGGATTTTAAGCTTATTTTCTCAGAGGCAGATGCTGGTGTTTCGACTGTAGAGAAAGGTACTGGTGTTGCTGGAACATGGGGAACAAACTTATGCTCAGCGACCTCTCTTTTAGTTAATACAGGTCAAGACCTTACAGGGCTTTCCACTTCAGAGCTTAGTCTTTTAAAGGCTAGTCCAACTGAGGTCGTAATTCAGAACAAATTTACTCAAGGAACGATAATCTCAACAGAGACATATCATATATACCCTACAGGAGTAGTGGTTGTTGACGCTACAGGGACAGGCATAACCGCTATGAATTTTGACGCTGATTTTTCTGTGACTTCTGCTACGGCCCATACCGATGGATATCATGGTATGGTAGAGATAATAGAAACCAATTCTGCTGCTAAAGATGATTATGAAAATCCAGATACGTTAGTCATTTATGATGGGATATTGGAAAACAATCGTGAATTCGATTATAATTTAGATGGCTTTGAAGAAGGACAGGGTGTTTATTCAATAATAGCCTCGTCTAATATAGTTAAATTTGATATTGATGGTTCAACATATGATAGATATAATCCGCGTTTTCTTATAGAAGAATTTTATCCTGAAACTGGCAGTCCTGTTGTGGAACATACAGACTTCCACTCGAGGTTAGACTCATCTATTGATATCGCTTCTCCACAGCGAGGGGGAGTAGCTTCTATTTACGGAGTAGATGGAACTGACTATGAATTTGTGCCTGCTGTGAGAGGGGATGGATTTAAACAATTGACATCTTCCGGATATATAGAGATCCCTGACAGCAATATATCCGCAGTAAACGGAGATAAATTTACCATAGATTTTACTCTTATTCCATCTGCTGATGCAGCGCTTGGAACAGGCCAGCAATACATATTAAATTATATCACACCTGCAAACGCTTCAGCAGTAGGGGCATGGAAATTTTATTATGATATGACTAATAACAAATGGACATTTTCCTATACAGTAACAGGTCCTACAGAACTTACCGCTACAGGCGCCTACAATGATTTGACATTTAAAGCAGGAGATAGAATACATATAAGACTGGTCCTCGATGCTCCTAATGGGATAGCTAAAATTTATCAAAACGGTATACTTTATGCAGAGAGTGATGGGACTGTATCAGGTTCGGGTGCCAAAAATTTGAGTAATATTAGAATGATGGAAGCAGTAGATGGGACATCTGCCGCGACTAATTGGACCATAGACGACATCTATATATACGATGATTGTATATTCCCTTATGGGGCCTTTTTGGTAGATAGATATGACAACTTTATTCATCGTGATTCAGATATAATCTTTTACGACAGTTTATCTTCGCTTACTGCTGATGCGGACTATTCTTTTGGTTCAGGCACACGCTCAGAAGACGGAACAGCCATTAACTTATCAGGGATAGATGGCAGCGCTGTGGTTTTAGATTACGCTAGTGATTTTCAACGGTTTCTTACAGAAGGCAACATTTCAAAGACACAAGGGTCTCTTGGTATTTGGGTTAAATCAACATCTGCAACTAACCCTACGGCAAGCCAATATATATTCTATGCCGACTCAAATTTTAATATATATTTTGATAGCTATGGCTACCTAAATTTTAAAGTAGGATCACTAACAACATTACAAGATGCAGAAGACCTGTATGATGGTAAATGGCATTGGATTAAAGCCACATGGGATTATATAAATGACACCTACAGCCTCTCTGTTGACGGAGAAATTAAGGCAACGGATACCACATCTCTGGACGCTACCCAGCCAGAGACCTACTTCTATATAGGTAACAGTTCTGCACAAAACGCTGCTTTTATTGGGCTAGTTGATGAGATATATATAACATTAAGTCCTGATACCCCTGAAATTCAGACCCTATATGGTAAACCTATAAACTACCCAGCAGTAACTGTTAATAATGGAGTTATTCCAGAGGAAGATTACAGCATATCCGCAGGAGATAATGCCGCAACATACATTATTCAGGTACTGGATACCATAAGAGGAATAGGATCAATATATTTGGCAGAAACAAACCTTTCTTCTGCTGTGACATCAAATGGGAGCGGTGGAGGCGACTGGTCAAATGCATCCACATGGTCCAGCGGTCAGATCCCGTCTGCAAACGAAGACGTTACCATTTCTGCAGGGGATACAGTAACTATATCAGGAGGAGAGCTTTCAGCGAAAAGCATAACAGTTGAGGCAGGAGCGACATTAGAAGTAAACACAAATGGTTCAGACAAACTGCTTGTTGTCAAAGGTAATATAACCGTAAACGGGACATTGCGGATACGCTCCAGCAGCGATGCCAGCTATGGGACATACATAAAGTTTGACTGTGATAGCAATGGAGAGTATGGGATAATAGTGACAGGGACAGGGTTATTAGATGTGGAGGGGACGTCTAAGAGTGATCAGGATGTATATATCACAGCGCTAACACAGGATGGAGCCCACAATGCATATATATATTGCGAGGCAGATAGCGAATGCCATATAAAATATGCGGATATAAGCTATATGGGGTTAAATGCAGGGGACAAATACGGGATATACGTAGAGGATGTAGACGGGTCGAGCAGCGGAGAAGGGTTCAGCATAGAAGCTAGCAAGATACATAACGGATATGAAGGGATAGTGCTAAACGGGAGCAAATACGCAGTAATAAAAGAGGACGAGATATACCAGATAAGCCAAAAAGGGATAGAAGAGGCAGGGGTGATATTATCGAGCATGATAATAGACAACCTGATAGGAGAGACAGGAGGAGAAGGGATACACATAATAGGTAGTGGAGAAACAATAACCGGGAACATAATATACGCAACAGGGACAAGAGGGATAGAAGTAAGCGGGACAGGAGACATAATAAGGAACAACACGATATGCGGGGGGAAAGACGATGGTATATGGATAGAAGGGGCTAATACAATAATAAAAGACAATCAAATTTGCTATCAGGCTACGGCAGGAGAAGGGATAGACGACGACGGGACAGGAAGCATAATAGACTACAACCTATTTTACGGGAACGTGCTAGACGGGGCAACAGGGACCAACGCCATAACAGGGCTGGCTCCTAACTTCTACAACTTTGACAACTCCCCTGGCGGCAACGACAACGGAGGATTAGCGAGGAGTGTTGCGAGCGCAACCTCAAACACACTTACAGCCAGCTCTCCGGGTTGGACAACCGACCAGTGGGCGGGGTATGTAGTATGGGTAGATGATGACTTCAGCACACCAGCAGGCGGAGAATTCCGCTACATTCTATCCAACACAACAGACACATTAACCATTGCCGGGACATGGGATACAACCCCGGATGCGACATATGAATTTAAGATAATCGATTTCACAGTAGGAGCCAACTCACCGGGGTTAGGAGCGGGAGTAAATACAGTAAGCGGGACAGCAAGCGATATAACCAACATAGGGGCAATAACAGACTATATTAGAAGCACAACCGATTCAAACAAAGAATACAACTCACTGCAGTTAGCGCATAACAATGACAGCACCGGAGCAGGAGATACCATAACCACCTATGCCAACGACCTGCTCTCATCAGTGGTATCAGGAGATGCGACAGGAATAGGGAATGGGATATACTCGGTTACAATAAACGAAGACATATTAACAGATGACATCTACAATGGGTATTATCTGTATATAACCGCAGGAGCAGACAGGGGCAAATACTACCTCATAGTAGATACCGACGCAACAAATGATCAGCTATGGATATTTGACCCGACAGAGACAGCGTCAATACATGCCAACGACCGAATAACCATAATAGACCGCATATACAATCGCAAGGGATATGATGACAACGCAGGAACAACCGCGCTAGTTCAGTTTAGCAAAGATGGGACAGCAACCAGCCCAATTACATGGAACACCAGCGGGGAGGTGATATTAGAAGGGGGTAATTATATAAAATATGGGATATATTTGGATGGGGCCAACTATAATACAATTGATGGATTTATCATAAGAGATTTTAGTTATGGGATAAATTCCAATAGCGCAGGATACAATAAATACCAGAATGAAGAATTTTATAATAATACCACAGTAGGATTAAAGACAGGGACAAATAGCAAAGCGACAGGGAACTTTTCAAAAGGAGATAACAGAGGCATAGACATAGACAGTTCAACAGTTGCAGAAGATAATATAGTAACAGATAGCGATGCAAGCGGCATCTACCTATTAGGAGAAGAGAGTCTATTAGAGAATAATATTATTTTTAATACAGGAGGAGTTGGGATATACGCATACACGGGTTCGAATTCAGTTATAAGAGGCAATAAGATATTTAAGAATAGTTCATATAATATCCAGATAGGGAATACCACGATAGAAGGAGTGCAAGTCCGTAATAACACCATATTTTCATCAAATAGTGACAATATTTACCTATCTTCAGGAGCGACAAATAATAAAATATACAACAACATCATTGTGTATGGAGTAAGCGGGATAGAAGACAATGATGCCACAGTTTCTAATGCATACGATTTTAACTTTTACTATGGGAACACAACAGACCATACAGGATATGGTGCAGAAGGCAGCAACTCCATAACAGGCTATGAAGCTGACTTCAAGAGCGTAGCCACAGGGACAGCGACGACAGCGTCAAGCACTACAATGATAGTAGATACAACCAAGAACTGGGCGGCGAACCAATGGGTAGGGTATGCGGTAAAAGTAACGATAGCAGCGACAGGAGACACATATTGGGCAGGAGTAGTGTCAAATACAAGCGATCATCTATACCTATCGCCGGGATTAGGTAGCGCGCCGAATAGCGGGACAGACACATATATAATAACTGATTTTTCAGTAAACGGGACAACATTAACAACCACGCCGTTAGGGCAAGGGTGCCGGGCAGACGGGGTAAGCGAGCCGGGGACAGTAAATATGGGGGCAATCTTAGATTTTGTTAAGAACGAAACAGACGGGAAGGTATTCAACTCCATGCAGGATGCGCATGATGATGCGACATTAACAGCAGGGGATACAGTCACCACGTATGCGGTAAATGAGGTAGAGGATGCAACAATAGGAAGCACCATAACAGATTTAGGGAGTATGGTGCAGTTTGACGTATCAGAGGCTGCGATAACAGAAGATAACCAGTATGAAGGGATGTATTTATATATAGAAGCAGGGGAGAACAGGGGGAGATATTATCTGATAGTAGATACAAAAGAGAACGTATTAGCAGTAGATGGGACAGATACGGATACGATAACAGTCTTGACAGATGACGCAACAGGGTTTCATGAGGGGGATGAATTTAAGATAGTGGACAGGGTGTATACAAGGCCGTATACGCCTGGGGGTGATAGTTTGGTTAATTTGAGCAAGTCAGGGACAGCCACAGCGGCTATAACATGGAATACCAACGGCAAGGTTATTTTGGATGGAGAAGGAGATATTGATTATGGGATAAAATTGAATAGTAGTGATTACAACATAATAGATGGTTATACGATAGAAAGGATAAAACAAGATGGGATATATGTAGGAGGCTCATATGAAAAGATAATAAACAACAAAATATTAGACAACGATGCTACAGGAATAAACCTAGTAAATACAAATGATAGCAATATCAGCGAAAACGATATATCAGCCATAGAGGGAGGCAGTAGTCCTTATGGGATAACAATAAGCGATGGCAGCGAAGGCAACAGTATAAGATACAACAAAGTTTATGATATAAATGGGGTAGGGATAAACACATATGGAGAATATAATGTAGTTGATGGGAATAAGATTTTTGGTAGCGAGTCGAAAGGAATGTATTTGATAGGTGCTAGTGGAAACACGATACATAACAACATACTATTTTCTACGGTCTCGGATGCTATGTATATAGATAGCAATTCAGGAAGTAATAACATACTGAATAACAGCATAATAAACTCTGGGGTAGATGGTATAAACATTGTAGGGACAGCCAACAAACTTGCCAACAACATTTTGTCATATAACACAGGAGACGGGATAGAAGACGATGATGGAACAGGGAGCAACAGCTATGTTTTCAACTATTTTTACAGTAATGGGGGCTATGACATAAAGGATTCAACAGGGGCATCAGTGACCCCAGATGCCAATTCCATTACAGGGACAGCGCCGGGATTTGCCACAGCAGACAGCGGGACAGCGGCAACGACATCAACCACAGCAATGATAGTAGATACAACCAAGAACTGGACAGCGAACCAATGGGTAGGGTATGCGGTAAAAGTAACGATAGCAGCGACAGGATACACATATTGGGCAGGGATAACGTCAAATACAGCAAGCAGGCTATATTTAGCGCCGGCCTTAGATGTAGCGCCAAACAGCGGGACAGACACATATATAATAACCGATTTTTCCATAGCAGGGACAAGCTCAGCAGTTACCCCGCTTGGGCAGGGGTGTCAGGCAGACGGGGTAACAGAGCCGGGTACAGTAAACATGGGAGCGCATTTAGGATATATCTACAACAGCAGTCAATCATTGAAGGAAAACAAACTCCAATGGGCAAATGAGGACGCATCAGCAGGAGACAACATAAATTTGTATTCAGTAACAGAGGTTGCCACAGGGACAATAGGAGCGAGCATAACAGACTTAGGGTGTATGGTGCAGCTTGATGTAGATGAGGCATCCATAACAGCAGACAACCAGTATGAAGGCATGTACATGTACATGACAGCAGGGACAAATGCAGGCAAGGCATACTTGATAGTGGATAGTAAGGAAAATGTCCTTGCAGACGATGGGACAGACACAGATACAATAACCATATTAACAGATGATACAACCGGATTTACAGCAAACACAGACACATTCTCAATAATAGACAGGGAATATAACGAAAGAGACCCTGTGCGGGATGCTAATTTTAGGCTGTCCACATCCGGGACATCCACGTCATTCATAAGCTATGATCCGAGTGGGACAATAGTGTTAGATGGAGAGAATGAAAAGGCATACAACGTATATGGAGAAAGCGGTATAACAGGAGTAAAGATAAGCGATTCGATAAAATTTCAGAACGCAACCACAACGACCTTTGGAGGGCAGAGTTACTCATCGCATTTATCCGGCTACTACCGTTGGGGGTCAGAGACCATAACAGCAACAAGTAGCGGGAACTGGACAGATACAGCTACATGGGCAGGCGGAGTAGTGCCGACAGACGGGCAAGTAGCGGTAATACCAGCAGGAGTGACAGTTACAATAGACAGCGCTAATTTAACCGTAGGAGACGGGACAAGCACATCAGCAATAACCATAGAAGACGGTGGGACGCTCCAGTTTGACACAAGCCTTGCATCAGACACAGTCTTGACAGTCAAAGGTAATATAACCGTAAACGGGACATTGCGGATACGCTCCAGCAGCGATGCCAGCTATGGGACATACATAAAGTTTGACTGTGATAGCAATGGAGAGTATGGGATAATAGTGACAGGGACAGGGTTATTAGATGTGGAGGGGACGTCTAAGAGTGATCAGGATGTATATATCACAGCGCTAACACAGGATGGAGCCCACAATGCATATATATATTGCGAGGCAGATAGCGAATGCCATATAAAATATGCGGATATAAGCTATATGGGGTTAAATGCAGGGGACAAATACGGGATATACGTAGAGGATGTAGACGGGTCGAGCAGCGGAGAAGGGTTCAGCATAGAAGCTAGCAAGATACATAACGGATATGAAGGGATAGTGCTAAACGGGAGCAAATACGCAGTAATAAAAGAGGACGAGATATACCAGATAAGCCAAAAAGGGATAGAAGAGGCAGGGGTGATATTATCGAGCATGATAATAGACAACCTGATAGGAGAGACAGGAGGAGAAGGGATACACATAATAGGTAGTGGAGAAACAATAACCGGGAACATAATATACGCAACAGGGACAAGAGGGATAGAAGTAAGCGGGACAGGAGACATAATAAGGAACAACACGATATGCGGGGGGAAAGACGATGGTATATGGATAGAAGGGGCTAATACAATAATAAAAGACAATCAAATTTGCTATCAGGCTACGGCAGGAGAAGGGATAGACGACGACGGGACAGGAAGCATAATAGACTACAACCTATTTTACGGGAACGTGCTAGACGGGGCAACAGGGACCAACGCCATAACAGGGCTGGCTCCTAACTTCTACAACTTTGACAACTCCCCTGGCGGCAACGACAACGGAGGATTAGCGAGGAGTGTTGCGAGCGCAACCTCAAACACACTTACAGCCAGCTCTCCGGGTTGGACAACCGACCAGTGGGCGGGGTATGTAGTATGGGTAGATGATGACTTCAGCACACCAGCAGGCGGAGAATTCCGCTACATTCTATCCAACACAACAGACACATTAACCATTGCCGGGACATGGGATACAACCCCGGATGCGACATATGAATTTAAGATAATCGATTTCACAGTAGGAGCCAACTCACCGGGGTTAGGAGCGGGAGTAAATACAGTAAGCGGGACAGCAAGCGATATAACCAACATAGGGGCAATAACAGACTATATTAGAAGCACAACCGATTCAAACAAAGAATACAACTCACTGCAGTTAGCGCATAACAATGACAGCACCGGAGCAGGAGATACCATAACCACCTATGCCAACGACCTGCTCTCATCAGTGGTATCAGGAGATGCGACAGGAATAGGGAATGGGATATACTCGGTTACAATAAACGAAGACATATTAACAGATGACATCTACAATGGGTATTATCTGTATATAACCGCAGGAGCAGACAGGGGCAAATACTACCTCATAGTAGATACCGACGCAACAAATGATCAGCTATGGATATTTGACCCGACAGAGACAGCGTCAATACATGCCAACGACCGAATAACCATAATAGACCGCATATACAATCGCAAGGGATATGATGACAACGCAGGAACAACCGCGCTAGTTCAGTTTAGCAAAGATGGGACAGCAACCAGCCCAATTACATGGAACACCAGCGGGGAGGTGATATTAGAAGGGGGTAATTATATAAAATATGGGATATATTTGGATGGGGCCAACTATAATACAATTGATGGATTTATCATAAGAGATTTTAGTTATGGGATAAATTCCAATAGCGCAGGATACAATAAATACCAGAATGAAGAATTTTATAATAATACCACAGTAGGATTAAAGACAGGGACAAATAGCAAAGCGACAGGGAACTTTTCAAAAGGAGATAACAGAGGCATAGACATAGACAGTTCAACAGTTGCAGAAGATAATATAGTAACAGATAGCGATGCAAGCGGCATCTACCTATTAGGAGAAGAGAGTCTATTAGAGAATAATATTATTTTTAATACAGGAGGAGTTGGGATATACGCATACACGGGTTCGAATTCAGTTATAAGAGGCAATAAGATATTTAAGAATAGTTCATATAATATCCAGATAGGGAATACCACGATAGAAGGAGTGCAAGTCCGTAATAACACCATATTTTCATCAAATAGTGACAATATTTACCTATCTTCAGGAGCGACAAATAATAAAATATACAACAACATCATTGTGTATGGAGTAAGCGGGATAGAAGACAATGATGCCACAGTTTCTAATGCATACGATTTTAACTTTTACTATGGGAACACAACAGACCATACAGGATATGGTGCAGAAGGCAGCAACTCCATAACAGGCTATGAAGCTGACTTCAAGAGCGTAGCCACAGGGACAGCGACGACAGCGTCAAGCACTACAATGATAGTAGATACAACCAAGAACTGGGCGGCGAACCAATGGGTAGGGTATGCGGTAAAAGTAACGATAGCAGCGACAGGAGACACATATTGGGCAGGAGTAGTGTCAAATACAAGCGATCATCTATACCTATCGCCGGGATTAGGTAGCGCGCCGAATAGCGGGACAGACACATATATAATAACTGATTTTTCAGTAAACGGGACAACATTAACAACCACGCCGTTAGGGCAAGGGTGCCGGGCAGACGGGGTAAGCGAGCCGGGGACAGTAAATATGGGGGCAATCTTAGATTTTGTTAAGAACGAAACAGACGGGAAGGTATTCAACTCCATGCAGGATGCGCATGATGATGCGACATTAACAGCAGGGGATACAGTCACCACGTATGCGGTAAATGAGGTAGAGGATGCAACAATAGGAAGCACCATAACAGATTTAGGGAGTATGGTGCAGTTTGACGTATCAGAGGCTGCGATAACAGAAGATAACCAGTATGAAGGGATGTATTTATATATAGAAGCAGGGGAGAACAGGGGGAGATATTATCTGATAGTAGATACAAAAGAGAACGTATTAGCAGTAGATGGGACAGATACGGATACGATAACAGTCTTGACAGATGACGCAACAGGGTTTCATGAGGGGGATGAATTTAAGATAGTGGACAGGGTGTATACAAGGCCGTATACGCCTGGGGGTGATAGTTTGGTTAATTTGAGCAAGTCAGGGACAGCCACAGCGGCTATAACATGGAATACCAACGGCAAGGTTATTTTGGATGGGAGAAATAATAATGTATCTGATGGAATATATCTTGCTGGGGTGATGGATAATATTATAGATGGATTTGTGATACAGAATGTAACGGATACAGGGATTGAACAACCTGCAAGTAGTTTCGCTTCTTCTAACGTGATTAGAAATAATGTTATACATTCTTGTTATAGGGGAATGTTGAGTTATGGACAAAGAGATATTGTTAACAATAATCTGATATATAGTTGTACGGGCGATCCTATAGAGATTGTTCCTGGTTTTGCATCGCATATAATTAATAATATTTTCTATTCTAATAATGGAATTTTCTATTTAATGGTAGGTGGATCGTTAATAGATTCAAATGTGTTCTTTGACGATAACGTTCGTTTACGCACTTCGAATGTAACAGCTACTAAGAATATAGTTGTAGGAGGTCATATTTTATTAGGGGATGGAGGTACTTATCAAAATATTAGTTTATTACATAATACTATAGTTAATGGCGATGATGGGATTCGAATAGCCCTGGGGACTACTAATTGTAAGTTAAGGGATAATATTTTGGTTTACAATACAGATGATGGGTTGGATGACGATGATACTTCTGGGACTAATAGTTATGATTTTAATTTTTATTATGGAAACGCTACAGACTACGAGGGGACTCAGGCTATTGGTACAAATTCTATAACCGGAACCGATCCCGGGTTTAAGACAATCGACTCAGGCACAGCAACAACAGACTCCACCACCACCATGATAGTAGATACAACCAAGAACTGGACAGCGAACCAATGGGTAGGGTATGCGGTAAAAGTAACGATAGCAGCGACAGGATACACATATTGGGCAGGGATAACGTCTAATACAGCAAGCAGGCTATATTTAGCGCCGGCCTTAGATGTAGCGCCAAACAGCGGGACAGACACATATATAATAACCGATTTTTCCATAGCAGGGACAAGCTCAGCAGTTACCCCGCTTGGGCAAGGGTGTCAGGCAGACGGGGTAACCGAGCCGGGGACAGTAAACATGGGAGCGCATTTAGGATATATCTACAATACGGCTGAGTCTAAGAAATTTAATAAATTGCAGTATGCAAACGACGATTCTGGGCTTTCTGCAGGGGATAGTCTTAGTATATATTCGGTAACAGAGGTTGCCACAGGAACAATAGGAGCGAGCATAACAGACTTAGGGTGTATGGTGCAGCTTGATGTAGATGAGGCATCCATAACAGCAGACAACCAATATGAAGGGATGTATATGTATATGAGTTCTGGGACTAATGCTGGTAAGGCTTATTTAATAGTTGATTCTCAGGAGAATGTCCTTGCAACTGATGGGACTGATACGGATACGATTACAATTTTGGCCGATTCTGCTACTGGGTTTACTGCCTCCTCTGATACGTTTTCTATTATTGATCGTGTTTATTCTGATAAGGCTACACATTCTAACTTAGATTTAAGTAAGTCTGGGAGCGGGGGAACGCGTATCACTTGGAGGAATTCGGGGACGGTTGTCTTGGATGCAGGCTCTGTTAAGGATTATAATATTTATGCTGCAAGCGGGCTTTCTTCTGTTAAGGTATCAACTGGTTTGAAGTTTATGAATGCGAATCTCTCAAGTTATGGCGGGGATAGTTATACGTTTGAGGAGGAGGGCTATTATGTTTGGGGGGCTCAGGGTTCTTTGAGTTCGGTATCTGTTACACATGATTCTTATTTAACAGGGGCTACTACTAATACAACAATATCTTTTACTGCCCAGAATTCTATCCCGGTGAATGGAGATATTGAGGTGACGTTCCCGGCGGGCTATGATTTAAGTGGAACGTTGGCTGTTGTCTCAGGCAATACTGGGGCAACAGTGTCAAGTTCGGGACAGACATTGATTATTAATTTAGGGACGGCTGTTGCTTCCGGAGAAAGTGTTTCTATTGTTGTTTCAGGTATTGTTAATCCTACAACGGTCGGAGAAGCAGGGGGGTATTCTATTGAAACTCAGGATGAGGATGATGTTACTATTGATACAGGGACGGCTGTGACAAATAATTTTAGGCCGTTTAGATTCACCTCTCCTGTAAGTGGGGATATCTGGGCCGCTGGATCTGTTCATACTATTACGTTTGAGACGTCGGGTGTTACGGAACCTTATACTATTCAGTATTATGAGAATGGTAGTTGGTATACGGTAAAGGATTCTGCAGGGAATCCCGCGGTTAATGTTACAGGAACAACCCAGGAGTGGCTTGTCCCGTCGACTTTGACTATAACATCTTCGGAACAGTTAAGGATTTTGGAGAATGCCAATCCTACTTTGAATTATGCTTTGTCTGATGTCTTTAGTATTTCTGGCGGTATTGTAATAAATTCTCCTACCACGTCTTCTGTATGGGCTTTGAATTCAGCCCATACTATTATTTGGATTGAGTATGGAGATTTTAGCTCAGGGGTTAAGTTGGAGTATTATGATGGAACGGCTTGGCAGCCGATAACAGGTGGCGGGACGGATAATAACGGCATAGTTGGAACAGTTGTTTCGTATAACGCTGATGGTTCTGTTACGAGGAGTTTTACATGGACTCCTTCTGTTGAGGGGATAACTGAAGGGTATACTAATTGTAATATCCGTATCTCTGATGCAAATACGTCTAATCCGCCAGGATATGATACTAGCGGTGCGTTTACTATTGCGGGGATTAAGGTGAGTTATACTCCTCCAGATAGGGGTAATACTGCAGTGGCTGTTGGTGCAACAGCTCAGACTATTTCTTGGACAGGAACAGGGTTGAGTTATGTTAAATTGCAGTATTATTCCAATACAGCAGGAGGCTATGTTGATATAAGCGGGGCAGAGGCAATAGATGCGTCTTTAGGGTCGTATTCTTGGACTGTGCCTGACGATGTCGGAGTTGGCAATGTGTATGTTAGGGCTGTCGCGGTAGGTGCAGATGGGGCTGAGTCTACAAGTGGAATTGAGGGTTCTGTTTCTGATACGTTGGATACACCTTTTACTATTTATGGGAGTCTTGCACTTACTTCGACTTATAATGGCACAATTTATAAAGTGGATGATGCTACTGATAGGGTCCCTATTACGTGGACAGGATCTTCTAGTATAGATGCGGTTACACTTGAATATACTAAATCGAATATCGCTCCTTCTTATGTTAATTTAACAGATGAGGGGACCCTTTATACTACTGCAACTGGTTCGACTGTAGGGTATAATTGGTCAGGTGGCATAGGAAGTGCGTATTGGCAACCTACTGTTACAGGGACTACTTTCTGGGTTAGAGTTAAGGATGCTAATGATGCTGAGACTGTGAGTCCTCTTGGTGGGGCAGGAGATTATTTCACGGTTACTGGTGTGTCTATTACTTCTTTATCGGAAACTTCTCCGTTTAGTGTTGGGGACACGGTTACTATAAATGGGTTAGGTGCTGGTGCTTTGAGTGTGCAGGCTTATTATGCTACTTCTGAGTCAGATGCGGAGAATAAAACAGGTAGTATTACTTCTATCGGAGTCGTTTCTGTTGCGGGGGATGATACGTTTTCTATTAATTGGACTGTTCCTGATAATATTTGTTCTACTGTGTATTTGAGAGTTGAAAATGTCGCGGATCCTACGGTTCATAATGTTTATGGTCCGTATGTCATTAGAGGAAAAGTTACGATTGATGACCCCATTGACACTAATTGGGTGGTTGGAGAAACTACTAATGATATTTCAGGTACGGTTATCGGAGATGTTGATTATATAACTTTGCAGTATACAACAGTAGATAACCCTACAGAAAGTGATTGGCATGATCTTACAACGGCTCCTGTTAGTATTGGAGATAACTCTGGGACAACAGTAGCTACATGGACATTAACAGATGCATTCACTGTGCCAGATGCCATATCTTCTAATTTTAAGATACGGGCAATTGATGGCACTCCTTTAAGGGATACTACGCTTGTTGGGAAGTCTGAGGCTATTACTAATTCTATAACGGTTAAGGGTGCGCTGTCTGTTACAACCCCTTCATCTGATTGGTTTGCTTCAGGACCGGGAACAATAAATTGGGAGGCTACAGGAAGTATTGGCGATGTTGTTATTGAGTATCAGAGCTCTAAGGATAATGCCCTTGATCCGTGGAGCGATTGGACTGCCATTGCAACGGTTCCTTCAGGCGGAACAGGAACAGATGCTGTATCAGGTTCTTATGATTGGGATAGTGTGGCAGATGTGGTGTTAGCAGAGGTGGGCGCTGCTAATATTCAATCTGATCCGGATGTGTTTATGCGGATAAGGGTGCGTGATGCAGACGATTCGACTGTTTATGCAGAGACGAATCCGTTTACAGTAAGATATGTTACTGTTACTTGGCAGGTCAAGGATCCTAATGGAAATTATGTATCAGGATTGAACGTAAATGAACTCTCCACGGCTACTCCTGTTAAGTCGGCATGGTCTGTTACGGATAATACTTTTGATGGTAATAATACAGTGAGATATTATCCATATAATGGTAATACTACAACGCAAGAGGCATATACTACTACATTCTCTCGTGTAGAGGATGGAATTACTTATTCTGTAACCAAGAGTAATTGGCGGGCGGATACGGATAAAACTGTTTTGACGGTTATTGAAACCGCTGCTACTGCAAACATTGTGTATGCAGTTGATATGGATTTGAATTATGACAGTACCAATGATAGAGTAGATGTTATTGCGTGGCTTACTAAGAAGGGCCTTCTTGTGGATAATATATCTCTGGATAACACTGTCGCTATTTCTACTAATGTGTATGATACAAACGGGAATAAGTTGAATGATTCTGATTTAGCTTTAGGGGTTACTCCTGATAGTAATGGTATATTCTCAGGGATTTCTTTCGCTCCTGTAGGTGGGCTGGATCCTTCTGCTAGTTATGTGTTTAAAACTACTATTACTTATTTTGGTGTGGATTATACGGGAACAGCTATTTTTCGCGTGCCAAGTGCGTATGTGTATTCTGTGAAACTTACAGCCGATCATGACAATGCTAACGATTCGATAGTGTTGAATGCATGGTTGGATAGAAGCGGTACAACCGTTAGCCAGCCAGGAGATATGACTTATAAAGTATATGATTCTTCTGGTAATGTGGTAGCAACTGGTAGTTTGGATGGATATGATTCCGTCACTGATACGGCTCACGATTCTCATCTCCAGTCAAATGGCGTTTATATGAATGTTGAAGCTTATGATCCTACTACAGGTTTGTCAGATAATGAGATTTATACTATTGAGGTCTCTGTTAGTTATAAAGGCAAGACCTATCAGGGTAGGACTACCTTTGTTAAAAATTCAAGTGAGATAGCTACTTATGTGTATACTAAATATTCATATGATGCGGATAATGATAAATTAAATCTTAATGTATGGCTTGAAAGGGAAGGCTCGCTTATTACTAATCCTTCTAGTGTGTCTGTCGTAGTTTGTGATAGTAAGGGTAATGTCTTGGATACGTTGGGGAGCGGAGAAACTCCAGATGCAAACGGTGTATTTTGGTTAAGCATGTCTGCATCTGATATGAAATCAGGAGAAGTGTATTTTGCTAAGGCTAGTATAGTGTATAATGGGACTACTTATTCAAGTGGACAGGGGATTGCTATTACGATTGATAAGGACTTGGAGAGTTTGAGCGCGGCGCAGGCATCTGAGGCGAGTACACAGTCTGCGTTTAGGACAGCGACGACCTCAACGCTTACTACTATTGAAGCAGCAACTTCGTCAATTTCAACGAATGTAGGTAGTATGTCAACGAAGTTGGATACGGTTTCAAATCAGGTTTCATCTGTCGCTTCGCAGATGTCTACGGTCTCAACTTATGTGGAGGCTATCCTAGAGGATACTTCTTCGATTTTGCCTTCTAAAATATTGTCAACAGCTAAACGAGGGGTCCTTTCTGAGATAGTTACACGTGATACGAATTTGGCTAAGGACGATACTATTACGATTAGGTTTAGAACTGCTTCAGGATTAGAACCCACCATGACTTTATATGATCCGGATGGAAATGTGGTTTCAGGTTATGATGGAGTTAAGATGAAAGAAATTGGCACGACCGGTATTTATGAACATGATATAACTTCATCCGATTCATGGAAGGCAGGAGATTATACTGTAGTATGCGAGGAGTCAACTCAAGATGCTTATGACAGTATGGTATTGACTGTGGGATCTGGAGTTAGTTCTGATTTGTCTAGTGCTATTGCCGAGCTTTCAGCCAATACTGAAGCAATTGCGAATATTTTGGGAAGTTCTTCTTCGACTGATACTAATACGGTCTATGGATTGTTAAGTAGTGTAGAAGGAGCTGTTTCAGGATTGTCTACCACGGTTAATGATACTAGAGTGGCGAAAAATACATCTTTGGACATTCAGGCCAAGATAGAGAAGATTAAAAAGCAGATAGAAAATGGAGAGGTTACATCTAAATCTTTGCAGGATTTGGTAGAACAAATAGAATCTATGAAAGCAAATTTGCAAAAAGTTGCCGGACAAATAAAGAAGGAGGTTGGCTCTGCTCAGGTCTATGTGGGGGTAGTCGGAGAAGAAAGTCCTTCTAAAAAAGGAAAAGAAGCAGGGGGAACTGTTAATATTGAAGGTGTAAGTAAAATGGGGGCTACTTCAAAGGCAGGTAAGGCTGCTAAAAAGAAAACTTCTAATAAGAGGACAGCTTCTAATGGTGTGGTTTATGTGAAGAGTGAAGAGAAAACCAAGACAGAATCCCATAAAAAGAGTGTATTTACTGAGGAGGATAGACTGAAGTTAAAAGAGGTAAGTAATGATATTGAAGAGTTGACAGCCATGGTAAAGGTTCTTAAGAAGATGATGGAGGAAAAAACAACCGAGCCTATAGTGGAAGGTTGGTTTGAATCTGAGTAAATTATAGAATAGTAAGGAATGTGGGCGGGAGTGTTAAAAAATATGTATAGAGTAGTCAGAACAATTTTTTTGGCTATATTTTTTTTAGTTGTGGGAAAAATAGCATATGCTAATGTTAACTTGAAAGTTTTGGCAGTGAATCCTTCTTCTACCGAATCAAGACAGGTGGATGTTAGATATGATTTGCCAAAAGAAGTCACAGAGGCAGATATAGTAGATATAGGCAGTATGAGGTTAGGATATGATTTTGATAAAAAGAGCTATTATGTCTATAAAACCGTTAAACTTAAGCCTGGACAGAAGAAGCTTTATACGGTTGTTTTAAAGGATATTTGGTATATTCCTCATAAGAAAATAGAGTTCCTTAGAAAACATGTTTCCTCTCTTTTAAAAAAGTTGGATGATACCAAGCATTATAATGTTGGCAGAAAGTTATTTTTTAAGATTAATAAGAGGTTGTCAGAAATAGAAGATAATCAAAGGGAAGATCTTTTGACTACTCAAGAAAGAATGGATAGGTATTATGAAAATGTAGCCTTGTTAAAGGATGTTATGAATGATATTGGAATGTTTGAAAATTTAGTCCTTGATGTTGGTGGAATTGTTGAAGATCGAGTAGATGTTCCTAAGATTATGGCTATATCTGTTGGACCTGAGAAAGAAGATACAGAAAAAATTGTGAGCCTTAAGATTAGAGCATATAATCCTTCTGATATTAAAAGGGAGATAAATGTTAAATATTATTTGCCAAAGGAGCTTTTACCGCGGTATATTGTGAATAATGCGGGCTTGAATGTTTCTTATGATTTTAAAAAGGGAATTTTTTATGTCCATCGTGATAAGATTTCTTTGCCACCACATGGACAGAAGATATTTGAATTAAGAGTTAAGGATATATGGTTTATTCCAGAGGTAGATATAGCTTCTCTCAGAGCGCATACTAAGAATTTGATGTTGTTGATTAAGGGAACAGAGTTTGAACAGCAGGGTAAGCCTATTGCGGATAAGATTTTCTCTAACTTGGATTTTATTACCAAACGACAGTCCGAGGATGTCCCGTTTGAAAAACATATAGCTTTTTATTATGAGAATGAGGAGTTGTTTGTTAAAACCAAAGATTTGGTGGCTGACTTGGAAAAGATTGTTAATCAATCAGGAGCAAGTGTCGGGGTTACTATTGTTAAAGCAGAAAGAATTAAAGGAGGCGGTCATCAGGTCCGGCGTATAAAGGGTTATGAAGGGGTTGTTCTTATTGCAAAGTCTATTTTTAGAGGCAAAGCTCCTACTATAGCTACGACGTGGAAGATTATTTGGCTTATTATTGTGTTTTTGGGGATTATCAGTGGGGCATTTTTTGCATTGCAGTATTCTTTGCATAGGGCTGATATTATTGATGAGCTTACAGGTCTTGCTACAAGGACGAATTTGTTAGAACGCTTGCGACAGGTGCATGCAAGGGCTGAGGCTACAGGCCGTCCATATTCGATTTTGATGATGGATGTTGATAATTTTAAGTTGTTTAATGATAATTATGGGCATGCCGTGGGTGATTCTGTTTTGAGAACGGTTTCTACTAAGATTAGACAGTGTATTGATAAGAATTTTATCGCGGGGCGTTATGGAGGGGATGAGTTTGTGGTTGTGATGCCCGATTTTGACAAGGATGCAGCGAGAGAGGTTGGTGAAAAAATACGGGAAGCAGTAGCAAAGGCAAAGCTAAGACATCATGGCAGGGTTTTGTCTATGACTTCAAGTATTGGTATCTGTAGTTTCCCTGATGATTCCTCTACGGTTGAGGGATTGTTTAATAAGGTAGATGATGTGATGTATTTATCTAAGAAGGCGGGAGGTAACAGGGTCTCGGTAATATCATAAAGTTATCCTGCACTATTTAACCTTGTTGATTTGTGCATTTTTCACAAATCAACAAGGTTAAATAGTGCAGGATAGCAGAGCAAAGGTGAGAGTGCTAAGAACTATGTTTAAGGAAGGCGGTGGTCATGCTTTGGCAAATGGTTTTTTTGCATGTTATGACGTTTTTGGCTATTGTGTTTGCATTGAGAAGGTTGTTGTATACTGAAAGTGTTAGAGAAACCCGTAGATTAAGGGAGCTTAAGGAAGAGGCTTTTTTAAAACAACGAGAATTGGATGAAAAGATACGTGAGGCAGGAGCGGTATATACGGAAAGAGTTCGTAAGGCTAGTGAGGATATATCTAGGCTTAAGGCAAAGGCTGAGGCTGAGATTGAGCAGATGCGTTCACATATTATAGAGGAGGCAGAAAGAGAAGCAGATAGGATTATTAAGGCAGCGTTTAATGCTAAGGAGAAAATGTGTGAAGAGATTGCTGCTGGTTTGAAAAAGAAGGCCCCGGAGCTCGCTGTTCAGATTTTTGAGCGGCTCCTTTCAGAAAGGGTTAAATTGCTTATTCATAGGGAACTGGTTGCAGAATTGGTTGTGAGTCTGAAGGAAATGGAGTCTGAATTTAGTACGAGTGTTGATACGGCTGAGGTATGTTGTGCCTATCCTCTTCTATCAGAAGAAGTTAATTCTATAGAGGAGGCGTTAGCTTTACGTGTAGGGCATAAGGTTAGCTTGGATGTGAAGGAAGATAAACAGATTGTTGCAGGAGTTGTGTTGCGTGTGGGGTCTTTAGAGATAGATGGTGATTTGAATACTAGGTTGGCTAAGATAGAGGAGGAGATGAGGAATAGCTAATGGTGGTTCGTTCTTTTTTGATTTTATTGATTTTGTTTGCGTGTATTTTGGGCCCGTCTATGGTTATTGCTGCAATAGGCTATGCTTCTATTCGTGCCTTAGGTAGGAATCCTTCTGCTTCCCCTAAAATTCTTCTTGCCATGATTGTTTCTCTTGTTTTTGCGGAGGCGATTTCTATTATTGCTTTGTTAATTATGTTTCAGTTGTTTCAATGAGTTGTGTCTCTGAAGAATTTTATTGATTGCACTATTTAATCTTGGGGGTTCTTGCAGTTGATTTTTGTAGAATGTGGATTCTGCACTATTTAACAAGGTTAAATAGTGCAGAATAGCAGACTATATGTTAGAGTGCTAAAAATATGTATTGGCAGCGGTAATCGGTCTATTTAACCTTAGTGTTTTTTGGGAGGAAGAAAGAAAATTATGCAATCGGGAATGGTATTTGTAAGAGAGTTCGGTGTAATTAGAGAGATTAAAGGGGCTATTGTTAAAATTGTTGGTCTTGATAGTTGTATGACGGGGCAGTTGGTTTCTTTTTCGGAAGGGACTAAAGGTTTTGTTATGGGATTTGATGATAGTGAGGTCTTGGTTCTTCTTCTTGGTCAGGGTAGGAGTTTGAGAGCGGGGGATAGGGTTTTTTCTCTTCCGGAGCCGTTTCGTGTGCCGGTAGGGTATGGTTTTTTGGGTAGAATTGTCAATCATTTGTGTGAGCCTTTGGATGGCAAGGGTAAGGTTAGAGCAGATGATTTTTATGATATTTTTTCTCAGGCCCATTCTGTTTTAGATAGAGTGCCTATCTCTGATATGTTGGTGACAGGTATTAGAAGTATAGATTCTTCTATCCCTATAGGTAAGGGGCAGAGACAACTTATTATAGGAGATAGGATGACCGGTAAGACTACGCTTGCGGTTGATACGGTTATTAATCAGAAGGATACGGGGGTTATTTGTATTTATTGTTGTATAGGAGGGGATTTTGCTTCGTTTGAATCTTTGGTGGCTACATTTAAACGTCATGGAATTTTAGATTCTATGGTAATCTTGCCTGCTTTGGGGGCAGCCCCTATTGGCGAACAGTATCTTATCCCATTTACTGCAGCAACTTTGGGTGAATTTTTTATGCATGCAGGGAAAGATGTTCTTGTAGTCTTTGATGACCTCACTAAGCATGCCTGGGCATACCGTGAACTTTCTCTGCTATTGGAACGGCCTCCGGGTAGGGAGGCATATCCTGGAGATATTTTTCATTTACATGCCCAGCTTATGGAGAGGGCTGGGAAGCTTTCTGGTGAGTTAGGTGGTGGTTCGATGACTTTTTTCCCTATAGCTGATACGCTTCAAGGAGATATCGCAGGCTTTATCCCAACTAATCTTATTTCTATGACAGATGGACAGATTTATCTTAGTTCTGCTCTTTTTAGTGAGGGCTTTAAGCCTGCAATTGATTTGGGGCTTTCTGTTTCTCGAATTGGTAATAGGGTCCAGCCTAAGGCGTTGAAAGACTTGGCGAAAGATTTGGAGTTGGCCTATTTGCAGTATAGGAGTATGCTTAAGGCAACTCGGCTTGAATCAGGTTTCTCTGAAGATTTTGCCTCACGGCTTAGGCATGGGGAAAAGATTGAGCAGATTTTTATTCAGGATAAAAATTCTCCTTCTCCGTTGGAAGAACAAGTAATTTTGTATTATGCATTTAAGAGGGGAGTCTTGGACGTGTTATCATGGGAGAAGTGTAGTGAGTTCAAACAAAAGATTTTTTCTTATATTCAGGATAATGCTCCTGAGGTTTTGAGACTTGTTAAGGGGGCGGACCAGTTTCCTTTGGAAGCCCAGAGGAAGATTAATGATTGCCTTATCCGTTTCTTTAGGGCTGGGTAGTAATTGTATGCTTATATCTTTTAGGAGAATAAAATATTATGTTATCTTTGAGGGAGTTGAAGGAAGATTTGGATTTTAATATGGAACTAGGTGATTTGTTGAAGGTTATGCAGACGATTGCTGTTTTTAAATTTCGTTCGGTTCAACAAAAAAGACAAAGGTTTGAGTTGTTTGTCCGTATATTATCTGAGTTTTTGGGAACTGTGGATTTTAGTGACACTCCGGTCTATTTTGTTTCTCCAAAGAGTGAAAGAACTGCGATCATTGTTGTTACCTCAGATGAAGGCTTTACAGGAGGCCTTAACATGTTGGTTATTGAAAAGGCATTGTCTTATGACCAGCGCGAAGATACGTGTTTTGTAGTTGTGGGTAGTCGGGGATGGAGTTATTTTAGAGAAGTAAACAAACAATGTGTATATTTTAAGAGAGTTAATAAGGATGATAATTATCGGCTTGCTGTTGAGTTGAGGGATTTTGTAATAGACGGTGTTAGATCTGCTAAGTTTGGCAGGGTTATGGTAGTTTATCCTATGTTGGTGTCTTTTGTTATTCAGCGTCCAGAGATGGTGGGGTTGTTACCTCTTTCAGATACTTCTTCTTTTTCTTCGGAGGGGAAGGATAGGGTTGATGTCGGTAGTGGGGTTATCGTGGAGTCTCCCTTGGAGGGGATTGTTGGATATTTAGTAGAGATCTTTGTCCTGGAGAAGCTGGTAGAAATTTTAGATGAGAGTAGGTTGTCAGAGTTTGCTGCAAGGGCTATTCATTTGGAAAAAAGTGAACGCGAGTTAGAGGAGTTACGTACGCAGATACGGTTTAGGTATTTTAGGGCATATCATGAGAGGATTGATAGGAGTATCCGTGAATTGTTTTCTTCTCAGATTCTTTTGAGAAAGTAGTGTATTTACATATTTCACAATTTAACCTTGTTGATTTGTGCATTTTTCACTATTTAACAAGGTTGATTTGTGAAATATAGGAGAGTGTTTATATATGAGTAATAGTAAAGAAGCTATGATAGCAAAGGTTATTGCTGTTAGAGGTCCTGTTGTGGATGTTAAGTTCGTTCGTAGTGAGGATATAGCGGGGCTTTATGAGGTGTTGGTGGCTAAGTCTTTTGATGGTGGAGAAGTTGTATTGGAAGTGGCCGAGCATTTGGATGGTGGAGTTGTGCGCTGTATTGCTATGGGGCCTACTTTGTATTTGAAGAGAAATTCCCCGGTAAAGGTAAGCGGCGGTGTATTGAAGGTACCTGTAGGGGATAGGTTGTTCGGTAGGATTGTTAATGTTATCGGTGAGGCTATTGATAATCAGGGGCCAATAGAGACAGATGAGCTAGCTTCAGTTGAAAAGGATGTTGGAGAGGTGTATCTTAACCCAGATAGGTTGTTTGATAAGGACCCTCAGATTTTGGAGACGGGCATTAAAATATTGGATTTGCTTTTTCCAATGGTAAAGGGGTCTAAAACGGGTGTTGTCGGCGGGGCTGGACTCGGTAAGACGGTCTTGATGTTGGAGATTATCCATAATATTGTCACTAATGAAGATGATGCATGTTGTGTTTTTACAGGTGCAGGGGAAAGGATTCGGGAGGGTAATGAGTTATATTTTGAGTTTAAGAAACAGGGTATGTTGGATAAGATTATGTTTGCTTTCGGGCAGATGGATGAGCCGCCAGGAGCGAAATTTTCTGTTGCTATGACAGGGCTTACTATGGCAGAGTATTTACAAAGACATAATAAAGATGTGTTGTTTTTTGTTGATAATATTTACAGGTTTGTCCAAGCAGGTGCTGAGATTTCTACGTTGCTGGGAAGGGTCCCCTCAGAGACAGGGTATCAACCTACTATGGCTTCGGAGGTTGGAAGTTTTCATGAGAGAATCCGCCCTAGTGATAGTGGGTCCATTACGGCTATTGAGACGGTTTATGTGCCTGCAGATGATTTGACAGATCCTGCGGTAGCAACTATTTTTAGTTATTTGGATTCTGTTATTGTTTTGTCAAGGGAGAAGTCGCAGTTTAAGTTGCATCCGGCTATTGATCCGTTACTTTCTTCAAGTAGTAATCTTGATGTGGATGTGGTAGGAAAGGAGCATTTTGATATAACTCAGGAGGTGTTAAGGGTTTTTGTTAAGCATAAAGAGCTTAAGAAGATTGTTCCTGTAATTGGGCTTGAGGAACTTTCTGAGGCAGATAGGGTTTTATATAAAAGGGCAATAAAGTTGCAGAATTTCTTGACACAGCCGTTTTCTGTTGCTGAAATTTATACAGGTAGACAAGGCAGGTATGTCTCTGTAAAAGATACGTTGCATGGGTGTAAGATGATTCTCTCTGGTCGGATGGATAATGTGCCAGAGGAGAAATTTTATATGATAGGAAAGATTGAAGAGGCCTTAGAGGAGTAGTTGGATAATTCTGCACTATTTAACCTTGTTAAATAGTGAAAAATGCACAAATCAACAAGGTTAAATTGTGCAGAATAGGATTAAGAGTAATTTTAAGGTAGTGGAGGTGTTATGGCTCTTAGATTTGGGGAGGTGTTGGTTGAGAAAGGGTTTATATCTGCTCAGCAGTTGGCAGAGGCAGTTAAGGAACAGCGCCAGACTAAGGAGATGTTAGGGCAGATTTTGATTCGTCGTGGGCTTATCTCTGAGAGGGATTTGCTTATGGTTTTGGCTGAGCAGCAGGGCTTGGAGTTTGTGGATTTGAAACAGCTTAATGTGCCGGATCATGTTATTAAGAGCGTACCTGCAAGGTTTGTTTGGCATTATAAGGTGATGCCCATTTCTATTCAAGGAGATGTGTTAACTGTAGCTACTTCTGATCCGTTTGATGTTTGGGCTATTGATGATCTTGAGACTAATCTTAATTTGCGCGTTGAGAAGGTATTGGCTCTGCGTTCTGATATTGAGGAGGCTATACATAGGTATTATGGCGTTGGAGCGGATACTATTGAGAATATTTTAAGTAGTGGTGATGCTAAAGAACGTAATGCAGATGTAGAGCTGGTGCATAGAAGGGATGAGGATTTGGATGTAGGGGAAGAGGATGCCTCTGTTGTGAAGTTGGTTAATCAGATTTTAGAAGAGGCTATTAAGGCTAGGGCAACGGATATTCATTTTGAACGTGCTAAAGATGGATTGCATTTGAGATACAGGGTGGATGGCCTTTTACGAGATGTCCCTGTCTCAGATGATATAAAATATTTGTATCCTTCTATTGTATCGAGGATTAAGGTGTTATCATCTCTTGATATCGTAGAAAGAAGGATGCCTCAGGATGGCAGGGCGGTTATAAAACCTAAATCTGTAGGTGGCGAATATGATTTAAGGATTTCTGTTATGCCGTCACTTTATGGAGAGAATATTGTTATAAGGTTATTGCCTAAGGAGGTTATTTTTGATATATCTGATTTAGGAATGTCTGAGGAGTATTTGGCAGTGTTGGAGTCTTTATTGAGGAAGCCGTATGGGGTTATTTTTGCAACAGGTCCTACAGGGAGTGGAAAGAGTACTACGTTGTATGCCTGTTTGTCTAGGATTAATACACGTGATAAGAAGATTGTTACTATTGAGGATCCTGTTGAGTATGAACTTAACGGCGTGACTCAGACGCAGGTTAATGTTAAGATTGGTTTGACTTTCGCCCGTATTTTAAGGAGTATGTTGAGACATGACCCGGATGTTATTATGGTAGGTGAGGTTCGTGATATTGAAACTGCTGAGATTACTATTCAGACCGCCTTGACAGGTCATCTGGTTTTTTCTACCCTTCATACCAATGACGCTGCAGGCGGTGTTAGCAGGTTGATCGATATGGGTATTGATCCATTTTTGATTACTTCTTCTGTTGAAGCGTTTATGGCACAGCGGTTGGTTAGAAAGATTTGTGAGCAGTGTAAAGAGAAGGTAAGGGTGAGTAAGGTTGAGTTAGGTATGGATATTGATGGAGTTGGTGATGAACTGGAGATTTTTAGGGGCAGAGGGTGTAGGGAATGTAATAATACAGGGTATAAAGGCAGGACAGGTATTTATGAGATTTTGCTTGTCTCGGATGAGATTAAACGACTTATTACACAGAAGGCATCATCGGATGTTATAAGGGAGTGTGCGGTTAAACTTGGTATGAAGACTGTACGACAGAGTGGCTGGGAGAAAGTCTTGGCAGGAATAACTACGCCTGAGGAGGTTATTAGGGTAACTCAGGTAGCTTAGTTTTGGAACTATTTTGTATCCTGCACTATTTAACCTTGTTAAATAGTGAAAAATGCACAAATCAACAAGGTTGATTTGTGCAGGATAGGGATGAGAGGGATGGATTAGTTATGCCGGTGTTTATATATAGAGCTAAGCAGGGTCCTGAAAAGACTCTTGAGGGTAAGGTTTCTGCTGGCTCTAAGGAACAGGCTGTTGAAAAGTTGGAGAAAATGGGGCTGGTCCCTATTATTGTTGAGGAGGTTCAGGTAGATGATGGGGCTAAGCGCCATAAAAAGGTAAGTCAGGGTGGTGAACGTATTGGTTTTACAGGCGGATTGTCATCGTTTAGCAGGATTCGTAGGAAGGATGTGGATGTTTTTACAAGGCAGTTGGCAAGTCTTATTCGTGCAAGTGTGCCAGCCTTAAGGGCCTTATCTTTGATTGCTGAAGAGACAGAGAATCAAAGAATGCGTGCAGTAGTTGATGATTTAAGGTCTCAGGTTCGGGATGGAAAGATGTTGTCTGATGCGATGGAGAGGTATCCTTCTTTATTTAATAGTCTTTATTTGAATATGGTGCGTTCTGGTGAGAGAGGAGGGGCATTAGCTGAGGTGTTGTTGCGGTTGGTCGATTATCGTGAACGTGAGGATGAAATAAGGGGTAAGGTTCAGGCTGCATTAGCTTATCCTATGTTGATGATAGTTGTTGGTATAGGAACGCTTTTTGTTATGTTTACTTTTTTTATGCCTAAATTAGTTGGGTTATTTGATGACATGGGAGAGTCATTACCGTGGTCTACGAGGATGTTGATCGGGATAAGTTCATGGTTTTCGAGTTATTGGTATTGGTTAGTATTTGTTTTTGTTTTTATTTTTGCTTTGTTTTTTAGAAATAAAAAGGGAAGTAAAAAAAAGGTGTTGGTGGATTTGTTTAAACTGCGCATGCCCTTTGTTCGTAAGTTTGTCATGGATGCAGAGGTGATTAAGTTTGCCCGTACGTTGGGACTCTTACTTAGAAATGGTTTGTCTGTTCATGAAAGTCTTAAATTAGCTACTGATACGTTGGATAATGAGGTTTTGTGTCAGAGGTTATCTGATGCCACTAATCAGATTATATCAAAGGGAATGAGCTTGTCTGATAGTCTTAAGGGAACGGGTGTATTTTCTGGCTTTTTTATTAATATGGTCGCAATCGGTGAGGAGAGTGGACGGCTTGAAGTTGCGCTTGAGGAGGTTGTTGGCGTTTATGAGAGGGAGGTTGAACAGGCAATAAAGGTTATGACATCTTTGCTTGAACCCTTGCTTATATTGGTTATAGGAGGGATTGTTGGATTTATTGTGTTTGGTATGCTTCAGCCTATATTAAGTATGGGGGTTATTGCACGTTAAGGGGAAAAAGGAAATTTTTGTATAAGTTCATCTATCCTGCACTATTTAACCTTGTTGATTTGTGCATTTTTCACTATTTAACAAGGTTAAATTGTGCAGGATAGATGAATTGTGCGGAAAGGAGTGGTGAATGGTAAAAAAAGATGGGTTTACGCTTATTGAGATTATGATTGTGGTTATGATTATAGCGGCATTGGCAGCAATGATTGTTCCGCGTTTAGGCGGGAGGTCAGAGCAGGCAAAGAGGGCTGTTGCTGAGGCAGACATTGCTTCTAATATTGGGTTGGGGTTGAAGTTGTATGAGTTGGATAATGGTAATTATCCTACAACTGAGCAGGGATTGAAGGCTTTAGTTACAAAACCTTCTTCTTCTCCTGTGCCTACTAATTGGAATGGACCGTATTTAGAAAGGTTAAGGCCGGATCCATGGAAACATCCTTATCAGTATCGCTGTCCTGGAACGCATAATCCTGGGGGATATGATTTGTTTTCTATGGGAAAGGATGGTATTGCCGGCACAGATGATGATATTACTAATTGGGAAAACTGAATTTTTTGATAATCTTATTCTGCACTATTTAACCTTGTTAAATAGTGAAAAATGCACAAATCAACAAGGTTAAATTCTGCAGGATGGCAAGAGGGAAGTTTTTTATGAGTAGAGGGTTGGATACTGGGCAAGGGTTTACTTTGATTGAAGTGGTTTTGGCAGTGGCTATTTTAGCGTTTGGTATAGTAGGGGTTATTCATGCGTATGGGATTTCTGTTAGGGCGTTGTCTGCTGAACAGAAGGTTATGGATGCTATTTTTTTGCTTGGGGAGAAAATGGCGGATGTTGAACTTGAGTCGTTGATGAAGGATGGGGTGGTTTCTGGTGTTTCGAGAGGTGAGTTTGGTGGTTTTGATGGAGTTGGTTGGAATGTAAAGGTTTCACCTCTTATGGTTTATTCTAAGGATGATGGGAGTTTAGAGGAAAGTGGATTGAGTGAGGTGACGGTTACGGTTTATGGTTTAAAGGATGCTTTAAGGGGGCATCGCTTTAGCCTTTTTACTTATATAAAGAGTCGTGATGTTAACAGTTCATCAGGTTAATTTGTGCTATTGTTTATATGGAGGAGGAAATAATTATGGATTCGGGAATACCTACACCAGAGGATGTTGAGAATTTAACTATTGATAATTTGGGAAAGGCAGAATACCCATCGACTTTTAACCAGAGAAAGAGTCTTTATGTAGAGGATGATACTAAAGTTATGGTGTATGCCTCTACTAAGCAGTTGGCTCCTTATTTTAGGAGAAATGTTCCTCCACCTATGTTTGAAATGGCAGGGCCGCGGCCGATGATGTTTTTTGAGCCGTCGGAGTTGACTTGTGGTATTGTTACGTGTGGTGGGCTTTGTCCTGGGTTAAATGATGTGATTAGGACTGTGTATCTTACTTTGCATTGGCAATATGGTGTACCTAAGGTGTATGGGTTTCGTTATGGGTATGAAGGGTTGACTCCTAATGCAAGGGAGAATCCGTTGTTGTTGTCTCCTGAATTGGTGGATGAGATTCAGCATAAAGGTGGAACGATTTTGGGGAGTTCTCGAGGACCTCAAGATCCTGTTGTTATGGTTGATACTCTTTTAAAGTATAGGGTTCAGATTTTGTTTGCTATAGGTGGGGATGGGACTTTTGCTGGTGCGCATGCGATTGCTCAAGAGATTAAAAAGCGGGGGTTAAAGATTTCTATTATTGGTATCCCTAAAACTATTGATAATGATATTTTTTGTAGTGAGAAGACTTTTGGTTTTAGTACTGCTGTACAGGCGTCTTTATCTGCTATTCAAGCTGCGCATGAGGAGGCTAAGGCTGCATGGAACGGAATAGGGTTGGTTAAACTTATGGGAAGAGATTCTGGATTTATTGCAGCTAATGCTACTTTGGCTAATAGTGATGTTAATTTTTGTCTTATTCCGGAGGCATCGTTTACGCTTGAGGGACATCAGGGTTTTTTGCCTATGTTAGAGGCACGTCTACGTAAACGTAGACATGCTGTGGTTGTTGTTGCTGAGGGGGCTGGGCAGAATCTTTTTGAGGATGATGCAGATGGTATAGAAAGGGATGCCTCAGGAAATGTTATACATAGAGATATAGGTCTTTTTCTAAAGGATAAAATTTTGGAGTATTTTAAGAAAAAAGGGATGCAGGTGACGTTAAAGTACATTGATCCCAGTTATACTATACGTAGTTGTCCTGCTAATGCGAGTGATTCTGCTTTTTGTTTGTTGTTAGGACAGAATGCAGTTCATGCTGGTATGGCAGGTAAGACTGATATGTTTGTGGGATATTGGAATCATCATTTTGTTCATGTCCCCCTTACTGTTGCTGTGGGGAAGCGGAAGCAGGTTGATTTGAATGGTGAGCTTTGGCAGACGGTGATTGCAATGACAGGTTAGTTGTATATTTTTTCCTATCATGCTATTCTCTATTCTGCACAATTCAACCTTGTTGATTTGTGCATTTTTCACTATTTAACAAGGTTAAATTGTGCAGGATAAGGATTGTTGGGGAGGAATGGGAGAAAAAGGTATGGATGTAGGTTTCCGTTTTAGGGTGGTGGCTGTTTTGTCTGTATTTATTGGGGGAGTATGGTTGAATTCTTGCAGTACTGTATCTGTTTCTAAAGGGAATTGGTCAAATAGTGGTAGGCATGTAGGGAAAAAGTATGATACGAAGTCGTGGCAGAGAGGCAGCGATAGGCATGATGTTGTTCATACTGTTGCCCCCGGGGAAACTGTTTGGCGGTTGGCTAAGATGTATGATGTGAAGGAGAGGGATATTTTAAGGGCAAATGCCTTGAAAGAGTCTTCTTCACTATATTTAGGCCAGAAGTTACGTATACCACATGCAGCTGAACCAAAGGCAATTATTCCTTTATACCCGTCAAAAAAGTGGAAGTATATTATTATTCATCATACTGCAACGGATGCAGGGAATTCTCTTATTTTTAATCGGGCGCATTTACGTAGGGGATTTGATCGCGGAATAGGTTATCATTTTGTTATTGATAATGGTAGCTGTGGAAAGGGTGATGGGATGATTGAGGTTACTCCGAGATGGCTTAAGCAGCAGGACGGCGCGCATTGTAAGGCAAATGATATGAATAGACAGGCTATTGGTATTGCTCTTGTTGGTAATTTTGATAAGGATAAGGTTTCTCAGAAGCAGATGGAGGCTCTGGTTGAACTTGTAAATCTTTTAAGAAAGTATTATCATATACCTTTAAGTAGAATTATGGGACATGGACAGGTCCCTGGGGCAGCAACAGATTGTCCGGGGAAACGGTTTCCATGGAAAGAGTTTAGACAGAGGTTGAATTCTTTATAGGTTTTATAAATTCCTATTCTGCACTATTTAACCTTGTTAAATAGTGAAAAATGCACAAATCAACAAGGTTGATTTGTGCAGAATAGTTTGGTAAGGGGTAATGTTTGGTAATTTTTTTAAGAAAGGTGGGTAAAATGAGTCAAGAAGGTTCCTCTTCTGGTATTAAGAAAGAGTTGGATGCTTTTTTCAATCCTAAGGGGGTGGCGATTATTGGTGCTTCTAATAATCCTGCTAAGATAGGATATCAGATTACGAATAATGTAATACAGGCTGGGTTTGGAGGGGAGATTTTTCCTATTAATCCTAAAAGTGAGGAGATTTTAGGTCGTAAGGCTTATAAGTCGGTTAGGAATGTCCCTTTTGATGTAGATTTGGCGGTTATTACTATTCCTGCACCAGGGGTTGTTCAGGCTATGGAGGATTGTGCCGCTAAGGGGGTTAAGGCTGTGGCTATTATTTCTTCAGGGTTTGCAGAGGTGGGTAATGTTGAGGAGGAATTGAAGTTAAAACAGATTGCTGACGAGAATGGTATTGCCTTTATTGGGCCTAATATTTTAGGTCTTTTATATACTCCTTCTAAACTTAATGCAAGTTTTGGTCCAACGGATATTTGTCCAGGAAGGATAGCGTTTATTTCTCAGAGTGGTGCATTGGCTATCGCTCTTATGGGATGGACGGTTATGGAGAAGATCGGGTTGGCTTCTTTGGTAAGTCTTGGGAATAAGGCTGACGTGGATGAGAAGGAGTTGATTGAGTATTTTAATGATGATCCGAATGTGGATGTGGTGTTGATTTATATGGAGGGGGTTAAAGATGGGAGGAAGTTTTTGTCTACGAAGGTTAAGAAACCAGTTATTGTTTTAAAGGTGGGGCGATCTGAGCGTGGAGCGAAGGCAGCTGCTTCTCATACAGGTTCTCTTGCTGGAGCGGATAGAATTTTTGATGCTGCGTTTAGTCAGTTGGGAATGTTGCGTGCCAATTCCTTTGATGAGGCTTTTGGCTGGGCAAGGGCGTTTTCTTTGCCTGCGCCTAAGGGAGAGGAAACGGTTATTATTACAAATGGTGGCGGAATTGGAGTTTCAACCACAGATGTATGCGAGCAGATGGGGATTAAATTGCTTGATGATTCAGAGTGGCTTGAGGCTAAGTTTAGGTCAACTATGCCTTCTTTTGGAAGTACTAAGAATCCTGTAGATATAACAGGTGGCGGTGGTGTGGCTAGTTATAGGGATGCGGTCAGGATTGCTTTTGCAGAGGATAGGATAGAGAATGTTATTGTTCTTTACTGCGAGACTGCTGTAACTAATCCTGTTGAGATCGCTGAGGCTGTACGTGATGAGTATAACGCCTCTAATAGAAGTAAACCTGTCGTGGTGTGTATGGTAGGAGGCGAGAGGTCAAGACAGGCGCTCAATTTGCTTAATGGGAATAATATCCCAGCATTTAGTTCGATTAATGAGACTGTTTCCGCATTGAAAGGTTTACATAGATGGAAAGAGATTTCCTCCAGGGGCAAGGATGAGGCTATTATTGGTAAGGCCCCAGAGGAAGCCGTTGAAATAATAGATAGGGTTAAGGCTGAGGGACGAGGTATCCTTATGGAACATGAAGCACGCGAGGTGCTTGAGTTGTGTGGGGTTCCTACGCCTAAATGGGCATTTGCTTCTGATATTGAGGATGCGGTTGCTAAGGCTGATGGAATGTATCCTTTGGCAATAAAGATAGCTTCACCTGATATTGTTCATAAAACTGATGTGGGGGGTGTTGTGCTTAATATACGTAATGAGGAGGAATTGAGGTTAAAGTTTAATAATATGATGAAACATATATCTAGCGTTGCACCTGATGCACGAATTTTGGGGGTTAATATGATACAGATGCTTAGAGGTATTGAGTGTATTGTTGGTTTGAGCAGGGACCCTCAATTTGGTCCGGTTGTTATGTTTGGTTTGGGAGGGGTATTTGTTGAGGCATTGAAGGATGTATCTTTCCGCATTGTTCCGTTTGGAAGGGTTGAGGCTGCAAGGCTTATTAAGGATGTTAAGGCAAAGAAGATTTTAGATGGTTTCCGCGGGATGAAGGCAGATAAGGAGACTATTATTCAGACTATGTGTGCTATTCAGAAATTAGCGCCCTTGGTTAAGGAGATAGATATTAATCCTCTTATTACTAACTCTGATGGTAGTTTTGCTGTGGATGCGAGGATTGTTTTGTAATAATTTTGTTATTTTGCTATCCTGCACTATTTAACCTTGTTGATTTGTGCATTTTTCACAAATCAACAAGGTTAAATAGTGCAGGATAAGTTTTTAGATACTAATGTCAGAGAGAAAGAATTTTTTGTCAAAATCCCTGCCTATGTGCTTCCTTTTGTCTTTCTTTGTATGGCTTTTGATGTGGGGTAATTTTATTGCATGTAAAAAGCCTTTACAAGGGGATGCTGTTTCTTATTATGAACATATCGGTTTTTTTGTGGATTCTATAGAGAGAGGGGTCTATCCTTTGTGGGATGCTTTTTGGAATTGTGGTGTGCCTAATAGTTTTTTCCTGCGTAGAATGGGCGAGTTTAATCCTTTCTTTTTTTTGATTGTCTTGTTTAATAAGATAGGTCTTCCTTTTTGTAGTTCTTATCTTATGTTTCTTTCCTTGTATTTTTTTCTTGGTATGCTTGGTTTTTTTCTCCTTTCAAAGGTTGTTTTTAATGATAGTTTCTTGGCATTTTGTGCTTATTTGTTGTTAATGTTTTCGTCTTTCCCTAGTATCCTTTTCCAGTCGTTTATTATTCTTATTTTTGTACCTATGGTGTGGTTTTTTTATTTTTTATTAGATTTTTTTAGTTATAACAAGATAAATAATAGTAGGTTTATAAGGTATATGCGTAGGGATTTTGTGGGTATGGTTTTTTGTCTGATGGTCACTTTGACAACGTATTTGCCGTTTTATTTTTTCACTGTATTTTTGTCATTTCTATTTTTTGTAGGTTTGATGTATCCTGCAAGATTGAAGTCAGCAGTGCTGACATTAATTGGTTTTACGCGACAAAATAGGTTTTTGGTTTGTCTTGGTGTTGTTGCGATTTTGTTGTCTTTTATCCCAGGGTTAAATTTTTTTATGGAAGCAGGCTCTTCTTATTTAGTTTTACCAGAAAGGCATTCTTTGTCTGAGGCTGTTAATATAATGGAGGTGCATAGACAGTCGATGGTTATGGGGGGCATACCGTTGAAGAATGTTTTTTCAGGGTTATTTTCTAATTTGGATAAGGCTAGGCTTGGAAGGTTTTTTTTGCCTTTGTTTACATATATTCTTTTTGCCTTTTCCTGTATTGTTAAGATTAGTAAACGTAGTGTATTTTTGTCTTTGTTTATGTTTTGGTTTTTATTGATAGGTATTTATGATGCTAGTGTTGTGTATCCTTTTTTGTATAAATATGTTTTTTTCTTTAGGTATTTTCGTAATTTTCAGTTTTTTTTGTGGTTGGTTATTTTGCCCGTATTTATATGGATTTGTATAGAGCAATTTGCTCTTTTTTTAAGGTATTTTGAGACTTTGAAACAATCTCCGGGTAAGCTCAGATGGCTGTTGTTTGTTGTTGTAATTATTCATTTTTGTTTTTTAGTCTTTCTCTGTTTTCAGAAGGCAGTCGTATGGAGTAGTTTTTTGTCTTTGTTTTTGAGTTTGTTGCTGTTTTTGTTTATCTTTAATGGAAGGATTATGCCCTATACGTTGTTGTTTTTATTTTTTATTTTTGTTGTAGTTGTGTCTAACTCTGCTGAGGTTATTTATTATATAAATAAAAATGCATCCTCTGGCAGGAATCCCAATGAATATTGGCAGACGCATTTTTTATTTTGTAGGAATAGTAAGATGGGGTGCAGGCCGGATGGGATTAATAGAGATTATTGCCCGCATAGGCGTATAGAATCGCCCAGTTTGTATTATGCAACAAGATTTTTTTCTATTCTTCGTAGTAAGCTTGATTATTGTTTGTTTCAGCAATATGTGAATTATAGGTTCATAGTGTATGATAATGTGGAATTTGTATATGATAGTTTTTTTGATTTTAAGAGATGGGAGAAGGTTATTTCTACTAATACAAATCTTGTGTTTGTGTCTGGTCAGAATAGATTGGAGATGCCTGCTAATGGAAAAAGAAAGGATGTTACTGAATCTCCATTGTTTGTTTCTGGAAATTCCCGTGAGTTCGAGGTCTTAGAATATGCTCCTAACAAGGTCAAGATAAGGACAATTTTTACGAAAAGAAGATTTTTGGTCTATAACGATAGTTATTATAAAGGCTGGCAGGCATTGGTTAATGGTAAGAGGGTAGATATTTTACGTGCTAATTTTGCGTTTAAAGGTGTTTGGATACCAGCAGGTGAGAATGTGGTAGAGTTTTGTTTTGGTTCGGGTTGGCAGTATTCTTTAGGATATTTTTTTATGGCCTTTTTTGCTGTTGTGTTAGTTTATTTGTTTATTCTGCACTATTTAACCTTGTTAAATAGTGAAAAATGCACAAATCAACAAGGTTAAATAGTGCAGAATGTGAGAATAAGGAGGGAAGGATTGGGTAGGGTGTTGGTTTTCGTTGCAACAAGGGGAATTTTTTTCTTTGTTTGTCTTGTTGTTGTTTCGTTTTTTATTATAGATTATGGGAAGGTGTTTGTTGGTGAGGATGTTAGGTCGTTTCATTTTGTAAAACCTTCTTCTTTTAGCTACCTTGTTGAGACTTATGAGTCAGGCAGGCAATTTGACAGGCATAGGTTAATGAAATATATATATTATTATAAAAAAGCAGCAGAATATATGTCTTCTCCTGCGGATGCCTTTGGTATGTTGGGGTTTTGTTATTTTGAGGCAGGGCAGACAAGGAAGGCAATTTCTGCATATAAGCACGCTGTAAAGATAAATCCTAAATTTTTTTGGAGTAGATATAATCTTGGGGTCATTTTTTTTAAGGATGCTCGTCTGCGTACAGCTGTAAAGTGGTTAAAATCTGCTTTAAAGATACCCCCTCCTGTTACGTTGAATTTTATAGGTTCCTCGGAGAGGATATATAAGCCTGTATTATTAGCTCGGAATATGTGGTCAGGTCAGGGGCTTCTTAGGAGTTTAAGAGATGGACAAAGGGATTGTTTTAGTCTTCTTTGTGTTGTTTACTATCAGTTAGGTGATTTTAAGGCTATGGAAGAGGCTGCAAGGGCAGCGGTTGTCTTGAATGTTGGGGGCAAGGAGTTTTTTCATTATTGTATAGGTTTGGCTGCTTATAAATTGAAGGAATATAAGAAGGCCATAGCATATTTTAAGGATGCGGTTAAAAATTATTCTGATGATTTTCTTTCTTATTATTATCTTGGAAAGAGTTTTGAGGCCCTTGGTATGGATGAGCTTGCTGCTGAACCTTTGATGCATGCAGAGATGTTAAAAAGGTTGCCAAAGAGGGATGTTTTAAAGGAGGTTTTGGAGACTATCAGGATAGGTATGTTTTGAGTAATGGATAGATTATGTGTCCTATTTTGTCCTGGTTTGTCTTCTTGATAAAGTTTGAGGTTTAAGTTATACTATTTTATTGTAAAAGGATCAGAAAAGAGGAAAATTATAAAAAAGGAGACCGATAATGGTTTTGTTTAGTAGAGTGGATAGGAAACAGGTTGGTATGAAGATTGCCTGTTTGCTCGTTGCATTTTGTTTTTCTTTTACGTTTGTGGTCCCAGAAGGGGTTGTTTGTGCTCAGGCTATGTCTTCAACTGTGGCTGATCTGCCACCTGTGGGAACAATGGTTCCTTTAAGTGATGTGTTTGCTCCTGCAGTTGTGAAGGGTCTTACTATTCATCCAGATAATCCTCTTGAGTTTGATTTTATTATTGATACTGGTGATTCTGGACTTACTGGTGAGAGGCTTAGGAAGGAATCTGTTAAGTTGATTAAGTATTTTTTGTCAGCGTTGACTATTCCTGATGATGAGATGTGGGTCAATTTGTCTCCTTATCAGAAGAATAAGATTGCACCTGAGAGTTTTAGTAAAACCGATATGGGTAGGGATTTGCTTGCTCAGGATTATTTGTTGAAGCAGTTAACTGCTTCTATGATTTATCCAGAAAATGAGTTGGGTAAAAAGTTTTGGGATAAAGTATACGCTAAGGCTAAAAAGTTGTATGGGGTAACTGATATTCCAATGAATACGTTTAATAAGGTATGGATTGTCGCTGATAGGGCTGTTGTTTATGAGAAGGATAATACTGCATATGTAGTAGATAGTCATCTAAAGGTAATGATGGAGGAGGATTATATCGCTTTACAGAAGAATTTGGGGAATGATAAATTTGGAATGGATTCAGCAGCAAGCAGGGATGTGTCTGGAATAAGTAAGCTTTCTGCTGATGTTATGCGGGAGGTGGTTTTGCCTGAATTGGAGAAAGAGGTGAATGAAGGGAAGAATTTTGCAAGGTTAAGGCAGGTGTATAATTCTGTAATATTGGCAAGTTGGTATAAGGATAATTTGCGTAGGAGTCTTTTAAGTCAGGTGTATGTTAATAAAGAAAAATTGAAAGGTGTAGAGATTGAGGATAAGGATATTGCTCAGAAGATTTATAATCAGTATTTAGAGGCTTTTAAAAAGGGGGTATATAATTATATAAAAGAGGAATATGATGAGAATACAAAGCAGGTTATACCACGAAAATATTTTTCAGGTGGAACAAATATTTCGCTTAAGGGTAAACTAAGAGATTTGAAGTCAATTGCCGTTACAGCTGAGGACAGGCGGCTTATAGAGGATGGGCTTAAACCTTCAAGTAGTAATTCTAAGTTTTTTAAGACTTCTGTAAAACTTTTGGAGATAGGCCCTAATACAGCACTTACAGATAGCGAGATAGCGGAGCTGTCTTATGAGGTAAAAGGACCTGTTAGTTCTTCTGCTAAAGAGGAAGAACCAGTTGTTTTAAGTAGGGAGGTCCTAGAGAGTTTGCCAGAGGTAGTAATAGATAATATTAACGCTGGTGTTATTTTTTCGCCTAAGCATTTGCGCACAATAAAATTACTTTCTGAAATAGGTGAAGCGGACCTTATGAAGGATTGGGATAAACCAGGGGTTAATGATGAAAAGAAACGTTCCTTTTTGGATAGTGTAGCAAGGTATAATTCTTTACGTAGTTTAAAGGAATATAAACAGACGGCAAAAAGAATGCTTCATCAGTTGAAAAATGAAGAAAATCCTTTTGAGGGATTTTTCCCCGAGGTCCCTCAGGTTGATGATTTTTCTAAGTTGGATGCTCATTTTATTGAGGCGGCAAAGTTAGGTTTGCAGAATATAGGAGATACGGTTTTCGCTTTAGTCGCAGGTGGTCTCGGGACAAGGTTAGGGTATTCATCAGGACCTAAGATACAGGTTCCTTTAGAAGAGATTACTTCGACTACCTATGCCAAACTTTTTATTGGTAAGATATTGGCAATGCAGAAGGCTTGGAATGCTATTCATCATTCAAATAAAAAGATACCGTTAGTTATAATGACTTCTGATGAAAATCATTCTCAGACTTTGGAATTTTTAAAGGAGAATAATTATTTTGGAATGGATGGACTTAGTGTGGTGGATGTGGCAACAGAAAAGGTGGTTAACAAGAATGGCAGGCTTCATGTAGTAAGTAGAGATGGCAGGCATGATAAGGGACTTCTGAAGCAAATAATTGTTATGAAACAGGATATGGTGCCTGCTATGAAAGGTTATGATGCTAAATTTTTTGTTGATGAGAAGGATAAATATAAATTAAAGGTGCTGCCACATAATCATGGAGATATACATATTTTAATGGCACAGTCAGGATTAGCGGAGGCATTTAAGGAGATTGGCAAAAAGTATACAATATTCTTTCAGGATACCAATGGAGAGGCCTTTAATGCTATTTTACCCGGATTAGGCAATTCTATTGAGAAGGGTTATAAAATGAATTTTCTTACTATAAGACGCCAGCCTGGTTCAAAGGTTGGAGCGATTGCGAAGATGGTAAATTATGATGATGGCAGAGAAATGACGTTTAATATAGAGTATAGTATGCTTGATGGTTTGTTACGTGCTGTTGCTAGGGAGAGGGGAGAAGAAGAAAAAGGTGATGTGGCTGATGAGACAGGTTTTTCTCCTTATCCGGGGAATATGAATGTCTTTATTTTGGAACAGGATACTTATGTGCAAAAGTTGAATGAGACTGGTGGGATTTTCGCGGAAATAGTTAATCCAAAACCAGATACTTTAATAAGTAGATTAGAGGCACCTATGCAGGATATAGCACAGTATTTACGTGGTGATGAGGTAGGTGCTACTAATTTTGATTCAGATTTTGTATTTGCTCCAGCAAAAAATGGATTACGTAATGCATTGATTGCTGTGGCGAAAGGGGTTTTCCCAGAATCTTTGCCCACGGTAGAAAATGTGCATTATAGAAATAATAGGTTACTTTTTAAATTAGCAGGAATGGATGTTGATGTTGAGGGACAAATTAAGTATGTGTTTGCAAAAAATTATATTGTGGAGTTCGGCAAATCAGGAAAAGTTAGAGTTTTGGGGTTGCCGGGAGAAGAAAAAATAGATGTAGGCGAGGTTGTTAAAAGTGTTCATGTGAAAGGTGTTCCTTACTCATACGGGGCAAAGATAATTTTTTCTCCAAATTTTGCATTGTTACCAAATGATGTTAAGCAAAAGGTCAAAGGTGGTCGGATATCAGCACGTTCTGTTTTGGTTATTAATGGAGAGAATGTTAAATTGGAAGATGTAGATATCGATGGAACGTTAATTATTAATACAGCAAAAGGGGTAGATTTAACTATTAAGGGATTGTCAGTCAGAAATGCTGGTTGGGAATTTGTCCCATTAAAGGAAGAGGATTGGAATAATCCAGATATACCAGAAGAGATAAGAATGCGGGGGTATAGACTAGTTAAGCATGAGGCAAAGGTGATAAATATTAGGGAGCCGGGAGTTTATGAAGTAGGAAAGGATGGAGAGGTCGTAAAGGTCGCTGATGTTTCTGAAGAAGAGATAGCATCTACTTCTAATAATCAAGAGAGCCAAGGTTTAGAGAAGAAGAATATCCCAGTATCTTCTTCTACGCAGCCACCAGGTGGTATAGATCTTAACCCAGCATTACTGGATCTTCAAATAAAACGAGATGATAATGGTATCCCTTTGCCTGTATCACAGCAACCGTTAAATAAGATGAATATACAAGGGTTTGTCCCAGTAATTACTAATATTGTTCCTATTCAGGAATTGATGGTGAATTTACCCTAAAGTTTTTGATAATTATTTTTATATTGGATTTTGTTTATTTTACTTTAGATGTAATAGAGGTTATTTTATAGAATTGATTTGATTCAAAAATTGTGGTATACTTTTATTAGATTTTATGAATTTATAAAAAGGAAAATATATCATAAATAAAATGGTAGATGTGATATATGGATTGTAAAAAATTTTTTCTTTCTTTCAAATCTTTTTTTCCTGTTAGATTAGCATATAATGGTTTTGAAATAAAAAGAAGGCTTCCTAAAATTTTTCTGGGAAGTCTTTTTTTATATTAATTAAAAATAATATTGTAAAATATTTAATTTTTTAATAATTTATAAGAGGAGGCCATTTATGATAAATAAGAAAGACCGTAAAAGTTCATTTTTCAGGTTTTTTTCTTATTGGCTCTGTATGACATTTGTTATTAGTTTTTCCGTTCCACAGGGGGTTTTTTATGCACAGGCAGCAGAGCAAACGGTTCTTAATCTTCCTGAACCTGGAACAATGGTCGGACCTAGCAAGCCTTATTCTCCACCTAAAATTATAGGGATACACATTGATCCTAATGACGCGTTGAAGTTTGATTTTATTGTGGATACAGGAGATGCCAACCTTAAGGGAGAGGCATTGAAAAAAGAAACAAGGAAGTTAATTAAATATTTTTTGGCCTCATTAACTATCCCCGAACAGGATTTGTGGGTCAACCTTGCTCCATATGAAGAAGGTGATGTTATCCCTACAGATTTTGGGTATACTGAGATGGGTCGTGATCTTTTGGCTGAAGATTATATGCTTAAACAGTTGACTTCTTCTTTAATGTGCCCAGAGAAAAAATTGGGTGCTGAGTTTTGGAATAGGGTCTATGCAAAGGCAATGGAGCTTTATGGCACAACAAATATTCCTCTGAATACTTTTAATAAGATATGGATTGTGCCGGATGATGCATTGGTATACGAAACTGGACAGAATGCTTTTGTTATTAAAAGCCATCTTAAGGTTATGCTTGAGGAGGATTATCTCCTACTAAAAGAGAATTTGGGTAAAAAGAAGTTTGGAACAGATAAGCTTCCAGAAAAACAAGTTACCAAGATTAATGAGGTTTCTTCTAAGGTAATTAAAGAGGTCCTTTTACCAGAGATTGAGAAAGAGGTAAATACGGGCAAGAATTTTGCTACCCTAAGGCAGGTCTACAATTCTATGATACTTGCAACCTGGTATAAACAGGCGTTAAGGGACAGTTTGCTTGGTAAGGTATATGTGGATAAAGGCAAGACCGCAGGTGTTGAGGTCGCGGATAAAGATATAAAGGATAAGATATTTCAACAGTATCTTGAGGCATTTGAGCGAGGGGCATATAAAATAATACGTGATGAATACGATCCTGCAACTAATATGATTGTAACAAAGAAGTATTTTTCTGGTGGGTTTACAGCAGAAGAGATTAACCGAAAGGTGAGTAATAGTAAAATAAGTGCGGTTCTGCCGGTTTTGCCTAAAGTACAGGAACAACAATTGATGCAAACTTTGACAAATATGCCTGGGTTAAAGTTATCTCCTAAGGAAGCAAAGATAATTGCTTCTACTATAAAACAATTGCCACAGAGTGCGTATAGAAATGAAGTTGATTTAACTCGGAGTCTTTTGCCTAAATTGTCAGAAAAAGGAATTTCTCCTAAAACTATAGCTAAGTTGACTAAACCAGAAGGTAAGAGGCTTTTTACTAAGGCAATAAAGACAGTTGCTGCTAGCACTGCAAATAAACTTTCTCCTCGAGAAAGGTTTGAGTCTTTGCCTCCGGAAGTCCGTAAAACAGTTGCGAGTAGGGTAAAGGACTGGAAGAAAGCGGCTATGAATAGAAAGATTTTTACTGTAAGTTCTTCTTTAGCAGAGAAGACACCTGTAGTGTCCTCGCCTACTACACCAATAGGGATGGGGACCACACTTAAGGAAACACAGGCTGCTATTGTTTCTTCATTGTTGAGGTCTCCTATATCTGAAATAAGACAAAGTCTTAAGCAACAGGGATATACGCCTCGTAAACAGGAGATGTTTACAGCAGTGGTTGATAATTTAAGGCAAATTCCAGAGATAGAAAGTAAGTCGATAAAAAGTGTGCCGGAATTATTATCTATAGCAAAAAAGGCAGGGTTGAGAAATAAGGAAATAAGGGCACTTGAGTGGTTGGCAAATAATCCAGAGTTCGCTAAATTTAGTTTGGGAGAAAGAGTATCTAATATTAATAGAATTGCGAGTAGTGGACTTAGTCAAAGGCCAGAAAGGTTGTATGAGGCGGTTAAAGTGGCGAATATAACTGTTCCTCAGGCTGAGTTATCTCAGGCTGTAGAGTTATTAAAGACCCCGAGTGTCAAATTTAATTTAAAAGAAGGCAGGTTATCTGAGGTTAGTGCTGCTTTAAAGAATAAAGGATTAGAGAAAGTTGCAGAGATATTTACTAATCCTACTGTTATTTCAACTATAGCAGAAAGACAGGCTGGTAAAAAAGTTGTCACAGAATTTAATAGAGCAGTAGCTGCAGGTTTGAGTGCACAGGAAGGCAAGGTATTTGAGCAGGTAGCAAGACAGGCAGGTGTTTTAGGGATAGAAAATATTGAAAATAATCCTAAGGCGCGGGAGTCGATTGAGTTAGGAGATATAAACCAGTTAAGGGCAGCTGTTAAGAACATTAAAACACCAGAGGCTGCTAAGTTGTCGTCGTTGTTGAATAATATTAATTTTCTTGCTAACTTGGCAAAGGCAGGACAGAATGAAAGGGTTACTACTACATATAAAAACTTATCCCGATATATTGCAAAGGCTACTCCTGAAGAAGTGGGGGCTGTGTTAGAAAAGGCAGGGGTGCCTTCTGAACAGAGAAGTTTGGCAGTTGAGGCAGTTAAACAGATACGGTATAATCCCATGAGTCTGGAGTTATTGCGAAAAGGAGGACCTCTTACTGCTGCAATGGATATGGTTCAGCTTAGTCCTCAACATAGGACGGCTTTGTTAAATATCTCTAGACCACAGGCTGCAGCTGAACTTGCAAAGGTTGTTACTTCTACAGGGAGAAAGGTAAATTCAGCTGCTAATCAGGTTAAGTCTTTAAATGAGAAGGCTGTTGAGATATTTTTGACAACACCAAAAGATAAGTTGCCTAGTTTGTTAAAAAAGATGGGGTTGTCTAACCCTGAAATCAAGGCCAGATTACCTCAGATACAACAGGCCCAGCAAGTTGTCTTAAATAAGATTGAGGAACAGGGAATTTCACCTGTAGATTTTGCTAAGAGAGAGGGATTAGAGGGGCTGTTGGGGCTTACCTCCCCTCAGCAAACAGAGGCATTTCAAAAGGTATTTTTAAATAGAACTGAAAGTAGAAAGTATATAGCAAAAGAGAGTACTATATCTGATACAATGAATTCAATGAGGCATTATGTAGGTAATTCTCTTGTTGCTTTACCTCCAAAAGAATTAACGGCTGTATTTGAGAAGGCAGGAATTTCTTCTGAAGAGGCGCGGACATTAGCTCATAATGTCGTTTTTTCAAGGAAATCGAGCTTATCGGTGAAGAATGCTTTACAGCAGATAGATTTATTTGCCTTGCAAAAAGAAGGGCTTGGTGGATTAAAAAGGGTATTTTCTCCAGAGAATAGAAATTTGCCCAATGTATTGGTAACTCTTTCTGAGAAAGGGGCGAAGATTGCCCTTGAAAAGGTTAATATAGGTGCAGGAAGGGCATTGACAGGGATTTCTCCTGAAGTTATTCAGAGAAAGATTGAGAAAGCAGGTGTCCCAAAACAGAGAGCAGAAAAGATAGGTGTATGGTTGAAGACCTTGAAAAAACAACATCCTATGCTTTCCAAGTCTTTAAGAACTCAGGGGATTTCTTCTCTCTTAAATATAGCTAAGACAGAAAGAGAGAAATCATATGTTTCTACTTTGATGTCTTTGCCTGTTATGGAGTCATTAGCTAAGTCAGAATTAGGACAGGAGTATAGACCTTTTAGTCCAACTGTAACTTCTTTGCATCAGGGGGCGTTAGTAAATCTGGCTACACAAACTCCAGAGTCAATAAGGATGCAATTAGAGAGTACGGGTATTTTTACGCAAAGAGAGATAGAGCAAACAATAGGTGCGGTTAAGGCGTATCAGGGAAGGATTAAAGAGGTAGCACAGAAAAAGAATTTGCCTGTAGTTGAGGTGGCAGCAGAGTCAGCTCCGTCGATAATATCTGAACTGCCTGTTCAAAAGAGATTTGTTTTGTCTAAATTTGTTGCTCCTACTAGTGAATATATGCAGAAAGTAATGGTAACTCAGCAACCTGTTACGTCATTTCAAACGATAGTGGCTAGAGAGGTTGCAAATATGTCAGTGGAGCAGTCAGGAAGGATTCTTAGTAAAGTTACAGGGATAAGTTTAAAAAAGGCTGTTGAGGCTATAAATAAGGTGGTGTTGTCTAGGGAAGGAAAGCGTCAGTTATCAGAAGGGGACATAACTCCTTTATTAAAGCAGTCTGCTGAGTTGGGTAAGTTGTTTACAAAACCAGAGACAGTTGCTGCCATTGCTCTTGCAATGAAACAACAGGAGTTTGTTCAGGCCCCGCAGAAGGTTAATAGTGCTGCGGCAAAGGTTGCTTTAGAGGTACGTCCGCAGGTTTTGGCTAATGTTATAAATGAATATGTAAACCAGTTGGGGTTGTCAAAACCAGAGGCCAATAATCTTGCCTTAAGGTTGACAGAGCAGATACTTAAATTTAGAACTAATCCTAAGACGATAAAGGAAATGAAGTTGTCAGGGTTTAAGGCCGCAATAAATTCTTCTCCTGTAGAGTTAAGACCACATATGATGGCCTTGGTGCCAGAATTAGCAAGGAGGGTAAAGGTTGAAACTGGTGGTATTGATTTGTCAGCTTCTATGCTTGATTTAAAGATCAAGCGTGATGGTAATGGCGTTCCTTTGAAGGTGTCTGATCAACCTATAGATCAGCTTAAATTAAGTATAGGAGGGTTTGCCCCTATTATCGAGAAGGTTAGGCCTGCAAATAATATTCCTGATCTTCTTGGTGTGCCTTCTGGTGTATAGTAGTTAGGTAAATAGAAATAGCGATAAAGGTATAAAAGCAAGGTGGTTATAAAATATATTTTGTTAATCACCTTGCTTTTTTTATTTGTAGAGTAAGATTAGAATAAAGATTAAAATTTTTGACTTCCCTATTTATGCCCTTTTATTTGGAAAAATTGTATTGGAAAATAGTAATCCATCCTTGACGTAATCTTTTTTATTATTATAATTAAAGAATAAGATTAATTATAATATATGTGAATAGTAATTAATTTAACCTTTATTGCTTATTGCACAATTTAACAAGGTTGGATTGTGCAATAACGGAAATGGAAGGGGTGTTTTATTATGGAGAGAAAGTTAGTTACAATCGACGGGAATGAGGCTGCTGCTTATGTAGCACATAAGGTGAGTGAGGTTATTGCTATTTATCCGATTACACCATCTTCTCCTATGGGAGAATGGTCTGATGCGTGGTCGGCAGAGGGTAAGACTAATATTTGGGGGACTGTGCCGCTTGTTTGTGAGATGCAAAGTGAAGGTGGTGCATCGGGCGCGGTGCATGGTGCTACGCAGACAGGGGCACTTACAACTACTTTTACTGCTTCTCAAGGGCTTTTGTTGATGATTCCAAATATGTTTAAGATGGCAGGCGAGTTGAGCTCGTCGGTGTTTCATGTCTCTGCCAGATCGGTTGCGTGTCAGGCACTTTCTATTTTTGGTGATCATTCTGATGTTATGGCAACGCGTTCTACAGGTTTTGCCTTGCTTGCATCTGCCTCTGTTCAGGAGGTTATGGATTTTGCTATGATAGCCCATAGCGCAACGTTAAAGGCGCGTATTCCTTTTCTTCATTTTTTTGACGGGTTTCGGACTTCTCATGAGGTATCAAAGATTGAGCAGTTGAGCGAGGATGTTATAAGGCAGATGATTGACGATAACTTAGTTTTTAAACATAGAAAACGGGCTTTGTCTCCAGATCATCCTGTAATACGTGGGACTGCTCAAAACCCAGATGTTTTTTTCCAGGCAAGAGAGACTGTTAACCGTTATTATAATGCTTGCCCTGATATTGTGCAGGAGGTTATGGATAAATTTGCTAAGTTAACCGGCCGGCAGTATAGAATTTTTGATTATCACGGCGCAGAAGATGCTGAGAGGGTTGTTGTTATTATGGCATCAGGTGCTGAGACCGCACAGGAGACAGTAGATGCGCTTGTGGATAAGGGTGAGAAGGTAGGTGTCTTGAAGGTAAGGTTGTATCGTCCTTTTTCTGTAAGGCATTTTGTTGAGGCTCTGCCCAAGACAGTTAAGGCTATTGCTGTGCTTGACAGGACAAAAGAGCCGGGTTCTGCAGGTGAACCTCTTTATCTTGATGTTGTAGATGCGTTGTTTGAGGGAGGCAACGGACTGTATAAATCAGTTAAAGTTGTAGGCGGTCGCTACGGGTTGTCATCGAAAGAGTTTACTCCTGCTATGGTGAAAGGTGTGTTTGATGAGCTTTCCAAAGATGAACCAAAGAATCACTTTACAGTAGGTATTACAGATGATGTTACGCATACTAGTATAGAATATGACCCTGATTTTACAATAGAATATGAAGGCGGTGTTCAGGCTATTTTTTATGGATTAGGTTCAGATGGGACAGTTGGTGCTAATAAGAATTCGATAAAGATTATTGGAGGAGAGACTGATAATTATGCCCAGGGGTATTTTGTTTACGACTCAAAGAAGGCAGGTACTCTTACTGTGTCTCATTTGAGGTTTGGGCCAAAGCCAATTCATTCAACTTATTTGGTTACAAAGGCAGATTTTGTTGGTTGTCATCAGTTTGTTTTTCTTGAGAAATATGATGTGCTTGCAAAGATTAAAGAAGGTGGTGTGTTTTTGCTTAATAGTCCGTATGGGCATGAAGAGGTTTGGGATAAGCTTCCTAAAGAGGTACAGGAACAGATTATATCCAAGAAGGTAAAATTTTATGTAATAGATGCGTATAAGGTTGCTGAAGATACAGGTATGGGAGTGCGTATTAACACTATTATGCAGACATGTTTTTTTGCTATATCAGGGGTTTTACCAAAGGATGAGGCTATTGCAGCTATAAAGAATGCTATAAAGAAGGCTTATGGTAAAAAAGGAGAGGACATTGTTAAGAAGAATTTTAATGCGGTTGATCAGGCACTTGCGCATTTGTTTGAGGTAAAGCTGCCAGATAAAGTTACTAGTCGGGTATCAAGGCCACCAGTAGTTCCTAAAGAGGCTCCTGAGTTTGTACAAAAGGTTACAGCTAAGATTATTGAAGGTAAAGGTGATGAGTTGCCGGTGAGTGTATTTCCTGAAGATGGGAGTTATCCTTTAGGCACGACAAAATGGGAAAAAAGAAATGTTGCGATGTATGTGCCTGTATGGGAACCAGATATTTGTATACAGTGTGGTAAGTGTTCTGTTGTGTGTCCTCATGCTGCAATAAGGATGAAGGTATATGATCCCAAATATCTTGAGAATGCGCCTGAGACGTTTAAGTCAGCAGACCCTAAAAATAAGGCATGGGAGGGGATGAAGGTAACTGTACAGAATGCAGTTGAGGATTGTACCGGGTGTGGGGCATGTGTTCATGTATGCCCTGCGAAGAGTAAAACAGAAGAGGGTAAAAAGGCTATTAATATGCAGCCTCAGATACCGTTAAGAGAGCAGGAGAAAAAGAATTGGGAGTTTTTCTTAAGTATTCCAGAGTTTGATAGAAGGCAGTTGAAAAGGCATCTTGTCCGGGATTCGCAGGTATTACAGCCTTTATTTGAGTTTTCAGGCGCGTGTGCAGGCTGTGGGGAGACCCCTTATTATAAATTGATAACTCAGTTGTTTGGAGATAGGATGATTATTGCTAATGCAACAGGGTGTTCTTCTATTTATGGGGGAAATCTTCCTACTACTCCGTTTACTACCAATAGTGAGGGAAGAGGGCCTGCATGGTCAAATTCTCTTTTTGAGGATAATGCGGAGTTTGGTTTTGGTTTTTGTCTTGCTGTTGATAAGCAGACAGAGTTTGCTAAGGAGTTGTTAAAGAAGCTTGCATCAGAGATAGGAGATGAGTTGGTTAATGCTATCTTGGATGCTGATCAGAGTGAGGAGCAGGGTATTTATGAGCAGAGAGAAAGGGTGAAGATACTTAAAGAAAAATTAAAGGAGATTAATTCTGATGAGGCACAGCAGTTGTTAACTTTGGCAGATATGTTGGTTAAAAAGAGTATTTGGATTGTTGGTGGTGATGGTTGGGCGTATGATATAGGATATGGAGGACTTGATCATGTGTTAGCATCTGGGAGGAACGTTAATGTGTTGGTTTTAGACACAGAGGTATATTCTAATACAGGAGGACAGGCCTCAAAATCTACACCAAGGGCTGCTGTTGCTAAATTTGCTGCAGATGGTAAGCCTCTTGCTAAAAAGGATTTGGCTATGATTGCAATGAGTTATGGAAGCATTTATGTGGCGGCAATAGCTATAGGGGCAAATGATGCACATGCAGTTAAGGCTATAATTGAGGCTGAGGCCTATGAGGGAGCTTCTCTTATTCTTGCTTATAGTCATTGTATTGCCCATGGTATTAATATGGAAACAGCTATGGATGAACAAAAACGGGCGGTTGCATCTGGTCACTGGCCGTTATTTAGGTTTAATCCTGCATTGATTGAAAAAGGAGAGAATCCTTTTTCATTGGATTCAAAGCCACCAAGTATATCATTTGAAGAGTTTGCTTATCATGAAACACGGTTTAAGATGTTAACTAAATCTAAGCCGGAGAGAGCTAAGATGTTGCTGGAGTTAGCCCAAAAGGATGTCACTAATAAGTGGCATAAGTATGAAGCGATGAAGAGTTTATGGGCACCAGAGACTGTTAATACAGACAAATAATAGTGGTTTTTGTTGAATAAATTTTTCATCCTGATATCTATCCTGCACAAATCAACCAGGTTGATTTGTGCAGGATAATTGTGATGGAGTCTTAAAATAGTATGTTTTGTAAACCTAAAAGGTCTGTTGTTATTGTCGAGATAGGTAATGATTGGCTGAAGGTGGCTGAAAATAGCCCTTCTCGGACAGGAAGGGTTATAACAAAAATTAGATTGGTGAAACTTGCGCAGATAAGTGGATCTGTTTCTACAGCCATTGAGGAGATATTTAAGGATTTAAAGGTTAGCAAACAGGATGTTATAACTTATATACCCCGCCATCTTGTTACTGTTCGAATTCTTGAGTTCCCTTCTATAAATCCTGTCGAGATAGATAATATGGTTAGTCTTCAGGTTGGTAAACAAACCCCTTATTCAAAAGAGGGCATAGTGTCTGCGTATACCCGTATAGGTTCAGAAAGGGAAGGGTATACTAAGGTTATGTTGGTTATCGCACGTAGAAGTCTTATTATGGAGCGTTTAGATGCTATGGCTGGTGCGGGTATTGAAGTAAATAAGGTTGTAATGAGTACAGAGGGGGTGTTTAATTGGTTTAATCTTGCCTGTAAGGATCTTGTAGACTGGTCTAAAATGCAGGATGTTATGTTAATAGATATAGATTCTAATTATTCTGATATTATTGTGCTTAGAAATGATAGATTATCTTTTACTCGTAATATTTTTATAGGTGCCAATCATCTTATGGATGAGACTGATAAATGGCAGGATAAGTTTATTGATGCCGTTATACGTTCTATGGAGGTGTATCGTAATGAGATGAAGGATATGACAGAGATCGGTCGTATTATTTTAGCAGGAACAGCAATTAATATTAAGGGATTGGATGATCTGTTAAGGAAAAAATGTGGTATAGGTGTAGGGGTTGTCGACCCTTATAGGAATATTCGTATAAAGGATGATGGATATTTATCGAGTGGGGATTTTAGATTTGTTTCAATCTGTTCTCTTCTAGGTGCTGCAGCAGGATATAAAAATATTGATTTGGATTTAACGCCTGATGAAGTAAAGTTGAGGCGTCGTATGGAAGAGAGAAGAAAGCAGGTTACAATAATAGGTGTATTATTTGCAGCTATAATGATGGTTTTGTCTTTAATTGTTATTGTATATTTATATAATAAAAATAGTTATGCTGCAAAATTGAAGGAGGCCGTAGCTGCAACTGAGCCTGGAACAGCAGATGTTGAATTAATGCGTAAGAGAATAGCTTTATTGAGACAAAGGAAGGATGCCAGAGGGAGTTCACTTGAGTTGCTTATTGAGATATATAAAAATATCCCTGATGATATTTATCTTACTAATGTCACTATTCAGGAAAGAAACTCTGTAGAGTTAAAGGGAAGAGCTACTACTATGCAAAGTGTGGTAAGGTTTGTAGATATATTAGAGTCTTCGCCTTATTTTGAAAAGGTAAAGACGCTCTATTCCAAAACAAAAAAGTCGAGAGAGGGGGAATATACGGATTTTGCTGTTGTTTGTATGTATGAGAATAAGGTGTAATTTTTATTAAATTTAGATTAAGATATAGGAGTATAAGTAGGAAATTTATGGGAATATTATCTTTTTTTAATAAATTATCCTCTAGGGAAAAGGTAGGTCTTATTATAGGTGGGGGGTTAATGACGATTTCTTTTGTTTATAGTGGAATTGTTGTTCCTATTAATAATAAGTTGGAGGAGATAGATAATAATATACGTATAAATGAGAAGGCCTTAGAGGTCAATTTGCGTACTTTATCTCAGCGGGATAATGTTAAAAAAGTATATAGTAAGACGATTTTACATATTAGACGTTCTGGTTCAGATGAAGAGGAGGCTTCTAGGCTACATGGTGCTATAGTTGATATTGCAAATAGTGCTTCGGTGGATCTTGTTGACACTAAACCTCAACCCCCTAATAAAAAAGGTATAGTTTATGAGTATTCTTATGAAGCCGAAATTGAGGGTAATATGGCTTCTATAATACGTTTTTTATATAATATTAATACCTCAGAGCAACTTTTGCGCGCACAGAAAATTACCCTTAAACTTAAACGTAGAAATTCAGATATTGTTAGAGCTACAGTTCTTATTACCAAAGTTTTGGTCCCGTCAGGATAATTATATCAATTTGAGGTATTTTTGTTGTTGAAATAATAGATAATAAATTGTTGTATAAAAGATAAGAGCTATTTCGTGGTTTATTGTATTTTTGACTTTGTTTTTTACGGGAAAAATTATGATAGAAATTACAGGTGTTGTAAAATATTTTAGGAATTTTAAAGTATTGGATGGGGTGTCTTGTTCTATAGGTAAAGGCGAGATTGTTGGATTTCTTGGCAGGAATGGTGCTGGGAAGACAACCCTTATGAGAATTATTACAGGTTATATACCAGCTACCTCAGGGCAGGTTTCTGTCTGTGGATATGATGTAAATAGGGATCCTTTATTTGTAAAGAAAAGTATAGGGTATTTGCCAGAGATTCCTCCTTTATATGTTAATATGTCTGTACGTGATTTTTTGAGTTTTGTTGCTCAGATGAAAGATGTGGCCAAGCATAAACTTAAGGGACAGGTAGATAGGGTGTTAGAGGAGTGTAGATTGTTGGATGTTAGTGAAAAGTCTATAGGCATATTGTCAAAAGGATATAGACAGCGGGTTGGAATAGCCCAGGCTATTATTAATGACCCGCAGGTGCTTATTCTTGATGAACCTACTGCCGGCCTTGATCCTCTACAGGTGGTGCAGGTTAGAGAATTGATTAAGGGGTTAGAAGGCAGTCGTACTGTTATATTAAGTACGCATATACTTTCCGAGATAGAGATGATTAGTAAACGTGTGATAATTATAGATCAAGGGAGGATATTAAAAGATGCCCTTCTATCAGATTTAGTGACGGTATCAGATAGTGGAAATAGTTTTATTATTTATCTTAAAGCAGAAGTAGATAAGGTTAATAATTTGTTGCAGTCTCTAAATGTGTTGCAGAGTTATAATATACAGAAAGATAAAGATATAGATGGTTTTTGTCTGGATGTGTGTTTTTGCCCAGAGGTTAATGATTGTAATGTTTTGATTTCAAGATTATTAGGCATAGGGGCACAGATATTTGAAGTGAAAAGAAAACGTAAAGGATTGGAACAAGTATTTTTATCTTTGATGTCTTAGTTTGAGCGTTAATTCTTATCCTGCACAAATCAACCTTGTTAAATAGTGAAAAATGCACAAATCAACAAGGTTAAATAGTGCAGAATCCCAGTGGTAATTGATATGAGAAAGGTTTTATCTATAGTTAAAAAGGAATTGGGGGCATATTTTAAATCGCCTATTGCTTATATAGTGTTAGTATTAACTATATCTGTATTTAATGTTTTTTTCTTTATGATATTGGATGAAAATCATGAGGCTAGTCTTAGGGATGTTTTTAAGGTTATGGAATTTCTCTTTGTTTTTATTATTCCTATATTGACTATGAAGGTCTTTGCAGAGGAGAAGGCTTCTGGTACTATGGAATTGCTTTTGACTACTCCTACCCGGATTTCAGTTATTGTTTTTGGTAAGTATCTGGGAGCATTGTGTTTTTATTCTTTGATTATCATATTGACGGTTTTTTATTATGCTGTAATAGAGTATTTTTCTAATCCTGATAGACTTTCTGTTTTGTCGGGTTATGTTGGTATATGGATTGAGGGGGCATTATTTATTGCTATTGGTATGTTGTGTTCAAGTTGGAGCCGTAGTCAGATTGTAGCTGCAATTAGCTCTTATGTTTTTATTTTCTTTTTGTATTTTTCTGTTGCTTTTAATAATTATGTTGGCGGTCTTATGAAGGATGTGGTTCATTATATAGGGATAACAACTCATTCTCAGGATCTGTTTTCAGGACTTATTACGTTGGCAGATGTTTTTTATTTTATTAGTGGTATATTGGTTTGTCTATTTTTTACTATTTTTAGCCTTCATAAATTGCGAGATGTGGGAGATAATGTTTTATTTTTTGTAAAGAGAAGGTGTATAGCGTTTTTTTTGACTGTTTGTGAGATAATAGGGATATTTTGTTTGTTGGTGTTTGGAAATTATTTGATTTATAGGCATGATATTCGCTGGGATATGACAAGGGTCCTGCAGCATACGTTAGCTAAGGAAACATTGTCTTTGTTGCATGAACTTAAGCAGGATGTTAAGTTGACCGTGTTTTATGTGGGGGTACCTCCAGAATATTTAGAGGATATGCTTAATGAGTATGTAAGGCTGTCAGCAGGCAAGGTTTCGTATAAGATTATAGATCCTCTTGTTGATATAGGTTATGCCGCTCAGTTTGGAAATGTTATAAATGGCAAAGAGAATAAGGTTATTGTTCAGTCAGGAAAACTTCGGGAGGATATAGATTTTAGTAATGCCCCTCTCTCTCAAGCACAGTTAAACCATGGAATTATTCAGGTGACACGAAGAAAGGTAAAGGTGTATTTTCTTACAGGACATGGAGAGTATAGTATTAATGATAGTTCGAAGCGTGGTTTAAGTACCTTTGCTAAGCTTCTAGAGGAGAATAACTTCGTAGCTATGCCTCTTATGTTAGGAATCAATAAAAACATCCCAGATGATTGTGATGTGTTGGTTATTGCTGGTCCTAGTGACTTTTTATCAAAGGAAGAGGAGAATATTATACAGTCATATTTAAAGAAGGGTGGGGATGCCTTATTTTTGATAGAACATACTGTCGTCACTACTCCTGATCGGCCTCTTACTGAAGAGGAAAAAAGAAAAAATCCTTCATTGAATGGTATATTGAATTATTGGGGGATTAATATAGGTAGTGATATAGTTATAGATTTGTCTAACCATGTTGGGAGTGATGTCGGATGTCCTGCTACACGAAATTATATGCCGCATAAGGCTATTGTGTCGGGGTTAGATTATACTTTTTATATAAGGCCTCGTTCGATTTCTCTTTTAAAGAATAGGAGAAAGTCTGTACTTGTTGCACCTTTGGTTTTGACTGCATCATCAAGGAATAGTTGGGCTGAAACGAATCGTATGCTTAAAGTTAAATTTGATGAAGGAGTTGATAAACCAGGACCAATACCTATAGCTTATGTGATAGCAGAACCTAAGTGTAAGGGTAAAAAATCTACGACTAGGATAGTTGTATTTACAGATGCAGATTTTTTAAGTAATGCGTTTGTTAGTGATTATAGTAATGCGGAGATGGGACTTAATGTGATTAAATGGTTGTCAGAAACCGATTATAATATGTTGGTAGATAGTGGAAAGATAAAAATAGAGAGGTTGCGGTTAACAAGTAGGCAAAGGGCTGTTGTTGCAATTATTTTGGTTTTAATTCCAATTTGTATCTGTTTGCTGGGGGTGTTTATATGGAGAAGATATAGCCGTTGATATAATGGGTATTTTCCTCGCAATTTGTTAGAAAAATTATCCCTATAATGATATAATAATAAATTATAGGTGGATTTTGGTATGAAGAGAGTGTTTGTATATATATGGATGGTGTTTTGGTTTATTTATCTTTGTTGTCATGTATATGCAGCAGATGGTCTGGTCTTTTCAGCGAAAGTGTCAAAGTCGGTTTATCGATGGGGGGAACCTATTCAAGTAAAGTTAAGTTGGATTAATACTTCTAATAGAGATATCATTCTATTTGTTCCTGATGATATTCATAAGAATTGGTCTTCGTTATGGGAGTTGCAGTGTAAAGTCCGAAAGCCGAATGGAGAAGAGGTTGTTTTAAGGCCTGCGAGTTTCTCTGATATAATTTATACTCCAGAGAGAAGACACTTCCGTAAGTTAGCTCCTTCAGAGACAATGAGTCTTAATGTAATCTTTACTAAAAAAGAACCTATTCCTTTGAATATGATAGATCACGTAAGTTATTTGCAACCAGATAAAGAAGGTGATTGGGTGGGATTAAGGGATTTCCCCCCAAAGGCTGAACAGTGGATGACTATTGCGGATATAAGGGATATGTTTAATATTCGAGGAGGATTTTATTTAGCTCATCAGGGAATAAAAGAAATTATTGTGATGCAAGATATTTTGAGGGATGTGTTTAATTTGTTAGGAGATTATGAGTTGACGTTTATATATAAAAATATGAATAAGACTACGTTTGGTCCTGATGTAAAGTCTTCACGGTGGAGGAAGATTGTCTTGGATTCGGCATGGACAGGTGAGTTGACCTCAAGGGTAAGTTTGCGTATTAAATAGTAAATACGGTGTAAATTTATTTTGTTTGTTATTTTTAATTTTTATAAATAAGGGGGGAAGAAAATGACTGCTACGTTGGAAGATATTATGTGTGAGCATCCTATAAAGGTTAATGAAGATGTGTCTATAGGTAGTGCAGCTCATTTGCTTCTTAGATATAGGATAAATGGTGTGCTTATTGTAAGTAGGGACAATGAAGATGAATTGATTGGGGTCTTTACTACAACAGATGCATTACGATTGATAGATGAGGCATTTTCTACTAAGATAAAAAAGGCTGCTCAATTAAAAAAGTTTGCTGAGATGAAAGTAGGAGAGGTTTCAAGAAAAGAGGTTATTACTTTTCAGAAGGATGTGTCAGTTGCTAAGGCTATAGCTATTATGAGGAGAAAGAAGGTGCATACTCTACCAGTATTTGATGGAGATAAGTTGGTTGGAGTTGTAGGTAGACATGATTTACTTAATGTTGCGTTGTCGTTAGATTAATAAGATGCTAATAATTTATTATTTTATTTGATAACGTTTTTTGTTTTATGGCTATTATAAACGGGGGGAAGCTCTATGGGAAAAGGTGACAGGAGAACAAGACGTGGTAAAATATGGCGTGGGACTCATGGAAAAAGTAGACCATGGAAAAAGAAAAAGTAGGTAAGAGAAAAATTAATATTAATGGCTTAAGTTAGATAGCCTAATGAGATATTCCTTTTCTTTTTTTTATCCTATATTAGCTTTTTCTTTTTTATTGATAGCTTATGCTGTAAGCTATCCTAAACTTAAAAAGGTATCGCGTGTATTTTTGGCTATTAGCGGGCTTTTTTTAGTGGGAGTAGTTTTTGTAGCGATGCCGTTTTTGTTTGTATTTATAAGCCAGTATAGATATGAGGAGATGTTTGGTCCTGAAGATCTGCCTCTTGTAGTTGCTACAGGAGTAATGGTTTTGGGGGTATTTTTCTATATACGATCACGCCATGTTTCTCAAGCCCAGCTTTTGAAAGATCATAGGAAGTATCAGTTAGCGTTATGGAAGGCTGCCTTGGGTATGGTTAAGGTGAAAGAGTTATCCCGTTTATTGGGACTTATTGTAAGGGTTATTATTCGTTCTGTTAGGGTAGAGCATTGTAGTATTTATGTTTATCATGATAAGGCTCAGCGTTATGTATTGAAGGCTTCTGGTGGGAGTAGGGATGGTAATGTTGAAGCTGCCAATTCCATCTTTGAAGATTCTTCTTTGGTAGAGTATATGCAGAGAATACAGCGACCTGTGGTTTATGAGGAGGTTGTTTCTTTGGTTGATGGGGGGGCTGGTAATGGGGTTATTGGTGGTATTGTAGAGATAATGGATAGAATGTCTGCATCGGTGGTATTACCGGGTTTTATAGATGGTAGGCTTGCTATATTTATTGTCTTAGGAGAAAAAAGATCTGGAAAACTGTTTAGTAGTGATGAATTGATGGCTTTTTCTATGCTTTGTAATCACGCAGCATTGGTTATTGAGAATGTGAGCTTGAGGGAAGATATCCATAATATCCAAGAGCGTTTACTTAAGGCAGAAAAGATGGCGGTTTTAGGTACTATTGCGGATGGTGTTTCTCATCAGATAAATAATAGGTTGCATTCTATTGGATTTATTGCAGGAGATGCCATAGATACTATAAGAATGGGGAGAAGAGGTGATGGTAGTATGAATATGATGATGGATAAATTATATGGCGAATTAGAATATGCCTTGAATAGGATTCAGGTAAATGTTAGGCAAGGGGGAGAGGTTCTTGTTGGTTTGTTGGGATATTCTCGTAATGGTTCAAATGGCTTTTCTGCTGTTGATTTAAACCGGCTTTTGGATGCTTCTATTGAGATGGCTCAGTTTAAGATGATGGATAATATTTTGGATTTTATAAGGAAATTTGGAAACGATGTCCCAAAATTGAAGGGCAATTTTACTCAACTTCAGGAGGTGTTTTTTAATATAATAGATAATTCATATGAGGCCATAGTTCAACGAAATAGGGAATTCAACGATTTGAACTATAGGGGTAGAGTTGAATTTTCTTTTTTTGAAAAGGATGGAATGGGGCATATTGTTATCACGGATAATGGAATAGGAGTGAAAGAATCTGATATACATAGATTATTTGATCCTTTTTATTCTACTAAGGCTGAACAAGGAAAAGGAACAGGTTTGGGTTTATATATAATAAAAAAAATAATAGAAGATATTCATAAGGGAACAGTTCTGTTCCGTTCAGAATATGGTAAAGGGTCTCAGGTAGAAGTTGTGTTGTCTGTGATTAGGTGATATTGTTGAATTAAACTTTTTTTTTTGAAAAATAGATAGGGGTGTTATATGTCAAAGTTATTAATAGTGGATGATGAGATAGATGTGAGGGAATTTGCTAAAAGGTTTTTTGCAAAACGAGGTATTGAGGTTTCTGCTATAGGTGATGGTTATGAGGCAGTAAAGGTGATTTTGGAAGAGTCTCCTGATTTGGTCCTGTTGGATATTTATATGGATGGTATGTCAGGAATAGAAGTTCTTCAGAATATAAGGGAGTCGGGTTCTGATGTGAATGTTATTATGGTAAGTGGAGTTGAGGATGAGGAGATTGTAAAAAAGGCGCATAGTTTTGGTATAAAAGGATATATACATAAACCTTTAATCCTAGAAGAGTTAGAAAAGATTGTTATGGCGGAGTTAAAAAGAGATTAAGTAGTTTATTGTTTGTTTAACGATTTTTTTGTCTAATGTCTCCTTCGTCTAATAATATTGATTTTAAAAAGGAACTAGAGGCTGCAAGCAAGAGCATGATCATGATTCATGATCCCAAGCTCTTGATAAAGTTGATAGTTCGTATGATTGTTAGGAAGTTATCTATCAAGCATGCAGCTATGATTCTTTTTGATGCCTCTATTAATGCCTATGTTTTGAGTATTTCAAGGGGGATGACTGGTATTAAGGTCCCATCAGGGTTTACTAGATTTAGTGAGGATAGTCCTATAATTAAATTATTTAAGGATAGAAATTATAGGTTATTTACTGTTAATCGTAATGCTATTGTATCTGATGATATTAATCAATTGGTTTGGCGGGAAAGTTTGATGTGTAATGGAAATGGGAGAGAAATTAAGGAATTTTTATATAAGGTAGAACAGCAGATGCAGATGTTGAATACGGTTGCCTGTGTGCCCGCGTATTATCGAGATAAATTGATGGCGATATTGTTGTTGGGAGAGAAACATGATGAAAGTAGATTTGAACAGGAGGAATTGAATTTTTTTGCTGCACTTGCTTCAGATGCAGCTATGGCAATACGGAATGCGCAATTATTTGAGGGATTAAAAAGAGAATCAGAGAAGAATCGTAAGCAATTCATTCAGACGATTATTGTTTTAGGATCTGCCATAGAAGCGAAGGATGTATATACTCATGGACATACAGAGAGGGTTACAAGGCTTGCTTTGGATATTGCTAGGCAGATGGTGGCAAATAATTCAATGGATTTTCCTGAGACTTTTTTTGATAGTTTGTATATAGCTAGTTTGCTTCATGATATAGGAAAGATAGGTATTCCAGAGAGCATATTACATAAACATGGTAAATTAACAGAAGAAGAGTATGAAATTATGAAGGAGCATCCGGTACGTGGTGCAGAAATGGTTCAACCTCTTTCATTATCACAGGAATGTATTGAAGGTATAAAGTATCATCATGTGGGTTATGATGGTTCAGGGTATCCTAAAGTTTTTGGTCCTGGTGAAATACCAATATCTGCTGCTATTGTAGCAGTAGCGGATGCATTTGATGCCATGACCTCAGATCGGCCATATCGTAAGGCTATGGCAAAGGCTACGGCAATTAAAGAGTTGGAGACTCATTCAGGAACTCAATTTCATCCGTTTGTGGTGCAGGCTATTTTGGAATTGTATCGGAAGGGAGCTGTGTAGTTATATTTTAAGTTGTTTTAATATGTTTTGTAGCGCTTCTTCTTTTATTGGTTTTATATAGAGATATTTATCCACGATTTGGATAAATTCTTTTATTCGTTTATCTTTTTCGTATTTGTGAGGTATAAGGAGTATTATAGGTATATTTTTTGATTGGGATTTAATTTCTTCCAGCCAATTTTTTTCGGATATTGGATTGGATATTTCTGCAATAACTAGATTTATAGTGGCATTTTTTATGCATTCCTTGCATTGATCTGGAGAGTCAGTAAGGATTAGATCGTATTGTCTTGCAAGTAGAAGCTTTATAGATTCTCGAACGTCTTTGTTAGGAGAATATATGAGTATTTTCATAGTGTTTAAAGTCATTAAAATGAAAGATTATTGATTATAAAGAATAACATTTTTTAATCCCAGAATCAATATTTTTGTATTTAATGGTTTGCGGTTTTTTTAATTTTTGTTTTATGAATAGCTGGTGTTTTAAGTTTTTGGTGTTTGTGTGTTTGTCTATAGGAATTGACAGGTTGTGCCTTGCAGAGGAATTAGAATGGCAGAGGTTGGCTTGTAGAGGGTATGATAGGGATATAAGATGTATTGCTGTTTCTTTAAATGGCCGGGATATTTATATCGGGACATCTGTTGGACTGTATAAATTGAAGGATGATGAATGCCATAGGAGTTTACAGCCAGAGGGACAATTTAGAGGGGTGAATGCAATTTATATATCTCCTTTTGATGAGGGGAAGATTTTGGCAGCTACGGACTCGGGGTTATATGAGAGTAGAGATAGTGGTATTCACTGGAAACGAATTTATTATTCAACGGTCGAAGACGATGCTCGGTGTTTATCCGTTGTTTGTTTGGGGAAGAATATTTATTTAGCTACTGCAGGAGGTCTTTTTGTCCGAGATAGTATAAGTGATAATCTTTGGCATAGAGTTAAGATTAGAAAGATTTATAAACAGAGTCTTTATCATATTGCCTCAAATCAGGATTATGTCTATGTATCAGATAGAGACTCCTTATTTCGTATAGATAAGGATGGCAAGATAGACACGGTATTTTCAGTGGGCGGTGGTGATGGAGATGATACAGATACAGAGGATAATAATGAAACAGAGAAGGAGTGTTCTTTAATTAAATCAGTTGCTGTTAAAGGTAGATATGTTTTTATTGTTACTTCAAAGGGTATTTATTTTAGTCCAAATGATGGTCATAAGTGGAAGTCGATTTCTTCAATGGGTATTCCATATAGACAGGCGACTGGGGTTGCCGTTGATTGGTGTAGGGTCAAATTTGATAGGCGTAAGATATATGATTTTAGATTTATGTTGGCAACTATAGATGGTGTTTTTCTCTATGATATGAATAGGTGGGTCCCTCTTTATAAGGGGTTGGATACTAATAAGGTTAACTGTGTTGTTTTTGGAAAAGGACATAAGTCGTATGTTGGCACAGATTCTGGCATTTTTTCCATATGTTTAAGAAATTCTGTTTCTTTTTCTTTTAAAAAAGAGAATAAAAAAAAGAATAGATTTAAGAACAGTTCTAATGCAAAAGAGGTTCTATATAACAATAAATATGAGGATATAAGAAGTTATTTTAGTTATGAGCCTGATATAAATAAAGTGCAGGAGTTGGCTATAGAATATGCTGAGGTTAGTCCTGAGAAGATAAAGGCATGGCGTAGGAAGGTAAGAAAAAAGGCATGGTTACCTAAAATTACGGTTGGGATAGATGGGGATAAAAATAAGACTGTCTCAGATAGCGTGTGGGGAAGTTATACCAGTGGTGGGCAGTCTTATGTCGGACCAGATGATAAGACATTTCACAATAATTTTGGCTGGGATGTGTCTCTTTCATGGGATTTAAGTAATGTTATTTGGAATGAGGAACAGACATCTATTGATATGCGTTCTAAGTTAATGGTGCAGTTAAGGGAGGATATACTTGATCAGGTTACTCGTCTATATTTTGAAAGGCGTAGAATACAGATAGAATTGTTAACGAATAGGTCTATGGATGCAAAAGCAAGGCTTGATAAGCAGCTTAGGATAGAAGAACTTACTGCGATGATAGATGCACTTACGGGTGGGGAGTTTAGTAGACGTGTAGAGTTTGGGAAAAAGAGACGTATGCAGAAATTGTGTCATTAAAATAGTCGTAATTTTTATTCTGCACGATTTAACCTTGTTGATTTGTGCAAAATGCACAAATCAACAAGGTTAAATCGTGCAGAATAGGGAAGATGGAAGTTGAAGGGGGGATAGTTGTGATAGTAGTAACTGGTGGTGCTGGTTTTATTGGGAGTTGTATTATTCGTGTTCTTAATGATAGGGGTAGAGATGATATTATTGTGGTTGATCATTTGGATACAAAAGGTATGAAGAAGAGGAATTTGGAAGGTAAGAGATATGCATTATATTATGATAAGCAGGAATTTTTGCAGAATCTCTTATCTGGAAAGTTGTCTTCGGAGGTGGATAGTATTATTCATATGGGGGCGTGTAGTTCAACTACTTTGCAGGATGAGCAATATTTTAATAAGAATAATTTTGAATATACTATGCATCTTGCTAAGTGGGCGTTAGACAGAAATGTTCGTTTTATATATGCAAGTTCTGCTGCTACTTATGGGGATGGTAGTGTTGGGTATAAGGATGACGAGGAAACTATACGTAGGTGTCGGCCGTTGAATTTATATGGATGGTCTAAGCAGAAGTTTGATGAGTGGGTGCTGGATAATGGTTATATTGATAGGATGGTAGGGTTGAAGTTTTTTAATGTTTTCGGCCCGAATGAGTATCATAAAAAGGATATGATGAGCGTGGTTGCTAAATCGTATAGAAGGGTGGTGAATGAAGGCAAGATTGCACTTTTCAAATCCTATAAGAAAGAGTATAAGCATGGAGAACAGAAACGTGATTTTATTTATGTTAAGGATGCGGTAGATGTGGTTATGTTTTTCCTTGATAATCCACAGACAAATGGTATTTTTAATGTTGGAACAGGACTGGCACGAACATGGAATGATCTGGCTTATGCGCTTTTTTCTGCTGTAGGGATAGAACCTTGTATTGAGTATATTGATATGCCAGAGGGATTAAAAGATCGTTATCAGTATTTTACCCAAGCAGATATGTCTAAGTTGCAGGCGTCAGGTTATTCTAAGGGGTTTACAGGTCTAGAAGATGCAGTTAGGGATTATGTGGGATATTTAGCTGATCATAGATATTTTTGAGAGTATAGGGAGGGTAATGATATTATGTGGCTTTATTTTATCGTTATAGTTGTAGCAATATTTATAGGTGGTGTATGGTTGTTCAAGAAGAGATTTGCAGACTCTGTTGAGTTAGAGGCGGTTCCTATATCAGATATAACCGAGATAAGAAGGCCAGAAAGTAAGGTAGCTGTTGTCTCAGAAAAATATAATGGGGGGGAAAATATAAATTCTGCAGATGATTTAAAGGCAGAGGTCTTAGCTTTAAGGCAGAAAATAAATCGGTTGTCCCGTGAATATAAACATAAGGTGGCAGGGCTTGAGATGGAGAATAGGCAGTTAAAGGAGGCGATAAAAAATGAGATAGCTTTAAGGGATAAAAGCTTGGATAAGGATAAAACTGAGGTATTAAGGCAAATGGAGAAGAGTTTGGCAGAGGCTAGACAGGCAATTGAGACCTTGAGTAGTGAGAATGCTCGTTTACATAGACAGATGGAATCGTTGAGTAAGGAGAGAGATGAATTGTTTAGGGAACGCTCTCAGCTGATGATAAATTCTAAGAAAATAGAAGAACATAATGCACAGTTGTTGGAAAAGGATCGGTTTTTGCAGTATGAACTCACCAAAAGTAGGGCTAAGGCCCTTGGATTAGAGAAGATATGTGAGGAGTTTAAGATACGCTTAGAGGCTACAAGTAGGTGATAACATAGCTTTTGGGAGGGATAATTTTTAATCTTATCTAATTTGATATAAGGGGATTTTTAGATGAAAGAAAGATTTTTTTTTGTATTATTTTTGTTTTATTCTTTATTTTTTTCTCAGGGGTGTTCATGGTTAGCTGATATGCCCAGGACTTTGTGGGGGTCTTCTATAAGAGCGTTAGAAAATGCACGACTTAATGCATTAAGTAGAAGCTATATATGTAGTTTTGACGATTGTTTTGATGCTGTTTTAAGTTTGGGACGTAATGAGTCTATGTATGTCCCTTATACGAAGAGAAAGGTTTTTGATGTTTTTTTAAAAGATAGGATAAGGGCTTGTATTGTGGTTATGGGAGTTAAGGGTAATATAGATACTACAGAGGTCGGTATCTTTTTTTATCCATCTGGCAAGAATGCTATTAGAGTAGATGTCTCTTCTTTAAGTTCTATAGCTAAGGAGAAGGTTGCAGACTCGGTATTTAAGGAGCTTGATATGAGATTTAAACGGGTATTGTGAGCGGTTTTTATTAATCTTTTATAATAGGAGAATAATATTATGAAAAACAGAGATACAAAGATTATTTGTACATTAGGTCCTGCTAGCTCCTCAGAGGAAATGCTTACTAGAATGGCTTCAAGTGGTATGGATATTGCTAGGTTAAATTTTTCTCATGGGAGTTATCATCAGCATAGTATGATGATAGATAGGATTAAAAAGGTTAATAAGAAGAACGGATTTAATATAAAGATATTACAGGATTTGGAAGGTTACAGGATACGAGTAGGACATTTTAAGAAGGCAAAGAAACTTGTTGAGGGGCAGATAGTTTACATGTCTAATGATGAGGAGAATGAGGCTGAAGATCATATTCCTTTTGATTATGAGGGAGCTCTCTCTCTTATAGCTAAAGGTTATGATTTTTATATTGATGATGGGACTATTCATTTAAAGGTTACAGCCCGTGTTGGTAAAAGGTTAAAATTAAAGGTTGTTGTAGGTGGGCTGTTAAAAGAGAGAAAAGGAATTAACATCCCTCAGTTAAAATTGCATGCTGATATTATTACGGATAAAGATAAAAAGGATATAGAATTTGGGATAAAACATAATATGGATTATATCGCTCAGTCATTTGTTCGAAATAAAAAGGATATATTGAATGTAAAGAATCTTGTTAGTCCGTATTTACCTTCGTGTAAAATTATAGCAAAGATTGAGAATAAAGAGGGAGTACGTAATATAGATAGTATAATTGATGCGTGTGATGGGATAATGATTGCTAGAGGTGATTTAGGTGTAACTTTGCCTATTTATAAGATACCTATGATACAGAAATATATCATACGCAGATGCAACCGTAAAAAGAAACTTGTTATAACCGCAACTCAGATGTTGGAGAGCATGACTGTCCAGTCTAGGCCTTCTCGTGCAGAGGTATCTGATATAGCTAATGCAATTCTTGACGGGACTGATTTTGTTATGCTTTCTGGAGAAACCGCGGTTGGTAGATATCCATGTGAGAGTATTCAGATGATGAGTAAGATAGCAGAGTATACAGAACGTTGTGGTGATTTAAGGCTTTAGGAGTTGGGTGGTGTTTAAATGGGTTTTAATTGTATAAGTCAGCAGAGTTAAATTGTGCTATTTGGTTGTTAGTATTTTGTTATGATAGAAAATGAGCTTTTGTTTTTAGGCTTGCTTAAGGATGGCCCTAAGCATGGTTATGAGATTAAGCGTCTTATTGAAGAAGAGCTTTTTCCTTTTGTCGGGCTTAAAATAAAGTCGATTTATTATCCATTAAAAAGGATGGAGAATCTTGGCCTTATTAAAAAGGATGTAGGCCGTGAGGGCAGGTTCCCGGAGAGATATATTTATAGTCTTACACCTAAAGGAAAAGAGATATTTGAGCATCTTATTACGGAGAGTTTTCTTTCTATTGAACGCCCATATTTTAAGATAGATTTGTCTCTTTATTTTTTACAGTATGTGGATAAACATATTGCCAAAAGAAGACTCCGTGCAAGACAGATATTTTTGAAACGTATAAAAAAAGAGATTGAGGCATTAAAGAAAAATATTGCTCCTTCCAAAAAACACCTTCAGATAATCCTTGATCATGACCTTGATTTAGTCGAGGCAGAGATTAAATCTATAGCTAGATTAACAGATATATTATTTTAGTTTTTCTTTATGAATATCCCTTGACAATACTTATATATTTATTAAAATCTAACTAGTAAAATTTTACTAGTTTGTTAATAATATGTTAAATGTTGGTTTAGATAAAAAGGTATTAGATAAAATTGTAAACATTATTGTGTCTCAGAAAGATGTAGACAAGATAGTTATTTTTGGATCTAGGGCAAGAGGAGATTTTAGCCGCAGTTCTGATATAGATATAGCTATATTTAGTCGTAATTGGACATATAAAGATATAAATCTTGTTAGGAATGCATTGGATGAGGAGGTTAGGACGCCATTGAAGTTTGATGTGGTCCATTTTTATGATTTGGAAAAACAGGCATTGAAAGATGAGATAGTAAAAGATGGGATTGTGATATATGACAAAGAGAGTTGAGCAGCGGTTTTTAGATTTTCAGCATGCGTTAAAAAGATTGGCATCGGTTATTGAGGAAGATTTATCTCTTACGGATGCAATTATTGATGCTACTATTCAGAGGTTTGAATTTGTATTTGAGCTGTCATGGAGATTAGCGAAGGATATTTTAGAATATAGGGGAATATTGGTGAGTAGTCCTCGTTCGGTTATTAAGGAGGCATTTAAACAAGAGATAATGGTTGATGGTGAGACATGGATTTCAATGCTTGAAGATAGGAATATGGCTGCCCATATTTATGATGAACAACTTGCATTTAGGATATATTCTGAAATTAAACATACGTATTATCCTCTTTTTTGTCATTTTGAATGTAAGGTTGCTGAGATAATCGAGGAAATGGAGTAGGGTTATTAGGTTGATTAAAGAAGGTGGTATGAGATATTTTTTCGGTTATAAAAAATGGGAGAGATTTGTCTTTGGCTTATGTCTTTTTAGTTAGTGTGATTGAAAAATATAATGAATTTGTAGTTGATTTATAGATGTGTTTGGAGAAAATAGGATGGATATAAGACAGGTATTAGATAATGTTGCAGATAGATTCGGTGATAAGCCTGCGGTTATTTTTAAGGGCAATGAGATATCATTTAGGCAGTTGAGGGATAATACGTTGCGCTTGGCATCTGCGTTGAAGGCAAGGGGAGTTAATAAATCAGATAAGGTTGCTATTTATTTGCCAAATTGCCCGGAGTATATTTATTCATATTTGGCATGTTTTTGTATTGGCGCGGTTGGGGTCCCTCTGGATTATATGTTGAAGGCAGATGAACTTATATCTTGCATTTCTCATTCGCAGGCACGTTTGTTGATTGCTAGGCCAAAGACAGGTGTTGAATTTAAAGATATTTCAGTCGCGGCAGTTGGGTTAGAGTATATGGTTTTGGTTGGCAACTCGGCAGATACAGGGCAGGTAGTTTCATTATTGTATGATAATCTGATGGAAGAGGACTGTCCATGTCTTGATAAAATAGATATCTCAGATCACGCACCGGCCTTAATTATGTATACCTCAGGTACCACAGGTAGGCCTAAAGGGGTATTGCTGAATTATAGGCATTTGGATGGTTCTCCTGCAGCAATGGAATATTTTGTTGACCTTTCAGATAAGGATGTAAAACTATGTGCGCTCCCCTTAAGCCATATAGGTGGGTTTATTTATATCCAGAATTGTATCAAGTTTGGTATCACTCTTGTCTTAATGGAGAGATTTCATCCATTTGAATTTTTAGAGAAGGTCCAGCAGTATAAAGTTACATGTTTTCATATTGTGCCTCCGATGTATAATGCCATACTTACCTTGAAGCAAATAGATAGGTTTGATTTGTCCTCTCTTCGCTGGGTAGTGGTCTTTGGTGCGCCGTCTTCACCTGTTATTATGAAAAGGTTTAACAGGTATTGTCCTAATGCCAAACTTTTAAATGGTTGGGGGATGACAGAGACCTGTCCACCAAATACTGTTACTCCATTTGACAGTGATAATATAGCAAGTGTTGGTAAACCTGCTCCTCATTGTCAAATTAAGATAGTTGACGATGAAGATAATGAACTTTCTGTAGGAGAGATAGGAGAGGTTATTATTGGTGGATGGGTGGTTATGGATGCTTATTATAAGGATCCTGAGGCAACTGCTGCGGTTCTTCGTGATGGATGGCTTCATACAGGGGATCTTGGTAGGTTTGATAAGGATGGCTTTCTTTATATTGTGGGCAGAAAGAAGGAGATGATTAAGGTAGGAGGCCAGATTGTTTATGCACCAGAAGTGGAGGATGCACTTTATAAGCATGAGGCTGTTAAAGAGGCTGCAGTTATAGGCATACCTGATAAAATGAAGGGGGAGGCAGTCAAGGCATTTGTGGTGTTGAAGGAGTGGGCTGTCTTGGAAGGTGATGAGTTGCGGTATTTTGTCCGCCAGCACTTGGCAAATTTTAAGGTTCCACAGTCGATTGAGATAGTAGATATGCTTCCTAAAAATAGGACAGGAAAGATTGATAAAGCCATTCTTAAGGAAAGAGAAGAAACTAAGGGTATAGGTGTGGGATGAGAGAATCCCTAATTTTATATTTATCAATAATATTGATGTGAGAGAGGAGAAATAGATGTCTCAGATGCGAAAAGATGTTCATATGACAGGAAAAGATTTGATGGAGATGGTCCAGCTTAGGGCCGAAGATGTTGGCAGGTATGCTATTGTGCCTGGGCCCAAAGATAGGATGGAGGCGGTTGTAAAGAAGCTTGAGCAACCTGTTAAAAATTTTTCATTTATGGAATATACGATGTATACAGGTTTTTTCGATGGAATAAAGGTTACTACTATTAATGGTGGTCGTTTTTCAGCAGATACAGCGATAACCACGGAAATATTGTGTAATGCGCAAGTTGGCTATTTATTGCGTATAGGTAGTTGCGGTGCATTGCGTGAGGATATACAGGTCGGGGATTTAGTAGTGGTCAGCACAGCGCTAAGAGGAGAAGGTGTAACTCAGTATTATGTTGAGAAGGATTTTGTCCCTACTGCAGATAAATCTTTGACAGATGAGTTTATTAAAGCAGCTGAGGATGCTTCGTGTAAGGTGCATGTTGGGAGTTGTTGGACAACAGATGCAATATTAAAAGAGACGCGTGAGTTTGTTGGCAGGGCGGTTGATGATGGTGCGATTGCAGTTGACATGGTAACTGCAGCATTTTTGACGATTGCTCAAACGTATAATATACCTGCTGCAGTGATGTTGGCAGTTAGTGATAATGTTATTACAGGTGAGATGGGGTTTATGAACCCAAATTATTATATGGCAGAAACTGCAATGATTAATATTGCTTTTAATGTTATAAAAGGGCTAAATCAATCTAACTAATCTATTCTGCACTATTTAACCTTGTTGATTTGTGCATTTTTCACTATTTAACAAGGTTAAATAGTGCAGAATAGCAGAATTAGCCCCTAAGGACCCTAAAATGTCTGTTGATAGATTGGATCAGATAAAAGAATCACCTTTATTTTGGCCGGTTAGATTAAGCAGGAATGCGGTTATTATTCTTGATGAGACTTCATTGCCTGCAAAGACAGTTTATATAAAGGCTAAGGATGTGAAGGAAGCTGTCAAGGCCATAAGGCAGATGAAGACCAGGGCGTTCGGTCAGTTTTTGGTTGTTCTGAATACTTTTTTGTTGGAATTGGATAAGGCTGGGAGCAAATATAAACAATCAGAACAGTTACTGTCGCTGTTAGAGGATATAGCAGAGAAAATTGAGAACAGTAGGCCTACTTTTCCTTTTAAAGAAGTTACTTCTATGTGTTTGGGCTGGGGTATGCAGGCCATAAAACAGGATGAGGATTTTGTAGAATTTGTTAGTATGCGTATTTTAGGGTATATGGAGGCTATCAGACAAAGACGACTTGATAGGGTTAGAAGGATAGCGGATGTAATTGAGGATGGGGATAAGGTTTTGACTCATTGTAATGTAAGCGGAGAGTTGGCTATGGCTGCATGGTTATGTAGTCAGCAGGGTAAGCTTGTGCATTATTTTGCAACTGAGACACGGCCTTATATGCAAGGGGCGAAGTTGACCTGCTGGGAGTTAAAAAAAATGGGAGCAGATGTGACTTTAGTGGCGGATAACGCTATAGGTTCTTTGATGGCAGATGGGTTGGTTAATAAGGTGATTGTTGGCTCAGACCGCTCATGTGCTAATGGGGATTTTGCAAACAAGATAGGTACTTATCAGATTGCGGTGCTTGCTAAGGAGTTTTCTATCCCGTTCTATGCGCTTATTCAGCCCTCTAATAGGATACCGTCAGGGAATGATATCCCTGTGGAGATAAGGCCTGCGGATGAGTTGTTGAGGTTTGGAGGCAGAAAGATTGTTAGAGGTAATGTTGATGCCTTTTATCCTGCTTTTGATGTAGTTCCTAGAAAGTATCTGACAGGAGGGAGCATAGAGATAGAGGTGGGTTGAGTGTTTGTCTAATTATTGTTTTTTATGTTTTTTATTTAAGAAATAAATATTATTATGTCTTCAAGTACTATAAATAATAAAGATGATATAGACAATAAAGGTTCTGTTATCATTCATGGGTTTTTTGAAGATGAGTTTTTCGTTAGGTTGAAGAAACAGCAAATTGAGAAGGTCTTTGTGTTGGAAGCTAGACCGACCCTTAAGTCTTTAAAGCATGCGTGCAGGCATCTTCTTAAATTAGGGATACGTCCTGTAATAATATCTGATAATATGGCAGGATTCCTTTTTTTTAAGCATATGGTCAAGGAGGTATGGCTTTCTTATCAGGATAGAGATGGTGAAGAGGCTGTGTGTCTTGTAGGTGGGTTAATTTTATCTGTTTTGGCAAAAAGACATCATGTGCCGGTATTCTTATCGTACGCCAGTAGTAAAAGTGGACAGTTTGCAGATGAAAAGGAGATTTTTAATTTTAATGGCATAAGGGTTGCGCCTAGAGGGATTAGGGGATATGTCCCTCTTTTGGAAGCTGTACCGTTAAGGTATGTAACAAATGTTGTTTGATATTTTATGGAGGAATAAATGAAAAAAGACAAAGAGAGCCTAAGGAGAAAGATTATAGAAATTGGGAAGTTATTGTGGGATAAAGGATTGGTATCAGGGCTTAATGGTAATATAAGTTGCAGGGTTAGTGAAGACACTATTTTATTAACAGGAAGAAGTACTTGTTTAGGTCTGCTTAAGGAGGAGGATATAGTGTTGATGGCCCTTGACGGAACGGTAAAGGAAGGCGGCGAGGCATCGAGTGAGCGGTTGTTGCATACGGATGTGTATAAACAGTTTGAGAACATACAGGCAATAATTCATACTCATACAATTTATACGAATGCATTTTTCTTAGAACATGAAAATTTATCTCCGCGTATATTTGAGTCCAAGATTTATCTTGGCAGGGTAAGATCTGCTGAGCAGATGACACCGTCGGTTACAGATACAGCTCCTGTAATTGAGTTGTTAAAAGAGAATAATATAACAGTATTAAGAAATCATGGTGTGGTTGCTATAGGTAGGGAGTTGTTTGACTGTTTTTTGTTAATTCAGGCACTAGAAGATGCAGCTAAAATAGAGGCTATAAGTCATTTATACAGGATGCAAACAGAGATATGTTCGTCAGATAATGGGGAGAAAGATGCGATAATAGAGCAGTCGGATAAAAGGTATGAATTGTTTTCTCAAGAGCAGATAGATGCAATTGTAGATTTGGTTAATAATGATGAAAAGATGGCACGGCTTGGTGCTCAGACAAAGATGACTATGACATTGGCAGTTAAATTAAATGAAACAGGTAAGCTTTATAGTTTTAAGTTTGAAAATGGCAGGATTGTTGAGACAGGTAATGATGAGGATGTTGAATTTTTGATAAGTGCGGATGAGAATGTGTGGCGTGCGGTTTTTAATAGAGAGATAGATCCCTTTGTTGCAACTACACAGAAGAAAATGAGCCTGCGAGGTGACTTTGCAAGGATATCAAGATGGTATGCACCTTGCAGTAGGCTTTTTGAATTATGGCAGGATGTGAAAATTATATGAGAAGATATGATTTATTCAAGAACGGTAGGTTATGTGCATCTATTAGCGGAGGATATTTTGAAAGTGTAAATCCTTCTTGTGGGGAACCATTTGCCTATGTTGCGGATGCTAGGATAGAAGATATGCAGGAGGCAATATCTTCTGCGCGTAAGGCATTTGATGGAGGGAGTTGGAGTAGGATCTCTATTAAGGAGCGTGGTCAGTATTTAGTAAAAATAGCAGATCTGATTAGGGAGAATGCACATGAGTTGGCAGAGTTAGAGACCCTTGATACAGGTAAGACTATAAAACAGACTACATTTATTGATGTGCCTACAGTGGCCGATACGTTTGAATTTTTTGGTAGTAGGGTTGAATCATGGGTTGAAGATGAGGTTAATACCATTGCCAATTGGCCTGTAAAGAGTAAGACTGTTAGGGAACCAATAGGTGTTGTTGGCTGTATTATACCTTGGAATTATCCGTTAATTATGTTTGGATGGAAGACAGCCCCTGCGCTTATTGTAGGCAACAGTGTGGTTTTTAAACCGTCTTCTTTTGCCAGTGTGTCAATAATGCGGCTTGCTGAGATTATTCAGGATGTAGGTCTGCCGGAGGGAGTATTGAATATAATCCCCAGTTCGGATCATGGAGTTGGAGCTGAATTAATAAAAAGTAGTGATGTGGATATGATAAGTTTTACAGGGGGCACAGACACAGGTAGGAAGGTAATGCAGCTGGCATCTATTAATACAAAAAAATTATGCCTTGAATTAGGAGGAAAATCTCCTAATATTGTGTTTGCAGATTGTGATATAAATGCTGCTGTTGGCGGTACGATGGCTGCTATTTTTATGAATCAGGGGCAAATGTGTACTGCAGGCTCAAGGCTCCTTCTCGAAGATAAGATATATGATGAGTTTTTAAATCTGCTTATTAAGAAGACTCAATCGCTTAAGATAGGCGATGCTGCAAGTTATGAAACAGAATTCGGTCCGCTTATAAGCAAAAGGCATAGGGATAATGTTTTAAGTGTTGTTGAGAAGGGAATAGAGGAAGGGGCAAGGCTTGTCTGTGGGGGGAAGGTCCCAGAAGGAGAAGGGATTAATCCCAATGGATTTTATTTTGAACCTACAATATTTGCGGATGTAAAAAATCCTATGACTATTGCCAGAGAAGAGATATTTGGCCCTGTATTATCTGTTATAAAATTTTCTTCGGAACAAGAGGCTGTTAGTATTGCTAACGATAATGAATATGGCCTGGCTGCATGTATATGGAGTAAGGATACCGATAAGGCCCAACGAGTTGCAGATAGACTTAGATGTGGTACGGTGTGGGTAAATACTTACGGTGGTTTTTACAATGAGGCCCCTTTTGGCGGATGTAAGCGAAGTGGTTTTGGCAGGGAGTTAGGAAGAGATGGGCTTTTGGAATATACTCAGGCAAAGCATATTTGTATGGATGCTTCTTTAGATGGTATGGCTTTAGTTAGTTCATGGTTTTAGTCTTTAATTTTCTATTCTGCACGATTTAACCTTGTTGATTTGTGCATTTTTCACTATTTAACAAGGTTAAATTGTGCAGAATAGCAGGATAGAATGGGATAGGAAGTTATATATAATTTTAATGGGAGGGGATTATGCAGGAGATGGTAGAAGGATTAAAATGGGATGAGGCCTGTTTGAATAAATATAATAAAATGCTTAATAAGATACCAATTTTTCATAGAGAGATTACTAAACAGATTGTGCCAGAGAAGGCAGTGTTAAATGCGAAGGAGAGGGGTTCTTTTGTTGTCGAGGAATGTGATGTTGTTCGTGCCTTTTTGACAGAGGTCCCAAAGGCCTTTTATAGCCTTATGATAAGGCTTATGGATGATGTTGGTTTTGACCATAAAAAATATGAAGAAGAGTAAGGAGAAGTGTGTGTTATGAAAATAGCAGTTATTGGCGCTGGCGCTATAGGTTCGGTAGTTGCGGCATACCTTAGTAAAGAAGGGGTTGATATAACTCTTATAGGTCGTAATGAGCAGGTTGAGGCAATAAAGAAAAATGGGCTTAAGGTGTCTGGTGTTCGTGGCCAGGAAACATTTAATGTGGAGATATTGCCACAGCTTGATTATGAGCCTGATCTTGCTATTTTTACAGTAAAGACTCAGGATTTGGAACAGGCATATGAGCAGAATAATAAGTATCTTGATAATTCTTTGGTGGTTTCTTCACAGAATGGCGTGCAGGCGGATAATATTCTGGGAGGGCATTTTGAAAGAGAGAGTGTGTTGAGTAGTATTGTGATGTTTGGGGCTACTTGTCTTAGACCGGCTGAGGTAGTTTTTAATTTTGAGGGGAAATGGATTATCGGACGTGCTTTTATGCCTGTATCTCCTAAGGTGCATGAGGTGGCAGGTATTCTTAAAAAGGGATTTGATGTTGTTGTTTCTGAGAATATTATAGGAATGAAGTGGTTGAAATTGTTTATTAATTTTAACAACTGCCTACCTGCCCTTATCGGTAAGTCTATGCAGGATACCTTTTCAGATATGGATTTTTGCAGGTTAAGTATTTTTCTTTTAAGAGAGGGTGTTGAGATTGTTAAGAAGGCAAAGATTGAGGTGGTTTCTTTGCCTGATTTCCCAAAGGAAAGGATATTTGGGCTTGTAAATATGCCTGTTGATCAGGCTGCTGGGATTATTAATAAGACTTTAACAGGTCTTAGCAATGAGCCGTTGTATGGTTCTATTTTGCAGAGCATAATGCGTGGCAGGGTAAGTGAGATAGATTTTATAAATGGCGAGGTTGTCTGCCTGGCAAGACAAATACGAGAACAAGCACCATTAAATAGCAAGGTGGTTGATATGGTTCACCATGTAGAGGAGACTGGTAGGTTCTTTTCTCCTGAGGAAGTAAAAGAGGCATTTAAAAGAGATATATCGGTTAATAGATAAATGTTAGTATAATATTGTTATATTTCAAGAGATTCGGGAGGAAATATGGAGAAAAAACGACGAGTTGTTGTAACAGGTGTGGGGATTATTGCGCCGAATGGTATTGGTAAGGAGGCGTGTTGGAATTCCATGATTAATGGGATTTCTGCTGTACGTAGGGTTACAGATTTTGATGTGTCGATGTTTAATACAAAGATAGCAGCACAGGTGATGGATTTTGATCCATTAAAATATGGGTTAACTAAAGAGGATGCCATACGTATGGACCGTTATGTACAGTTTGCTATGGTTACCGCAGACATGGCACTGCAGGATTCTATGCTTGATCTTGACAAGGTAGATAAGCAGAGGATGGGAGTATCTCTTGCAAATGCTATCTGCGGGACAAAGTATATGGAAGAGGAGTTTGCGCTTGTTACAGATAGTGGGAAAAATCCTATTGATCCTACAATAGTTAGGCCTGATTTATATGATGCTGCCATGTTTAATACCCCTTCAAGCGAGATAGCGGCTAAGTACGGATTGAAAGGGATTTGTAATACGATATCTACAGGATGTACTGCCGGTACTGATTGTGTAGGATTTTCGTATGAAGCAATTCAGGATGGTGAGGTAGACGTTATGATTACTGGGGCAAGCGAGGCACCTCTTACACCTATAACATTCGGTGCATTCGATACTGTAAATGTATTGTCAACGCACAATGATGAGCCTGAAAAGGCATCTAGGCCGTTTGATGCAAAAAGGAATGGATTTGTAATATCTGAAGGTGCAGGTCTCTTAGTTGTTGAGGAACTGGAACATGCTTTAAAGAGAGGTGCACGTATCTATTGTGAGATAGTGGGGTTTGGAACCACATGTAATGCTTATCATATGACTGATTTGCCTCCGTCAGGAGAGGCTAAGGCGGCATGTGTCAGGCTCGCTTTAGAAGATGCAGGTATTAATCCGGAGTGTATAGATTATATTAATGCGCATGGATCTTCTACAAGGCAAAACGATGTATTTGAAACAAATGCTTATAAAATGGTCTTCGGCAATTATGCTTATAAAATCCCTATAAGTTCATTAAAATCTATGATAGGACATCCATTAGCAGGTGCGAATGGTATTGAATTAGCAATTGGAGCGCTTATTTTTGAGAGGAATATTTTGCCTCCTACGATTAATCAAGAATTCCCGGACCCGGAATGTGATTTAGATTATGTCCCTAATAAGGCAAGGGAGAAGAGGGTAAATTATATGTTAAAGACCAGTAGTGGGTTTTCAGGAATACATTCTGCAATGGTTTTGAAGCGATTCGAGTGATTTTATCTGTTCAATAATTTGAATATGGATATTGATATAAAGAAAAGAAAGTATAATTTGAAAGGTAAATAGAATATGAAAAGAATATCTATTACAGGTATGGGGATAATTAGCCCAAGTGGGATTGATAAACGGAAGTTTTGGTCAAATATTAAGGCAGGTAGATCTGCTGTTCAGAAGATAGAGCGTTTTGACGCATCTAAATATCCTTCGCATATAGCAGGGCATGTACAAGAACTTGAGGCTTATAGTAATGTCTCTTCTCGTTTATTGAAGAAGATAGATCTTTTTTCGCATATGGCTTTAGTTGCAGCAGAATTGGCTATAGAAGATGCGGGAATAGATTTATCAAAAGGAAATCTTGATCGCGTTGGTATATTTATGGGCAATGCTATAGGGGGATGGTTATATGCAGAGACAGAGTTAAGGGACCTTTATTTGGAAGGTAGGGAGGGGGTCAGTCCATTTATGGCCTCTGCGTGGTTCCCTGCGGCGCCGCAAGGGCAGGTATCTATACGATATGGAATAAAAGGCTATAGTAAAACCTTTGTTGCGGACAGAGCAAGTTCGTTAATGGCAATAGCATATGCAGCCAAGAATTTGGTTCATGACAAAAATGATTTTATTTTGGCTGGAGGCATGGAGGCCCCTGTTACTCCATATGCTTTGTTGTGTTGTAATACTTCAGGTATGTTAACCAGACGTAATGATACCCCTGAAACTGCTTATCGTCCGTTTGATAGAAATCGTGATGGTTTTGCCATTGCTGAAGGTGCAGGGATATTAATACTTGAGCCGCCAGATAGAGTTGAGGAGAGGGGAGTTAAGGTTTATGCAGATATTATTGGATTTGGTACTACAACTGATGGAGTGGACCGGATTAATCCAGCAGAGGATGGTTTTGAACTTGCAAGGGCAATGAGGATGGCTTTAGATGATGCAGGATTGGCACCAGATGACATTGATTATATTTGTTCGGACGGTGCTGCAAAGGATATATGGGATGTAACAGAGACAAAAGCAATAAAGAATGTGTTCGAGCATAGGGCTAAGAAAATTCCTGTTTCTGCACCAAAGTCTGTTTTTGGTAATATGCTTGGTGCCTCTGGAGCAGTTGATGTAATTACTACAGTATTGGCCATGGAACATGGGATGGTCCCTCCTACAATTAATTATTTTGACTCAGATCCTGACTGTGATCTTGATTATTGTCCTAATAAGGCTCAATATAAAGATATAAAGAATGCAATGGTTATTAATAGAGGTCGGGGAGGGATTAATTGTGTTTTAATTTTGCAGAAAAATGAATAAGAAATTTTAAGATAAAGTATTAAAGTTTTGTAAAGGAGGGAGAAAAGTGGCAGTTGAAGACAAAGTGAAAGAGATATTAAATAAGGTTATTGATGTAAAACCAGAAGAAATTGAACCTGATAAAGGTCTTGATGTCCTTTTTGATGTTGATTCTACTGAGATGGTAGAAATATCTGTTGGCCTTAAGAAAGAGTTGGGTATTGATTTAAAAGATAATGAATTAAAAAAGACCCATTCTTTTAATGAAATTGTCAAAATTTTGAAAGAAAAGGGAGCTAATTAGTCCTATTTTGCGTTCTGCACAATTTAACCTTGTTGATTTGTGAAAAATGCACAAATCAACAAGGTTAAATTGTGCAGGATAGATAGGAAGGATTTTTTGATGTTAATTGATTTGAGTTTGCCTATAGATGATACGTTAAAAGAGACACATGCGGCTTCTATTGATCGTATCTCTCATGCAGAGGGCGTGGAGCATCTTAACTGGGTGCTTATGCGTGGGGAAGAAGGTGGCGAGGAAAGGTTTAATAAAGGGGAACGAATTATTTCTCCTGAGGATGTTCCTGATGGAGAATTGCTTTCTTTAGAGATTGTTCATTCATCTGTGCATATGGGGACGCATGTGGATGCACCATTTCATTATGGGAGCCATTCAGAGGGAAAACCGTCTAAACGTATTGAGGAGATTCCTCTCGAATGGTGTTATGCTCCAGGAGTTGTTCTTGATTTTACGCATAAAAGATATCCTGATTTGATAGATAAACAGGATATAGTTAACGAAGTTAAGCGTATAGATTATGAGATAAAACCAATGGATATTGTTCTTATTAATACAGGTGGGGATAAATTACTTGGCAGGCCAGAATATGTTACTGAATATGTGGGGATGACTCCTAAGGCAGTTGAATATATATTGGATTGTGGAGTTAAGATGATTGGAATTGATACTATGGGGTTGGATGCTCCGTGTTTTAAAATGTTTGAGGAGTTTCTTAAGACAAAGGATAAGAGCCTTTTATGGCCGGTTCATTTTTTAGGTAGGAGACGGGAATTTTGCCATATGGAAAGAATGGGGAATTTAGGTGCTATACCTAAACCGTATGGTTTTACAGTAAGTTGTTTCCCTGTACGTGTGAGAGAGGCAGGTGCAGGATGGTGTAGGGCGGTTGCTATAGTTTAAATGAAGATTATCGTTGTGGATGTTGTTTGAGAGCTGTAAATAATAAGTTATAATTATAAGGATGACTGTCCTTTATGGGAAAGCAGAAAGAATATTCTGTTATTATTAGATGTTTTAATGAGGAGAAACATATTGCCAGATTGTTAAGTGGCATATTGGAGCAGACTTTAAGACCAAAAGAGATTATTGTTGTTGATTCTGGTTCCACAGATGCTACCCTATCTATTGTATCTCATTTTCCTGTTAAGGTTTTAAAAATAAGTAAGGAAGAATTTTCTTTTGGCAGATCTCTTAATATAGGATGTGAGACAGCTACTTCGCAGTTTCTGATAATAGCTAGTGGGCATGTTTATCCTGTTTATAAGGATTGGGCAGAGCAGCTGCTTAAGCCTTTTGATGATGAAAAGGTTGGGTTAGTTTATGGCAAACAACGGGGAAGTGACTCTTCTTTTTATTCTGAACGGCGACTGCTTATGAAATGGTTTCCTGAGGTCTCTCAGAATGGGCAGAAGCATCCTTTTTGTAATAATGCTAATGCAGCAATAAGACGTAGAATATGGGAAGAGATAAAATATAATGAGGAGCTTACAGGGTTAGAGGATTTAGAATGGGCAAAGAATATAACACAGAAAGGATATAAGATTGTATATGAGTCAAAGGCAGAAGTCATACATGTCCATAATGAGAGTTATTCGCAGATTTTTCATCGGTATTACCGTGAGGCTATGGCACTTAAGCGTATATATCCTGAGGAACGCTTTAGCCGTAAAGAATTTGTGAGACTCCTGATATCTAATATTTATTCTGATTCAGTGGCTGCCTTAAAAGAAAAAAAGTTTTGCCGGAATATTAAGGATATTATAATGTTCAGACTTTTACAGTTTCTAGGGACTTATAGAGGATTTAGGAGTGGAAATATTGAAATGAATCTCTTAAAAGATCGTTTTTACTATCCGTCTGAGAAGTCAAATAATCATAAATCTGCTACTGATTCTGATAGGTTGAAAATCAGGTATTCTGAGATAATTCATAAAACAGATAAGTAATGGCTAAAAGAATTATTGATATATCTGTTGGAATAGATGAGTCTCTTGTAGTGTGGCCAGAGTCTCCATCTGTAAGGTTTTCTGCTATAAAAGATATGGATGCAGGTGAGGGAGTCAATGATACGCTTTTTAGTGGAAGTGTTCATACTGGTACGCATATTGATGCTCCGTCTCATTATATTAAGGGTGGAAAATCAGTAGAAGCCCTTGACCTTGATATTTTGATAGGGGAAGTATATGTTTTGTATCTGCCTAAGGTAAAAGAAATTTCAGCAGAGATCTTGCAAAACAATGCACATTTATTTTCAGGAGCAAAACGACTTTTGTTTAAGACGGATAATTCTTCTCTATGGAAGGATGGAGATAATTCTTTTTATGAGGATTTTGTTGCCTTGACAGAGGATGCTGCTCAGTGGATTGTTGATAATGGTATACGGCTTGTAGGTATTGATTATCTTTCCATACAACGCTTCACAGGTCAGGATAGGGTGCATGATATACTTCTTGGGGCCGAGGTGGTTGTTTTAGAGACGCTTGATTTGTCTTCAGTGGAGCAAGGTTGGTATAAATTGGTATGCCTTCCAATAAAATTTAACGGTATAGAGGCCTCTCTTACACGGGCTATATTATTTACTCAATGAGAGTATTATTTATATATACCAATATTAATGGATTTCATGAAGATACATTTCCTTTTGGTTTAGCATATATTATAAGTGTAACTAAAAGGAGTGGACATGAAGCAGATGTTGTGCTTGTTAAAACAAAAGAGGAATATAAATTAGTTCTTGATACTGTACGGAGGTTTAATCCAAGGGTAATCGGATTTACCAGTGTTTCCTCACAGTTCCATTTTGTTAAGGAGATTGCTGCGTTAATAAAAAGAGATTTCCCGAATAAGATTATTGTATGTGGCGGGGTTCATACCACTATTAATCCGGGTTGTGTTGCAGAAACAAAGGCAATAGATGCTGTCTTTGTAGGAGAATCTGAGCAGTCTTTTGTAGAATTTCTTGAGGCTGTGGAAAAGGGGCGTTCATATAAGCATATTGATAATATCGCTTATGTTTCTAAATCTGGCAAGGTTATAAAAAATAGACTTAAGCCTCTTATTACGAATTTAGACATATTGCCTCCACCAGATAGAAGTATATCTCTTTTTGAGCATACTTTGAATAGTGTAGGGTATGCGCCTTTTTTCTTTTCGCGCGGATGCCCATATCTCTGTACTTATTGCAGCAATCATGCTATAGCAAAGGCGTATGGGTTACCATGCAACAGACCGCGTTATCGCAGCCCAGAGGCAAGTATACGTGAGATAGAGGAGGTTATTGAAAAGTATCCTATAAGTAAGATAGCTATTGTGGATGATATATTCGGGATTAACAAAAAATGGCGTAGGGAGTTTTGTGAGAAATATAAAAAAAGGATTAAGATAAGATTTTTTTGCCTTTTAAGGGCTAATGTTATTGATGAGGAGTTTGTTGCAATGTTAAGGGAGGCTGGTTGTTATAGGGTTTCTATGGGGGTGGAATCTGGTAACGATTATGTGAGAAATACAATAATGAATCGGCGTATGAGGACTGAGCAGATAATAAGAGCCTTTGCTCTTTTACATAAATATGGATTGCAGACGAATGCCCTGAATATTATTGGCACCCCAGGAGAGACAGAGGATATGATATGGGATACAATAAGATTGAACAGGAAGATAAGACCTACTTCAAGTGGAGTAAATATTTTTTATCCCTATAGAGGCACTAAATTAGGAGATTATTGTTTTGAGAAGGGACTTGTTAATGAGAAACTTTATTATGATTTTTCTAATGAGAGGAGATCTAGTGTTTTAAACTATCCTGCAGAATATAAACAACGGTTAATATATTACAGACAAAATTGGGAGAAGTTAATATATAGGTATGATATTGTTGTTCGTTTGAAGATGTTTATAAAGGCTTTGCTTACACGTTTACATATATGGGGACAGCTTGTTAAGATTAAGAGAATGGTGTTAGGATATATTTATGCAAAAAGAAGGGCGGCGGAACAGTTATGAAGAAGCCATATGTTAATATTGTTGCATTGGTCCCTATGAAAGGTCATAGTCAAAGGGTGTCGGGGAAAAATTATCGTAACTTTAATGGTAAGCCGTTATTTTTTTGGATTATCGAGACCCTCTTACAATGCCCTTCTATTAATTCTGTGTATATTGATACGGATTCTTCCATTATTAAAGAGAAGGCATTGCATAGGTTTGGTGATAGCATTCGTATTATAGATAGACCTCAACATCTTTTGGGTGATAGGGTCCCTATGAATGATATTCTTTTGCATGATATCTCAGAGGTTGACGCCGATTATTATCTTCAGACACATTGTACAAATCCATTGTTGAAAAAAGAAACTATTGAGAGGGCAATAGAGTTATTTTTGTCTTCGGATAAGTATGATTCTTTGTTTAGTGTAACACGTATTCAGAGCAGATTATGGGATGGTAATTTAAGGCCTATAAACCATAACCCGGACAGGCTTGAGCAGACACAGGATCTGCCGCCTATATTTGAAGAGAATTCGAATATTTATATATTTACAAAGGATGTTATTAGTCGTAAGAAGAATCGTATAGGTAATAATCCTATGATGTTTGAAATACCTAAGTGCGAGGCAGTAGATATTGATGATGAAGAGGACTTTTGTATAGCAGAATCTATGGCAAAATATTATTTTAACCATAAAGAGGAAACAGGAAGGACAGAATGAAAAAAAAGGTATTAATATCAGCGCCTTATTTTATCCCTGTAGTGGATAGGTATAGGGAGATTTTTGAGGAGAATGATATTGAGGTGGTTGTTGCTGACGTGAATGAACGTCTTAGTGAGAAAGAGTTATTAGATGTTATATCTGATATAGATGGGGTGATATGTGGGGATGATCGTTTTACAGAAAAAGTATTAGCTGTAGCTAAGAGACTTAAGGTTATATCTAAATGGGGCACGGGGATAGATTCTATTGATAGAGATGCGTGTGCCAGATTTAATATCGATGTAAAAAACACACCTAATGCTTTTACCGAACCAGTCTCTGATTCAGTGATGTGTTATATATTATGTTTTGCCCGCAAGATTCCATGGATGGACAAGGCAATGAAGTCAGGTGTATGGGAGAAGATCCCAGGGATATCTTTGAAAGAGGCAACATTAGGTATTATAGGAATGGGGAATATTGGTAAAGCAGTGGCAAGAAAGGCATCAGCCTTTGGTATGCGTCTGTTGGGTAATGATATAAAAGAAATAGATAAAGGTTTCGTTTCCTATTATGGTGTAGAGATGGTTGAGAAGGAATATCTTTATAAAGAGTCTGATTTTATTAGTCTTAATTGTGATTTGAATGAGTATAGCTTTCATCTTATTGATAAGGTCGCTTTAAAGCAGATGAAAAAGAGGCCTTTTATTATAAATACTGCAAGGGGGGCTATAGTAAAGGAAATGGATCTTGTTGAAGCACTTAATCAGGGTATAGTCGCAGGCGTAGGTCTGGATGTGTTTGAACGAGAGCCGTTGCCTTCAGACAGTCCTTTGTTGAAGATGGATAATGTGCTTCTTGCTCCGCATAATTCCAATAGTAGTCCGTCCGCATGGGAGAGGGTACATGAGAATACTGTTAAAAACCTTTTGGAGGGATTGGGAAAATGAGTACTGAGAGAGTTGTTATTATAACAGGTGCTTCAAGTGGGATAGGATATAAGACATGCGATGTCTTTTTTAGGAATGGGTGGAAGGTAATTGGCGTTGGGCGAAGAAAGATGACTGCTCCTGAATGTATGTCTGCATATTATTCAGTAGACCTTTCTAAGAGAGAAGAGATAGAAGATTTGATTTCTACAATTTCCTCTTCTCATCAGAGACTTGATATATTGGTTAACAATGCAGCTTATCAGGTATGTAAGTCCTTGTTGGATATGGAGTTAGAAGAATGGCGGTCTGTATTTGCTGTAAACCTTGAGGCACCGTTTCTGCTTGCCAAGGGCTTATTTAGGCTTTTGGCACGGGCTAAGGGAAGTATTGTCAATGTATCTTCTGTCCATGCATATGCATCATCTAAAGATATATCTTCTTATGCTGCCAGCAAGGCTGGTTTGATAGCATTGACAAGGAATATGGCTATTGAGTTCGGCACTGTAGGGGTGCGAGTTAATGCAGTTGTTCCAGGTGCGGTAAATACACCAATGCTTGAGGAGGGATTAAGGCGGACTGGTATATGTGGGGATAGTATATCTGAACAGTTGGTAAGTATAGGTAAAAAACATATTATTGGAAGAGTGGGGACCCCAGAAGAGATAGCTAAGGTAATATATTTTTTGGCAGATAATGACAGTTCTTCGTTTGTTACAGGGCAGGTTCTTATAGCAGATGGTGGTGCATTGGCACGGTTGAGTACAGAATAGGATTTATTTTTTGCAATGAAAGTAGTAAGATGGGAGACAAGAAGCCTTTTTTATTTTTTGTAGAACGTTTGACCTTCCCTATATGGATATCCTGTATTTTCCCTCATATTTTAATCTTAAAATTTAAAGCTGGTTTTTTTAGAAAAGATGTCCTCTATTATATTGATACCACATCTATTGGCCTTTTTTTTACTCGTGTTATGGGAAGCCTTATAAACCTTGAAATAAGATTGCTTTCATTTAGGTTGGTGGATATTCGTGATGATGTTGGTAGATTGATAAGGCTGCGAATTGCAGGAGAGGATTTAATTGAAGTGCAGGAAGATATTTTGGATAGGTCTGAGTTTAAGCCGTTGTTACAAGCTATAGCTGTTGACAATCCTTTTTTGAAGATATATTTAAAAAAGCAGGCTGTGGCGTTCACGTGGGATAGTGCTGGTACTGTTTGGAGGATGATATTTCTTGTTCATGTAGCATGTTGGGCGGAAAAGAAGGTTTTTGGAAAAACTGCAGAGAAGATATTTTTTGCAGATAAAAGGTTGTGGAGAAAGGAGCTTGTTTCATATGCTGCAAAGTATGATGTAAGGGTTATCTTTTCTTTTTTCCATAGAGTCAATATCAGAAATTTTGTTGCATCTTTAGTAGGGGAACATAGGCTACGTGCATGGTATTATATTTATCTGTTGTATGGAATAAAAGGGTTGGTGTCTCAGTATTGCCGTGTAAAGGAGAGCAGATTTACCTCTATTTGTTTTGGAGATAAAAGTAGTCCTAAGGTTATGGCAGAATACTATGGTCATCTTAATTTAGATAGACCTGAATTCTTTTCAGACCTGTTTTTTTTACAAAATTCACGTCTTTGTAATAGGGATGTTATTGTGTCTTTTAACCTGCCTGCCTCACCGTTAGATTTGGAGGGGTTGGATGAATTAAAGAGACATAAGATACCTGTTGTAGTGCTTAATCCTAAGGCGTCAAAGGTAAGAGAGGTCCCTGTTTTTATTTACATGGGGAATAAGAATCTACGGGAAGAGTATGATGAATATACAAAATATGGTAACAATTCAAGATGGCTACGTAAACAGATCGTAACTTTTTATAGGGATGTTGATTATTGGAGAGAATTTTTTTTAAAGACAAATACACGAGTGTTTGTTTCCTGGTTTAATTGTGGGAGTCGTCATTGTGTTATATCAGAGGCATTGAGGCAGATAGGAGGTGTTTCTGTTATTTATCAGCGTTCATTTGAGGAATTTCCTTCACCTGAACTTACTCTTGGTTGTGATTTGGCTTTTGGTTTCTCAAAAATAAGTATGGATGCAGAGATTGCATCAGGTTCTTTTGTTAATTATTATGTGATAACAGGTTATATAGGTGATTTTAGGTTTAGGTTTGTTAAACATATCGCGGATAAGCTGCGTCAGCAGTTATTGGAAAACGGGGCCACAAGGATTATTTCTTTTTTTGATGAGAATTCTATGCCTGATCCTCGCTGGCATACAGGCCATGAGTTTATGAGGCATAATTATGCTTTCCTTTTGCAGAAGGTTATTGATGATAAGGACTTTGGTCTTATATTAAAACCAAAGGTTCCAAGGACATTGCGTGATAGGTTGGGAGGTGTTGCTGAGTTGCTTGATAAGGCCATCACTACAGGACGTTGTTATATGTTTTCAGGAGGGACTATACAGGGGGTATATCCTCCATCTGTTGCAGCATTGGCTTCTGATATTGCTGTACACGGGCATTTATGCAGTGGGAGTGCAGGAGTTGAGTCAGCACTTACTGGAACTCCTACGCTTTTATTAGACAGAGAAGGATGGCCTAGAGGGATATTGAACAGGTTGGGTAAGGGAAGGGTGGTATTTCATGATTGGGATAGTTTATGGGAGGCATGCCAGCAACATTGGAGACAGCCTGGGAGTATCAAGGGGTTTGGCGATTGGTCTGAATTAATAGATGAACTTGATCCGTTCCGTGATGGTAAGGCAGCAGAGAGAATGGGGACATATCTTTTTTGGATTATAGAAGGCCTTAAGAAAGGATTGCCAAAAGATAAGGTTTTAGCAGATGCTGCCCAATGTTATTCTGAAAAATGGGGGAAGGATAAGATTTTTGAATTAACAAATATAGATTAATAGATTATGAAAAGTAAATATACATCCGCAATCAAGTCTTGGCCTGTTGAAGATAGACCAAGAGAGAAGTTATTGAAAAGAGGGGCAGATACCCTTAGTAATTCTGAATTGTTAGCTATTTTGTTACGGACAGGCGCCTGTGGTTGTAGTGCTATAGATCTAGCCAGGAGTATACTTGTTAAGTTCAAGACATTTAGAAATATGATGCAAACAGATTTAAGGGATTGGGATGAGTTTAAAGGGCTTGGTAAGGCCAAGGTTGCTCAGATAAAGGCTGCTTTGGAGATAGGCAGAAGGTTTAGGGAGGATGAGCTTCGCGAGAATAGATATAAAATAAAATCTGTTAGAGATGTTGTGGAGATATTAATGCCCCAGATGCGCGATTTAAAGAAAGAGGTTTTTAAGGTCGTTTTTCTTGATAGTGATAATAAGATTATTGATATTGCTGATGCAGCCACAGGTACAGTTAATTTTGCCACGCCGATAATAAGAGAGATAATGCATTCAGCGCTTCAGAGGTATGCTGTATCGATTATATGTGCCCATAATCATCCAAGTGCAGTCAAATTGCCTAGTGCAGAAGATAAAAAATTTACGAAAGATTTGACCGTTGCAGGTAAGATTCTGCATATAAATGTTCTTGACCATATAATCATTGCAGATAATGATTATTTTAGTTTTGCAGAAGAGGGATTATTATAATCTATGAAAGCAATTTATGTCGTTTATAATACACGGGAGATGGTAGGCCTGTTTAAAAGAGGATTGCTTAATACTTCTTGCAGGAATAAATTTCTTGCATTTACAGATATATCTGAACAACTACAGAGATTGATTAGAGATTATAATATGGATTTGATCTGCCCTGCAAGGCCATCTTCAGAACAAAGGGAAAGATTTTTAGCTGAATATATAACTCTTATTGGCTCATTATCAAAGGAAAATAATAGCCGTCTATGGTGGGCAACAGATATTGCATCAAAGAATAGATTTACTTCAACTCTTCCGTCGTTAATTCATCAGTTTATTACTATTTTGTATATGCTAAGGCAGGATGATATAGACAACCTCGTTATTTTCAGCCCTTCTTATCTTATATTGCAATCATTAAATAAAGCGATTTCATTTTATGGTGTTAAGTGTGAATTTATCAGCAGAGATTTTGTAAATAATTTTAGGATTGTCTTTGCCAGAATAAAAAAGATACTCGGTCTATTTTATCATGCAGGAGTTATTTATATACGTTCGGTTTATGCAAGGCTGCGATTGGGTAGGATTATTCATAAAAGGCTTGTTACTGATAAGCCCTATTATATAGTTAAGAGTTTTATTTATAATCATTCTTTTGGTGAGAATAACAGTTATTATGATATATTTTTTGGCAGACTTGTGGATTTTTTGAATGCCCGGGATGATGTGATTATCCTAGCTAACATACTGGGAGGTTATCGTCACTGTATCCATAAGATAAGGAACAGTACTTATTTTATTATACCGATAGATTGTTTTATATCTTTTTTTGATATATTGACCGCAGTAAAACAGATATTATTTTTTAAAATAAAGCTACCGAAAGATATATTATTTTATGGAAAGGATGTATTTGATATTATAAATAATGAACTGAAAAGGACCTTTAATGGTGTACAGTTATATCAATTGCTTCATTACTGTGCAGTAAAAAGGCTGTTTGCCTGTGTGCAGGCAAAGACTTTTTTATATACTTATGAGAATAATCCATGGGAGAGGATGTGTGTTTCTTCAGTTAAAGAGAGTAGTTCTGCTACAGATATTATAGGGTTTCAGCATACCGTAGTCCCACAGGCCTCGTTGAATATGTTCCCGGATAGTAGAGAGAGAGAGCTTTCTCCTATGCCGGACAGGATATTTACTGTTGGTGAGATTCCAAAACAGATAATGGAAAGATATGGTAGTTATCATAAAGGTATGATTAAGGTTGCATGTGCTCTTAGGCATGAGTATCTTTTTAAAATAAATTTATCTTTATCAAGAAAGAAAGAGGGGAAGATATTAGTAGCATTAGAGGGGGTACCTGCTGCAGGTGCGATGGTAAAATATGTTATATCACAGCTGGCAGGTAAGGATAGCTATGAGGTTATGATACGCACGCACCCTGTGCTTGGTTGGGAATACTTTAGTCGTCATTATAATATAAATATAGACAATATTTCTAATTTTATTCTTTCGGAGAAAAGGTCTTTGAAAGAAGATATAAAATGGGCGGATGTTGTTATCTACTGGGGGAGCACTGTTGTTATTGAGTCCTTAAGTATGGGAAGGCCTGTAATACATTATGATATTGGTTCTATATTGAGTTATGACCCATTGTTTGAATGCAGTTATTTGAAATGGAGCGTGACTGCCTATGATGACCTTGATAATGTTATTAAAGAGATTTATAGTATTGAAGATAAAGACTTTATATATCAACAGCAAAAGGCCAAACAGTATATACGCAGGTATTTTTATCCTGTTAATGACGAAACATTGTCTCTGTTTTAGTAAAGTAAATTAAAAGTATTTATTTGTATAATTTATATGGTTTTTGTTGACAAAGTGTATCGGATAATATAGGCTATTATTGTCCGATGTATCGGATAATAATAGGTGGATAAAATGCAAAAAGATGAGATCATAGCAACCCTTCTTTTATGGAATTTTTGGGAGCGTAGTATAGATACAGGTATTCTACGCCATGATTATTTAGATTGTATACAACGGTATCTCAAGACAGATGAGATTGTAGCATTAACAGGTGTTAGGCGTTCGGGTAAGAGTACGATATCCTTGCAGGTTTTGTCTGAGTTAATTAGGCAGGGAGTACCAAAGGTTAATACTATTTATGTTAATTTTGAAGATCCTAAGTTTTATAGCTCTTTGAATATAGAATTATTGGATAATATATGGAATGCTTATCTTGATTATTTGCAGCCTAAGGGTAAGGTGTATTTGGTATTGGATGAGGTACAGAAGATATCAGGATGGGAGCATTGGGTAAGGGCGAAATATGATAGAAAAGAGGCTGTAAAGATATTTGTAACAGGTTCAAATGCCGGACTCTTAGGATCGGAGTTTGCATCTGTGCTTACCGGCAGGCATTTGGAGGTATTTATTAGCCCTCTTTCGTTTAGGGAATTTTTGATTTTTAATGGCATGGAGATATCCTCTGACAGGTTTTGGATGGTGAAGAATAGACATATATTGGAGGAGTTTGCTGTAAAATATCTTCAAATAGGGGGGTTTCCCAAGGTTGTCCTTACACAGGATGAATTATTGCGTAAGGAATTATTGTCGCAGTATTTCAATGATATCTTAACTAAAGATATTGTTAATAGATATAAAATAAAAGAGTCGGGGAAATTGCAGGATTTGGCATTATTTTATGGAACAAATTTTACATCTAAATATACTTTTAATAAAGTGAAAAAAGTGGTAGATTTTTCTTTGTCTTTGGATACTGTTCATAGATTTTCCCATTATCTGTCCGATGCCTTTTTGATTGATTTTCTTGTGCGGTTTTCATATTCACTTAAAGATCAGATGCGGACGGATCGTAAGCTATATTTTATAGATAATGGTATGCATAATGCTATAGCGTTTAAATTTTCAAATGATAAAGGAAAACTGTTAGAGAACGCAGTGTTTCATCATTTGAGAAGACAGAAAAGAGAGATTTATTATTTTCACGAAAGGAAAGAGGTAGATTTCGTTATAAAAGAAGGACATAAAATAAGACAATTGATAAATGTTTGTTATAATATAACAGAAAAACAGACGTTTTTAAGAGAGGTATCTTCTCTGATGGAGGCTATGAGGTATTTTGGGCTTAAAGAGGCTATGATTGTTGTTGCCGAGGGAGATAGCAAAACGATTGATGAAGAAGGATTTATGATAGATATTGTACCTTTTTATCAATGGGCATTGGAGTGATTGATGGATAAAATATTAAATTGCGGTATAGTTGGTTTTGGATATATGGGAGAGATCCGTAAACGGATTGTAGACTCTGTTGAAGGATTGCGCTTGGTGGGAGTATGTGATATAGATAAGAGTGTTCGTGATAGATTACAGGATGTTGAGGTATTTTCTTGTTTTGAAGATATGCTGGATAAGGATATCGACATAGTATTTGTATGCACTCCAAATTGTTTTTCACCTGAGATATCTGTTAAGGCAATGGATGCAGGTAAACATGTATTTTGCGAGAAGCCCCCTGGTAGAAACGTGGATGATATAAAATATATGCGCCAGCATGAAAAAGACGGTGTTAAATTGATGTTTGGTTTTAACCATCGTTATCATCCCGGGATAATTAAGGCAAAACTTATAGTTGACAGTGGCCGTCTAGGAAAGATTATTGCTTTGCGAGGAGTTTATGGAAAATCAGGTGGTTCTGGCTTCCATAAATCATGGAGAAACAAAAAAGAGGTTTCAGGTGGGGGGATACTCCTTGATCAAGGGGTGCATATGCTTGATTTATTCAGGTACTTTTGCAGTGATTTTCAGGATGTTAAGTGTTTTAAAAATAATTTATTTTGGAAATTTGATATAGAAGATAATGCATTTGTAATACTACGCAATAGTGATGGCCAAATGGCAAGCCTGCATTCGTCAGCTACATTATGGAAGCATACATTTCGTTTGGATATTATTTTGGAAGAAGGCTATATGGTTATAGAGGGGTTGCTTTCTAAGACAGGCAGTTATGGAAGAGAAAGGCTGGTGGTAGGCAAACGGCAGTTTGAAGATGAGGCAGAGGCACTAGGAAATCCATCAGAGCAGATTACATACTTTGATAAAGACAGGTCTTGGGAGTTAGAGGTGTCGGAGTTTGTAAGATGTATAAGAGAGGATAAGCCTGTTACTATGAGCAGTTCTTTTGATGCCTTAAGGGTAATGGAGATTATCGAACAGGCATATAATGATGCAGAAGGAGGGATAACAGAAGAGGTGGGAGATGAAAAACATTGTTGTTTTTGACGAGTTTAATGAGCTGGATTTTAAACCTGCTGATTTATTAGAGGAATATATAAGCCTTACTAGAAAGGATATTGGTAAATTTTTGGCGAACAATGAGTTGCGGGATATCCCTTGTCCTGCATGTAATTCGCAATTGACACAATTCGCCTTTTCACGATTCGGGATGCAGTATAAAGAATGTATGCATTGTAAGACACTTTATATATCTCCTAGGCCTGATGATTCAGTATTGAATGATTATTATCTTAATTCCTCAGCCCGGAAGTTTTGGCAGGAGAAATTATCCACTTCAACAGATAAAAAGCGTAAAGAAAAGATTATAAAGCCAAGGGTTGATTGGGTAATCGATTCTACTATAGAATATTTGCCAGGAGCAAGGCATTGGGTAGATGTTAATACCAGTCATTATGGGTATATTGATGAGATAGCAAAGACAGATTTATTTGCAAGAAAGACCCTTTTTTCTCCGTATGTAAGGCAATCTTCATTTGAGAAAGATAACATTTTTGTTTTATTTGATAAAGATCTTGCTAATGGTCAGATTGATAATGAGGTAGATGTTGTCAGTCTGTTTGATGTGTTGGGGCATGTCTCGGATATTGATGCTTTTTTTGCAAAGATAACTCGTATGTTAAAACAAGATGGGCTTTGTTTTATTACTGCTATTTTGTCATCAGGTTTTGATATATTGGAGCTTTGGGAACATGCGGAAAATCTGTATCCACCAGATAGGCTAAATGTATTTTCAATGGAGGCAATCAAGATAATTGCAGATAGGTTTAATTTTGATTGTCTGGAGTTTAGTACTCCAGGGATTTTGGATGTAGATATTGTTTTAAATGCTATTCAGCATAATCCTGATATCAAGATATCAAGGTTTATAAGAAGTATTATAGAGTCTAAAGATAGAAATGTAAGAGATGCATTTCAGGAGTTCTTACAGACGAATCTACTAAGTTCCTATGGAAGGATTTTATTAAGAAAAAGATAAGGAGCCTTATATGTCTTATGTTGAGCGTTATTTGAAAGAAACGGTAAGTATTATAGAAAAAATAGATAAATCTCAGATAGAGAAGATGATTTATTTGCTGATAGATGTTCGAAATGAAGGTGGAAGGATCTTTTTCTTAGGTGTTGGAGGAAGTGCAGCCAATTGTTCTCATGCTGTTAATGATTTTCGTAAGATAGGAGGATTTGAGGCATATACTCCAGTGGATAATGTGGCAGAACTCACTGCACGTACAAATGATGAGGGATGGCATACGGTATTTGTTGAGTGGCTAAAGCAGTCTAAACTGTGTGATAGAGACGGGGTGTTTATCTTTTCTGTAGGGGGGGGTAATAAAGAGAAGAATATTAGTGCTAATCTCGTATATGCTCTTGAGTATGCAAAACAGCAGAGAGCAAGGATTTTGGGAATAGTAGGTAGAGATGGAGGATATACAGCAAAGGTTGCAGATGCATGTGTAATAGTCCCTACTGTGGCAGATGATACTATTACTCCGCATGCAGAGTCTTTTCAGGCAGTTATCTGGCATCTGATAATATCTGATTTTAGGATTATGCAGATGAAGAATAAATGGGAGTCTGTTTCTGAAGATGGTAGTGAGTAAATATTGAGGTAGAATGTTTTGCTATTGTTCAGCAGGTAGTTAGACTTAGTTAACAATATAATTTATAGCATAAATTCAGGAGGAAGAGATGGCTATTTTTTTAGATACAGGTGATATTGAAGAAGTTAGAAAATATCTGCATATGGGGATTATACGAGGGGTGACTACTAATCCTACTATTTTGCTCAAATCAGGTATCAAGGGAGGCATGAAAGAGATAAAGAAATCTACCATAGAGATTGCCAAGCTTATTAGTCCGCTTCCATTATCAGTGGAGGTTACGACTAATGAAAAACAACAGATGTTAAAGCAGGCAAGAGAGATGGCAAGCTGGGCAGATAACATCAATGTTAAGATTACCATACATGGTCCCCAAGGAGAACTACATAATTTAGAAGTCGTTCATGAATTAGAGACCAAGCATGATGTTCGTGTCAATGTTACTGCAATGATGAGTGCCCAACAATGTCTGCTTGCTGCACTCGCAGGGGCAAGTTATGTCTCGATATTTGGCGGCAGGGTTAATAATATGGGATATAATGCAGTTGATGAGATTATGAAGATAAGAGCTCTACTGGATGAATTCGATTTAAAGGCAAAGATTATTGTTGGATCAACACGGGAGGTTTTGAATGTTGTTGAATGGTTAAATGCAGGGGCCCATATTGTGACCGTTGTCCCTAAATTTATAGAGTTGATGATAGTTCACCCTTATTCTAAAGAGACTGTTAAGATGTTTTTGGATGATGCAGCCAAGGGAGAGAGTGCCTCATGAAGGAATTGTTAAAGAGCCGTGCCTTGCTGAAAAGGAGATTTTTAAACAAGGAAGACATATTTGCCGCTTGGACATCCCTTTACCATCCTTCCATAACAGAGATTTTTTGCAAGGCCTCTTTCGATTTTATAGGTATTGATATAGAACACAGCACTATAAATCAGGAACAATCTCAGAGGATTATAGCTGCTGCTCAGGCAATGGGTAGATTATGTCTGCCAAGGATACCTACTCATGATATGGAGATAGTAAAGAGGTTATTAGATTCAGGAGCGGATGGGTTGATTGTCCCTATGATTTCTTCTAGAGAACAGATTGATGAGATTTCTTCATGGATGAAATATCCTCCTGAAGGCAGCCGTAGTTATGGTGTTGCAAGGGCACATGGGTATGGATTTGATTTCGAGGAATATACCCAGCAGTGGAATAAAGTGTGTATACTTATCGCACAGATTGAGACCATAGATGCAGTAGATAATATTGAAAAGATTGTCTCAAGTCCTAATGTCGATGGGATTATGATTGGCCCATATGATCTTTCAGGTTCGTTAGGCATCCCTGGACAATTGAACCACAGTAAGGTTATAGATGCATGTAGGTATGTTCTTGATATATGCCTTCAGAAAAAGGTATCTTGTGGGACGCAGATAGTCGTCCCTGATAGTAAGAGTATAGATAATGCATTCAATCAGGGGTTTAATTTTGTAGTACTTGCCTCAGATATATTTATATTATGGAAATGGTCAGAGGCTATGGATGATTTAATACATAAACGGAAGAGAGAGAGGGGTGTATGAAGGGTATTGGCACAATTATATTAGATTTTGATGGAGTGTTAGTGGAATCAGTAGGTATTAAGGATAGGGCATTTAAGGAGATTTTTTCTGACTATCCAGAGCATGTAGAAGAAATTATGCAGTACCATCTCTCACATAATGCAGTAATCAGATTTGAGAAGTTTAAATATATATTTGAGAATATATTAGGTATTGACTACACGGAAGAAATAGAACAAGATTTAAGTGAAAGGTATTCCCAGTTAGTTGTGGATGATATTATTAATTGTCCTTCTGTGGCTGGCAGTGTAGAGTTTCTTGATTATTTTTATAAAAGGGTTCCTATTTATGTGGTTTCTGTAAATCCTAAAGATGAATTGGATAAAATTATAAAAGAAAGAGGCTTAAGTGGATACTTTAAAGATGTGTATCCAGTTCCATGGAAGAAGCCAGATGCAATAAGAGATATATTAAAAAGAGAGGGTATAGGGAGTGATCAGGCAGTGTTTATTGGAGATAGCCCTGAGGATTATAAATCAGCAATGCAGACAGGAGTCCACTTTATGGGTCGTTTTAGTGGCAAGGATTTTGGAATAGTTGATTTCTCAATTTTTAGAGACTTTTTTGAGATAAAAAGTTTTATTCTGCACAATTCAACCTTGTTAAATAGTGAAAAATGCACAAATCAACAAGGTTAAATAGTGCAGAATAGAAGGGGGATTAGATGGTAGGAGATTATTTGTCTAAATTATTTAGTGTTGAGAAAAAGGTTGCTGTGGTAGTAGGTTCTGCTGGTTATTTGTGTGGGCATATGGCAGTCGGACTGGCAAAGGCAGGGGCACGTGTGGTTTTGATGGATAAGAATAAGGAGGGGTTAAAGCGGATGGAAAAGAAGATACATCGTTTGGGGGCAGAGGTATTAAGTGTTGTTGCAGATGCGACTAAAAAAGGTGATCATGAGAAGGCTTTGAAAGAAACATTGTCATGTTTTAATCGGGTGGATATTTTGATAAATGGTGCTGGGATTAATGCCCCTACTCCTGTGTTAGATATTACTCTGGATGAATGGCATGCAATAATCGATTCTCATGTAACAGCTACTTTGTTAGGTTGTCAGGTTTTTGGCTCTCATATGTTAAAGAGAAAAAGAGGTGCTATTATTAATATGTCATCTGCGTCTGCAGGCCCTCCCTTGTCTAAGGCATTCAGCTATTCTGTTGCCAAGGCAGGGGTTAAAAATTTGACTCAGAATCTTGCACGGGAATGGGCACCTTTTAATGTGCGGGTTAATGCCTTAAGGCCAGGATTTTTCCCTACAAAATGGAGTATGAAGCATTTTATTGATAAACCTAGACAGGATGCAATTTTATCTCATACTGCTATGAGAAGGTATGGTAGGCCAGAAGAGCTTATAGGTGCGGTTATATGGCTTTGTTCAGATGCGGCTAGTTTTGTTACTGGAGCTGAGATAACAGTAGATGGGGGTTTTTCATGTATGACGATATAGAGTGGAGCCTTAAAAATAAATAATATAATTTTTAGAATAAGAGGTGGTTGTTGTGAATGAAAGTAAAAAAACAGTAGTTATAACTGGTGGCACTAAAGGTATAGGTGCTGCTATAGCAAAAAAATTTTATGACAACGATATGAATGTTTTTGTTGGCTCTAGAAATGATAGTGGTTTAGCTAATGAATTAGGTAAGGGAGTGTATTTTGTAAAGATGGATGTACGCCGTGAGTCAGGGCATATCCGTTTGGCGGAACGTGCATTGAAGCAAACAGGACGGCTGGATATTTATGTAAATTGTGCAGGGTTTTCAAAATGGATGCCTATAGTAGATGTGACAGACTCTTTTTGGGATGAGATGATAGACACGAACCTCAAGGGAACTTTTTGGGGATGTAAGATAGCCGCAAGATACTTAAAAAGAGGCGGATGTATAATAAATATTTCTAGTTTGGCAGGGAAAAGAGGAAGTGCTAATAATTCTGTATATTGTGCCTCGAAATTTGGTATAGTTGGTTTAACACAGGCATTGGCAAAGGAGTTAGGTCATGACGGGATTCGTGTCAATGCAGTGTGTCCTGTGTATGTGGAAACCAAAGGGGTTATTGCTGCCTTAAAAGAAAAGGTATCACCTGCAGCAGGTATGGATGTTATGAAATATTTGAAGAAGTTTGCAAAAAGCCAGTCTGCATTACAGAGGCTTCCACTTGCTGAAGAGGTGGCTGAGGTTTGTCTGTTTTTATCTTCTGAGAAGGCCTCTGCTATAACAGGTCAATCTATAAATGTTGATTGCGGAGTCTTACCACAATGAATAGAAATAAGAAAATAGTAGCTGTCATACCTGCTCGAATGGGATCTTCCAGGTTCCCGGGTAAACCCTTGGAGAAGATCCTTGATTTGCCTATGATAGAGCATGTTAGGCGACGAGCTATGTTGTGTTCTTGTGTTGATGACGTAATTGTTGCCAGCTGTGATAATGTTATTATAGAGACAGTTTCTTCTTATGGCGGAAGAGCGGTTATGACTTCTGATACACATGAGAGGTGTACTGATAGAGTGGAGGAAGCTGCATGTGGGATGGATGCGGATATTATAGTGATCCTGCAAGGAGATGAGCCGTTATTTTTTCCAGAGATAATCGATGAATTGGTCGCTCCTTTGTTAAAAGACGATAGTATTAATTGTGCCAACCTACTTTCGGTTATTCATAATGAGGCAGATCTTAATGATATTGATATTATAAAAACTATTATAGACAATAAACAACATATATTATATTTTTCAAGAGCTGCTATTCCATATCAGCGTGTTAAAGGTAAATGTCAGTTTTATCGTCAGACAGGGATTTCTGCATTTAGAAAAGACTTTCTGCATAAATTTGCAAGCCTATCTCCTACTCCTTTGGAGCAGGCAGAATCTATAGATTTTTTGAGGATATTAGAGCATGGTTTTACTATTTCAGCTGTAATTACAAAGGAGTATACAGCAGGTGTTGATAGACCGGATGATATAGAAATTATTGAAGGTATTTTGAAAAAAAATGTAAAACAAAAACAATTATATGAACAGATACTTAATTCTTATTTCACAATTTAACCTTGTTAAATAGTGAAAAATGCACAAATCAACAAGGTTAAATTGTGCAGAATGAGTTTTTGGATATGAAAAAGAAGGTTTTTGTTGCATTATCAACATTTGCCCAATATGGCAGTGAGCCACTGGATATGCTTACATCAGAGAATGTGGAATATACTATTAATAATCTTGGTAGGCGGCTTGTTAAGGAAGAGCTTATTCAGATGGCCAGTGGTTGTCATGGAATTATTGCAGGTGTTGAGCCTTATGATAAGGATGTGTTAGATGCATTGACAGAGTTGGAGTGCATAAGTCGATGTGGGGTTGGAATAGATAACATTGATTATGAAACGGCAAGGGCTAAGGGTATAGTTATAAGAAATACGCCTGATGTTGTAATTCAGCCGGTTGCTGAACTTACCATTGCTATGATTTTTTGTCTTCTCAGAAGGCTTATTTTTCATACGGTATCTCTTCGTTCTGGTAAATGGCATAAGTCGGCAGGAGGATTACTTTATGGTAAAAAGGTCGGAATATTAGGCCTGGGAAGGATAGGCAAGAGGGTAGCAAGTATTTTAAATTCAATAGGTTGTGAGGTTATAGCTTCAGATATCTGTCCAGATGTTTTTTGGGCAAAGGAACATAATGTAAGAATAGTTTCCATAGAAGAACTTCTAAGGGAATCTGATATACTCAGTATTCATCTTTCATATACAGGAGGAAATAGGTTTGTTTTAGGTAGAAAACAGATAGCTCTGATGAAGGAAGGATGTGTTATAATAAATACCTCACGTGGGTGTTTTCTTGATGAGAACGCTATTTATGAGGCATTGAAAGAAGGAAAGCTTGGTGGTGCTGGTTTGGATGTGTTTTTAGATGAGCCGTATAGAGGACCGTTATGCGAATTAGATAATGTGGTTCTTACTCCTCACATAGCTACATTGACAAGAGAGTCTCGCCTTAATATGGAGATTGAGGCTACCATTAGTCTTTTGGAGAGTCTTGGTATAAATATCATGCATACATAAGAATTGACCTATTTTATCCAGAGAGTATTATCATGTCGAGATAGTTAATAATTGTTATTTATAATTTTTAGCAATGAAGAATAACCCGAAGATAACTGTATTAATGACAGTCTATAATGGAGGTAAATATTTATCTGCCTCTATTGAAAGTGTCTTGAATCAGAGATTTAGTGATTTTGAACTTCTCATTATTAATGATTGTAGTACGGATAATTCTGTTGATGTAATAAATTCATTTCGTGATGAAAGAATTGTTTTGCATCATAATAAAAAAAATTTGGGCCAGACAACTTCTTTGAATATAGGAATTAAATTGGCATCGGCTGAATATATTGCCCGTATAGATGCAGATGATATAGCCTTCCCTGATTGGCTTAAAAAACAAATGGATTTTGTTTCTAATCATTGTGAATATGCTGTTGTAAGTGCTGGGGCTGTTGTGATAGATGAAAATGGTAAGGTGACTAGAACCTATATCCCTCCTGCTTCAAGACAGGATATCCTGTTACGCGCTTTACTAGATTCTCCTATAAATCACGTTGGTTCTATAATGCATAAGAAGGTTATTGTTTCGTGTGGGGGGTATGACGAACGGTATAAGATAATTGCTGATTATAAATTATGGTCTGATCTTTTAAGGAAGGAAGAAAGGATTGTGTCTTTATCTGATATTTTGGTTGCTATAAGGGTGCATTCTGCTTCTAGTAGCATTTCTTCTGGTGAAGGTGCTTATATTTCTGAATGGACAGATATTATTTATGATAATGTCAAATATTTATCCTCTGCAGACATTTCTACTGAAGAGATTTCTATATTATGTAGGGCTAATTATCATGCCTCTTCATTAAGTGATGATGAATTTAAAAGGGCTGTAGAGATATTATATGTGATATATGATAATATACGAAATGAATTTAAGTTAGATGTCCCCCTTGTTCATAATTGGTATATGCGTCAACTTAGAACCATATCTCTTAAAAGAATATATTATTTTATTCAAGAAGGAAATATCCATCAGGTCAAAGAGTTATGTTCTTTTTGCATAGGCCTTTTCGGTAAGAAGAGTATTTTTTCATCTATTTATGCAATATGTATGATGGGAAAAAATATTCTTATTAAATTGCCGTCTATTTATTATTTTTCCCAAAAATTAAATGCACGAAGGAAGTTATCAGCAGAGTGTAGACAGTTTTTGTTTGACTTGGAGAGAGGGATATTTTTTTAAATATATTAATATAATAAGTGTATATGTTGCGTGGAAAAACAATGAGAAAGATAGATAAAGAAATTTTCATTGATTTTTTAGGATTTGTCAGCATAGGGCTTACATCGCTTTTATATGTTTTTTTCAGAGATATATTTGCCGAAATACATATTGACTTATCTTTTCTTAATTTTCCTATTTTTATAGGGGAGATATTACTATTTTTTTGCTTGTGCCTTGTTTTTGCCAAAAAGGAGAAGAAATATTTTTTGCCATTAAAGAGATACAGGTATTTTGTTATAAGTTATACCTCTTTTATTTTATTAAAGGCTTTATTGGGATATTTAGAATGGGGTCCCTTAGCATTGCGCCATGCAGCTATGTTTTACTACCCTATCTTTATCTTTTTTGGTTATATATTCTTTCGGAAGGAATTCCTCCCATGGTATTTACGCGTATTTCTTGTCATGTTTATTATTATAACATTGAATAAGTTAAACTATGTCAGCCATTGGGGGTCTTCTCTTTTTTTATTGGGGATTATTCTTGCGGTTTCGATTGGTTCAAGGATATTACGATACTTTATATTATCACTTCTTTTTATCTCCACTCCTTATGTCAGTTTTTTCTCTACAGCACGCATGATTATACTCGGTAATTTGGCGGCTATTGTTTTTTTTATGTTATGTCTGTTGTTTATGTCTAAGATAGGTTTTAAGAATAAGGTTATTATTTGTTTGTTTGTAATAGTGATTTCCATTATATGTTATAGCTTAACTCCAAATAGAGCAAGACTACAATCTATATTTAATATTTCTGCCATATATACAGGTTTTAAGGAGAATATGTCGGTAGTAAATGAACGTATTAATAATCATACTCAATTTAGAGTAGATATTAAAAGGAAGGTGCATATATTTAATCCCACTACGACAACGACAGATATAGTTATTTTAAATAGGCATTCACCATTGTTGATTACTAAACTTTGGGATGCATTCTGTGTTTTTTTTAAGAGGAATTTATTAAGATGTGAGTCTGAATATAAGAGATATATAAAGGACATAAGTCTTTTGAGAGATAAATATGTATTTAATTTAAAACAATCAGATAGATACGAAACTAAGAAACATTATGTGCATTATGTAGAAGAGACTCCAAATGTTTCGCGTAAGTCAGCCATGAAGGGAGCTTTTAATAAAACGAAAAATAAAAATATCAAAATATATCATTCAAATGCTGGGATGAAAAGGTCAAAGATAATTACAAGCTCACAGCATAATAAAAAGATGAGATCCACGGAGCATAGAATGAGGGGAGAAATAAAACCCGCTCAGAATGATGTTAAAATTGTTTATAGAAGTGATAATTGCGTTAATGGGAAACGTAAAATAAAAGGAAAAAGAGAAACGAAAGATAAGAATGGAAAGCTTATTAAATTAGCAAACAAAAAAAAATTTAATAAAACCGTTAGGAAAACAGCAGTTAGTAGCTATCGGGATATTTCCATCGTAAATAAAGCAGACAATAATAGGGATAGTACCAACTCTATTTCTAGGTATAAAGAGATAAAAATTAGTAAGGAGGGGAAATCAGTAAAATTTTATCTTAATAATAATTCTTTAAAATCCAATTTGTCTGAAAAAAATATAAAAAAAATTACTAAGAAAAAAGACCATTTTATGAAGGAAAAGGTTGGTAAGCATGACTCTTATGTCGTTTCTCATTTGAAAAGGGCAAAAGTAGATAAATATAAGATAGGTAATATTTTGTTTAGACTCTTTATATGGCATGATGTCATTGAAAATATGAAGCATATGGGAATAAAGATATTATGGGGAGAAGATTTTGGAAAACCGTTTATATCTCCTAGTTTGGAAGCGCTGCATTGGGCAGAAGGGGAATGGAGTAGAGACGGTTGGATAGCTGTCCATAATTCTTATCTTAATATGATATATAGGGCGGGTATTGTAGGTGTTGGATTTATTTTGTTTATTATTATATCGTTTTTTAAGATGGTTAGACGTTTTGTTATGATACATTCATATATTGGCATATTATTGTGCACCATATTTGTTGTATGGTTTGTTGCAGCCAATTTTTTACTGATATTTGAGATGCCATATACAGCAATTCCAATTTGGTCATTATATGGGGTGACACTTGCTTATTGTAAAGTAAACGATAGCAAAGAATAGTATCAGGTTATAGTTATATTTTATCTTTTTTTATTTTCATGCCATATCAATGAAGATATTAATAGTACATAATAAATATATTGAATCAGGAGGAGAGGATGAGGTAGTCCGCATGGAGATAAACATGCTTAAAAGGCATGGACATGATGTTTTATTTTATAGTTGCTCTAATGAAGAGTTTATAAGGATGCCACCTTTAGCAAAATTTAGATTTCTTTTAAAAGATATATATTGGAGAAGTAGGATATATTATGAGTTACGTAAGCAAATAGAGAGAGAGTCTCCTAATATAGTACATGTTCATAATATCTTTTTTATGATTACGCCTTCGGTATATGATGCCTGTTATGATGCAGGGGTCCCTGTTGTTCAGACCCTGCATAATTATAGATTTTTTTGTATTAATGGTCTATTTTTTCGTGGGAGCAGTCCTTGTGAAGAGTGTTTGAGATATGGTATCAAGCAGTCGGTTATAAATAGATGTTGGCGTAATTCATTTTTATCAAGCTGTGTTGCAGCAGGGATATTACGCTCTTACAAGAAGAGGAATGTTTTTAGGAAGATATCTAGTTTTATTGTTCTTAGTAGGTTTTCTATGGTGAAGTTTATCAATGCAGGTATTCCTTCCAGAAAGTTATATATAAAACCTAATTACGTTGTGCATGATAAGTGCCTCTGTAGGGATCAGATAGAAGATTATGCTGTTGTTGTTGGGCGGTTGGCGGATTATAAAGGTATCAGGACAGTGATTGATGCATTCAAGATATGTAATAGATATAAACTTAGAATAATAGGAAATGGTCCTCTTGCGGATTATGTAAAATATGAGGCTACTTTTATGGAAAATGTAGAGTATATAGCTCATGTGAGTTTTAATGAAGTTATGGAATATCTTTCAAAGGCGATATGTCTTATTTCAGCATCGTCTTGTTATGAGACTTTTGGCAGGACAGTAATAGAGGCATATGCGTTAGGAGTACCTGTTGTCGTTTCCGCTGGTGGTGCATTAGAGGAGCTTGTTGTGCCGGGTAAGACAGGATATATATTTGAACGTGACAATAGCAATCAGCTTGCAGAGAGGATATCTATACTGTTTGAGCAAAGAGATTTAGTACAGACGATGGGGAATAATGCCCGTAAGGTATATGGACAACATTATACAGAAGAAGAGAATTATAATAGATTGATGGATATATATAGTCAGACAATATCAAATTGGTATGCTAAAAAGTAAAAAATAGTAAACGATATGTCAATAGATAAAAATAAAAAAAGGTATGCATTTCCACTACGGCTTCATTTAGGACTTATATCTGCGTTTGTTATATGTTTTGTATATTGGATGTATTTATTTTTTTCTTCACATATGTTAATTAAACACGACGCACTCTGTTACTATAAGTTAGGCACAATGATTAGAGAGCATGGTATGAAAGAGTTTTTTATGACAGGTCCTAATAGGGAACCATTGTATCCTTTGATGGTGGCGTCTTCTATGAGAATAGCAGATTATTTTTCAATCAACTATCAACAGCTACAGAAGCTGTTGCAGATATTTATATTATTTATATCTCAAATAATAGTTGCCTTTATACTTCAGAAAATTGGAGTAAGTAGATTTGTCCAATCTTTAGCTGTATTATATATGGGATTCTCCCCTGCTATTGTTAATTCTGCATTCAGTCTATATTCGGAGATAGCTTCATTCCCATTTGTTTTGATGATAATTTTGTGTGCATTTTATTCTTGGGATGCTCTTGTTAAAGGGAGTCAAATAGGTCGCATTATTATGTTGTCATTATTGACAGGATTTGCATTTGCCTGTGCATCATTTGTGAAAGCTATATTTCAATATGTTTTTGTAATGTTTATTATCCTTTTTATATGTCTTATTTTTAATGCATATCAAAAGAAAAAAAAAGATATAATTTTATCTGGCATAATATATCCCCTTGTTTGTTCGACATTATTTTTGGCCATTGTGTTGTCTTATCGATTTGTTAATAAGATATATAACGGCAGGTTTGATTTTACAAATCGATATGATGTTTTATTATTCGGCAATGCTGCAAAACGTGTAGATAAATTGAACAAAAAATTATTTATAGCGCATATTTTATCTGTTCCTGGTGGGGGTGTATGTAGAAAATTTTTTGACGAAGATACATGTAGATACCCTGAATTTCATTATGCTGATATTTATTGGTCAAGATTATTGCCAGGATTACTTGGACATCATCCAACCCCTGAGGATTCTTCTAAAATTATATATCTTTCTTTTTGTAAGATAATGGAGAATCCATTGCAGTATTTTTTCTTAACCGGGCTTGAGGCAATGAAAATGGCATTTTGGGAATCCACACAAATAGGTTTCGTGGCTTATCCTGATCTATTAAAACGTTTGTTTGATAATATGATATTTAAGAATATGATTCGTATGATTGTATCATTGATAACTTATATCGCCATTATCTATGCGTTTATATGTCTTTATAGGAATAGGTATGCGCTTAGTTGTAGTAATGATAGCAATAATGCCATAATAATAGTGTTTTTTATTTTAGTGATAATAATTCCATTTACACTTCTATACTCCATGTATTCTATATTGGCACGGTTTGCCTTGCCTATCGCACCACTTTATATCATTATAATTGCATTTTTCTTTGATAGGATGTTCAAAAAGAATATACATACATAGTTTAATTTAAGGTGGAAGAACTTACAATTAATAGCTTATTAAGCTTAAAAAATATAATATGACAAAGACAGATTCAATAATTACAGCAGCTATTCATCTTAAAGCAAAGGATGATTATGGAGACGGGAGGACATTGATAGATTTTTAAAGGCATTTATGGTTGGCTGCAGTTCCAGATAAGGGTGTTTAATAATAACCAATATGATTATTCATTAGGTTTGCCGTATTTGCTTTGTATTGGGCCATTTTTATGGATGTTTTTCTTAGATCTTAAAAGAAAAGCGTTTACAGTAGTGTCTTTTTTTATTATCATTTATTGGTTATTAAGGTGGTTGGGATCCTAGCAGGCAAGATTTTTTTATATCCTGCTTATAATGATATTTATTTATGTTTTTAGCCTATTGAGTTAATATCTGAGCTGTGCTTATAGTATGCTTGTTTTTGCTCTTTGCATAAATGCGTTATCCATATGGCGTGCTCATAAGGATGATTTTTGCCTCTATTATGCCATACCTTATTACGAGATAAAGATATACGGTTATTGAAATTGAATTAATAAATATTTAAACAATAATAAAGAAGAGGGCGAATCGACTATTATCGTATATTCTGATGTCGCGTTTGCAAGGCCCTATGAGATTGTTAGTAGGAGTTTGTAGCGACTATGGATAAAGGATACAATTTTTAGTAAAATCAGAAAAGAGGATTGTTATGAAACTCAGTGTTTTGATGCCTACATTTAATGAGGAAAATTATATCGAAGAGATTGTCTCAAGGGTATTGACCCAGAAAGTGGAGGGTATCAATGAGATGGAATTGGTTATTGTAGATGATGCATCTACGGACGGGACGAGAGAAAAGATAGAGGCATTATGCCAACGTTATGAGGGTAAGATAAAGGCATTTTTTCATGAAAAGAATGCAGGGAAGGGAGCAGCATTAAAGACTGCTATAAAACAAATGTCAGGAGATATATGTATTATTCAAGATGCGGATCTTGAGTATGATCCAAAGGATTATTCCGTAATGTTAGAACCTATTGTAGATGGCAGGGCTGATTGTGTTTATGGTTCCCGTTTTAGTGGTTCTCAGTCAAAACGGGTACTTTTTTTCTGGCATTATGTGGGGAATAAATTTTTGACCCTGCTTAGCAATATGTTTACTAATTTAAATCTTACGGATATGGAAACATGTTATAAGGCCTTTCGTTCAGATATCCTTAAATCTATCCCATTGAGGTGTAATCGGTTCGGATTTGAACCCGAGATTACTGCAAAGATATCGCGTAGGAAATGTAGGATTTATGAGGTGGGAATAGGTTATAATGGTAGGACGTATGAGGAAGGGAAGAAAATCTCATGGATTGACGGTATTAAGGCTATATTCCTGATAATAAAATTCGGGATAATAGATGATTCGAGGTATAAAAATGAGCTTTGCTAAAGACTCAGTTATGGAATATGTGGATATTATGGGGGTTAAGATTGCGGCTGTTAACTTAAAGATAGCATGCGATATCATTTGTAGATGGGTAGAAGATAGGCGGAAGACATATGTATGTCTTGCACCTGTGGCAACTTTAACTGATTGTTTCCGTGATCCAGTTTATTTAAATATTATTAATTCTGCTGCTATGACTACACCGGATGGTATGCCAGTGGTATGGATTGGTCGGTTGAAAGGATCAAGTATTATAGGTAGAACGTATGGACCTGATTTGATGTTGTCTCTTTGTCAGCAAGGAGAGGGCTTAGGTTATCGTCATTTTTTTTATGGTGGGACAGAATTAGGAAATAAAAAACTCATTTCTAATCTAAAGAGAAGATTCCCCCGAATAAAAATAGCAGGTTGTTTCGCTCCATCTATTATGAATAATAATACTATTGAAACTAAAGAAGTGCTTAACCAAATAAATTTATCTTCTCCTGATATCCTTTGGGTAGGCTTAGGTTCTCCAAAGCAGGATTTTTGGATGTATAATCATCGCAGTCGTCTGGATGTGCCCATAATGATAGGGGTAGGAGCGGCATTTGATTTTATTGCTGGCATAAAACCTCAGGCCCCTGTATGGATGAGACAGGTAGGACTTGAATGGTTTTTTAGATTATGCAGTGAACCGAGGAGGTTATGGAGGAGATATATTATAGGTAACACATTGTTTATATATCTGTTGCTACGTAATTGGAATGAGATAAAAGTTGTTAAAGGTGATTGAGATGAAGGTTTATTATAGAAATTTTTTTATACGGTTAACATACATATGTATTGATTTTGTCTCTATTATAGCGGCATTAACACTTACGTGTAAAATACGACATACAACATTGCCTTTTGATATAACAGTTTACAATGTTTTTTGGGGAGAGAGTAATCCTTTTAGATTTATATTTATTTTTTGGCTGGTTACAACTATTTTGTTTTTAAATACACGGTCGTTATATTATACCCGCAGAGAAGTCATGGAAAGTTTCGAGCTTGGAATGTTGTTTAAAGCAGTAGCCTTGTCGTCAGTTGTAGTCATTGTTGCTTTATACGGGTTTAAGGTCCATGGCTTTCCTCGTACCATTTTGTTTATAGGTTCTGTTTTAATATTATTTTTACTTTCCGTATGGCGTGTTTTAAAACGTTGGTTTGTTGAATATTTGGTGCGTCATGGATACAACAATTTCAATGTACTTATTATTGGTGCAGGTAAGGTAGGAACAGCATTATATAATGAGATAAAGAAAAGACCAGGCTTAGGTATAAATGTAGTTGGTTTCCTAGATGATTTTAAAGATATTACTGAATTAAAAGATATGCCACCAATACTTGGAAAGAGTTCTGATTTTGTAAGGCTAGCAAGACGGGAGTTTATTAATAAGGTATTTATTACAACCTATAATACTCACATTGATTTTTTAAAACTTCTTGAGATAGCCAAGAGACTTGGAATAGCAGTTAGGGTTGTGCCTCATGGATTTGAGTTAATATCAGGTGATTTTTTTAAATATAATATAGGAGTTATTCCTATATTAGAATATTCTCAGGCACAGGAGTTTCAGAAACAGGCAGGCAAACGTGTATTTGATTTTATTGTTGCATTAATTTTATTAATTATTTTGTCACCGTTGTTTATTGTGATAGCTGTTGTTATAAAGACAACAAGCGCGGGTCCTGTTTTTTATTTGTCACGTAGATATGGCCGTGGCGGCAGGAAATTTTATATGTATAAATTTAGAAGCATGGTTAAAGATGCGGATAAAGTCCTTGAACAATACCTGGATCAAAATGAGGCTGATGGCCCTATATTTAAAATAAAAAATGACCCACGTGTTACAAAGATAGGACGTGTTCTAAGAAAATATAGTTTGGACGAGTTACCGCAGTTATTTAATGTTATAAAAGGGGATATGAGTCTTGTAGGCCCAAGACCGCTGCCCATTGAACAAATACATAAAGAAGATTTACGACAGTTAAAAAGACTTGAGGTAAGACCTGGAATTACAGGTCTATGGCAGATAAGAGGTAGAAGCGATATATCTTTTTCTAGACTGGTAAGATGGGATATATGGTATATCAACAATTGGTCTTTCTGGCTGGATATTAATATATTATTTCAAACGATACCTGCAGTTATAAAGGGGAGAGGTGCGTATTGAAAAAAAATATAAGCCAATGGCATGCCATGAATACTGATATAGATTCGGCTATTAGATTTTTTATCTATGTGTTGATTTTTTGGTTGCCGTATAGTCCTGCAGTTGTTGAGACATGTGTAGTATTTTGTATAGTTTTATGGACATTTAAAAGATATTTTATGTTTAAGAATGCAAAAGAAAGTAAATGTATGAATATTATAAAAGATAGGTTGATTTGTTTCGTTAGGAAATTTCAACCTGTTCCCAGTCCGATTAATATTCCCGTGGCCTTGTTCCTATTTTTTTGTATTGTATCAATATTTAGAAGCAATTATTTTATTCAATCTTTTCATGGATTTTTTACAAAGATATGTGAATGGTTTATTGTATATTTTCTTATAATTGAGGCCTTTGGGAATAATATATTTCTATATTCTACAAAATATAAAAATAATTCAAGGGCATTGTTGAAGGCCAAAAGACAGGTGTATATAGCAATAGGGATATTTGTTTTTACCTCACTTGCGACTGCAATAGATGCGTTGTTGCAGTTTTTGGTTCTTCATAAAGACATATTTTTTGGCCGTGGTCTTGCTTTTGGAAACAGGGCGACAGCAGGATTTAAGACTCCCAATGGTCTTGGTGCATATCTTGCAGTGGCAATCCCAATAACAATGTCTTTAGTTGTGTTAAAGGGGAAGAGAGCCAGATATAGAATATTAAATATAGCTACGCTTATAATTATGATTTGTGCATTATATCTTACTTTTTCTAGAGGTGCATGGCTTGGGATATTAGTAGGTATTTTAGTTTTATCCCTTTTATTTACATATTCAATGAAAAAGGCAGTTGTTTCTTGGGGGGTGTTGCTCAGTGGTTTATTTTTCCTAGTATTTTTGGGGATTAATAATCCTAATTTTATTAACAATAGGAGAAATACTATCCAATGGCGGCTGGGAGTATGGGAAGATAGTTTGAAGATGGTAAAAGAGAGACCTTTATTTGGCCGTGGTATAAATACATTTATGCGTGAATTTGAGGCATACAGAAGAGATAAGGGATGCGATCCTACTTATGCTCATAATAGTTATCTTCAGTTGTTAGTAGAAACAGGTATAGCAGGATTATTGACTTTTTTATATGTTTTATGGAGCTTGTTTCGTTCAGTCATAGATAAAATAAAATATAAATATTGTAATAATGAAGAAATGAAGGTTATTTCTATTGGCTTGACAGCTGGACTTGCAGCATTTTTGGTACATAGTTTTTTCGATAATCATATGTACTGTTTGCAGCTATCTGTTTATTTCTGGGTTCTCGCTGGATTTGTAGTGGTAAGCAGCAATTTTTTATGTATCAATGAAGATAAAAATAAATAATAATTAAAAGGAGAGGGTAGTAAAATGGGTAGAAGAAAGCGGGCTTTAATTACCGGAATTACTGGACAGGATGGTTCTTATTTAACAGAATTTTTATTAGACAAGGGATATGAGGTTTATGGTTTAATACGTAGGTCTAGTTCTTTTAATACTGGCAGGATAGATCATCTCTATCAGGATCCACATGAGAAAAATGTAAGGGTTAGATTAATATACGGTGATTTAAATGATGCAAGTTCATTAAATCGTATCGTAAAAACTATTAAGCCGGATGAAATATATAATCTTGGTGCCCAGAGTCATGTAAGGGTGAGCTTCGATATCCCAGAGTATACTGCTGAGATAGCAGCATTGGGGACGACAAGATTGCTTGAGGCCATACGTGATTCCGGAATTAAAACAAAATTTTATCAGGCATCGAGTTCTGAGATGTTTGGTAATTCTGTTAGGGGTAAACAAAACGAAAAGACCCCATTTTATCCAAGAAGCCCTTATGCTGCGGCAAAGGTATATGCATATTGGATGACTGTTAATTACCGTGAGGCATATAATATTTTTGCATGCAATGGAATTTTATTCAACCATGAATCTCCTCGTAGAGGAGAAACCTTTGTAACAAGAAAGATTACAATGGCATTGGCGCGTATTAAACATGGGGTACAGAAAAAGTTATATTTAGGTAACCTTGATGCCAAAAGAGATTGGGGTTTTGCAGGAGATTATGTTGAGGCTATGTGGCTTATGCTTCAGCAAGATAAGCCAGATGATTATGTTATTGCCACAGGAAAGACGCATTCTGTTAGAGAATTCCTTGAAGAGGCCTTTAGTATTGTTGGGCTTGATTGGAGAAAATATGTCGAGATAGATAAACGATATTTTAGACCAACGGATGTAGATTACCTTTTGGGAGACAGTTCTAAGGCAAAAAGGATATTAAAGTGGAGGCCAAAGGTTACTTTTAAACAATTAGTGCGTATGATGGTAGAATCTGATATGAAATTGGTAGAGCGTCAGCTTTACGGGACTAAAGGGAGGAAATAAGTAACTGTTTGTTTAACGAAATATTTTTAACTAGCTAATAAAAAGAGGGGGGAGTGATGCGTTTCTGGGAGGATAAAAAAGTGATTGTTACCGGTGGCGCAGGTTTTTTAGGAAGGGCTGTTGTTAGATTGCTGGAAAAGCGTGGGTGTAAAAATATAGTTGTGCCTAGGAGTAAAGAATACGATTTAAGAAAGGTAAATAAAATAAGGAAACTATATAGAGAAACACAGCCAGATATGGTTATACATTTAGCTGCAGTAGTAGGCGGAATAGGCGCTAATAGAGAAAATCCGGGTAAATTTTTCTATGATAATCTTATTATGGGAGTACAGTTGATAGAAGAGGCAAGGTTATTTGGAGTTAAAAAGTTTGTAGCAATAGGTACTATATGTGCATATCCTAAATTTAGTCCTGTCCCTTTTAAGGAAGAAGATTTATGGAATGGATATCCCGAAGAGACAAACGCTCCTTATGGATTGGCAAAAAAAATGCTTCTGGTTCAATCTCAGGCATATCGTCAGCAGTATGGATTTAATGCTATATACCTGTTGCCAGTTAATCTTTATGGTCCTGGAGATAATTTTTCTCCCAAATCTTCGCATGTTATTCCTGCACTTATAAAGAAGTGTATCGATGCAAAGCTAAAAGGAGAAAATTATATAGAGGTATGGGGAACAGGCAAGGCAACCAGAGAGTTTTTATATGTTGATGATGCTGCAAGGGGAATTGTTTTGGCAGCAGAGAAATACAATAAACCAGAACCAGTTAATATAGGTGCAGGTTTTGAGATATCTATTAAGGATTTAGCTAATATGATAGTAAGGCTTACTGGTTTTAAAGGTAAAATTGTATGGGATTCAACCAGACCAGATGGCCAGCCTAGAAGATGCCTTGATACAACCCGGGCGAAAAAAGAATTTGGTTTTACTTCAAAGACAAAATTAGAAACAGGTTTACGAAAGACAATATCATGGTATAAAGCGAATATAGTCTCTTCTTCTGTTGCAAATTAAATAAAAAATTATTATATCAGGTGTAGCTGAAATTTATATATAGAAAGGATCATAAATTGAATTGTAATGATAAAATCATACAACGATGTGACAAGGTAATGGTAGTTTGTTTTTATGCAACGATTTTCTTCCTCCCAATATCTACGGCTATTATAGAAACGCTTTTTGGTATAATTATTTTTTCTTATATATTTAAGAGAGAAAGGCTATTTTATCAGTCTATAGAGGATATAAATAGACATAACAAAGGAGAAATATGGAAGGTATGGCAAAAGTTTCTTCAAGTGTTTAAACCTGTTAATACAAATCTCAACAAATCCATAGGCTTATATGTATTTATTTGTTTTATGTCGATTTTTTATAGCCATTATCCATACCTTAGCCTTAAAGCCTTTATTTTTAAATTACTGCAAGATGTCTTTACCTGTTTATTATTTGTAGAGTGCATTAATTCGGTTGTTAGATTTAGGAATTTTTTTATTATATATCTCGCCTCTTTTTCATTAATATCTTTAAGTGGTATTTCTCAGTATTTTTTTAAATATGAATTTATACATCATCATTTAATAATAGATGGGAGAGTAACATCATCGTTCAGGCATGCTAACGATTTTGGGGGGTATCTTTTGATAGGAGTTCCTGTTTTGATTAATTTATGCCTATTAGCTCTTAGACAAAGAAAAATTTTCTCATCACTATCTTTTTTTAAAAATAATATATTAAAAATAATTTTATTTATATCTATGATTTTGTCTATTATGTGTTTGGCTTTTACTTTTTCTAGAGGAGTGTGGTTGGGGTTTTGTTTTTCTTTATTTTTATTATTTCGTTATAGAAAGACGAATATTCAGGGGGTATTTATCCTTCTTATAGGAATATTATTTTTTTCCATATTCCCCCCTTTAATGGAACATAATAGAAATGTTTCCTTTTTTACTGATGATGTGAAATCTTTAAAGATACAAGAAAATAAATATTCTAAGGAGAAAGGTCTTCAAAGGATGATTCATATTGCATCTACGATTATATCACAGTTGCAATATTTTGGGGGGCAGGATAGAAAGATATATTGGCAAGAGGCAATACGAATTATAAAGCATTATCCTATATTAGGAACAGGACTTAACACATATTCGATGGTTGCGCCTAAATATAAGATATCATGGGGAGGATATCCTCATAATTGTTATCTTCAGATGACAGCAGAATTAGGTATAGTTGGGCTTATGGTATTCTTACGAATATGTTATAATATATTTCATTATGCTGGAGAAGTATTTAAAAAAAATAACTGTGAATTGGATAATACTTTATTATCTGGGTTTCTTGCTGGACTTCTTGGATATCTTGTCCATAGTTTTTTTGATACTAATTTCTATTCTGTTCAACTTGATATATTAATGTGGCTTACTATAGGAATAATAATTAATATTTCTAAACGGTCGAATACAGATTGGGAGTGTTTAGATAAGACTTAGGGAGACATATATGGTATTTGATATACATAGTCATTATATCCCTCTGGAGATTGCTGAAAATACAGCCTTTTTTAAAGAAGGTTGGTCAGATATTGATAGGCAATTGTCAATAATGGATAAAAGACATATAGAGAAGGCATTATTGTTATATCCTAGCAGTGATGCCCATATTAAGATGGGGGGCTGGGATGTAGTGTGTAGAATATATAATCAGAAAATAGCAGACCTCGTAAAAAAGCATGGGGATAGATTCATAGGAGCAGGTATTATATACCCTTTCTGTTTGGATGAGTTAGATATAGTATCTAAGATAGATAATATAAGAGGACTTGGGTTGAAGGCAATCTCTTTAGCTTCTAGTTATGAAGGTATATACCTCGATGATGAGAGATTTTTCCCAGTATATGAATATGCAGACAGAGAGGGAATGGTTATTCATGTACATCCTCAGATTATAAGTCCGATTGGAGAGGAAAGAGTAAAAGACCCTTTGCTGACACCAGTATTGGAATATATGTTTGATGTTTCTATATGTATATCTAAGATGATGATCTCTGGGGTATTTTTAAAATTTCCTAATGTAAGATTTATTTTTGCTCATTATGGAGGTGTCTTACCTATTGTAAAAGAACGTTTTGATAATACATATATTATGTTGAGAAAACGGAAGTTTGTTAAAGATTTATTTAAATTACCAGGGGATTATTTTAAAAATTTATACTTTGACACCAGTGGTTCAAAATCACAGTCATCGCTTATGTGTGCCTTAGAGATGGTAGGGGGCGGACATATTTTATTTGGGAGTGATTTGCCTGCTAATCAAGATGTGGGGGGAGCAATAGATATGATAATTTCTTCTGAAATCTCGAATGAAAGCAAAGAATCGATTTTGAAAAAAAATTTTGTTTTCCTGTTTAATAATACTTGACAAAATTAAATTAATTTGCTATCCTTACTCACGGTCTGAAATAGGAGATAAGTCTTTTGGATATATTGTTCTTTGAAAAATGGATATTATTAAATAATATTTGTCGGTTGGGAATTATACAAAATTATTTAATAATATCATGGTCTTAATCCTATTTTTTAGGATTAGAAACCGAATAATCAAGCCAACGAAAATTAAAGCCAAGTCATTTTGGAGAGTTTGATCCTGGCTCAGAGTGAACGCTGGCGGTGTGGATTAGGCATGCAAGTCGTGCGATCCTAAATTGGATTCAAGACGATGCTTGCATTGTCAAGAAACTTATTTAGGATAGCGGCAAACGGGTGAGTAACGCGTGAGTAATCTGCCCTTAAGCCAGACATAGCTTCGTGAAAACGGAGGTAATATCTGATATGTCTAAAGGACACATGTTCTTTAGATGAAAGGCGGGGATCCTGTTTGCAGGACCTGCCGCTTAAGGATGAGCTCGCGTCCTATCAGCTTGTTGGTGGGGTAATGGCCTACCAAGGCGTTTGACGGGTAGCTGGTCTGAGAGGATGGTCAGCCACACTGGGACTGAGACACTGCCCAGACTCCTACGGGAGGCTGCAGTCGAGAATCTTTAGCAATGGGCGAAAGCCTGACTAAGCGACACCGCGTGGAGGATGAAGGCCTTCGGGTTGTAAACTCCTTTTGTTAGGAAAGAAACCTACGGGGTTAATAGTCCCGTAGCTGACGGTACCTAACGAATAAGCCACGGCCAACTCCGTGCCAGCAGCCGCGGTAATACGGAGGTGGCAAGCGTTACTCGGAATTATTGGGTGTAAAGGGCAAGTAGGCGGCTTGTTAAGCGAGGGGTGAAATCTTCCGGCTCAATCGGAAAACTGCCTTTCGAACTGACAGGCTTGAGGTTGGAAGAGGGAAATGGAATTAGCGGTGTAAGAGTGAAATCTGTAGATATCGCTAAGAACACCAGCGGCGTAGGCGATTTCCTGGTCCAACTCTGACGCTGAATTGCGAAAGCTAGGGGAGCAAACAGGATTAGATACCCTGGTAGTCCTAGCCGTAAACGATGAGCACTAGGTGTTGGCCTTATTAAGGTCAGTGCCGCAGCTAACGCATTAAGTGCTCCACCTGGGGACTACGGCCGCAAGGCTAAAACTCAAAGGAATTGACGGGGACCCGCACAAGCGGTGGAACATGTGGTTTAATTCGATGCTACGCGAAGAACCTCACCAGGGCTTGACATGTAGGCAGTAGTGAACCGAAAGGGGAACGACCCGTTAAGTCCGGGAACCTACACAGGTGCTGCATGGCTGTCGTCAGCTCGTGTCGTGAGATGTTGGGTTAAGTCCCGCAACGAGCGCAACCATTGCCCCATGTTGCCACCCCTGTTTTATGCCACTTTGTGGCAGGCAGGGCGCACTCTTGGGGGACTGCCTGGGATAACCAGGAGGAAGGTGGAGATGACGTCAAGTCAGTACGGCCTTTATGCCCTGGGCTACACACGTGTTACAATGGCAGGTACAGAGGGTTGCCAACCCGTGAGGGGGAGCTAATCTCAAAAAACCTGCCCCAGTTCGGATTGGAGTCTGCAATTCGACTCCATGAAGCCGGAATCGCTAGTAATGGGAGATCAGCTCGCTCCCGTGAATACGTTCCCGGGTCTTGTACACACCGCCCGTCAAGCGATGAAAGCCGGGGGCACCCGAAGTCCTATGTAGATAGGCCGAAGGTGAAACTGGTGATTGGCGCTAAGTCGTAACAAGGTAGCCGTACGGGAACGTGCGGCTGGATCACCTCCTTTCTAATTTTCTTACATAAAAAGTAAGAAAGTTGGAAACCCTTTCTATGATGGGAGAATCATAGAGGCGATGTCCTGCTCGCGACGGACATAAAATTTTACAGTGTTTCAGACCCTCTGAAATGCTTGGCTTTGTTCATAAATTTAAACAGATAATTAGCGGTTAGCTTAAGGGCGGATAGTAAATATTTTTTAGATGCTAGCCGCTTTATACTGACCGCTAACCCCTATATTATGGGCCCATAGCTCATCCGGTAGAGCATCGTGCTGATAACGCGGGGGTGAGTGGTTCGAGTCCACTTGGGCCCAGTAAATAATGTTTTTTTAGTTGGAGGTGGCAATGAAAATATCTTTCAAAAAACTTATTTGGATGTCTATTGGTGGTGGGGCAGTTTTAGCTTTTATTATCGGCTGGAATATATTAAGCTCGCATAAAGAGGCGGATGCTGGGTGTGTACCGATATGTGTAGATACTTCACATATAGTAAAGACATCAGACGCAAAGGCAGCTACCTGTCCACCGGGTTATGTAGCGATAGGGTTTGATTGCACAGGAGGTTGTGATGGAGAAAAGATGGAGCTTATATGTGGACATTTAGGTAATTGTTAAAGAGACTCCGGTCTAGAATTGTAAAATTTATAAAATTTGGTTTGATTTAAAAGAAGATGGTAAAATACTTATATAGCTCGATAGAGGAGAAAGTTTTTATAATATAGTAAAATATGTTTATAATGATGTAAGATTTTTTCTATAGAATTGATTGTTAATGTTGCAGATATAATTAAAAATAAAAGATTTTTTTACTGATATGGGGGATAATAGATTATAATGTTTGTGTTGGATATTTGGTATGTGAGGTATATTTATAATTGTTATGATGAGTGTAGTGGTAGTCATATAACGAGTTGTTAGTAATTTTATAGGGGCTGTAGCTCAGCTGGGAGAGCACATGCTTTGCAAGCATGGGGTCAGGAGTTCGATCCTCCTCAGCTCCATTTAAGATTAAAGATTTGGATAAGAAATTTATAACATTTTAATATAAAGTTGTTCTTTGACAATTGTGTAAAAAGAGAACGGAAATACAATTAGCTGAGAAAGGCTTTTGTATGGTGTATTTTTGCATCATATAAAAGTTCTGGCAATAATAAGAATGGTCAAGCTACTAAGGGTTTATGATGGATGACTAGGCAGACTCAGGCGATGAAGGACGTGGTAAGCAGCGATATGCTTCGGGGAGCCGCAAACAGGCTGTGATCCGGAGATCTCCGAATGGGGAAACCCACCTTGCTTAATAGTAAGGTATCCTGCACTGAATCCATAGGTGTAGGAGGCGAACGAGGCGAACTGAAACATCTAAGTAGCCTCAGGAAAAGAAACCGTAAGGGATTCCCCCAGTAGCGGCGAGCGAAAAGGGAAGAGGCTAAACCTTGGCGTTTACGTCAAGGGGTTGCGGGACCTCAATGTGGGACTTAATGAGATAGCAGAAATGTCTGGGAAGACATACCATAGAAGGTGAAAGTCCTGTATGTTAAATCTCAGAGAGCCCTAGAGGTATCCCAAGTACTGCGGGGCACGGGAAACCTTGCAGGAATCTGGCCCGACCATGGGCTAAGCCTAAATACTCGAGTCTGACCGAAAGTGAACTAGTACCGTGAGGGAAAGTCGAAAAGAACCCCGGGAGGGGAGTGAAATAGAACCTGAAATCATAAACCTACAAGCGGTCGAAGCACTATGCCTCGTCTTTGACGGGGAATGTGTGACGGCGTACCTTTGGTATAATGGACCAACAAGTTAATATGTGTTGCGAGCTTAAGACCTTCTGGGTCGTAGGCGTAGCGAAAGCGAGTCTGAACTCCTGCAAAAGCAGGGGACTTGCTGAAGCGTAAGCAGAGGCAGGTAGGGCTAATTAGTAACACATATTAGACGCGAAACCAGGTGATCTATCCATGGCCAGGTTGAAGCCTGCCGAAAGGTAGGTGGAGGACCGAACCCACTTCAGTTGAAAATGGAGGGGATGAGCTGTGGATCGGAGTGAAAGGCTAATCAAACCTGGCAATAGCTCGTTCTCCCCGAAATAGTTCTAGGACTAGCCTCGGATAATTGAGCAGCAGGGGTAGAGTTACTGAATAGGCTAGGGGGCCCACCAGCCTACCAAACCTAACCAAACTCCGAATACTGCTGTGGATTTCAAAAGAATCCGTGTCTATGGTTTCCATAGGCATTCTTACTCCGGGAGTCAGACGATGGGGGCTAAGCTCCATCGTCGAGAGGGAAACAGCCCAGATCAACGGCTAAGGTCCCTAATATAGGCTAAGTGGTAAAGGAAGTGAAATCACATAGACAGCCAGAATGTTGGCCCAGAGGCAGCCATCATTTAAAGAGTGCGTAATAGCTCACTGGTCGAGTGATTTTGCGCCGAAAATGATCGGGGCTTAAGCCTATAACCGAAGCCTTGATTCTGCCTATCTTTTTAAGATAGGTGGAAGGTAGGGGAGCGTACTGCCATGCGATGAAGGCGTACCGTGAGGAGCGCTGGAGTAGGCAGTAGTGATAATGTTGGTATGAGTAGCGAAAACTACGGCGAGAAACCGTAGCGCCGAAAATCCAAGGTTTCCTGGGGAAGGTTAATCCGCCCAGGGTTAGTCGATCCTAAGGCGAGGCCGAAAGGCGTAGTCGATGGACATCCGGTTAATATTCCGGAACCGGCTATGAACGTTATTAGTTCGTGATGACGCAGGAGGCTAGGTGAAGCGGAGTGTTGGACGTCTCCGTCCAAGCGTGTAGCCCTGCAGCAATGCGGGTAAGGCGTGATGGGGAGCTGAGGCTACGGCCAAGGTGAAGTCACTGATGCCATGCTGCCAAGAAAAACTCACGAATGAGTATCATAGCCGCTCGTACCGTAATCCGACACAGGTAGATACCCAGAATATGGGAAGGCGCTCGAGATAACTCTCCTTAAGGAACTCGGCAAAATGGCCCCGTAACTTCGGGAGATGGGGTGCCCTGCCTTTGTAGGTGCTTGCCACCGAAGGGGGTAGGGTCACAGTAAAGAGGCCTGGGCGACTGTTTAGTAAAAACACAGCACTCTGCTAAGTCGTAAGACAATGTATAGGGTGTGACACCTGCCCGGTGCTGGAAGGTTAAGGGAAGAGGTTATCCTTGCTTTTAGCAAGGAGAAGCTTCGAACTGAAGCCCCAGTAAACGGCGGCCGTAACTATAACGGTCCTAAGGTTAACTTAATCGCTAGCCTTAGTAAAATCAAACTATATGCGGGGAAGTCCTCAAAAACTGTTTGGTACTCGATCATATTTATGGTCAGTAAAAATCCATCAGACAAGGGGATGATCCGCAGGGAAGGCTTCCAAAAGAAGGAGATATCTATGGAAGAACCCTCAGAGACTACACGTTTGACGACGGGCTTTCATCTAGAAGCACAATGGGTTTGTGGATTTGTGGACGGAGAAGGTTGTTTCTTTGTTGGAATAAATCCACATCCAGAGATGTCTGCGGGTTTTCAGGTATTACCTGAATTTACAGTTGTTCAACATAAAAGGGATATTCAAATTCTATATGCTCTTAAAAAATTCTTTGGTTGTGGCGTAGTAAGAAGTAATCATGGAGAAAGGATGGCTTATAGGGTTAGAGGCATTAAGCATTTACTTGAAAGAATAATCCCTTTTTTTGAGAAGCATTCTTTGAAGACAAAAAAAAAGGTAGATTTTCTTAAATTCAGAAAGATCCTTCTAAAGATGAAAAATCTTGAACACTTAAGACCTGAAGGCATCGAAGAGATAAAAAAAATTGCTTCTAGTATGAATAGAGAACGTTGAAGATATAGTCCAGCTCCTCTGGAAACAGAGTGAGGTAAACTGAGCGAAATTCCTTGTGGGGTAAGTTCCCACGCGCACGAATGGTGTAACGACTTAGGCGCTGTCTCAAGGAGAGACTCGGCGAAATTGTAGTGGCGGTGAAGATGCCGCCTACCCGCACCAAGACGAAAAGACCCCGGAACCTTTACTGCAGTCTGGTATTGAGTTTGGGTGCTGTTTGTGTAGAATAGGTGGGAGGCTGTGAAGTCCCGGCGCTAGTTGGGATGGAGCCATCAGTGAAATACCACCCTAATAGTACTTAGATTCTAACCTCGAACCCTTGAATCAGGGCGGGGAACAGTGCCAGATGGGCAGTTTGCTTGGGGCGAGTCCCTTCTAAAAAGTAACGAAGGGGTCCAAAGGTCTCCTCAAGACGGTCGGCAATCGTCTTTAGAGTGCAAAGGCATAAGGAGGCTTAACTGTGAGTCCGACAGGACGAACAGATACGAAAGTAGGGCTTAGTGATCCGGTGGTTGAACATGGGATTGCCATCGCTCAACGGACAATAGGTACTCCGGGGATAACAGGCTGATAGCGCTCGAGAGTTCATATCGACAGCGCTGTTTGGCACCTCGATGTCGGCTCATCCTATCCTGGGGCTGGACAAGGTCCCAAGGGTCCGGCTGTTCGCCGGTTAAAAGGGTACGCGAGCTGGGTTTAGAACGTCGTGAGACAGTTCGGTCTCTATCTGGTGTGGGCGCTCGATACCTGAAGGGGATCTCTCTCTAGTACGAGAGGACCGAGAGAGACAGACCTCTGGTGTTCCAGTTATCCTGCCAAGGGTAATGGCTGGGTAGCCACGTCTGGAAAGGATAAGCGCTGAAAGCATCTAAGTGCGAAGCCCCCCCCAAGATTAGGTATCGTCTTCACTTCGGTGAAGGTAGGCTCCTCGTAGACTACGAGGTTGATAGGCTGGATGTGTAAGCCCTGTGAGGGGTTTAGCTAACCAGTACTAATAGGCCGAAAGCTTGGCCATTTATATATACGGACAGCAGGTTATACCTGCTGTCCGAAAAATATTTCTCTCTTTTTATATAGTTGTTAAAATGATCGTATCTAAGTAGAAAAAATATAAATAATTTTGCCAGTGATTATACTGGAGGGGTAATACCCGTTCCCATTCCGAATACGGTAGTCAAGCCCTCTAAGGTCGATGGTACTGCACTCGTAAGGGTGTGGGAGAGTAGAAAGTCACTGGCTTTTTTGTCCGTATTCTTCGACAGAGAATACGGATTTTTTTGTTGTAATATTTGTTTAGCTATGCTAAACTTTAGCTAAGCTAACTTATTCTTTCATTATTAATTTAATATGATTTGATTTTTAAGAGGAGAGGTTATGTCACAACGAATAAAAGATATAGCTAGGGAGATATCGTTTCTTTTGCCGAGTTTTTTGCGTAATATGTATCCGTATGTATTTAAGCAAATAGGTATTTCTCCGTCTCAGATATTGGCTTTAAGTTTTATTCAAGAGAAAGAGGTTTGTTGCCTTAATGATCTACGTAGGCATATGCATGTGTCCGCTCCAACTATTACAGGTATTGTGGATAGGTTGGAGAAGGCAGGATATATACGTCGTTTACAGGATAAGAAAGATAGGCGTGTTACTAATATTATTTTAACGCGTAGAGGTAGAGCAGTTGTTTGTAGGTATCGTAAGAATATAATGCTTAGGTGGGAATATGTGTTAAGCAAATTGGATAAAAAAGATAGGTTAGATATTATAAGGATATTAAAACATATAACACAGGGATTTAATGATGGGACCATATAATAAATATTATTATAGAAGATATTTATTTTTTATTCTTTTGTTGACTTTTTATCGGCCATTGTTTTTTGGATATGCTGATGAGATTGCAAAACAAGAATTTAAAGGAGACAGACATATGGATGTTGGTGTAATTCGTCTTTCATTAGATGATGCAAGTCGGATTGCTTTAGAAAATGATTTTGAGATACAAATAGCTAAATACGATGCGATGATTGCACATACTAATCGAAAAGAGGCTATAGCTATATATGATGCATTATTAACAGGTAGCATAGGATATAGAGATAATCAGAGTAAGCAGACCTCTGTCTTGATGGGGACAAAAACAGTAGATAATAACTATAATGTTGGTGTGTCTAAAAAGTTTCCTTCAGGCACGATAGTAAATATTGATTTATCTAATAATCGACATTGGACAGATTCTTCTTCTGTATCTTCTGCGTTGACACATGAGGCAAGGGCTGGTATTGAAGTAAATCAACCATTAGGAAGGAATTTTTTAGGTATTCAGGATAGGGGTAGAATTGATATAACCAATATCGATGTGGAAAATATAGGCTATCTTTCTCTTAACAGGATAGAGACAAGATTGGCTACGGTACAAAAAATATATTGGAAATTAGTTTTAGAGTATGAACAGGTTAAAATTGAAGAAGGAATGGTTGCTCAAGCGAAGCGTTTATATGAGCTTCATCAGGAAAAATTGAAAGATGGGCTTGTAGAGATGCCGGAGGCTATAGCCTCAGAGGCTAATTATATGAAGAGAAAGGATGAACTTGTTTTGCTAAAGAATAGATTAACCTCAACAGCTAATATCCTAAAACTCTATTTAAATATAGATGAGAATAAAAAAATAGAAGTAACAGATAATCTCAAAATTATACCTTTTTTTGATAACCTTCCTAAGATATTAAAGGTGGCATTTTCTCATAGGAGAGATTATCTGTATGCCCGTAATGTTATAAATAAAAATCGTATAGTTTTAGCAATGAAAAAAAATAGTGCGTGGCCTGAAATAAATTTGAAAGCCAGTTTTGAGAAAAATGGGATAGGCGATCATTTTAAACAGGCATGGGTAAATATTTGCGATGAGGATAATTCTAATTTTTATGTTGGTCTCAGTTTTGAGTTCCCTTTGGGAAACAATAGGGCAAAATCTCAAATAGAAGCAGCGAGACTTAGAGTAGCAAAGGCTATTTTAAATATGAAGTATATTGAAAGGACTATCGCTATAACGGTAGCAGATCAGTATCGTAGATGTAATATATATAGGCGAGTTGCTGTTAGTAGCGATAAGATAGCAGAGTTATGCGCACGTAAATTAGAGGAAGAAGAAAAGAGATTTTCTCAAGGCCGTTCTAATACTGATACCTTAATACGTTTTCAGGAGGAGCTTTTGCAGGCAAGATTTTCTGCGGCAGAGGCGAAATATAGGTATCATGTGGCTATGGTAGATCTTGAATTGAAACAGGGGATACTTTTAGGTAAATATCATTGGGGTGGTTTGTTCCCTCTTAAAAAGGGGGGTTATAGGTGAAGTTTGCAGAGTTTTCTGTAAAGAATTCATTGCTTATCAATTTATTATCCTTTTTGGTGATTATTATAGGGCTGTTTTCTGTTTTTAACTTGCGTAAAGAGGCCTTTCCACAGGTAGATTATGATGTGGTTATTATATCCACTTATTATCCGGGGGCACCTGCTGAGGATGTTGAGAGATTGGTTACTATTCCTATAGAGAGGGATATTAAGGGTATAAGCGGTATAAAAGAGATACGTTCTAAATCAGAGGAAGGCCGTTCTCAGATTGCTATTACTATTGATCCAAAGGCGGATGATAAAAATCAGGTAGTTGATGATATTGAACGAGCGGTTGATCGTATACGAGATCTTCCAGAGGGGGTAAAGGATGATCCGTTGGTTTTTGAGTTGCGTAGTCAGGAGATCCCTGTTTTGGAAGTATCTATCTATGGCGATGTCCCTGAAAGAGAAACAAGAAGATATGCTGAGATATTAGAGGATTTAATATTAGATGTGAAAGGGGTCGCAAGTGTCAAGAGATTGGGATGGAGGGATGTTGAATTTCATGTTCAGGTTGATCCTAAAAAACTTAAAAAATATCATGTCTCAATAGATGAGATAATGCATGCGTTACGTACCCGTAATGTTACTTTGCCCGCTGGGCATCTTACTACGGATAAAGAGGAGTTTAATATACGTACAACAGCAGAGTTTAAGCATGTTAAGGATATAGAAAATGTTATTATTCGTGCCAATGATGCCGGTAATTGGCTTAGGGTACGTGATGTTGCTAAGGTTACTAAGGGATTTGAGGATAGAACGACCATAGCAAGGACCAATGGAAAACGTTCTTTGGGCATGGTTGTGATTAAAAATAAGTCTGCAGATATCATTCGTGTTGTTGGTAAAGTAAATAAAGTTATAAGTGAATTTAGAAAGACTTTGCCCAAAGGGCTAGATGTTCATCTTGCTAAAGATATGTCTTTTTATGTTAAGAGAAGGCTTGGCGTATTAAAAAATAATGGAGCAATAGGTTTTGTGCTTGTTGTTTTAGTCCTTTTTTTGTTTCTTGATCCTATCCCTGCTATAGCAACTGCTATGGGAATTCCAATAGCATTATTTTTTACTTTTTTTATGATGTATATAATAGGTATTAGTATCAATCTTGTATCTATGTTAGGTCTGATCTTAGTTCTTGGGATGCTTGTGGATGATGGGATCATAGTTTGTGAAAATGTTTATCGTTATATTGAAAAGGGGATGGGAGTAAAAGATGCTGTTATCAAAGGAGCCTCAGAGGTGGTTGCCCCTGTTACTGCTACTATTTTAACTACTTTTGCTGCATTTGCTCCGCTGTTATTTATGCATGATTTGATAGGTAAATTTATAAAACAGATTCCAATTGTGGTTATTATTGCCTTAAGTGCATCCTTGATAGAGGCATTTGTCGTGTTGCCGTCGCACCTTGCTGATTTTATTGGAAAGAAAAGGCAGTTGAACAGGATACTAGAGAAAGCTAACAAAGATAGTTGGATGAATAAGTTGTCTGATTTTTATGTTTGTATATTGAAGAAGGCGTTGAAACGAAGGTATCTTGTTTTTATTTCATTATGTATCTTTTTTTTCGGTGTGGTGTTTTTCGCAGTAGTAGGCCATAGGATGAAAGTTATTCTCTTTACAGGAGAGGGTATAGAGGATTTTTTTATAAGGGCAGAGGCAGCTAAGGGAACTTCATTGGAGAAGATGGAACAACTTATTAAACCTGTTGAAAAACTTGTTATGTCGATGCCTAAGACAGATATAGCCTCTTTCAGGACATATATAGGAAGTATTTCAGATGAAGAAAAAGGGTTTGATCCTAATGAAAAAAATGGTTCTCATTTGGCACAGATTACAATTCATTTGACACCAATGCAAAAAAGGAGCAGGACCCCTGAACAGATACGTGATATGCTAAGAAAAAAGATGGATAAGATAAAAGGGTTTGAGAAGTTATATTTTTACCTACCCAAGGAGGGACCCCCGGCAGGTAGGGCCATTGAGGTAGGTGTTAGAGGAGATAATTTTACAGTATTACAGCATATATCACATGAGATAGTATCGTTTATTAGAAAAATTAAAGGAACTTCGGATGTTGATACTAATTATGAGTTTGGGAAGAAGGAACTTCGTATAGTAGTAGATGAACAGAAGGCAAAACAGTATTATTTAACTATTAATGATATCGCAAAGACAGTTAGATATGCATTTAAGGGAGGGGTTGCTACTACTGTGAAACCAGAAAGGGCAGATAAAGAGGTTGATGTCGTTGTAAGATTCCCTCCTGCATATAGAAACAATATCTCTGATTTTAATAGCATTCTTGTATTGAATAAATTTGGCAACTTGATACCACTTAGGTCAGTTGCGAAGATAGAGAAGAGGGAAGGGCTATATGCTATTACACATATAGATGGTAAAAGAACAATATGGATTACGGGCGATGTTGATGATGTGAATGCCACTTCTTCTATTGTTACAAGAAAAATAAAACAACATTTCCATGATATACCTATACGTTATCCCGGATATTCTTTAAAATTTAGTGGCGAGTATGAGGAACAGAAAGAGACTCAAACTAATTTGTTTTTTTCTTTTATTGTAGCCATATTATTGATTTTTATTATACTTACTGCTATTTTCGATTCGTTAATACAACCGTTTATTGTTATGACAGCTATACCTTTTGGATTGCTGGGAATATTGATTGCGTTTATGCTCCATGGCAGACCGTTGAGTTTCTTCGCCCTTATGGGTGCGGTTGGTCTTACGGGGATTGTGGTAAATGATTCTGTTGTTTTGGTGGATTTTATTAATAAACTTAGGCTTACAGGAAAGAATAGGAGAGAGTCTCTTGTAGAGGCCGGACGGACACGGTTAAGACCTGTATTAATGACTACAATAACAACATTTTTAGGCTTATTTTCTGTCGCCTATGGAATAGGTGGCGGGGACCCTTTTCTAAAACCAATGGGGCTGGCTATTATATGGGGGTTATTTTTTGCCACAGGATTGACTTTAATAGTTATCCCTTGTATTTATGCTATTATAGATGATATTAATGAAAGATTTATGAGACATTAATTATCCAGTATCTTTTCATTTTTAAAGGCGTATTCGTAGCAAGCAATATACCATGGGATGTATTTTATGATTGAAACGGCAAGCATGGTTAAGGCAATCGTTGGATCTTGATTATATAAAGAGTTAAAGTAATTCAGTTCATAGCCATGACCTGTAATATCAAATATAATTTTTAGCGCAAATAGACCTCTCCATAGGCTAGAAGAGAAAAGTTTGATTCGATAGGTATATAGTGCTAGAGGAATACAATGTATTAGTGTGAACATTATTTGCATAAAGCTTAGGTAGTATAGTAAAAAAAAACTGAAGTCAAACGATGTGAGTATAGAGAAAAATAAATTTTTTGTAGAACATGGAGAGAAAAATTCAACGCTCTCTTTAAAGACGATGAATATAGTTATAGCTAAATACATTCTCCATAAAATTGATACCTTTTTTTTCTTCATGAGCCTATTATTGCAAAAAAAAATAAAAAATTCATATATAAATCAATTTTTTTAGATAGTAAATTTTTATTGGGTTGATGATTTGCTGTTATTAGCCTAAACAGTTTGGTTTTTTTATTATGTCTAAGAGATTAAGGGAATGTGTGGTAATTGGTTAATCAAATTTTTAAAAAAATTTGATTTTATTTTATTCTTTATGGTAAGATATCTTCTATGAAACAGGATTTCTATGAGATAGTTGAAGATATATGTAAACAGGACAGCAGGTATAAACTGGATGCCTATGTCTTTGTAATGGAGGCCTTGTCTTATACACAGAAGAAATATAAACGTTCTCGCCATGTTAGTGGAGAGGAGTTGCTAAATGGCATGAAGGAATTGTTGATGGATAAGTATGGGCCTATGACTATGACAGTATTGGATCACTGGGGTATTAAGACCACAGAAGATTTTGGCAATGTGGTATTTAATTTGGTAAATAATAAATTGTTAAGTAAGACAGAAGAGGATGGTATAGAGAGTTTTCGAGATAGATATGATTTTGATGAGGTGTTTCGGAGGGGATATAAAAGACGGTTAGCCAAGAAGGTGAGCCGTATGCGTTCTATTTGAGTTTTCCTTCTCTTCATGGGCACTGAAGGGATGTTATTATATTAGACAGGGTTTTTTAGGCCTTGTCTTTTTTTTATGTATTTTAAAAAAAGGATGATGGAAATGAAACCATATATATGGGCCATATTTACTGCAATAGTATGGGGGGCAGTGCCTATAGTAGAGAAGGCAGGACTTATAAGGCTACCTGTATGGGCTGGGTTGTTTTATAGGTGTATAGGTGTTTTTATCGGGTTTATTTTGATTGTTATATTTAGGTTTAATGAGATACGACAGGTTGTTGTAACCAGTCATTTAGGCTGGTATTATCCTATCCTGGGAGGATTCTTGGCCAGTATTATAGGTCAGATATTTTTTTATAATGCCTTGAAAACAGGTGAGGCATCCAAGGTTGTTCCTCTTGCTGGGACGTATCCTCTTATTAGTTTTCTGTTGGGGGTGATGTTTTTTCATGAAGGGGTAACAATAGCTAAGGTAGCAGGAGTGGTTTTTATTATCTTAGGCGTATTTTTGCTACGGTAGTTAGGGAACTTTGAAAAAGATTCTATTAATAGTCTGTATTAGAAGATTCAATAGAAGTCCTCAATACAGTCTAGGTTTTAGGTGATTCAGATATAGTTTTGTAGGTTATTATCAATGCGGGAGTTAAGTGATATCTCTATTCAATATGTTAAAGGTGTCGGCCCAACCAGAAAGAGACTTTTTATGCGGCTAGGGGTAGAGAGTGTTGAGGATTTATTGTATTTTCTCCCTTTTCGATATGAAGACAGACGAGATTTGATACCTATTGCAAAGTTGGAACAGGGTAAATGGCAGTCAGTCAGTGCTAGGATACGTGGGTATAGAAGTAGAAGAAGCTGGTATACTAAAAAGCATGTTACGGAACTCGTTATAGAGGATGGGACAGGGGAGCTTTTTTGTGTATGGTTTAATCAGCCATATCTTGAAAGTTATTTTAAGCCGGGAAGTCAGATTGTATGTTATGGAAAGGTTGATATATATAATGGCCGTTTACAGATGGTATCTCCTGAATATGAAATTATAGAAAGGGGTGTGGATGCTAGTCTTAGTTTAGGCAGAATAGTCCCTGTATACCCATTGACAAAAGGAATGCGGCAGCGTTTTATTCGTAAAGTTGTTATGTCATGTATTGAGAGGTATAGGGATGCACTCAGAGATGAGTTGCCCGTTTATTTGCGTAATAAGTATAGGTTATACAATATAAAGAGGAGCATAGAGAATATTCATTTCCCTCAGAGTTTTGATGATCAGCAGGAGGCGTTGCGGAGGATCTCTTTTGAAGAATTTTTTTTCTTCCAGGTGTCAGTGTTGTTAAGGCGTTTAAGTATAACCAGTAAAAAGGGCATTTCACATCAGGTAACAGATACACAGCTGCTGGAATTTATCAATTCATTTCCTTTTGAACTAACAGGGGCACAGAAAAGGGTTATCTCTACTATACGGCGTGATATGCAGAGAGCAACACCTATGCTTAGGTTACTTCAGGGGGATGTGGGCTCAGGCAAAACATTGGTTGCATTTTTTGGGTGTTTTTTGTCTTTTTTAAATGGACACCAATCCTGTATTATGGCACCTACTGAGATACTTGCCCGTCAGCATTATGATAATATTACTCATATGATCGCAGATTCTCCTATGAAGGATATGCGTGTAGCTCTTTTGGTAAGTAGTATGAGAAAAAAACAGAGAGATAGTTTGCTTGAGGATATTTCTGTTGGAAAGATAGACCTTTTGATTGGCACGCATGCACTTATAAACGAAGATGTCGTGTTTAAAGATCTTAGTTTTGTGGTGATTGATGAACAACATAAATTTGGAGTAAGGCAGAGGGCTATGTTAGCAGAGAAAGGCAGTAACCCAGATATCTTAATTATGACAGCAACTCCTATCCCGCGTACACTTTATATGAGTTTATATGGTGATTTAGATGTATCGATCTTGGATGAATTGCCTCCGGGGAGAGGAAAGATTAAAACTATGCTTTTTAGTTATGAAAGAGAGCAAGAAGTTTATTCAATGGTAAAGAGCAAGGTAGAGGAGGGCAGACAGGCATATTTTATTTATCCTATTATTGAGGGATCGGAAAATCTTGATATAAAGACAGCTCAAGAAATGTTTGAACGTTTTAAATGCAATGAATTCAAAGGGTTACGTTTAGGAATGGTTCATGGTAAGATGAAGCGTAGTGAGATAGATAAAGTTATGTCTGAGTTTAAGACAGGGAATATAGATATTTTAATAGCTACTACTGTATTAGAAGTAGGGATTGATGTAGTTAATGCCAGTGTAATGGTCATTGAACATGCCGAACGGTTTGGGTTGTCTCAATTACATCAGCTAAGAGGCAGGATTGGGCGTGGGGGAGCAGATGGGTATTGTTTTCTTCTCGCAAATCCTTCTACTGAAGAGGCTGAACAACGGCTTGAGGCAATAGTTTCTACTAATGATGGTTTTAAGATTGCCCAACAGGATCTTATGATAAGAGGACCGGGTAGGTATTTTGGAAGACATCAACATGGGCTTAATGAATTGAAGGTAGTTAATACCTCAACAGAGATAGATATATTGGAAACAGCTAGAAAAGAGGCTATTGCATTAGTAGAAGATGACCCTAAACTCTGTAAAGGGTATAATAAAAGGATTCGGGAGGTTATAAGACGTAGATATCCTACTTATCTTGCAATGGTTTCTGCTGGGTGAATTGTGTTATTTAATATAATTGGAACATTAAATTTACTAGGGCAGAGATGAAGATTATTGGTGGAAAGTATAAAGGACGGAATTTTTATATGCCAGCTGGTATATCTCCTACACAAAATATTGTGCGTAAGGCAGTTTTTGATATATTAGGCCATGATTTATCAGGATTAAATTTCCTTGATTTATTTGCTGGGAGTGGAGCAGTAGGTCTTGAGGCAATATCTAGAGGGGCTGATAGAACTGTCTTTGTTGAAAAGGATACTAGATGTTCAGAGATAATAGGCGACAATATAGCTGTACTTGGAATAATGAGAGAGCTGGAAGAAAAACGAAGTTTATATGAACTCGTAAATGCAGATGGATTTGCCTCCATTAAGATGTTTTTTCGCCAGAATGTAAAGTTTGATGTTGTTTTTGCTGATCCCCCTTATGGTCGAGGTCTAGCAAAAAAAACCTTGAAAACCCTATGTAGCTATGATATATTACACCCTAATTCTTTATTATTTATTCAGCATGAAATAAAAGAATGTCTCCCAGATTTTCAGGGGAGATTTATTCTTTTTAGGCGAAAACGTTATGGAATGAGTATGCTTTCTTTATATAACATAAGTAATAAGAGCGATATGTGCTTAGAAGAAGTTAATTAATAATTTTTAATTATTTTTTTATAATAATGGGAAGAGTTGCTATATATCCAGGGAGTTTTGATCCTGTTACCTTTGGCCATATTGATCTTATTAATAGGGCAACAAATATTTTTGATGAGGTTATAGTTGCCGTTGCAGTGAATACGAACAAAAAGCCTTTGTTTACCATTGATGAACGAGTTGAGATGTTGAGAGTTTCCACAAAGGGGATTGCTGGGATTAAGATAGAGTGTTTTAATGGATTGGTTACTGAATATGCTAGGAAACAGCATGTCAATGTTCTTATACGGGGATTGAGGATGATTTCTGATTTTGAATATGAGCTTCAGATGGCATTGACTAATAGGCGTTTGAATGGTGATATTGAAACTATATTTTTAATGCCATCTGAAGGGTATTCATTCCTCTCCTCTGCTTTAATAAAGGAGGCAGCATCTTTGGGGGCAGACATATCTTCTTTTGTCCCTTCATTCGTTGCAGGTAAACTAAGACATAAACTTGCAGCTTAAGTTGTTTTGGGATGACGATGACTTATTGTGTTTAGTGTTAGTTCTCTGTTAGTTGTATTATGCGTATATATATAAAAAAAATCGGTCCTGATGGATTGAATGTAAATGATACTATTGCATGTGAGGATATCGGGTTGACTAAGGATGATAATATTTATTTTACAAGTTCGGTAAATGTATCTGCGCATGTAGATTTGATAGACGATGTTATTATAGCAACTGTTTCGACCGAGGGGCTGATAGTAAGTTCATGTGCAAGGTGTCTGTCCGAGGTGAAAAGAAGGTTGTATATTAATTTTGAACTAGATTACAAGATTGAGCGAGGGACAGAGTTTGTGGAGATAGGAGAGGATGTCAGACAAGAGATTATATTAGGTTTGCCATTTCGTATATTGTGTAGTGAAGATTGCAAAGGGATTTGTCCTATTTGCGGTGTTAATAGGAATGATTGTGAGTGTGGGTGTAATCATAAAGGTATATGATTAAAAGTTGAAATTTTGATTTTTATATTTTTAAAAGCGAGTTGAAGTGTATTTTAGTTTTTGATAATATTATTTACTAAAGAAGAAGGAGAAGATATGGCTCATCCTAAACGACAGCATTCACGACAGCGACAGCGTAAACGGCGTACTCATTATAAAACCACTATACCTGCATTGGCAAGTTGTCCTCAATGTATGAAACCTGTAATTTCTCATAGAGTATGTCCGTTTTGTGGTTATTATAAGGGTAATGTGGTTATTGCTGCTGAGACCGAAGAGAAAAAGGCATAAATTAATCAATTATTTTCATTCTTCTATAATTTAAAAGGATTATTATAATGAAGATTGTTGTTGATGCAATGGGTGGTGATTATGCCCCTACTGCCATAGTATCTGGTGTGGTTGATGCAGTTGAAGAGTTTGATGTGAATGTGATACTTGTTGGTAGAGAAGATGAGGTAAAGGCAGAACTCAGTAAACATAACTTTAACAAGGCAAGGATAGATCTCTTACATGCCCCTGATGTTGTTGGTATGCATGAGCCTGCTACTGTTACATTAAGAAAAAAAAAGCTATCGTCGATTTCAGTAGGTATCAATCTTCTAAAAAGGGACCCTTCTTGTGATGCATTTATTAGTGCGGGCAATACAGGAGCGGTTGTTGCTGCTGCAACTATAAATCTTGGTATGCTGGAAGGAGTTGAACGCCCTGCAATAGGACTTGTTATTCCCACTTTAAAGAGATTTGCTTTTCTGATAGATGTGGGTGCTAATGCAGATCCTAAGCCACAGCATCTTATGCAGTCTGCGCTTATGGCAAGGGTGTATGCAAAAGAGGTGTTGGGGATTCCTAATCCTGCTGTAGGTTTAATTAATATAGGGGAGGAGGCTTCAAAAGGAACCGGATTTGAAAAAGAAACATATAAACTAATGGAGAAAAGGGTTGCTAATTTTATAGGTAATATTGAGGGAAATGAAATTTTCTCTGGAAAGGCAGATTGTATTATATGTGACGGGTTTGTAGGTAATATTATTATAAAAATATCCGAGGGGTTGATGGAGTCAGCAGCAGCGGTTCTTAAGAGAGAGATAAAAAAGGCACCTTTAGCAATATTAGGTGCTATGCTTATGAAACCACGATTGAATCATATAAAAAAATTGGCGGATTATTCAGAATATGGTGGGGCGCCTCTTTTAGGTGTAAATGGTCTTGTTATGATTAGTCATGGTCGTTCAAGTCCAAAGGCTGTTAAAAATGCGATTAGGGCAACTATGCGAGAGATAGAACATAATATTAACACAGTTATGGTAAGTGAGATATCCCGTTGATTTTTGATTTGGGATATAATAGTTTTTGTTTTTTTATAATAGAAGGCAGAAAGATATGCAAAAAGTTGCAATAGTATCAGTTGGTCATTACCTTCCCAAACGTAGAGTCACTAATCAAGATCTTGAAAAATTGGTTGATACCTCTGATGAATGGATTACTACAAGAACAGGAATTAAAGAACGCCGTATTGCTGTTAGAGGAGAGAAGACTAGTGATATGGCCTTTGCTGCAGGCAAAGAGGCCCTTATTAGTGCAGGGGTTAAGCCGGAAAATATAGAGTTAATTGTAGTTGCAACAACAACACCTGATAGTAATTTCCCTTCGGTAGCATGTCTTGTTCAGAAGGCTATTGGTGCAGAAAAGGCAGCGGCTTTTGATGTAAGTGCTGCATGTTCGGGGTTTCTTTATGCTTTAACTACAGCAAAACAGTTTATTGCAAGTGGGATGTATAAGAATGCACTGGTTATAGGGGCAGATAAATTTACTAATATTATTGATTGGAACGATAGAAATACCTGTGTTTTGTTTGGAGATGGTGCCGGAGCTGTATTTATACGTTCTACTAGGTCCTCAGCAGGGATATTATCAGATTATTTGCATGCTCAGGGTAAGTTTAGCAAGATGATGGAGGTGGTTTCAGAGGAACGTGATCCCCTTGATCAAGAGAATAATACTATGCGTAGGCCATTTGCTGTAATGCGTGGTAAGGAGCTTTTTAAGATAGCAGTTAATTCTATGAGCGATGCAGTAAAGATTGCAGCTAAGAAGGCAGGAGTAAGGCTTCCCGATATTAAATGTGTTGTTCCTCATCAGGCTAATGATCGTATTATTTCCGCGGTTGCTAAAAAGTTGGGATTGTCAAAGGATAGATTTTTTATTAATATCGAAAGGTATGGGAATATGTCAGCTGCCTCTATTGCAGTTGCATTTTATGAGGCTGTAGAGAGTGGAAGGATAAAAAAGGGGGATATTGTTGCTCTTGTTACTTTTGGGGCAGGATTGGTTACTGCAGCAAATATTGTAAGATGGTAGTTTTCAGGTCTAAGAGATTTTATTATTTTTTGTAATGGAAAGGTAGATATAATGACGGATGTAGCTATTATTTTCCCCGGGCAGGGAGCACAGAAAGTTGGTATGGGGAAAGAATTTTTTGATATATATGCCGAGTCTAGGGCTGTGTTTGAAGCAGCGGATAAGATTATAGATGGGTTGACAGATGTTATATTTAACGGTCCTCAGGAGAGACTTACTTCTACAGCTTTTTGTCAGCCTGCAATTGTTACTGTGAGTATAGCAAGTTTAAAGGCCTTTGAGAAACATCCAATATTTGACAATATTAATATTAGGTATACGGCAGGATTGAGTTTGGGAGAATATTCTGCACTTGCAGCTTCAGGGGCGTTGTCGTTTGAGGACACTATTAAATTAGTAGAGCGCAGATCTTTTTTTATGGAAGAAACGGCACGCCAAAGGCAAGGCAAGATGGCTGCGGTTATAGGGTTTGAAATTGGTAAGCTTGTTAAGATATCTCAGGAAACAGGTGTTGAGATAGCTAATTTTAATACGCCGGAACAGGTGGTAATTTCCGGAGATGCTGATAAGGTAAATGTCGCTTGTGAGAAAATAAAAAGTGAAGGAGCCAAGAGAGTGATCTCATTGGATGTAAGTGGTGCATTTCATTCAAGCCTTATGTTGCCGGCAGCTGAAAGATTTAAGATAGAATTAGAAAAGATAGATTTTCTCCCTCCTAAGTTTCCTATTATAAGCAATGTTACAGCTAGACCTATTGTAGAAGCTGACGAAATTAAAGAAGATTTATTTAAACAAATAACATCATCTGTTCAGTGGGTTGATAGTGTTAATTTTATGGTAGAAAATGGTGTTCACAATTTTATAGAAATAGGTCCAGGGAATGTGCTTAAGGGATTATTGAGAAAAATAAATCCGGAATTAAATGTATATAATGTGAGGATTCCTGAAGACTTAGAAAAGATATCCTTAAGTTAATTTTAAGGATATAAGAATATGGATGAATTAAGTTGGGTGTGATTTTAATAAAAAAGAGAGGTGGGCAATATGAAGAAACTTACAGTAAAGGACGTGGATTTAAAAGGTAAAAAAGTTATTGTACGTTGTGATTTTAATGTCCCATTGGATGATTCGTTAAATATAACAGATGATATGCGTATTAGGGCAGCTATGCCTACTATTAAATATATTTTAGAACAGGAGCCCTCAAAGCTTATATTAATGAGCCATCTTGGCAGGCCTAAGGGAGAGGTTGTTGAGAAGATGAGACTTACTCCTGTGGCAAATCGTCTTGAAGAGATACTTGGAGAGAAGGTGTTAAAGTTGGATGACTGTGTAGGGGAGGCTGTTAAAGAAGCTATTGATAAGTCTTCAGAAAGGATAGTGCTCTTAGAGAATTTACGTTTTCATAAAGAGGAAACAAATAATGATCCTGAGTTTGCAAAACAGTTAGCCTCTCTTGCTGATATTTATGTTAATGATGCCTTTGGTACTGCTCACCGGGCGCATGCATCAACCGCAGGGATTACACAGTACCTTACATCTGTAGCTGGATTATTGTTAGAGAAAGAGATTAATTATCTTGGGGGGGCGGTTACAAATCCAGAGAAGCCTTTTGTTGTGATTTTGGGCGGAGCGAAGGTATCTGATAAAATAACCCTTATTGAAAATCTTCTTAAGAAGGCGGATACTATTCTTATTGGCGGAGGTATGGCTTATACATTCCTCAAGGCATTGGGTAAAAACATAGGTGATTCTCTTTTAGAAGAGGATAAGATAGGGACCGCAAAGTCTTTATTAGAAAAGGCAAGAGGTTCAGGAGTTGATATAATCTTGACAGAAGATTGTCTTGTGGTAAAGGATTTTAACGATCCTTCTACAAAGCAAATTGTTACTGATATCCCTGACGGATGGCAAGGGGTAGATATAGGACCTAAGACTATTCAGATGTTTAAAGATGCACTTTCAAAAGCCAAAACAGTGGTATGGAACGGACCTGTTGGGGTGTTTGAAATAGATGATTATGCAAATGGGACTAAAGAGATAGCAGAGTATCTTGCTACGTTAAAAGATGCTATTACTATTGTAGGAGGAGGAGATTCTGCTGCAGCGGTTAAAAAGTTTAAAGTGGAAGATGCGATGACACATATATCGACTGGTGGTGGTGCCTCTCTTGAATTTCTTGAAGGTAAACAACTCCCAGGCATTGCTGCTTTGACTGATGCATAGATATTTTTTGTGTGTTATGCTTATTGAATATAAAAAAGGAGCTTCTCATGAGAAAACCTATTATTGCAGGGAATTGGAAACTAAATAATACATTAAAAGAATCTATAGAACTTGTTACATCTTTAAAAGATAACTTATCAGGAATTTCGGATATAGATATTGTTGTTTGTCCGGTGTTTACATCTCTGAGTGCTGTTAAGGAGGTTATAGCAGACTCTAATATTAAATTAGGTGCACAGGATGTCTTTTGGCAAGATAGTGGGGCATTTACAGGAGAGGTTTCTGCTGTAATGTTAGCTGATGTGGGTGTTGAGTATGTTATTATCGGACACTCAGAAAGGCGGCAGTATTTTGGTGAGACTAATGAGACAGTTAATAGAAAGATAAAAGCTGTTTTGAACCATGGACTTACGCCAATTGTATGTCTTGGGGAGGTGTTAGAGGAGAGAGAAGAAGATAAGACGTTTGATGTAATCAAAACTCAGTTAAATGAGTCATTTGCAGGCATGAGTGCTGAGGAAATGAAAAAAATAGTTATTGCCTATGAACCTGTTTGGGCAATTGGGACCGGTAAGACTGCAACACCTGAACAGGCCGAGGAGGTTCATAAATATATTAGGGAATTGATAGCTAATTGCTATGATCAAGAGACAGCATCTGTGGTACGTATACAGTATGGTGGGAGTGTTAAACCAGAAAATATATCAGAACTTATTGCACAGCCTGATATAGATGGTGCACTTGTAGGTGGAGCAAGCCTTAAGGCAGAATCGTTTATAGAGATTGTAAAGAAAAGCTGTGTCAGTAGTTAGTTTTTTGAGTGGATAGATGTCAGTTTGTTTCAAAAATAGGTGATTAAAGAAAGGTTTTGTTTATTATGACAGGAGTTATTATTTTTATTCATGTTCTTGCCTGTATTTTGTTGATTGCTATAATACTTATGCAATCAGGACGAGGTGGAGGGCTTACAGAGGCGTTTTCATCAGCAGAGTCTTTATTTGGTGCACATACAAGTGCATTTATGGTAAAGGCTACATCTACGATAGCGATAATTTTTTTCTTAACATGTATAAGCCTTGCAGTTATTTCAGCTAATAAAGACAGGTCCCTTATGGCTAGTAAAAAGGCAGCTGAAGTGGAAAAGAAAAAGGTAACCGCAGATAAACAGCAAACGGATAAGCAGGATACTACAAAGACAACAGGAGGAGCTGGACAAAATCAGCAACGCAGTCCAAAGAGACAATAGATTTTGTATAAAAATATCAAATAGTTACTAAAATTTCCAAAAACATATAGTGGAGATTTGTATCAACTGTGATTATAGGAGATGACAGCTTTATTTATAATTATTTTAAAGAGATGTTTATTCATGTGCCCCGCCTTTTAAAAAGATGTCTTATCTTACTTACACTTCTTTTTTTTTATTTCCCTGTTTTGGTGGCAGCAGAGCGTATCTCTGATAAATATGGTGGTACAGCTGTGTTTGTTACTACATCTGATCCAAAGTCATTTAATGATATTATTGCAAAAGAGACCTCTACATCTGTAGTTACTAATTATATTTTTGAGGGATTGGTTAAGTTAAATGCATTTACTTTAAAACCAGAACCGAATCTTGCAGAACGATGGAGTATAAGTAAGGACGGACTTAAGTGGCGGTTTTATCTCCGTAAAGGCGTTAGATGGAATGATGGGGTAGAGTTTACTGCAGATGATGTAGTTTTTACTTTTAATGATCTTATTTATAACCCGGATATACCAAGCTCGGCAAGGGATGTGTTTACTATAGATGGGAAGACCTTTAAGGTAAGAAAGATAGATAAATATACAGTTGAATTTACTTTACCTGTAAAGTTTGCACCTTTTTTGGTGGGGATGACTCAGTCTATTCTTCCAAAGCATAAATTGCAAGCTGCTGTTAAGTCAGGAAGATTTAATTTTACGTGGGGGATTGATACAGAGCCTAAAGAGATAGTGGGCACTGGCCCTTATATGCTGGATAAGTATGAACCGGGGGAAAGGATTGTTTTTAAACGTAACCCATATTATTGGAAAAGATCAAAGGAAGGAGATAGGCTCCCCTATATTGATAAAATAATAGTATTAATAGTTAAAAATTCAGATGTGGCGTTGCTTAAGTTTATGGAGGGATCTGTTGATAGTATAGGTTTAAGGGGAATGGATTATGCTTTGTTAAAACCCTATGAAAAGAGAGATAATTTTACTATTTATGAACTTGGGCCTGACAGAGGTAGTCAATTTCTTGTATTTAATCAGAATCGAGGAGTAAATCCAAAGACAGGAAAACCTTTTGTAAGTAAGAAAAAATTATCATGGTTTACTAATCTCGCATTTCGTAGAGCCGTCGCACATGCTATTGATAAGCAGAAGATAATAGAGATAGTAAAATATGGGTTTGGATATCCGCAATATTCTCCTATTGGGCCAGGGGAAGGTTTTTTTCATAATCCAGATGTGATTAAATATGAATATAATCTTAATAAGGCAAGAGATATTTTAGCTAAGGCAGGATTTAAGGATATTAATGGTGATGGATATATAGAGGATAGTGAGGGTAATACGGTTGAGTTCAATCTTTTCACTAACTCCGGGAATACAGAGAGGATTGATATAGCAGGTATTATACGTTCTGACTTGGAACGTTTGGGGATGAAAGTTAATTTTCAGGCTTTAGAGTTTAATACTTTGGTCAGCAAATTGACCTCTACCTTTGAGTGGGATGCTGTTGTTTTAGGGCTTACAGGTGGAGTTGACCCCCATTTTGCTAAAAATGTGTGGACGTCTTCTGGACAATTACATATGTGGTATCCACGCCAAGAGCATCCTGTAACAGAATGGGAGGCGAGGATAGATGAGTTGTTTCGTCAGGGGGCACAGGAATTGGATGAGAATAAGAGAAAAAAAATATATGATGAATTTCAGATGATAGTATCAAGACAATTACCTATGATTTATACGGTTTTAGGAGCTAATATTGCAGCTGTACGAAATAAGTTTGGTAATTTACATCCTTCTAATAATGGAGGAGTTTTTCATAATATCGAAGAGATCTATATTAAAAAGGAGTATAGATGATGGTTACATATATTGTTAAGCGGATATTAATATCTATTCCCCTTTTGTTTGCTATGACTTTGTTTACCTTTATATTGATGCACATTACCCCGGGTAATTTTTTTGATTCCTTAAGACTTGATCCACAGATATCAGAAGAGATAATAGAACGTTACGAACATTTGTATCATTTAGATAAACCTCTTTTGGTTCAATATTTTGTTTGGGTAAAAAATATATTTAGATTAGAATTCGGTTATTCTTTTTTTTATAATGTGCCAGTTAAAAAAATTTTGGCTGACAGATTATTTAATACTTTTATTTTGTCATTTTCGAGTATGATGTTTACATGGGCTGTTGCAATTCCTTTAGGTATATGGGCAGCGGTACATCGTGGAAGTTTTGGAGACAAAATTTTATCTTTCTTTTCTTTTGCAGGACTATCTATGCCGAGTTTTTTTCTGGCAATGGTTTTGTTGTTTATAATCAGTAAATTGGGGATATTACCTTTAGGTGGAATGCATAGCCCATATTATGAACAGATGAGTGGTATTGAGCGTTTTATAGATTTGTTAAGACATTTAATTATTCCTACTCTGGTTATATCTATCAGTTCGATTGCGGGCCTGCAGAGGATAATGCGAGGAAATTTACTTGATGTATTAAGACAGCAGTATATTTTAACTGCGAGGGCAAAGGGATTACCGGAAAATAGGATTATTTATTGTCATGCTTTACGGAACGCAATTAATCCACTTATTACCTTATTTGGGTATAGTTTATCAGGTCTGTTGAGCGGTACTGCGCTTATTGAGATTATTTGTAGCTGGCCAGGGCTTGGCTCCTTGATGCTGACAGCGGTTCGATCTAAAGATGTATATTTGGTTATGGCAAGTATGCTTATGGGAGGAGTTCTTTTGTTATTGGGGAACCTTATAGCCGATATACTTCTTGCATTTTCAGATGCGAGGATACGTTATGCGTAGAAGAAAATCTTGTTCTTTAAGCCAGTTTTCGTATGCATTGCTTGCATTTAAAAAAAAGAAAGAGGCAGTGTTTTGTTTGTTTGTTTTGTTAATTTTATATACATGTGCTATATTTGCTGAGTTTGTTTCACCTTATTCGTATAAGGATGAGGATAGAGAGTATTCCTATGCCCCGCCTTCTAAGATACATTATTTTAATGATAATGGTAGATTTGTTGGACCGTATGTTTACAGATTGGTTGCAAGTTTTGATGGTTATCACAGAAAAGTATATACAGAGGATAAATCTAAGAGATATTTTTTGCATTTATTTCATAGAGGAACTAAATATAAAATACTTGGTTTTATCCCTTTTGATATGCATTTTTTTGGTGTTGATTTACCTGCGAGGATATATTTGTTCGGAGCAGATTCTCGTGGTAGAGATCTTTTTTCCAGGTTGATTTATGGCGCTCGTATCTCATTATCTATAGGTATTATAGGTGTAGCTATATCTTTTTCTATAGGCTTATTTGTCGGAGGGATAGCAGGATACTATGGTGGGAGGATTGACAATATATTGATGAGAATATGTGAGATGTTTATGTTGGTGCCTGGGTTTTATTTAATGTTAGCGCTTCGTTCTGCAGTGCCTGATAATTTTAACTCTTTTCAGGTATATCTGTCTATAGTGATAATTCTTTCTTTTATTGGATGGGCATCGCTTGCGCGTGTTATAAGAGGTATGAGTTTGTCTTTACGTGAGAGAGACTATGTTCTCGCTGCTAAGGTTGCTGGCCTTTCGGATATGGAGATCATTTTTAAACATATACTTCCGCATACTTTTTCTTATTCTATAGTTTCTATTATGCTTTCTATCCCAGGATATATTTTAGGTGAGGCAGCTTTGAGCCTTATAGGTTTGGGGATACAAGACCCTATTCCAAGTTGGGGGAATATGCTTTCTTCTGCAATGGGTATTGCCAGAATACAATTTGCACCATGGATTCTTATTCCGGGGGTATTTATTTTTATTACAGTATTTTGTTTTAACGTTGTAGGTGATGCATTAAGAGACTGTTTTGATCCACTACTGAAGGCTGAGAATATTAAATCAGAATAAAAGAGAAATTTTTATGAATTTTAGATAAGGAAAGGAGTGGAAGGAATGCAAAGAAGATTTCTGGATGTATTGATTTTTTTCCCTTTCTTTATAATGATGGCAACACCGGATGCGTTTTCTCAAGAGATAAATCCTCCTGATTGGCTTAAAAGAACAGAGTTTTCCGTTTATATTGAAACAGATAAAAAACCTAATCTTTACTTTCAGACTGTTCAACCTCTTTATCAGGATGACTTGAAAGAAAATACTATTTTTGTTCAGCCACGGGTATCTTTAACTAATGAAGAGTTAACTTATAATCTGGGATTTGGTTATCGAAGATTAGTTTCTAAAAATTTGATGTTAGGTGCTAATATCTTTGGTGATTATGATGACACTCATAACCATTGTCGTATAGGAGTGGGTATTGAGGCTTTTGGTCAGATATTAGAGGCAAGATTGAATACATATTTTGGTATAACACCGACTCGTATTGTGGAACAATCAGGAGGAACTACGACTTATGAGAAAGTTGTTGACGGCATGGATTTAGAGGTAGGAACCCGTGTTCCTTATGTTCCATGGCTTAAGGTATATGGTTCCGGTTTTTGGTATGATTTTAAAAATTTTAAGGATAAATACGGATGGAAAACCAGGCTTGAGGCAAAACTTAATGATGGTCTTAAGATGGAATTTTATACATGGGATGATAATAAAGGAAAAACAGAGTATGGAGCACGTATTAGATGTAGTTTTGCATTCAATGATGTATTTGATTTTAGTGATAATTTAAAGCTTTCTAATGAACCGTTTCCCAAAAAGGATTTAGCAAAACAGGCTCTTTGTCCAGTTGAGCGTAGTTTTAATGTTACTGTAGAAAAGTGGGTAGAGACTGCAACTACTACTATTGAGGTGCTTAGGGGGGATTAATTTGGTGTAATTATTTTACTATAATAAAGATGCAAAATAATAGAAAGAGTTAGTTTGGGAGGTTATTATGATACAGAAATATTTTTTTAGTATTTTATTATTTATTTTTCTTTTGATAGGAGAATATGATGCCTTTGCTGCATCAACGTGTGCGAGTTATTTTGATGCCTGTGGGGTCCCTGAGTTGTATCAAGTAACTATGAATAGATTGAGAATATCTACAACCGGTAGTAGTGATAATGCCATAACTATTGTATCAACTCCTCAATCATTCAATATAGCATCAGTTAATGCAGGAGCAGTAGTAGGTAGTTGGTTTTCCGGTACAACAATTCCCCCAGGTACATATAATTGGATGGAGCGGACGATATCAGGGACATTTGTTTTTAAAGGATATGTAAATTATACTGATGGGTTTACGTATTACACATCATCATTGAGTGTAGTAGGTCCTAATGTTAATCGTATAGCAACTACAAGTTTTGATCCTGATAATCCTCCGGCAGATTATGCTAAGGTTAGTGCTGATGTTTGTAGTATGGGAGGGGTAACTTGTATAAATGGTTCTATTGTGGAAGTAGAAACAAGTCAATCAATTCATATTGACCCGGGGAAGGAAACAAAGATAAAGATTATTTTTAATGTGAACAATACACTTGGATTGAACTGGGATGCTGTTAATTCAATGTGGACGCTTTCTTTAGATGCCCCAAGTGTGAGTGTGCAAATAGCAGAGAAATAAATTATGAGTCAACATTTATTGTTTATTAAAGATCTTAGTATTAGTCTAATAGATAACAATGGTCGTAGAATAATAGTTGATTCCATAAATTTGCAGGTTAAACATCGAAATATTGTTGCACTTGTCGGTGCTTCGGGTAGTGGGAAAACAACAGTTGGGTTGGCTGTTATGAGGTTGTTGCCTTCAGCTATGAGAGTGAATAAGGGGGCTGTGTTTTTTGACGGCAGGAATTTGATGGAATATTCTATCGATCATATGAGGATATTGCGAGGTAGTCAGATAGGAATGGTTTTTCAGGAACCACTAAACGCTTTTAATCCTGTATTTAGAATAGGATTTCAGATTGAAGAAGTGTTATTGTTCCATACTAATTTAAATCGTAGGCAGAGAAAAGCAAGAGTATTGGAATTACTTCAACTTGTAGGTTTACCTGATCCTAAACGGGCAGCAAGTGCATATCCTCATCAGCTGAGTGGGGGTATGAGACAAAGGGCTATGATCGCTCAAGCAATAGCGGGTAATCCAAAACTTATTATCGCAGATGAACCTACCAGTAGTCTTGATGTGACACTTCAGGCAAGGATAATAGAATTGTTTAAGATGCTGAGAGAGAAATTAGGAATTGCTATACTGCTTATAACTCATGATATTGCCATGGTATCTCATATGGCAGATGATGTTGTTGTTATGCATGCAGGGAAAGTTGTGGAAACAGGTAGTATGAAGCAAATTTTAACATCCCCTAGGGAAGAATATACGATAGAGTTGTTAGATGCATGTGTATAAATAGTATGTTCTATGATTGGGAAGGGTTTTATTATAAATATTTTATATGGTTGGTGAGATAACTTATTATTTAGTATAAATGAAAGCATTATTAACATTAACGGATATAGTTAAATATTTCCCTAAAAAGAAAGGGTTATTTGGCGCAGTAAAGGATAATATCTACGCTGTTGATAGAGTAAACTTATCTATTTACGAGGGAGAAAATGTGGGATTGGTAGGAGAATCTGGTTGTGGGAAAACAACTCTTGCCAGAATAATTTTAAAGTTGATAGATGTGAATAATGGGCGTATTGTTTTTAACGGAGTAGATGTAACTGGATTTCGAGGCAAGGAATTCCTTCCATATAGGAAGGATATTCAGATGGTGTTTCAGGATCCTTATGGTAGCCTTGATCCTAGATTTACTGTGAGAGATATCATTAGGGAACCCTTAAGGCTGGATGAATCTTTTAAGAGCGGAGGAGCTCTAGAGAATAGAATAAAAGATTTGCTTGCTTGTGTAAAACTGGATGTTGATGTGCTCAACCGTTATCCTCATGAGTTTAGTGGAGGAGAGCGCCAGAGAATAGCTATTGCCAGAGCTATAGCTGTAAGACCGAAACTGCTTGTTCTTGATGAGGCAACATCTTCTTTGGACGTTATAATTCAGAAGCGTATAATTGATCTTTTCCTTGAGTTGCAACAGTCTTTTAAAATGACATATCTTTTTATATCGCATAATTTAAGAGTTGTTCGTAAGATAAGCCAGAAGATAGCTGTTATGTATAAAGGAAAAATAGTAGAGTTAGCATCTACGGAAGATATTTTTTCCAACCCTTTACATCCATATACTAGAGAGTTATTGACAGCAGCAGTAGAATATAAAACTCTATCTAATAGAGCTCATAAAGAATTCCCTTTAAACGGAGAGTTTGTTGACAAAGGTAATGGTCATTTTGTTTTAGAGGAGAGCTAAATGAGTGAATGGTTTTGGAAGATTATAGATTCTTTTGCAGGCATAATGTTGGTGTTGGCATTTGTAGTCTTGGTTATCTTTTCAGCTAATTTGGAAATAAAGGACCTGGATTTATGGTTTCATATAGCATCAGGTAATTATATCCTTCATACCAAAGAAGTCCCTTCTGTAGATGTCTTTTCTTGTACTATTGCTGGTAGGCCATGGATTGATCATGAGTGGTTATTTCAGGTTTTAGTCTATTATGTTTATAAGAGATTCGGGATAGATGGGCTTGTTGATTTAAAGGTTATTTTGGTAACGATAATTTTTTTAGTATTATTGAGGATAGGTGTCAATAGAAAACGACAATGGCTTCCTGTTGCTGCTCTTATTTTAGTTCTCCTTGTGTTTCAGATGAGACTTACATTGCGGCCTGATTTGTTCAGTTTATTGTTTCTTTCTTTATATGTATATATGCTATCAAGGTATATAGATGAAGATAGACTTATATTATGGTTATTTATATTTCAGATATTATGGAGTAATATTCATGGTTTTTTTATATTTGGACCTCTTATTATTTTTATTGGGATTATGTCTGAGTTAATTAAAAGGAAGATAGTCCTTCCGTTTGAATGGAATAATATAGGTAGGTTGTCAGATGATGAGTATGTTAGATTAAAAAAAATATTTATTGTAGTATTATTGGCCTGTTTTTTTAATCCATATGGAGTGGATGGTGTAATTTATCCGTTTAGAGTTGTATTTTCTTTAGAGCATCATTCTACTATATTTTTTAAAAATATAATGGAACTGCAACCTCCTATTAAATGGGATAATATATTTTCCCTAGCCATTTTCCCTTATTATAAGTTACTGATACTCATTTCCTTGTTAAGTTTTATTTTTAATTATAGAAAATTTGATGTTTCAGCGTTCTTTTTGTGGTTGGTATTTTTTATATTTTCTTTATTTGCGATAAGGAATTTGGTGTTTTTTGCAATAACCGCATATTTTGTTATATTAGCGAATTACCAGTATATATGTTTTGACGGTTTGAACACGGAACAAAATAAAGGGATATTTGAGACCATCTTTTTTAGATTTATCTTAAGATACAAATTTTTACAATCGATACGATTTAGGAGTATTTGTTCAATATGTTTGAAGGTATGGTTAATAATATGGATAATAAATTATATAGGAGAGCGAGCCCTTAGAGGATATTTTGATTTTGATAAACTTACACGTAAGAGTGAATACGGAGGGGTCTCTTTAAGAAATTTCCCGTATAAGGCTGTAGATTTTTTAGTTAAAAATAATATAAAAGGCAATTTTTTTAATGATTTTAATTCGGGCGCTTATATATTAGGACGAACTTTTCCTAATATTAAGGTCTTTATTGATGGAAGAACCGAGGTATATGGTGCTGATTTTTTTAAGGACTATAAAAAAATATGGGAGAAAGGTGATAAACTACTTTTTTCAAAATATGTAAAGGAATTTAAGCTTACGGGAGCGTTTCTTAATTCTGTATATGTCCCGGCTCCTGCTAATATTATTTATAATTTATATTATGATAAAGATTGGATATTGGTTTATTTTGATTATGATGCTGCTATATTTTTGAGGAATATTGCGGAGAATAAAAGATGGATAGATAGATATGCTATTGATTTAAGAGAGTGGACTGTACCTAAAATGGACCTTGTTAAATTAGGTCCTAGGAATGTAGATCCTTATCAATATATTAACCGTGCCTTGGCTTTAGTTAATTTAAAGATATATGATAAGGCTGAACAGGAGGCATTGGAGGCTATTAGGATACATCCTTTGTCAAAAAAGGCATATATGCTTTTGGGAATAATAGCCTTAGAAAGGAAAGATTATAATACAGCATATGAGAATTTTAGGAAGGCGAAATTGATTGCACCGTATGACCTTCAGGTAAGATATAATCTTGCATTGTCACTTTATTATTTAAAAGAGTATAAACAGGCTTATGAACAATGTAATAGAGTATTGGCAGAAGCCCCTCGCAATGCAAAGGCATTATTTTTGATGGCACGTATATACGCAAAGGAAGGGAAATTTGATAGATGTATTAAGTTTTTAAAGACAGGACTTTCTGTTAATCCTCATGAGGTTGTGGCCGTGAAAGATATAGCTGATGTATTGGTAAAACAAGATAGGTTTGACATCGCACGCGATGTGTATATACTGGCATTACATGGGAACAAAAAAGAAAAGGAATTTCATAAAAGATTGTCCGATTGCTACCGGGCTTTAGGAAACATTGAGATGGCAGAACATGAAATGGAAAGAACTAAATGATTAGATTAGTTGTAAGTATAAATGTTTAGAGGGCTAAACAGGATTTAGGGAGATATTTTTATGATTGAGAGATTACTAAAAAGGTTAAATTATGTAATAGGCTTATTGCCCTTAGCTGCTTTATTTGCTGTAATGACCTTTGTTGCAAGGATAGAGGTAAAGGACCTGGATTTATGGTTGCATATAGCTATGGGTAGGTTTATATCCCAACATCATTATATTCCAAGTGTAGATGTGCTTTCATGCACAATAGCAGGTAAACCGTGGGTTAATCATGAATGGTTGTTTCAGGTGCTTGTGTATAATCTTTTTCATAGATGGGGCGCAGAAGGTCTTTTACAGATGCAAGTATGTGTGGTAGTCGCTACGATGTTTATATTGATGTTGTTGGGATACAATAGAGATAGGCAATTTCCTATATCATTATTTTTAGTGTTAGTATTTTTAGTTTTTCAACAAAGATTTACTATTCGTCCAGATCTTTTTAGTTTGTTATTTTTTTCTTTGTATATTTATATACTCGCCTTACATATTGACAAGAGATGGTCTGCTGTGGCCTTAGTGCTCATTCAGATATTATGGTCCAATTTTCACGGTTTTTTCTTTTTAGGACCACTTCTCATATTAATGGGGTTGATTTCGGAATGGATAAAACGCCATATCCGATTACCATATGAATGGAATGAGATAGGCCGTCTTACGGATGAGGAATATAGTAGGATGAAGAGGGTATTTATTTTTGTATTTTTGTCATGTTTTGTTAATCCTAATTTTGTTAGGGGGGCTATTTATCCTATATCGGTATTTTTTTCTTTGTCAGGAGATAATAAAATTTTCTTTAAGTATATTCAAGAATTGCAAAGGCCTTTTGATATGGCACCTATTTTTAGTACGGTAAATTTGGGTTATTATAAACTTTTAATGCTATTATCAGCTGTTTCTTTTGTTTTTAATAGGAGAAGAATAGATATAAGTGCTTTATTCCTTTGGCTTGTCTTCCTGTTTTTTTCTCTTAGTGCGGTAAGAAATATAGTATTTTTTGCATTTGCGGCATACCTTGTGTTTATTACTAATATTGTATATATATCCTTTCCGGATTTAATCCCTATAAAATTTGTGGCAAAGAAATTTGAATATATTACATTAATTTTTTTAAATATAATACTTTTATTCTGGATATATAGATTTTATATGGCAATATCTGGCAAGAGGTATTATGATTTTGACAAATATACATGGAAGAGTGAGTTTGGAGGTATATCTAAGTATTCCTATCCGGATAAAGGGGCTGATTTTTTAGTTAAAAATAATATAAAAGGCAATTTTTTTAATGATTTTAATTCGGGTGCGTATTTGTTAGGTAGATGTTATCCAAATATAAAGGTATTTATTGATGGCCGCACAGAGGTATATGGAGGTAAATTTTTTGATTTGTATAGGAGAGTATGGGAAAGAGGGGATGCTAAATTATTTGAACAGTTTGTCAATAGGTATGGGTTGACAGGGGTGTTTTTGAATTCAAGTAGGGAAAGGATCCCGACACCTATTTTGAAATATTTTAGAAATAATAAGGAGTGGATACCGGTATATTTAAATTATGATGCTACAATATTTTTACGAGATATACCTTCAAATAAGAAAATAATAGATAAGTATGCTATAGATTTTGACCACTGGAAGGTAGAAAAAGTGAATATATATAAATTAGGGAGCAATAATGTTGCCCCTTATAGAAATTATTATAGGGCATATACATTATATTCCCTAGGATATTTAGATGCAGCTCTTGCAGAGGCATTTGAGGCAATAGATGTGGCTCCTTCTTATTCTGTTCCATATGGGTTGATTGGTAAAATCTATACAGAAAAAGGGGATTATAAGAAGGCATTTAAATATTTTCGTATTGCAGCAGCATTTAATCCTTCGGATAAAAATATGAGATTGAATCTGGCAAATGCATATTATGATTTGGGTATGTATAAATATGCAATAAAACAATATAGACAGATTATTGTAAGATGGCCAGATGAAGTAAGAACATTTTTCTTTTTAGCTAAGGCATATGCCTCAGATGAGCAGTATAGGGATTGTGTTGATATATTAAGAAAGGCACATAAGATGGCTCCCAAGGATGCTATAGATGTTATAAAGATAGGTGATATTATTTTTGATAAAAAGGCATTTAAATATGCAGAACAGGTATATGCTATGGCAATGGCAACAGGGGTAAGAACAGAAGAGTGTCATAGAAGATTGGGTGAGGTTTACCACCGGATGGGAGATATTCAGAGAGCTATACAGGAATTTCGGAAGGTTTTAACAATTCATCCTGATGATAAAGAGATTAAAAACAAGTTGAAGGCATTGCAATTACAAAATTCCGTAAAATAATATTTATCGTGTTTGAAAATGTCTGGAGGTTAAAATGCGAATACTTACATTTATTTTGGCAGGAGGTAGAGGTGAAAGACTTGATCCTCTAACTAGGGACCGGGCAAAGCCTGCAGTCCCTTTTGGTGGTAATTATCGTATAATTGATTTTACATTGAGTAATTGTATTAATTCTGGATTGAGAAGGATATATATTCTTACTCAATACAAATCATTTTCATTACAGAAGCATCTGTTATCTGGGTGGGATGTGGTATCTAATCAATTGGGTGAGTTTATCGACATTATACCTGCACAGCAAAGGATAGGTTCTGATTGGTATCGTGGTACAGCGGATGCTATTTATCAGAATATATATGCTATACAAGACTGTGATCCGGATCTTGTGCTTATTTTGGCAGGAGATCATATTTATAAAATGGATTATAGGGATATGATAGAGTTTCATAATCAAAGAGATGCTGACGTAACAGTTGCATGTATTCCCATGCCAAAGGAAACATCTAAAAATTTTGGTGTTATAGAGGTAGATTCTAATGATAATGTCCTTGGGTTTCAAGAAAAACCTAAGGAACCTAAGACTATTCCGGGGGATCATACCAGAATATTTGCATCTATGGGGATATATTTATTTAAAACAGAAGCTCTTTTAAATGAGTTGATTTCAGATGCCCAGATGGTATCTAGTCATGATTTTGGTAAGGATATTATTCCATGTATGGTGAGAGAGAAGAGACGACTTAGTGTATTCAACTTTGTCCACAAGGATGGTAGCCCTAAATATTGGAGAGATATTGGAACAAGGGATGCCTATTATGAGGCAAATCTTGCCTTGCTTGGTCGTAATCCAGAATTTGATTTATATGACAAGAATTGGCCTGTGCGTACATCCAATGAACAATATCCGCCTAATAAGATTATTAATTCTTCATCGAGACATGGGGTTGTTGTAGATTCCCTTTTATCAGGAGGATGTGTGATAGAAGGCGCCCGTGTGGAGCGTTCGGTATTGTCTCCTAGTGTAAGGATTTATGAAGGAGCAGAAGTTAGGAATTCTGTTATTATGCATGGGGTAACTATTGGGGCTGGTGCAAAAATTAAAGATACTATTATTGATAAAGAGGTATTTGTCCCAGAGGGAGCTAGTATCGGCTATGACAGTGAATATGATAGAAAACGATTTGTTCTTACTACATCAGGTATTGTTATTGTCCCTAAACGTGCTAATGTGTTGAGATAGATAAGGAAATTCTTATTAATGACTATGGTTAAATTCAGATTATAACTACATAAAAAAATGAGAATTGTTTATTGTATTAGGAGATATTTCTTTAATACAAAAATAGATAGATATGTTAGAAGTATATGCTTTGTCCTAGAATTATAAATAAGATAATGAGTAAAGTATTGTATAACGATATTTGTTTCTAATGTTGTTTTAGGTAAATATACGAAGATAACAGACGGTAATATCTCAGTTAGTTTCATTACATACAAAAAGATAGGAAAAGACCTACGATTGGAAGAATATATACGGGAGAATATAGAGACCAGCCAGAAGCGGCAAAAAAATGTGTTGAGTAAGGGCATTGGGACGGAGATTGCGTAAAAGGAGCACAAGGGACAAAGACAAGCCTGTTGAGCTTATGGAGATAAAAAGAATTAAAAGATGGATGAATAATTATCCCAGAAAACTTTTAGGGTATAGAACAGCCAAGCAGATAGCAAAAGAGCACTTACAGAATACCTGTAATCTTGGAGTTGACATTGTGGCATTATGAATTACAATCCACCAAATCGTTATAAACTTTAATAAAATACTTGACAAATTATATTTCAGCTATAAACTGCTTAAAAAGTATTTAAAGCAAGAGACATATCAAAAGATTAAAACATAATAAAGGAGGATATGCAGATGGCAAAGAGGACAAAAGAAGAGGTATTGGAATTAGTAAAAAAACACGATGTAAAATTTATACGTCTCTGGTTTACAGACATCCTTGGGCAGGTTAAGAGTTTTTCTATTACAGATGCTGAGTTAAATGGCGCCTTGGAAAATGGTATGGGATTTGATGGTTCCTCTATTACAGGATATCAATCCATAGAGGAAAGCGATATGATAGCCATGCCTGATCCGTCAACATTCCAGATATTGCCTTGGAGGCCAAGTGAAAAGGCAGTAGCAAGAATGATATGTGATGTGCTTACGCCTGACAGGAAACCATATGAAGGTGATCCAAGGTATGTATTGAAGAGAGCTATAGAGAGGATGAAATCCTTGGGATTTGATCATTACTATATTGGTCCAGAGTTAGAGTTTTTTTATTTTAAAGATGACTCACCAAATACAGAGATATTAGATAAAGGTGGTTACTTTGACCTGACAACACTCGATGTTGCTAGTGATCTTCGCAGGGATACCATATTTGCATTGGAATCAATGGGGATACCTATTGAATATTCACACCATGAGGTTGGTCCAAGCCAGCATGAGATAGACATGAGATATGCAGATGCCCTTGACATGGCAGACCATGTTATCACTTATAGAGTTATTGTTAAAGAAATAGCCCAACAGCATGGTGTTTATGCAACATTTATGCCAAAGCCATTGTTCGGAGAGAATGGAAGCGGTATGCATACCCATCAATCTCTTTTTAAGGGAGATAAAAACGCATTCTTCTCAAAAGAAGATAAGTTATTCTTGTCACAAGATGCAAGAAGATTTATTGCAGGACAACTTACCCATGCACGTGAGATGAGTTCTGTGTTTGCACAGTGGGTAAA
>Ga0256914_1000030_pt1 | contig 154539 bp, 138 predicted proteins | sample HulkmetaG_FD_191571 | JGI IMG/M metagenome (GOLD analysis project Ga0256914, IMG submission 191571) | Hydrothermal chimney microbial communities from Main Endeavour vent field at the Juan de Fuca Ridge, Pacific Ocean - Hulk | ecosystem: Environmental > Aquatic > Marine > Hydrothermal vents ...
TTGCCGCCTCCGGTCGGTCACCGGATGGAATGCCGTATGTGCAGCTGCAGAGTGGTCTGGTTTTTTATGGCTATCCCCCTTCCGACACACAGCGGTTCATATACCGACATTTCACCACATCTGCGCTCAGAGAACGCCTCTGTGAGGAATCTTTTGGCGTCGCTTACAACATCGTAAAACGCTATTTGGGACCTGCCTCACCTGCCGACCGGCTCAAGCAAGGGAAATTTTATCACCTGTCCAGAGGCGAAGTCGTTATGGAGATCGGCGCATATATCGGCTACTATGCGATGCGTGCTGCCGAGCTGGTAGGTGAGACAGGACAGGTGATCGCCGTGGAAGCCATTGACGAAAATCTCCGGATCCTCCGCGCGAATGTTGAGAGAAACGGTTTCAAGAACATTGTCATCGTGCCCAAAGCTGCCTGGAACACCTCCGGCAAATTGACCTTTTTCAAACCGACGGGATACCGCGCCAGCGTATTCCGCTCTGTGGTGGAGGCGCAGAATACGGTAGAGATTCCGTGTGATACCGTGGATGCCATGCTGGCAGAGCTGGGCGTTGACCATGTCAGCTTCGTCCGCATTCAGGTCAACGGTGCCGAGTGGGAGGTTTTGGAAGGCATGTCCAGAACGTTGGACGGCAACCCCAAACTGCTGATTGCAGCCATCTACGAGAGAGAAGGCGAACCATCGTGGAAAAGAGTGGTGGAAGTGCTGCGTGCAAAAGGATACCGCACCCTGGTAGCCGGACGGGGCAATGTCTTTGCTTGGAAAGATAACGAAGTACAGGAAGCGGCGGGGTGAACTCAAAACCACGAATCGCCATCTGCCAACCTAGCATCATCCTGGGCGGGCGTTTGCGGGTCATCTTGGGCATTGTGGACATTCTCAACCGGGCCGGGATCGTCCCTGACATTTTGACCACCCGCTTGGCCTTTGACCCGGTCCAGGTGATGGACAAGTACGGCCGTTCCCTGCAGGTGCACTTTCGGCTGTTGCCGCGCCTCCCCGGCCTGCCGGTGGACTCTATCACGGTGCTGTTCAATGCTGCTTTACGGCTGTACGGTCGGAAATACGACCTCTTGATCAATACCGGCAACAGCTTGATTTTCCTGCCGAGGAACAAACAGGTGCTGACCTATATGTTCTTTCCGCGCAAAGCCCGCCTGCTGGCGGAAGGAGCCAGCATCCACCTGCCGGAGAATCGCCTTTCGCCCTGGTCCCGCTTGGGCATCCAGCGGGCGATCCTACGCCCGCTGTACCGTTGGAGCAAACCACATCCGGACCACGCCATCGTGTGCATGACTCGATTCACCTGTGACGCCTTGCATCAAGTCTACGATCTCCCCGCCGATTTGCCCATCGTCTACCCGCCGGTGGATACGGCCCGCTTCCGTGCCGGGGACCGGGTTCGCACTCCGGCGGTGGTCTCCGTGGGGCGTTTCACCCCCGATAAACGCCAATTAGAGCAGATCCGGTTGGCCGAGAATCTGCCTCACCTGCCTTTCCACATCGTCGGTTTTGCCAACAACAGTCCCTACTACCAACAATGCCGTCGCTACGTAGAGGAGCACCGGCTGGGCAATGTCCATCTGCACCCCGACGCTCCCTTTGAGGAAATGCTTTCCCTTCTGCAAGGCTCCAAGTACTTTTTGCACAGCCTGATCAACGAACCTTTTGGCATTACCGCCGTGCAAGCCATCGCTGCCGGTTGCTTGCCCATCGTCCACGATTCGGGCGGCCAGCGCGAAATCGTGCCCATCTCCGAACTACGCTATCGGGACCTGAGCCAGGTCCCTGCCATCCTCGACCGCTTGGAGTCCCTGGATCAGGCCGCCGTCGCGTCGCTGCGTGCCGAACTGCAACACCATGTCGCCTCCAACTTTGATGCCGACATCTTTGCCCGGCGCATGGGCGCCATCCTGGCCCCCTACCTAGACGAACGAGGAGGAGATGCCGTCCCATGAGTGCCTCTTTTGGCTCTCGTCTCCGCATCCTGCCCGATCTCACCCCGCGTCAGGTGTACCACCGCCTGCGCTACCGGTTGTTGCATCGCCGACGCCTTTCGGCTTTTGATGATAGCCATCCTTGCCTCTTTGTCCTTTCCACCGGCCGCGCCGGAACCAAGACCCTGGCCGCCTTGCTGGGATTGACCGACAACCTCTTTGCCTATCACGAACCGCGACCCAAACTGTTCGCCCTCTCCCGCTTGGCCTACTTGTACGACCGGCAATCGCCTGCCGATGAGATTCTGACCGCCGCTTTTGTCACCGTCCGACAAGATCTCCTGAGCTACGCCCTCTCCTGCGGACGGGGCTATGCCGAAACAAGCCCCCAAGTCACTTTTTTGGCACCTGCCATTTTGCGCGCCCTGCCCACCGTCCGCTTCATCCACCTCACCCGCCATCCCGCCGACGTCGTCCGTTCCGGCCTGCAACGGGGCTGGTACACCGGGCATCACCGCGACGAGAGCCGCATCACCCCGCGTCCCGGCACACTGCACGCCGACCGCTGGCACGCCTACACCCCCGTCCAGAAGAACCTGTGGCTTTGGGATGAAACCAACCGTTGGATCTTGACCTTTGCTGCCTCGCTGCCGCCGTCCCAGATCCTCCGCTTGCGCGCCGAGGATCTGTTTGCCGCGCAGCCGGAGACGTTGCGCCGCCTTTTTGCCTTTGTCGGCGCGCCTGTGCCGCCGTCGCGCCGCATAAAGGCCATCCTTTCCAAGAAGCTAAACGCCCAGAAGAAAGGGCTGCCGCCTCTTTCCGCCGCCGACCAAGCGGCCGTTGAGCAAGACCTGCCTGCCTTTGCCGCCGAGACCGCCGCCGCGTTGGGTTACACTGCTGTCGGGATCGGGCAACCATGACTTCCGAAGCCATCTTGATCGGTCACCGAGAACTACCACCGCCCCTTACCCCGGAAGCGGTTGCCTATGGCTGGCGGCAGCTCCTCTACCGTGCCGGGTTTGATCCGGCAGATGTCCCCTTGTGGTACGGCGACCCGGCCCATGCTCCGGCCTCCTTTCGGGGCGTGGTCGTGATCCCTTGCGCCCAGGATGCCTTTGATCGCCTGCTGCAACGTCCTCCCGGTACGCTTGACACTCTGCCACCGGAACAGGCTTTCCCGGCGGATGCCCCTTCACCTTTGGCGGAATCCATCCCCATCCTTTTTTGGGGTGCGGGCCGGAGGAGAACGGCTCGCCCTCTGGTCGCCCGCCGTGACGGCGGGGGCCTCATCCTGTACGCCGACCTGATCGCCGCCGCCTTTTTCATGCTCTCCCGTTGGGAAGAGACCGTCGTTCCTAGCCGCGACGAACATGGTCGTTTCCCTGCCGTTGCCGGCGTAGCTTACAAACAAGGGTTTCTGCTGCGCCCTATCGTGGACGAATACGCCCTGCTGCTGCGTGCCTGGCTGGCCGCCCTGTCCCCCCGCCGTGAACCCCGCCCGCGGCACTTTGCCGTCCGTCTGAGCCACGACATAGATCACGTCCGGCCCTTCCCCACCTGGAAGCAAGGGATGCGCGTCTTGGGCGGCGACCTGCTCAAACGGCGCAGCCTATCCCAGGCCCGACGGACTCTCTCTGCCCTGGTGACCCAGACCCTGCGTCCGGCCCACACCGCCGAGCTGAAGGCCGTCGCCGACCTGGCCGACTTGGCCGCCCGGCACAACCTCAAAGCGGTCTTTTACTTCATGGCTGCCGACCCTGCCCCTTACGACAGCGGCTACGACCCTGCCCGCCCCCCCGTCCGCTCACTCCTCAAACGCCTGGATGCCCGGGGATTTGAAATCGGCCTTCACCCAGGGTATCACACCCTGGGCGACCCGGAGCGGCTGGCGCGGGAAAAGGCGCGGCTGGACGCCATCTTGGGCCGGACGGATTACGGCGGGCGGCAGCACTACCTCCGCTTCCGGGTTCCCGATACCTGGCGAGATGGGGAGAGAGTGGGCCTGGCCCATGACTCAACGCTGGGCTACGCCGACCACGAAGGCTTTCGCTGTGGCACGTGCCACCCTTTCCGTCCTTTTGATGTGCAGCAAAACCGCGAGATGGACCTGCGCGAATATCCTCCGATAGTGATGGACAGAACCCTGCGGGGCTATCGCCGTCTGACGCCCGACCGGGCCCGGGATCGGATCCTGTCTCTAGCACGTCGTTGCCGCCGGGTTGAGGGCACGTTTACCCTGTTGTGGCACCCCGCGGCCTCGGACGACGACGGCCTTTGGACGGCCCTTTACCGAGAAATACTCTCTATCCTGAGTCGCTGGCAGGAGGGACGAGATTGAAGATCGCCATGCTTCTGCTCAACAATTTTATCCACGATGCCCGCGTCCACAAGGAAGCGGCTTCGCTGGCTGCTGCCGGTCACGATGTGACCGTGTACGCCCTGTGGGATGCCGGGTTGCCCCAGGAGGAAGTCCGGTCCGGCTACCACATCCGGCGGATGCGGCTCAAGAGTCGCCGCCTGCGGGGTGGGGGTTTCGCCCCCCTGGCCAAATACCTGGAATTTGCAGCCCGCGTCCTGCCGATTCTGCTTCACGAGCAGCCCCACGCCGTCCACGCCCACGATGCCAAACCGTTGCCCATCGCCTGGCTGGCCGCCCGGCGGTCCGGTGCGCGGTTGGTCTATGACGCCCATGAGTTGGAAACGGGGCGCAACTTTGGCAGCACCCGATTGGCAGGTGTCTATCGCCGCCTGTGGCCCTGGCCCGAACGGGTCTTTATCCGCCGCACCGACGCCGTGATCACCGTCTGCGACGGCATCGCCGACGAACTGGTGCGGCTGTACCGCATTCCCCGTCCGGTCGTGGTGCGGAACTGCCCTCCGAGAAAAGAGATCCCCCGCACCGATCTGCTGCGCCGCAAACTGGGGATCCCCGCCGACCAAAAGATCGTGCTGTACCAGGGGGCCGTAGCCGCCGGACGGGGATTGGAAACGATGGCCGCCGCCGTGCGGCAATTGCCCAACGTGGCCGGTGTAATCCTGGGGAATGGAGCATGGTTGGAAAAGTATCGGGCACAGGTCGCCGAAGGCGCATGGCCGCGCATGTACCTGCCCGGCAAAGTCCCCCTGGCCGAACTACCGGCCCACACCGCCTCCGCAGACGTAGGACTGGCACTCATCCAGAATACCTGCCGCAGCTACTATTTTGCCCTGCCCAACAAACTGTTCGAATACATGCAGGCCGGTATCCCTGTAGTGGGGAGCGACCTACCCGAAATCCGGCGCGTGGTGCAAGAATACCAAGTGGGCGAGATCGTAGACCCGGAAGACCCCACCGCCGTCGCCGCCGCTCTGCGCCGCCTGCTAGACGACCCCCGGCGGTACGCCCGCGCCCGCGCCAACACGGCCCGCGCCGCCCAGGTCTTTACCTGGGAACGCGAGAGCATCAACCTGATCGGGCTGTACGCCCAATGGGAGGGTTGAACCGTTTATGAAAGTCTGCATCCTCTCCAGCGTCCACATTGCCCTGGACAACCGCGTGTTCTACCGGGAGGCCCGCAGCCTGCAGCGGGCCGGATACGACGTGACCCTCATCGCCGTCCACGACCGGGACGAAATCCGGGATGGGGTGCGCATCATCGGGCTGCCCCGTGTCCCCCGTTGGCAACGGCCCCGCCTGTGGCTGAACCTGTTCCGCCTGGCCCGCGCCACCCAGGCCGACATCTATCACTTTCACGACCCGGAACTGCTCCTGGTCACGCCCTTCCTGCGCCTGCTAACCGGCAAGCCGACCGTCTATGACGTTCACGAGGTTTATGCCGATTTCATCCAGGTCAAGGACTATATGCCCGCCTGGGTGCGCTATCCCCTGGCTTGGATCTTTCGCCGGGCGGAACCGCTCCTGGCCCGTTTGCAAAGTGCCCTCATTTTTGCCGACGACCAGATCGCCGCTTCCTTTGCCCGGCTGGATTGCCCCAAAACAACCCTGTTCAACTACCCGTTGCCCTCCCTGGTCGCCGCCGGGGATGCGGCTACCCGGAATCTGACCGACCGCCCGCCGGTGGTCCTGCACCTGGGCGGTCACGAGCGCAACCGGGGGACCGCCCTCATGATCCGGGCTTTTCACTGGGTTTTGGAGCAACGGCCCGACGCCCGACTCTTGCTGGTCGGGCCTTACACCCCGACCGGCTTGCGCCAAGAGGTTGAAGCGGACATTGAGCGGTACGGCATCGCCCAAGCCGTGACCCTCACCGGGCGCGTGCCCTTTGACCGGGTTGGCGACTATTTGACCCAGGCTGCCGTGGGTTGGGTGGCCTGGCAGAACGTGCCCAAGAACGCCAAAAACATTCCCACCAAACTGTTCGAGTACATGGCCTACCGCCTGCCCATCGTCAGCAGCGATCTGCCCTCCACGCGGCCCTTTGTCCGCAGCGGGGAAAACGGCTACCTGGTGCAGGCCGACGATCCCCAGGCCCACGCCGAGGCGATCCTGCGGCTACTCAACTCACCGGACCTGGCCCGGCGTCTGGGCGACGCCGGACACGCTCTGGTGCGCCGTCGGTTCAACTGGCGCACCGAGGAGACCAAACTGTTGGCTTTGTACGATAGCGTCCTAGAAAGGGCAGCATCATGATCGTCAATCCCGTGTTCATCATCGGTTGTCCCAGGTCGGGCACAACCCTCCTGTTCAACATCCTCTCCGAATCGCCGGAACTGCACTCAACCGGCTATGAGGGCGGACCGATCTGGGAAAAGTACCACCCCCCCAGCAAAAAGGGGTGGCGAGATGGCTCCTTGGATGCCCGGGATGTCACACCGGAGTCGAAGGAGGCCATTCTCCGCGAATTTGAACGGGGAGCGGCTTCCGGGCGGCTCTGGCGGCGGACGAACCGCATCCGAAGTGCCATTCGCCGTAACCCCCTTTGGCAACGGATTCGCGGCGGCAAAGGAGCCGTCAACGTCAGCAGCACGGCCCGCACGGCCAATCGTTTCCAACATGCCAGCTTGCACGCCGTGCAATCCCTGGTGCGGATAACAAACGACCTACGGAGCATATTGGGGCGGGAACGCTCCATCCGCCTCTTGGAAAAAACGCCGGAAAACTGCCTGCGTTTGCCTTTCCTGCGCGAGATCTTTCCCGATGCCCTTTTCCTCTACCTCATCCGCGATGGCCGGGCCAACACCTACTCCCTGATGGAGGGTTGGAGACACTTCCGGCGGGAGGCGGGGTATCAGGTTCCCTTGCCCTTGCACATCAAAGGTTATGCGGGCCGCACTTGGAAATTCACCCTCATCCCCGGCTGGCAGGACCTGGTTGACAGCCCTTTGGAGGTCGTCTGTGCCCACCAGTGGGTGGCCTGCAATCAGGCCGTGCTGGCCTACCGGGACGATTGGGAGGCGGAAGGGAGGATGATGACGGTCCGCTATGAGGACCTGGTGACCGACCCGCTGCCGACGCTGCAACGGATCTGCGATTTCTGTCGGATCGCCAGCGACCCCTTCTTTGAATTCCAAAAAGGACTGCCGGTCGTGAACGCCGTCTCCCGCCCGCGCATGGACAAATGGCGTGATGAAGCCCCCGAAGCCATCGCCCGCGTCTGGCCGCTGCTTGAACCGACGATGAAAGCTTTGGGCTATGAAACCGAACCGATGGGCAGCGTGACCGATGGCAGCCAGGACCACCACGCCCCATCTCTATCATCGGCATCCACCGCTCCTCCGGACCGGGACTGACAGGTTCCCGAAGCGGTTCTAGGGGCTTGGGGGCCTGGCGCCGACTTGCCGCATCACCGCCGGTGCTGTATAATCCCGTCAAAGGAGATCGCCTGATGAACCGCGCAAAGGACCGGCCGGCCCAGGCTAAACGCGACTTGGAGCGAGCGCGTTTGGACCTGCAATACGAAACGCTACCCGAACGGCTTTGTAGAAGGCATACCGACGGATTACTACAACCGGAGGTCGGCCCAGGAGGCCCTGGATGCTGCAACAAACATCGACGGATACCGTCTTTGGCCCGTATCTACGCCGAAAGCATTCCTTGAGTCCACTGAAAAAACCTGGGACTCACCGCGGAGACGCCGAGAGCGCAGAGAGAAAGCGTATGAATCTTGCCGTTCCTCGGTGAACTCTGCGCCTCTGCGGTGCAAAATCCTTGGGTCAAGACCTTTTTTCAGGGGAGTCATTCCTTTGTGAACCGAGGCATGGTGTCATGTCCGTTGCAACTGCGCGCCCCATCTTTATCGTTGGCGTCCACCGTTCCGGCACGACGCTGTTGCGCTACATGCTCAACAGCAGCCCGCGCATCTACATCCCGCCCGAATCCGATTTTTTCCCCCGTTTCTTTGGGCGGGACCCCACGGGCCGCTTGAGCGAGAAGCGCATTGCTTACCTGTTGGATGTCATCTTTCGCCGCTATCGCCTGGTCAAGGAGTGGCAAGGCGATCCGCCTCGCCTGGAGGAATTCCTCCGGGCCATGCCCGACCGCACCCCGGCGGCCTTTCTGGACACCCTCTACCGCCTCTATGCCCAACAGTACGGAGCGGTGCGCTGGGGCGACAAAACCCCCATCTACACCAGCTACATGGACCTCTTGGATCGCCTGTTCCCCCAGGCCCAGTTCATCCATGTCATCCGCGACGGGCGGGATGTGGCCCTGTCCATGCTGGAAAAGTGGGGCAACGAGGTCCACATTGACATCTATTTCACCGCCCGCAACTGGGTGCGGCGCATCCGCCGGGCGCAGGCTTCCGCTGCGCGGCTGGGGCCGGAACGGTACTACGAATTGCGCTACGAAAACCTGGTCGCCGACCCGGAAGGTGTCCTGCGTCCCTTGTGTGACTTTTTGGGCGAGCCTTTTGTGCCCGAAATGGCCGAGCCGCACCGCCTGGGCCGTCGGCGCATCCGGCCCGACAACTTTCACGCCCCCATCCGCCAACCGCCCAACACCGCCCACGTCGGTCGCTGGCGGCGGGAAATGTCCCCGGCGGACCTGCGGCTCTTTCAGCGCGTCGCCGGGGACCTGCTGGCCGAGTTGGGCTACCGGCCGGAGGACGCGGGACCGATGCCCCCGGCGGAGCAGGCCCGCTATGCAGCCCTGGCCGTCAAATATGCGGCCTTGCAGGCCGGGCGGCGGGTGCTGCAAGCGTTGGGCCTTTTTCCTCCCAACTGAACCGGACGCCCCGTCCGCTTTTGACAACTCCGGCGGAATGCGGTATCCTGGCGGCGCAGGAGGGGGCTTTTCTGCGGCGAAGCCGTTGCCGGAAGCGGCAAATGCGCCTGCTCTATCCCCAACAAATACACCCCGGCGGTCGGCCTGGGGGGAGGTAGGAGAAAACATGACCGTCTCTGTACTGGATCTGCCGACACAGTATCAGGCCCATCGTGAGGAAATTGACCGCGCCATTTTGGATGTGGTTGCCGGTGGGCATTTCATCCTGGGGCCGAACGTCCGGTCGCTGGAAGAGGAGATCGCCGCCTATACCCACTGCCGCTACGGGATCGGCCTGGCCTCCGGGACCGATGCCCTGCGGCTGGCCCTGGCCGCCCTGGACATCGGGCCGGGGGATGAAGTGATCACCACCCCTTTCACCTTTGTAGCCACGGCCAGCACCATCTCCCACGCCGGGGCCACGCCCGTTTTTGTGGACATTGATCCGCGCACCTACAACCTGGTCCCTGCGCTGGTGGAGGAGGCGATCACACCGCGCACCAGGGCCATCGTGCCGGTGCACCTTTTTGGACAACCGGCAGAAATGGCTCCCATTCTGGACATTGCCCGGAAGCACAACCTGCGCGTGATTGAGGATGCGGCCCAGGCCATCGGCGCGGAAGAGCAGGGGAGGCGGGTTGGCTCCCTGGGCGACATCGGTTGTTTTAGTTTCTACCCCACCAAAAACTTGGGGGCCTATGGCGATGGGGGCATGGTGACGACCAACGATCCCGAAATCGCCGAAAAGGTGCGTATACTGCGCAACCACGGCAGCCGGGAGCGATACCAGAACGAGGTCCTGGGCTTCAACAGCCGCCTGGATGAAATCCAGGCCGCCGTGTTGCGGGTGAAACTCCGATACCTGGAGGAGTGGACGGCCCGCCGTCGGCAGATCGCGGCCCTCTACACCGAACTGCTGGCCCACACCGCCGTGACGACGCCTTACGAACGCCCGGAGGTCCGGCACGTTTACCATCAGTACACCATCCGCGCACCGCGCCGCGACGAACTGCGGACCTATCTCCAGGAGCAGGGCATCGGCACGATGGTCTACTATCCGACGCCGCTCCACCGGTTGAAACTGTACGCCGATCTGGACTACCCCGCCGGTAGCCTGCCGGTCAGCGAGGCGGTGGCCCGCGAGGTGCTCTCGCTGCCCATCTACCCCGAATTGACCGATGAGCAGGTACACGAGGTTGCAGAAGCGATCCGCCGCTTTTACCGACGTTAGCCGTTGCACAAACCTCTTTGCCCAAAGGGTCTGCGGTTTCGGCCTGATGGCTCCTGGCGGGCCGACGTCCACGGCATAACCTAAATCTGTCCAGCAGGAGAAGCGACCGATGATCAAAATACACCCTACGGCCGAAGTCTCCGATGCGGCACGTATCGGCGATGGAACTCAGATTTGGCATCAATCCCAGGTGCGTGAAGGGGCAAGAATTGGTCGGGAGTGCATCCTGGGCAAGGGCGTGTATGTGGATTTTGACGTGCAGATCGGCGACCGCTGTAAACTGCAAAACGGGGCCTTTGTCTACCACGGGGCGCGGCTGGAGGATGGCGTCTTTGTCGGGCCGGGGGTCATCCTGACCAACGACCGCTACCCGCGGGCCATCAACCCCGATGGCTCGCTGCAAACCGACGCCGATTGGGAAGTGGGCCGCATCCACGTCAAGCACGGGGCATCGTTGGGCGCGGGCAGCATCATCCTGCCCGGTGTGACCGTCGGCGAGTTTGCGCTGGTAGGCGCGGGGGCGGTTGTCAACCGCGATGTGCCCGACCACGGCCTGGTGGTGGGCAGCCCGGCGCGGCTGATCGGCTATGTGTGCCGCTGTGGGCGGCGGCTGACCGAGATAGAGGGAGGCCGCTACCGCTGCGACACCTGCGGCGAAACCTACCACCTACCGCCGCTGCCGGAAGGGACCTAGCCCACCGGGGACGAAGAATGCACCTGCCCCGGTGGGTCTCCCGGCGACGGGGCAGAATAACCCTTTTTGACAACCGGTGCGGAATGAGGTATCCTGGCAAGAGAGGAAGCGCATGGCTTTTGATACCTCTTTGTTAGACGAGGCGTTGGCGCGGCGGCGCGCCGGGCAGGAACGGGAACGTCGGCAAATCCTGGCCGACACATTACGCCTGCTGGACGAATTGGGACCTCGCTATCGGATCCAACGGGCCTACATCTTTGGCTCTGTCACCCGCCCCGGACGCTTTACCCCCGATTCGGACGTGGATATTGCCGTTGAAATGACCGAACCGGAGCATTTGACGGCCATCAGTGTCTTTGCCGCTGCCCTGGGGCGGGAAGTAGACCTGGTGGATTTGGGCAAGTGCCATTTCTCTCACAGAATCCGCCAAGAGGGGATCGAATGGACAAAAGCAGGCTAACGGTGCTGACCGCCGACATGGAAGCGCAGATGTCGCTCGTTGAGCGGGTATACCGCGAACTGGAAAAGCGGGCGTCCAAACTGGAACCGGACGACGAGATTCGCCTGGAGAGCATCGCCTATCAGCTCCATAACCTGTACAACGCCGTGGAGGACTTGCTCAAGATCGTCGCCGCCCATTTTGAGAACCAGATCGCCGACACCGCCCATTGGCATACGGCCCTTTTGTATCGTATGACTCAGGAAATCGCCGGGGTGCGGCCTGCCCTGCTTTCGGAAGAGAGCTACCATCTGCTGAACAGCCTGCGGGGGTTCCGCCATTTTTTCCGACATGCGTACGGAGCAACTATCGAATACGCACCGCTCCGGATCAATCTGGACAAAGCAAGGGAACTCTACCCTTTGCTCAAGGCGGACGTGGAGCGTTTTTTGGGGCAGTTCAAATAGTCTCCATCTTATCGGGGTGACATAACATGACATCCGACAGACCGATCCGTACCGGCGTCATCGGCGTCGGTAGCATGGGCCGCCATCACGCCCGCATCTGGGCTACCATGCCGGGCAGTCATTTCGTCGGCGTCGCCGATCCCGACGTTGCCCGCGCCCGGAAGATCGCCGACCGCTACGGCGTGCCGGTCTATGCCGATCATCATGATCTACTGGCGCAGGTGGAAGCGGTGAGCGTCGCTGCACCGACCACCTTGCACCATGCCATCGGGCTTGATTGCCTGAACGCCGGAATCCACACGCTCATTGAAAAGCCGCTGGCCGCTTCGGTGGAAGAAGGCCGCGCCCTGGTCCGGGCGGCCCGGCAAGCCGGGTTGATCCTGCAAGTGGGGCACGTGGAGCGGTTCAACCCCACCTTTGGCGAGCTGGCTCACGTTCTGCACGGGAGACAGGTCTTGGCCTTGAGCAGTCGTCGGCTGAGTCCTTATGCCACCCGCGCCGCCGATGTCAGCGTCGTTTACGACCTGCTGGTCCACGATCTGGACCTGATCCTGACCCTGGTAGGCGAATCGCCGGAGACCGTGCTTTCGGTGGGCCGCAAGGCCCAGTCCCCTCAATTGGACCACGTGGTCACCCTCTTGACCTTTGCGAAGGGGCCGGTGGCCAGTTTGGAGGCCAGCAAGGTGACCCAGCACAAGATCAGGGAGATGACCGTCACTTGCGCCGATTCGTTTATCGTGGCCGATTTCTTGGCGCGGACGGTGATGATCTACCGTCAGTCGGCAGCAGACTATGTCACCCAGCAAGGGGAAGTCCTCTACCGTCAGCAGGGGGTGATTGAACAGGTGTACGTGCCGCCCATAGAACCCCTCTACGCCGAATTGCAACATTTTCTAACCTGCGTGCGCGAAGGCCGCGAGCCGGCGGTGGGAGGGGAAGATGCGTTGCGGGTGCTGGCTTTGGCCGATTCTGTGGAAGCCCAAGCCCTTGCAAGTTTGGAGGATGGGGCATGAAGATCGTCTCTGTAGTGGGGGCACGGCCGGAGTTTATCCAAGCAGCGCCGATCAGCCGGGCTTTGCGCTCTCGCCACCGTGAAATCTTGGTGCATACCGGGCAGCACTATGATTACGAAATGTCGGCGGTCTTTTTCCGGGAATTGGGCCTTCCCGCGCCCGATTACAACCTGGAGGTTGGTTCCGGCCCCCATGGTCAGCAAACCGGCGAGATGCTGGCCCGCATGGAGCAGGTCCTGATGGCGGAGGAGCCGGATTGGGTATTGGTCCGGGGTGACACCAATTCGACCCTGGCCGGGGCATTGGCCGCCGCCAAATTGCACATCCCCGTCGGGCACATTGAGGCCGGGCTGCGCAGCTTCAACCGCTGGATGCCGGAGGAGATCAACCGCATCGTCGCCGACCACGTGGCCGACCTGCTCTTTTGCCCCACACCGACTGCCGTGGACAACTTGAGGGCAGAGGGGATTACGGAGGGGGTCCACCTGGTCGGCGATGTGATGTACGAAGCCATCCTCTACAACCTGCCCCTGGCCGAACGCAAGTCCCAGGTCCTGGACCGCCTGGGCCTATCGCCGGGCGGCTACCTGCTGCTGACCGTCCACCGGGCCGAAAACACAGATATTTTGGAAAACCTGCAGGCCATTTTAGAGGCGGTTGACCGCCTGACCGAGCCGGTGGTCTTCCCCGCCCATCCTCGCACCCGTCGGTGTCTGGCCCAACTCTCTTGGGAGCCGGGGCCGAACGTCCTCTTGGTGGAACCCCAGGGCTACTTTGACACCCTGGTTTTGGAAAAGAACGCCCGCCTGCTGCTGACCGATTCGGGCGGGATGCAAAAAGAAGCCTATTGCCTGGGCACGCCCTGCATCACCCTGCGCGCGCAGACCGAGTGGGTGGAAACGGTTGAAGCCGGTTGGAATCGGTTGGTGGGGGCCGATACGGAGCGGATCGTCCGGGCCGTGCACACCTTTTCCCCCCCGGCGGAGCGTCCTTCCCTTTACGGCGACGGCAAGACCGGGGAGGCCATTGTCCGCGCTTTGGAGGGACGGGGATGAGGATCCTGCACCTGAGCCAATACTTTCCGCCGGAAGCAGGCGCGGTCCAGGTCCGCGCGCTGACGGTGGCCCGCACCCTGGCCGAGCACGGTCACCGGGTCACGGTGCTGACCGAGCTGCCCAACCACCCCACCGGCATCGTCCAGGAGGGCTACCGGGGGCGGCTGTGGGTGCGCGAGGAGCGCGACGGGGTGGACGTGCTGCACCTGTGGGTCAAGACATCGCCGGTCAAGACCTTTCGCTCCCGCATGGCCTTTTACCTGAGCTACATGCTGGCCGCCATCGTCGCCGGGGTGCTGCTGCCGGGCCGTTTTGACGTGATTTTCGCCAACTCGCCGCCCCTGTTCGTCGCCGTGGCGGGCTGGGTCATCAGCCTGGTGCGGCGCACGCCCTTTGTCATGGAGGTCCAGGACCTGTGGCCTGAATCGGCGGTCGTGCTGGGGGAGCTGCGCAACCCGCGTTTCATCCGCTGGGCCGAATGGGTGGAAGAGCGGTGCTATCGCCGGGCCGGTCGCATCGTTGCCGTCACCGGGGGCATTCAAGATCGCCTGATAGCAAGGGGCGTGCCTGCCTCCAAGATCGCATTGATCCCCAACGGTTCCAACACCGACATCTTTCACCCCGATCCGGAGGGAGGCGCCCGCTTGCGGGTTGAACTAGGGCTGGAGGACAAGTTCGTGGCGATCTATGGCGGCATTCATGGCATCGCCCAGGGGTTGGAAACCCTCATCGAAGCCGCCCGCCTGCTGGAAGACGAGGAGGATGTGCAATTCGTCTTTGTGGGTGAAGGCCCCCGCAAGGAGGCGTTGTTGGCCCTAAAGGAACGCTACGGGCTGACCAATTTGCTCATGCTGCCCGGTCAGCCGTTGGAGCGGATGCCGGCCTACCTTTCCATGGCCGACGTGGCCCTGGTTCCGTTGCGCAAGGTGGACCTCTTTCTAGGAGCACGCCCTACCAAGATCTTTGATGCTTGGGCCTGTGGCCGCCCTGTCATCGTCAGCATTGACGGCGAAGCGCGGCAGATCGTCGAAGAAGTGGGAGGAGGGCTGTTTGTTGAACCGGAGAACCCGCAGGCCATCGTCCGGGCGATCCTCACCCTGCGCGACGACCCGGCGCGGCGGGCCGAGATGGGCCGCCGGGGCCGGGAGGCGGTGTTGGAACGTTACTCGTTGCAGGCTGCGGCCCGCGCCCTGGAAGCAACGATGCGGTCTGTGGCCGGCTGAATCCCGCTTCTGGGATGTTTGGTGGTGGCGTTGACCGATGAAAGGCTTTTCCGGCTTTCCGCCAGGCAGACAACCCTATACGCCCGTGCCCGATCTTTTTTTCAGCGACCTGCTCCCGGCCATAGACCACCTGGGCGAACTCAAGGTTACGCTGCATATCTTTTGGTTGCTGACCCGCAAGGGCGGTGACCGGCCCGGCGTCAGCGACCGGGAGTTGGCCGCCGACCGCCGCCTTCTGGCCGGATTGTCCCTCCCCGGTGTCACGCCTTTGGGCGTCCAACCGTTGGAGGCGTTGGGCGAGGCGTTGGAGCGGGCGGTGGCACGGGGGACCCTGCTGCGGGTGACGGTCGGGGAAGGGGCACAGCGGCGCGATTGGTATTTTGTCAACAGTCCCAAAGGCCGTCGCGCCGTGGAGGACCTGCTGGCCGGGCGGTGGACCCCCGGCGAACCCGAGGAAACCGTCCGCTTGCAGGCTGCCCGTCCCAACATCTTTGTTCTCTATGAACAGAACATCGGCCCTCTAACGCCCCTGCTGGCCGAGGAGCTGATGGAAGCCGAAAACACCTACCCTGCCGATTGGATCGCCGACGCCTTTCGTGAGGCGGTGGAACTGAACAAACGGAGCTGGCGATACATCCGGCGCATCCTGGAGCGTTGGGCATCTGAAGGGAAAAGAGATGAAACGCCTCGGCGAAGTGATGAAAGGGACCGGCGACGCTTTATCGAAGGTGAGTACGCCGACATCATCGAACACTAGGCGGAAGGAGGAGGAACCTTGCCCCTTGTGTGGTGGCCTGGGGTACGTCCGCAAGGACGTGCCGGTGGACCATCCCGATTTCGGCAGGCTTTTCCCCTGTCGCTGCCGCCTGGCCGAGATTGAACGGCGGCGGTTCGAGCAACTGCGCGCCATGAGCAACCTGGAACACCTGAGCCACATGACCTTTGAAACTTTTGTGCCGGAAGGCTACGGCCTTTCGCCGGAGCGGGCGGCCAATTTGCGATTGGCCTTTGACTTGGCCCGCCGGTTTGCCGCCCATCCCCAAGGCTGGCTCATCTTTTTCGGCGGCTATGGTTGCGGCAAGACCCACCTGGCGGCGGCCATTGCCAATCAGGTGATCCGGCGAGGCCAACCGGCCCTTTTTGTCGTCGTCCCCGATCTCCTGGACCACTTGCGGGCTACCTTCGGCCCTAATAGCCCCGTGCGCTACGATGAGCGGTTTGAACAGGTGCGCAATGCCCCTCTTCTCATCCTGGACGACCTGGGAGCACAGAGCAGCACCCCTTGGGCACAGGAAAAACTGTTTCAAATCCTGAACCACCGCTATAATGCCCGCCTGCCCACCGTCATCACCTCCAACTACCGCTTGGATGAGATTGACTTGCGCATCCGTTCGCGCATGGTAGACCCCGACCTGGCAACCATCATCACCATCCTGGCCCCCGATTTCCGACGCAGCGGCGTGGACCAGGGCCAATCCGAGCTTTCCAGCCTTTCCCTGCTGAAAGATATGACCTTCGAGACCTTTGATCTGCGCCAAGACGAACTTCCTGCCGAGGAGCGGGCCAACCTGAAAAAGGTGTTTGAACAATGCCGGGCCTATGCCCGCCAGCCGGAGGGCTGGCTTGTGCTCACCGGAGCCTATGGCTGCGGCAAGACCCACTTGGCGGCGGCCATTGCCAACGAACGGGTCGCTGCCGGACAACAGGCCCTCTTTGTCGTCGTCCCGGACCTGCTGGACCACCTGCGGGCCACCTTCAGCCCCAACAGCCCGGTACAGTTTGACCGGCGATTTGAGGAAGTCAAAACCGCCCCCTTGCTCATCCTGGATGACTTGGGAACCCAAAGCGCAAGCCCGTGGGCGCAGGAAAAACTCTACCAACTCTTCAACTATCGCTACAACGCCCGCCTGCCTACGGTGATCACCACGGCTCAACCCATCGACGAGGTGGACCCCCGCCTGCGTACCCGGATGCTGGATGTGGGTCGCTGTACCGTATTCGGCATCATTGCCCCCAGCTACCGGGGGATTCCCAAACGCAAAGCAGGCCGCAGAAGGAAAAAGCGGGGGACTCAATGAAATAGGGCAAGATTTCGTACCGCAAAGACGGAGCTCGCCGAGGAACAATCGGTTGTACGCGGTTTCTTCGCCATCGGCATCTTTGCGGTGGGGATGACAGATGCACCGTTTTGTCCCAAAGTTGCCTCTCCTGCCCTTGCAGCGCGGCTTCAACGGCGCGAAGAGGCGAGCGGCGCGAAGGAAAGGCGATGAATCCGACTCGGACCCAGGCGGGCCAGTGCTTCTCGGTGGGCTGCCGTACCGTACCCTTTGTGGCGGGCAAACCCATAGCCGGGGAATTCATCGTCCAGGGCGATCATCATGCGGTCGCGGCTGACCTTCGCAACGATAGAAGCGGCGGCGATGGAGAGCACCTGGGCGTCTCCTTTGGGGAGGCTGCGCTGGGGGAGGGGGATGTGGGGTAGGGAAAGATAATCAATGAGCAACGCATCTGCCGGAGGGGAAATCTGCGCCAGGGCGCGGAGCATGGCCGTGCGGGTGGCAGGCACAATGCCCATTTGATCGATCTCCTCCGCCGAAGCCAAGCCCACTCCCCACGCCAGGGCCAGCTTGCAGATCACGTCCAACAGCACTTCGCGCCGGGCGGGAGAAAGCCTTTTGGAATCGCGGACGGTAGCCAGCTGCCGGAGCAGGTCCGGTCGGTCGGGCGGTAGGACCACGGCGGCAGCGACGACCGGCCCGGCCCAAGCCCCTCGCCCTGCCTCGTCTAGCCCGGCCACCCGGCAGAATCCGGCAGCCCACAGATGCCGTTCATGCTCCAACGTCGGGATCAACGGCGGAACCGTCCATAACGCCGGACTTCCGAAGCCCCAAGTGCACCGCGGGAGCACTCGGAACTTCGGAAGCCCGGAGACAGAAGTATCGGATGACGTTACTTGAATCGCTTTTCCCGCAAGCGGGCAGCCTTGCCCTGTCGCCCCCGCAGGAAGTAAAGCTTGGCCCGGCGCACGTGGGCATGTCGCCGCACATCAATCTTTTCAATGCGGGGAGAATGGAGGGGGAAGGTGCGCTCAACGCCAATACCGTGAGATGCAATGCGACGCACGGTAAAATTGGCATTGGCCCCACCCCCGCGTCGGATGCGAATCACCGTCCCACGCACCAGCTGAATCCGCTCCCGGTCGCCCTCGACGATGCGAAAGTGCACCTCAACATCATCGCCAACCCGCAGGTAGGGCAGGTCCGATTTCAATCCGATGTCCTCTTTCAATTGCTGCTCTTCAACCGACCGCAACAGCGCGTCACTCATGATCTCACCTTCCTCGAAAATAGCGGTTGAAACCGCTCCTGGCGGGCCGTTGGCCGACCGCCCGCCTGCGCGGGCGGAAGCGGGAGCGTCCGCGTAGGCGGACGCCCGGCCACAGGCCCGAAAGGAGCGACCTGAGTCGCCACTTTTCGCCTTTGCGGTTCAAATCTTGGAACCGCCAAGACGCTAAGGGCGCGAAGGTTTTCTTATTTTTTCTTCTTTCCTTTGCGGCCTTTGCGCCTTCGCGGTTCACATCTCCGGAACCGCCAAAGCGGGCCGTCCCCGAATGGGGCGCGAATACACGAATACGCCCGGCCCCAAGCCCGGAAGGAGCGACTTGAGCCACCGTCTCCGGCGCGAGCCGCCGGAGATCGGTAAACTCCCTCGCAGCTATCACCGCAGCACCGCACCGTCGGTCCGGGCCGGCGACGGCCCATTATAGCATAGCTCACCGGCGTCGCCAAATTGACCACACCCCGATACCTCGCCGTCGGGCAATATGTCGGGAATATGTCCAATTCTCTCTTCAAATTTGACAGCTACCCCCAAAGTGCTATAATGTGGGCTTGCAGTGTTTCGGGACGGTGTCGCCCTGTTACCCTCACCGGTTGTCAGCGATGAGTCAATCCGGAGTATCCGATCCAAATTGAGGAGGAAACAAGTTGAGTCTCAAAGATTTCAAGGCTCTGCGCATTAGCCTCGCCTCCCCGGAGCAGATCCGTTCCTGGTCCTATGGCGAAGTCACCAAGCCGGAAACCATCAACTACCGACGGCTGCGCCCCGAAAGGGACGGCCTATTTTGTGAGGCGATCTTTGGGCCGACCAAAGATTGGCAGTGCGCGTGCGGCAAATACAAACACGTTCGCTTCCGCGGTGTCACCTGCGAACGGTGCGGTGTGGAGGTGACACGCTCTTCCGTTCGGCGTGAACGGATGGGGCACATTGAATTGGCTGCTCCTGTGGCCCACATCTGGTACACCCGTCGTGTGCCCAGCTACCTGGGCTTGCTGCTGGATATTTCCCGCCGGGATATGGATCGGGTCCTCTATTTTGCCCAATACATCATCAGCTTCGTGGATGAAGAAGCCCGGATCAAAGCCCTGCGGCGGTTGGACGATGAGCTGGCCCGCGACAGCATCCGAGCCGAACGCGACATGGCCGACAAGATCGCCGAGATTGACCTGCGGCTCAAAGAGGCATTGGAAAACCTTCAGCGCCGTCGTCGGCAGCGCGAAGCGGAATTGGAGGAAGAGGGCGCGGCCTTGACCGATGCCGTGACCAAAGAGGTCCTCGGCGTCCGCCGCCGCCTGGAGGAAATGGTGGGCCAGGAAGCACCGGAAGACATCGGGTTGAGCTTCTGCGAAGAGCCGATTGTGACCGCCGGGGAAACGGTCCAACACGCCCATCTTTCCAAGCCCCAGGAACTGGCAGCGGCGCGCCTGGACGAGATCAAAGAAGAGATCCGGCAAAAGATGGAAGACGTGGCCCTTCGTATCTCGGCGGAGGGTGATCAGCTCACCCACGAGGCGAACCAGGCCAAAGAGATCCTACGCGAGCGTCTGGCCCAGCAGCTGGCCCGTTTGGAGGCCGAGATAGATGAGAAAAAGGAGGAACTGCGCAGCCTGAAGCAAAAAACCCTCCTGACCGAAAGCCGTTATCACGAACTGCACGACCGCTGGGGGCACGTATTCCGTGCGGCCATGGGGGCGGAAGCGTTCCTTGACATCTGCAAGCAGGTGGACCTGGATGCGGAGGCCAAAAATCTGCGGATGAAAATGCGCACCAGCCGCTCCAAACAGATGCGCAAAAAGGTCACCAAACGCTTGGAGGTGGTGGAAGCGTTGCGCAAGAGCGGCAACCGCCCCGAATGGATGATCCTCCAAGTCCTGCCGGTCATCCCGCCCGAACTACGGCCCATGATCCAATTGGACGGCGGTCGCTTTGCCACCTCCGACCTGAACGACCTGTACCGCCGCGTTGTGAACCGCAACAACCGACTCAAACGCCTGCTGGATTTGGGCGCACCCGATGTCATCATCCGCAACGAAAAGCGCATGTTGCAAGAGGCGGTGGATTCGCTCATTGACAACAGCCGCCGGGGCAAAGCGGTTTCGGCCCGTGGCCGCCGCCCTCTCAAATCCCTTTCCGACATGCTCAAGGGCAAACAGGGCCGCTTCCGCCGCAACCTGCTGGGCAAGCGTGTGGATTATTCGGGGCGGTCGGTCATCGTCATCGGCCCCGATCTGGAGCTGCACCAGTGCGGCTTGCCCAAGAGCATGGCGTTGGAGCTGTTCCAGCCCTTTGTCATCAACCGTCTGGTTGAGTACAACTATGCCATCAACGTCAAGGGGGCCAAGCGGATCATTGAACAACGGCGCCCGGAGGTGTGGGAGGTGCTGGCCGAAGTAGTCCAGGAGCGGCCCGTCCTGCTGAACCGCGCCCCCACCCTGCACCGGTTGGGCATCCAAGCCTTTGAGCCGGTGCTGGTGGATGGCGACGCCATTCAGATCCACCCTCTCGTCTGTGCCGCCTTCAACGCCGACTTTGACGGTGACCAGATGGCCGTCCATGTCCCCCTTTCCAAAAAGGCGGTGGAGGAAGCGCGGGAGCTGATGCTTTCCAGCCGAAACCTCCTCAAACCGGCCAGCGGTGAGCCGATTGTCGGCCCGGCCAAGGACATGGTGCTGGGCTGCTACTACATGACGATGGAACGACAAGCAGCCCGACAACAAGAAGGCCCTCTGCCCACTTTCGGCAATCTGGAGGAGGTGCGCTTGGCTTATGAGCTGGAAAAGATTGACCTGCACCAGCCGATCCGAGTGCGCTTCCGTAGCTGGATTGACGATGAGCCGCTGGACTTTTTGGACCTGAGCGATGAGGTCCGCGAAGCCTTGCAGGCGGCGTCCCTTTCCCGCGTCGGCCAGGTGCTGGATCTGCTGGAGGCGGGGCGGCTGGAAGCCGTTACCGGGCTGGATGAAAGCGACCGCCGGGAAATCCTTGACCTGCTGGAGGCGGTGAACTACCAACCAGAAGACCGAAGCGATGATCCTTACATTGAGACGACCACAGGGCGGGTAATCTTCAACCTGGCCTTGCCTCCCCAGCTCCGCTTCATCAACGATACCATGGACAAGGGCAAGTTGCAAAACCTGGTGGGCGTCTGCTATCACCGCTTGGGGATGGCCGCAACCGCCGAATTCGTGGACAACATCAAGGACATCGGCTTCCACTATGCGACCAAGTCGGGCGTCAGCATCGCCGTCAGCGACATCACCGTACCTCCCGAAAAGGAGATCATCATCCGCTTGGTGCAGGATGAGGTCAACCGGGTGGAGCACCAATACCGGCGCGGTCTCATCACCGAGGATGAGCAGTACATGCGCACCGTGGAACTGTGGACCAAAGCCACCGACGACATCACCGAGGCGGTGGCCAAACACCTGGACCCCGAAGGTCCGATCCGGATCATGGCCGTTTCCGGCGCGACCAAGGGCAGCTTCACCCCCATCCGCCAGCTGGCCGGGATGCGCGGCCTGATGGCCGACCCGGCCGGGCGCATCATCGCCCTCCCCATCCGCTCCAACTTCCGGGAGGGACTGACGGCCCTGGAATACTTTATCTCCACCCACGGCGCCCGCAAGGGCCTGGCCGATACGGCCCTGCGCACCGCCGACGCCGGATACCTGACCCGTCGCCTGGTGGACGTAGCCCAAGAGGTGATCATTGATGCCGAAGACTGCGGAACCCGCTCCGGTATCTGGATCACGTTGGAAGACAGCAAAAAGATGGGCCAGACCATGGCCGAGCGGGTGTGGGGCCGCATCACCCTCCGCCCCGTAGTCAATCCCCAAACCGGCGAGATCATCGTCAACGCCGGGGAGATGATCGAAAAGGAACAGGCCGAAACCATCCAAGAACTGGGCATTGAACAGGTGTACGTCCGTTCGCCGCTGACCTGCGAACTGCGCTACGGCCTGTGCGCCGCCTGCTACGGGCGCGATCTGGCCCGCGGCGGCCTCATCAAGGTCGGCGAAGCGGTGGGGACCATCGCCGCCCAATCCATCGGCGAGCCGGGCACGCAGCTAACCCTGCGCACCTTCCATACCGGCGGTGTGGCCGGGACCTCGGACATTACCCACGGCTTGCCCCGCGTCCAAGAGCTCTTTGAGGCCCGCATCCCCAAAGGCGAAGCGGTGATCTCCGATATTGATGGGCGGGTGGAACTGCGCCAGGAAGAAGGAGTGCGGATGATCAGGGTGGTGCACACCGAGGTCTTTACCCACGAGTACCCCATCCCCCGTAACTACCGCATTCTGGTTGAAGATGAGCAGGCGATCAACGAAGGGGATGTGCTGGCCCGGTACGGCGAGCGGACCATCGTCAGCGAGCACGCAGGTCGCATCTTTGTTGAACCGGCAGCGATCCTGATCACCCCGCCCGATTCAAACTACCCGGTGGAGATTCCGCTGCCGGCCAACTACCGGCCGCTGGTGGAAGACGGGCAGGTTGTGGAAGAGGGGGAAGCGGTTGCCCAATACGGAGCACGGCAGCTCACGGCCAGCGTCGGCGGCAAAGTAGAAGTGCGGCGGCAAACCGTTATCTACGTCCGGCGGGAAGAGCGGGAAGAACGGGAATACGAGATCTCCACCACGGCCCGCCTGCAGGTAGAAGAAGGCGAATTCGTCAAGGCCGGGCAGCAGCTGACCGAAGGCTCCATCAACCCCACCCGTCTGTTGCGCATCCTGGGGCGCGAAGCAGCCCGCCTCTACCTGCTGACCGAAATCCAGCGGGTGTACCGCAGCCAGGGCGTCAACATCAGCGACAAACACATTGAGGTCATCATCCGCCAGATGACCAACAAAGTCCGCGTCATCCAACCGGGCGATACCGACTTGCTGCCGGGCGAGTTGGTCAACCACCAGGTCTTCAACGACATCAATCAAGAAGTCGTCCGAGCCGGGGGACAACGGGCCACGGCCCGCCCGGTGCTGCTGGGCATCACCAAAGCGGCCCTCAACACCGAAAGCTTCCTATCCGGTGCCTCGTTCCAGCATACCATCAACGTCCTGGCCCAGGCGGCCATCGCAGGTAAGGTGGATCGGCTCTACGGCTTGAAGGAAAACGTCATCATCGGCAAATTGATCCCGGCAGGGACCGGTTACCGCGGGCCGCGGGATCAACGAGACCGGGCCATTGCGGCGCGGGCATCCTCCCCCACCGCCACCTGGGCGGCAGCCGGGGATTAGACAGATCGCCCAAGGCCGGGGACGACATCCGTCCCCGGCCTTTTTGATCCCCCACCGGGCACGGTACATTATCACGTCCAAAAGTACTAGACGGGGCGACCGTAAAACCGACCTTTTGGCCTTCCCCTTTTCTCCCCTGTGGACGATGACACCCGGCCTGCCATATGCTATAATGGCGGGAAGAGGGATGCCATGACCGTGCAAAAGATCCTCATCGTAGACGACGATATTGACTTTCGCGAAGGGCTACAAATGGTCCTCAGCGACTATGTGGGCAGCGTATTGACCGCCGACAACGACGCGCAAGCCGCCGCCGTCGCCGCTTCCCTGCGCCCCGATGTGGTCCTCATTGACCCCCAGGCCGGAGGACTGGAGACCGCCCGGCGGCTCAAAGCCCGCTTCCCCCGGATGCGCGTGATCCTGCTCTCCGTCTTTGACCGTTACTTACGGGCCGCTTTGGAGATCGGCGCCGATGGCTACCTGCTCAAAGGCTGTTCCACCGAGGAACTGTTGGCCGCGATCCGTCGTCCCGCCGGCAGCGTCGAGACGATGGCCGCGTGAGGAAGGAGGGATGAGTATCGGACAAGGGGGAGGTAAAAAAGTGGCGTTCATACCCGATTCCGTGAACGGTATGGATTGAGGCAAAAGCAAAGGAGGGAGGAAAAATGAAACGGATCGTGCATTGGCTCTTGATCTTTGCCCTGTTGGCCGCGTTCCTGGCGGCCTGCGGCCCGACGCCGGAGCCGACCAAAGCCCCGGAACCGACCAAGGCTGCCGCCGAGGAACCGACCAAAGCTCCGGAGCCGGAGGCCAAAGAGGTGACCATGGTCATCGGCTACACCACATCCCAAACCGGCAAGTACAACGTCTCCTCCACCCGCCAGGTCAACGGCCTGACCCTGTGGATGAACGAAGTCAACGATGCCGGGGGCATCAAGCTCAGCGACGGCACGGTCATCAAGTTCAAGGCCGTGACCTATGACGACGAAAGCAACAAGGACCGCGTCCAGGAGCTGTACACCCGCCTGGCCACCGAGGACAATGCCGATTTTCTCATCAGCCCCTATTCCAGCGGCCTGACCGCCGCCGCCGCCCTCATCGCCGAGCAATACGGCAAGATCATGATCACCACCGGCGCAGCCTCCGACGCTACCTACAAAGAAGGCTACACCCTCATCTTCCAGGTCTACACCCCCGCCAGCCGCTACTTGACCGGCGCGGTGGACCTGCTGGCCCAATTGGACCCCGATCTCAAGAAGGTCGCCTTTGTCTACGAAAACACCAAATTCGCCACCAGCGTTGTGGAAGCGGCCAAAGCCTATGCCGAAGAACAGGGCTACGACATCGTGCTCTTTGAGGGCTATGACGCCGAAACGACCGACTTTGGGCCGTTCATTGAAAAGATCAAGCAATCGGGGGCGGAAGCGGTCCTGGGCGGCGGCCACTTTCAGGATGGTAGCACCTTTGCCCGCCAGGTCCATGAGAAAGGCGTAGAGATCAAGTTCTTCACCTTGCTGGTCGCCCCGCCGGAGCCGGACTTTGCCGACCTGGGCGAAGCCGCCGTGGGCGTTATCGGTCCCAGCCAGTGGGAGCCGCTGGCCCACTTTACCCCGGAAGCGGCGAAGGAAGCCGGTGTTGAGTGGTTCGGCAAGTCGGGCGACGAGTTCGTGGAAGCATACAAAGCGGCCTACAACGAGGAGCCGTCCTACCACTCCATGGGGGGCTATGCTGCCGGGCAGGTCCTGCAAAAAGCGATCATGGATGCCGATTCGACCGACCCGGAGGCCATCAAAGCGGCCATGGACGCGATGGACATCCTGACCGCCTACGGGCGCATCAAGTTTGAAACCAGTCCGGAGGCCCACGGCCTACAGATCGGCCACAGCATGGTCTACATCCAGTGGCAAAAGGACGACGCCGGCAACCTGGTCAAGCAGGTGGTCTGGCCGCCGGAGGGCAAAACCGCCGAGCCGCTTTATCCCAAGCCGTAGCAGTACAACCTGGCCCAAGACCCTAAAGGTTTCGAAAACCTTTAGGGTCTTGGGGTTTGCGAGGAGATGCGTATGCTGGTTCCTTCTCTGGTAGATGGGCTGCTGCTGGGATTTGTATACGGTATCGCAGCCATGGGGCTTTCGCTGATCTGGGGGGTGATGAACGTCATCAACCTGTCCCACGGTCCCATCATCGCCCTGGGCATGTTCGGCGTCTATCTGGTGTTCAACGCCATCGGCTTGAACCCCTACCTGACCCTGGTGTTGGTGGCGGTCATGGGCTTGCTGCTGGGCATCTTGATTTATTGGGTGGCCGTCCACCGCGTCATCAACGCCCCACACCTCTCCACCCTGCTGGCCACCTTTTCCGTCAACATGATCATCGTCGGCATCGGCACGGCGGTCTTTACCACCTCCCCCCGCAACGTGGACTTTACCCTGGGGAGCATCACCCTGGGACCCATTACCCTGCCCTGGACCCGCATCCTGGCCGCCCTTGCCGCCGGGGTGGTGACGGTCCTGCTCTACCTCTTTCTCTACCGCACGCCGCCCGGCAAGGCCATCCGCGCCGTGACCGACAACCGGGCCGCCGCCGAGCTGATGGGCATCCCCACCAACTGGATGCTGGCCCTCAGCTTCGGTTTGGGCACGATGCTGGCCGCCATTTCGGGCGGGTTGATCGCCACCTTCTTCCCCTTCACCATCCTGGCCGGTGGTTCCTACGAACTCAAAAGTTTCGTCATTTGCGTCTTGGGTGGCCTGGGCAACCCCCTGGGCGCGCTCATCGGCGGGTTGCTGCTGGGCGCGTTGGAAGGCATCATCCCGGCCTTTATGGAGACTTCCTGGGTCCCGGTCTTGGAATTCATCCTCTTTGTCCTCATCCTTCTGGTGCGGCCCCAGGGCCTGTTGGGGAGCAAGACATGAGCAAACAGTTGAAAAGCCCTGGATTGTGGTTGTCGCTGGCGATTGTCGTTGCTTTTGGCCTGTGGCCTGCTCTGGCCGGGAACAAAGCCTACGCCCGCGAAACGACCTTTACCATCCTCAAAGCGGTCGCCTTGGCTTCCAGCCTGAACATCCTACTGGGCTATACCGGCTACGTCAGCTTCGGCCACATTGTCTTTTTCGGATTGGGAGGCTATGTGGGCTTTTACCTGATGGAAGTCCACGGCCTGCATCTGGCGGTCGCCGTGCTGGCCGGGGGGCTGAGCGCGGCCCTGTTGGCCTTCCTGCTGGGCAAAGCGATCCTGCGGCTGCGCGGGGCCTATTTCGCCCTGGCGACCATCGGCGTCAACGAAGCGGTCCGCGCTTTTATCAAGAATTTTGATCCCTTTGGCGGGCCGATCGGCATGACCCTCAACTTCCAGGTCTACAAAGCCTACGGCGGCCCCGACCGCGCTTTGTGGATCGCCTATATCGCCACGGCCCTGCTCACCCTGGTCATCGTCCTGGTCAGCTTCCTGGTCAAAACCTCCCGCTTTGGCCTGGGGCTGATGGCCATCCGCGAAAATGAGGATGCCGCCGAGGTGATGGGCGTCGTCGCCCCCAACGCCAAAACCTGGGCCTATGTCCTTTCGGCCCTCTTTCCGGGCATGATCGGCGTCCTCTTTTTCTTCAAGAACGGCAACATTGAGCCGGGCGATGCCTTTGTCCTCCACCAATCTATTGAAGCGATTGTGATGGTCATGCTCGGCGGCCAGGGGACGGTGCTGGGGCCGATTCTCGGCGCGGCGGCTTACCAGCGTCTGCGCGGATTGCTGTTGGTCAGCCCCTTGTTCAAAAATATCCAGCTGGCCGTCGCCGGGGTGCTCCTGCTGATCATCGTCCTCTTTGTCCCGGCGGGCGTGATCGGCTGGCTGCGGGGTCGTTTCCCCCGCCTGCGGAGGGTGTTGGAATGAGCGCACAACCGATCCTTCAGGTCCGGGATGTTTCCAAGCGGTTCGGGGGGTTGCAAGCCCTCTCCCACGTGACCTTTGACCTGCCGCCGGGCCAGATCCTGGGGTTGATCGGCCCCAACGGCGCGGGCAAGACGACCCTGTTCAACTGCATCAACGGCATCTATACCCCGGAAGAGGGCCGCATCTTTTTCAGAGACCGCGAGATCACCGGCTGGAAGCCTTACCACGTGGCCCGCCTGGGCCTGGCCCGCACCCACCAGATCGTCCAGCCCCTCAATGAGCTGACCGTGCGGGAAAATGTGATGGCCGGGGCTTGCTTTGGGCACGAACAGCATTCCCTGAGCGAGGCCGAAAAGATCGCCGATGAGGTATTAGAGTTCGTGGGCCTGGCCGAACGGCGCGATATGCTGGCCCACAGCCTCAACGTCGCCCAAAAGAAGCGGCTGGAATTGGCCCGCGCCCTGGCCGCCCGCCCCTACCTGCTCCTGCTGGATGAGGTGCTGGCCGGACTCAACCCCACCGAGATCGCCGAAATGGTCGAGGTCGTGCGCGGCATCCGCGATCAGGGCGTGACCATCCTCATCATTGAGCACGTCATGCACGCCTTGATGAACGTCTCCGACCGAGTCATCGTGCTGGATTACGGCCAGCAGATCGCCGAGGGCACGCCCGACGAGGTAGCCAACGATCCCAAAGTCATCGAAGCCTACCTGGGCGATCCGGAACTGGCAGAGCGGTTGATGGGGGAATAGGGACCACGGATCAACAAAAGATGTGCGGATTCTGGTACACGGTCTTGCACTACCCGGCAGTCCGCAAAGACTGCCCGTCGGCAGGTCCTATCCGCGTCTTTCCGCAAATTCCGTGGCTCGGCAGATCCGCGGCTCAAAGGTTAGGAGTGCAAAATGGCATTGCTAGAAGTGGATAACGTTTCTTCGGGCTATGGCGAAGTCCAGATTCTGTGGAACGTATCGCTCAAGCTGGAACCGGGGCGGCTGACGGCCCTGGTCGGTTCCAACGGCGTGGGCAAGACGACGCTGCTGCGCACCATTTCGGGCCTGATCCGGCCTTGGGAGGGAGCGATCCGTTTTGCAGGCCGGGATGTGACCCGCGTTCCGGCCCATGCCAAAGCAGCCCAGGGTATCGTCCTGGTCCCGGAGGGCCGTCAGCTCTTTCCCAGCATGACCGTCTATGAGAACCTGGAGATGGGGGCTTTTACCAAACGGGCCAAAGCCCACTTTGCCGAGAACCTGGAAAAGGTATACGCCATGCTCCCCCGTCTCAAGGAGCGGGCCGACCAAAAAGCCGGGACCCTTTCCGGTGGCGAACAGCAGATGCTGGCCGTAGGCCGGGGGCTGATGGCCCAGCCCGAAGTGCTCATGTTTGACGAACTTTCCCTGGGGTTGGCCCCCTTCCTGGTCCTGGACCTGTTTGAGGTGTTGCAGCAGCTCAAAGAAGAAGGCTTGACCATGCTCTTGGTGGAACAAAACGTGCAGATGGCGTTGGCCGTCAGCGATTACGCCTATGTCCTTAGCAAAGGCCGTATTGAAATCGAAGGACCGGCTGCCAAAGTGCGCCGCATGGAAAAGGTGCGAGAGGCGTACCTGGGAGTGTAGAACCTTCAATCGGCTCCCATTTGGAGTGATCACCGATTTCGCACGGCAGGAGACAAGGGAGGGCGAATGACAACCATCAAATCGGCTTACGGAGGAGAAGGTTGGTCGCCGCGCACCGAGCCGCTCCGCGCGGAGATCGGGCGGTTGTGGGGCGCGTGCGGCCTGGCGAACGAGTGGGCACCCCTCAAAGCGGTGCTGCTCCATCGCCCCGGCCCGGAGCTGGACGGGCTGGAGGACCCCGACGCAGCCCAGATGCTTGCGCCGCTGGATGCGGATCGCTTCCGCCGCCAGCATGAAGGCTTGGTGCAGGCTTATGAAGAAGCAGGCGTCACCGTCCACCTGGTCGAGCCGTCGCAGCAGCCTCCGCCCAACCTGATCTTTGTTGCCGACCTGATGTGGATGACACCGGAAGGAGCCGTCCTGGCCCGGCCTGCTTCCACCGTCAGGGCCGGGGAAGAACGGTGGGTAGCCCGTCGCCTGGCCGACCTGGGCATCCCCATCCTGCGCAGCGTGCGAGGGCACGGTACGTTTGAGGGAGCCGACGCGGCGTGGATTGATGGGGAAACGGTCTTGATTGCCACCGGCCTGCGGACCAACGTCCAGGGGGCCACCCAGGTAGCGTCCTTGCTGGCCGAAATGGGAGTCGAGACCGTGCTTACGGGTTTGCCCTATGGCGCGATGCACCTGATGGGCACGCTGCGCTTTGCCGACCGGGATCTGGCCGTTGCCTGGCCGGGCCGTGTGCCCTATGCCGCCGTCGAGGCGTTACGGCGGCGGGGCTATACCGTCCTCTTTGCCCCCGACGAGAAGGAGATGAAGGAGCGCATGGCCCTCAACTTTGTAACTCTCGGCCCGCGCCATATCCTGATGGCCGCTGGTTGTCCCCACACCCAACGTTTTTTGGAAGAAGCGGGCGTCCGCTGTCGCACCATCCCCGTGGATGAGCTGGTCAAAGCGGCGGGCAGCATTGCCTGCCTCACCGGCATCCTGGAAAGGAGTAGCGAATAGGAGGTAGCCGATGCAGATCACCCATGTTGAGGTCATTCCGGCGGAATTCAAGCTGCGCCAACCGTTCCGCGCCGCAGCCCACCCCACCGAGGTTGAAAGTGTCGGCTGCGTGTTCGTGCGGGTGGAGACCAGGGATGGCCGTACCGCTTGGGGCTGCGCTGCCTTTGATCCGGCCCTCACCGGCGAGACGATGGAGCAGGTGCTCCGTGTCTGCCGCGCCTGCGCCGACCGCGCCCTTGACCTGAACCCCCTCAACACCGAGCTGGCCCTGGCCGAACTGGCTCCTCTGACCGAAGGAACCCCCTCGGCCCGCTGCGCTTTTGATATGGTTTTCTACGATCTGCTGGGGCTGGCCGCCGGGCTGCCCCTCTACCGCCTGCTGGGCGGCTATCGCCATCGCATCCAGACCTCCATCACGCTGGGGATCGCCTCGGTCAAAGAGACGGTTGAGATGGCCCAAGACCGCGCCCGTCAGGGGTTCCGCATCTTGAAGCTCAAAGGGGGGTTGGACCCGGAAGAGGATGTGCGCCGGGTGCAGGCGGTCCATCGCGCCCTGCCCGATCTCACCCTGCGATTGGATGCCGAGCAGGGCTATTCCATCCGACAGGCATTGGACGTGGCCCGTGCCCTGGAGGGAAAACTGGAAATGTTGGAGCAACCTACGGCTGCCGATGACCTGTCGGCCCTGGCCGAGGTGACGCGGCGCAGCCCCGTCCCCATCCTGGCCGACGAGAGCCTGCGCGGGCCGAACTCGGCCCTGGACCTGGCCACCCGTCGCGCCGCCCACGGCCTGAGCATCAAGCTGGCGACCTGTGGCGGGTTGCACTGCGCCCGCCAGGTGGATGCCATTGCCCGCGCCGCCCACCTGGCAACGATGGTCGGCTGCATCCACGAACCGGCTCTGCTCACCGCCGCCGGGTTGGGCCTGGCCCTCAGCAGCCCCAACGTCCGCTATGGCGATCTGGACGGCCACTTTGACCTGGTAGACGATCCAACGCAGCCCGGCTTTTTCTTCCGGGATGGCTGGCTCGTCGCCCGCGACGTGCCGGGGTTGGGCTGTACGGTGGACCTATAGACAAAGGCGACGGCCAACCGCAGATGGGGCGGGTGCGAGGGGGCGACACAAGTCGCCCCCTCTGGGCTTACGGCCGGGCGCGGCTTCAACGGCGATCTTTTTACAGTTTCCCTACGACGTAATCGTACACCTCGTCGCGCATCTCCGCCCGGCCTTCCAAGAGTTTTTCCAGGCGGGCGCGGCGGTCGGCTTTGAACTCCTCGTCTTTGAGGGCAAAGGACCCCAGGTTGATGAGGACGTTGAGGGCCGAGCTGCGCAGGGCGGCCTCGGCGACCAGGACGGCAACTCCGGCGTCGCTGACGGCCCACTTGTTGCCCTTTTCGGCGGCGGGCATACACAGATCCATCACTTTGGCCGCCGCCTCGGCGATCCGCAAGGGGACATCCGTGGCAACCTTGATGGCTTCTTCCATAGCCTTGGCCCGTTCGGCCTTTTCCTCCTCGGTTCCGCGGGGCATCTTGGCCGCCTGGGAATAGCCGCTGTAGGCAGCGACATCGGCTTCCAACAGCTCGGTCAGTTCGGCCCGCAGGGCCTCCGATTGTTCCAACAGGGCTTTGATGTCATCCTGCACCTCTTCATAACCCTTTTTGCCCAGGGTCAGGTTGCAGACCATACTGACCAGGGCCGCGCCCAACGCACCGCTCAGGGCGGCCACGCTCCCTCCACCGGGAGCGGGGGTGTTGCTTGCCAACTCATCGAGAAAATTGGTAACGGGTTTATCTACAAGCTTCATCTGTCTTCCTCCGTCTTTAGATGCGACGCAACTCCTCTGGAGATCGGGCACCCCGCAGGCCCAAATGCACGGCCCGCAAAATGTTCACATCTCCGGCAGGCAGGTAGTAGCGTACAAAGTCCTGCGCACTCTCCCGCCGGGAGAGCAACTGTTTGAAAAATCGGTCATGTCTACGGTTCTCCTCCTTTAGTCGGCCAGCAATCCTTTTTCTTTCAGCAGCCCGATGGCATCGGAGAAATGCTTGTCCAACCCCAGGGTCTTGGCATCTTGGCCGTAGGCCACGCCCATCAGTTGGGTGAAATAGACAATGGGGATCTCCGAATCATCCCCGAACTTTTCGCCGATTTGCTTCTGACGCATATCCAGGTTGGCGTGGCACAAGGGGCAGGCGGTGACGATGAGATCTGCGCCTACATCCAGGGCGTTGCGCAGAATGTCGTGGCTTAGGTCCAGGGCGATGTCCAGCTCGCTGAGGGAAAGGGAACCGCCGCAACAGTCGGTTTTGTAGGACCAATCCACCGCCTCGGCCCCCAAAGTCTCCATCAGGCGGTCCATGTTCATCGGGTACTCATGGTGCTCTGCACCGGTTACCTCCGGCGGGCGGGTGAGGAGGCAACCGTAGTAACAGGCGACCTTGAGTCCCTTTAGGGGTCGGACGACGCGCTCGGCGACGGCATCATAGCCCACCCGGTCGGTGATGGTTGTTAGCAGGTTGTCCACCCGGATCTCGCCGTTGTACTCGTAGCCGGTCTCCGCCGCGATCCGGCGACGCAGGTCGGGGTCCTGCTCCACTTCATGGATGGCGAACCGAAAGCGGGAAAAGCAGGCTGCGCAGGGCATGGTCATATAGTTTTGGCCCTTTTCGTGGGCGATGGCCAGGGTCTCCATGGGGAGTTTGATGGCGCGGTAGTGGTCGGTGTTGTGGGCCGGGGAGGTTCCGCAGCATACCCAGCCCTCCGGTTCCTCCATTCTGAGGCCCAGTTTCTCGGTCACGGCCAGGGTGGACATCTGGAATTCAATGCCGGTGGCGTGCAGGCTACAGCCCGGATAGTAGGAGATCACGTCTTCATCCGTCGTGGGGGTGGGTTGGCGCGGCTTGCGGGCGAGGCTGGGCAGGATTTTTAGCTTGCCCTTGAAGAACATGCGCAGGGCCAGGGGCAAGTCGTATTTGAAGAGCTGCTTGAAATCCAACTCCCCGGCGAAAAATTCGCGCATGTAGAGTTCGGCCATGAGGCCCAGCTCCCACATGCGGCCAAAGAGGTTGATGCCCCGGTTGGCGGCCTTGTAAAACATGGGCACGCGCGGTGCTTTGGATTTGATGCCCTGTTCGGCGGCCATGATCTCCAAAACGTCCATAATGCGGGCGATGTCAATGCCTTGGGGGCAACGGGTGGAGCAGGTCTCACAGGCGGCGCAGATGGAGATGGTTCGTGAGTGGAGCACCAACTCCGTCTGGCCGAGTTGGCAGGCGCGCAGCACTTCGTGGGGTGTCAGGTCAAAATACGCCGCTACCGGGCAACCTGCGGTGCACTTTTTGCACTGGTAGCAAAGGAACACGTTTTCGCCGGAGCGTTCCTGAATCTCGCGGGCGAGATCGGTGCTGAACGATACTGTCATTTGAGCAACTCCCCATCAATCGGTTCCGTCGGTCTTTCTCGCCGGATCGTACTTGGGGCCGATCTGACAAGCCCGGACGATGGCGTCCACCGCTTCCTCCCACTCAATGGCCATGATGTGGACGCCGGCCACCCCTTCGATCTCCTTGCAAGCGTTGATGATGTCAATGCAGATTTGGATGCCTTCCTTCTCCGAGGCTTCCTTGCGTGCTTGGCGGGCGGCTTTGGCCTCCTCCGGGTTGTCCATGGCCTTGATCTCTTTGATGGAGGGCAACCCTTTGGTCGCGTTGCGCATCCGTTCTATGTACTCCGGGTCTACTTCCATGCCCGGCACTTTGGTCGCCATGTACTTGGCCGCGCCCAGGCTGCGGATGGGACCGACTCCGGCCAGGATATAGACCTTCTCGTGGAGGCCCATATCCACCACGCGACGCATGTACTCTTGGAATTTGGGCACGTTGTAGATCATCTGGGTCTGGATGAAATCGGCCCCGGCGCGGATCTTTTTCGCCAGGCGGTAGGGCCGGAATTCAAAGGGGTCGCCAAAGGGGTTGGCCGCTGCCCCCAAGAAGAAACGGGGTTCCTGGCCCTTGATGGGATCGCCGCACTGGAAGATCTTTTTGTCGCGCATATCGCGCACCATCTGCAACATGGAGATAGAATCCACATCGTGGACGTTTTTGGACTGGGGATGGTTGCCAAAGGTCTGGTGATCGCCGGTCAGGCATAGCAGGTTGCGCACGCCCAGGGCATAGGCTCCCAAAAGGTCGCTCTGAATGGCGATCCGGTTGCGGTCGCGGGCGGTCATCTGGATATTCGGCTCGATCCCCATCTCCAGGAGCATCACCGCTACCGAGATAGAGGACATACGCACGACCGCCGTCTGGTTGTCGGTGATGTTGACCGAATCCACAATGCCCTTGAGCAACCCGGCTTTATACTCAATGACCGAGCGGTCGGCACTTTGCGGTGGGCCGAGTTCGCCGGTGGCCACAAAGTAACCGGCTTTGAGGGCTTTTTCCAAGTTGCTGCCGACGATGTATCCGTTCTCGCTCATAGTCGCAAATCCTCCCGCACGATTTTGCGCTGGCCTCCGTGACGGCTGCTGTGCCAATTCTTAGGAGGTCGGATCTCCATGATCAGGTCCAACTTTCCCAAATCCTTGAGCCGGTGATAGATTTGATCCCAAACACAGGGAGTTTCCCGCTCGGCATAGACTTCGCAGATGCCGTTTTGGGAGCCGCCGCACGGCCCGTTGAGCAGGCTCTTGGCGCAGCGGGCGATGGGACATAGGCCACCGGTCAGGTGCAGAATGCAGTCGCCGCAGGCCTGGCAGCGTTCTTCCCAGACGCCCTGTTCGGTGGGCTGGCTCAGACCGGTGGTGTTGACCGCCGGGACGGTGATCTTTTCCGGGAATTGGGCGTTCATTGTTTGGACGCCGATGCCGCAGGCCATCGAGACGATGATGTCGGCCTCGCGCACATAGTCGGCGGCCAGGTCGTTGTACTCGTATTCGCACTGGCGTTGGACGGTGAACTCGCGGATCTCGCGCTCAATTCCCTCCATCTTGCTCGCCATGCGGAGCTGGGAGGCCAAGATGGCGACCTCCTTTTCTCCCCCGGCAAAGCTGACGGTGACGCAGGTGCCGCACCCCAGGACCAGTACCTTTTTGGCGTCGCCGATCATGCTTTTGATCTCTTCCAGTGGCTTTTGTTCTCCTACGATCATCCTTCAACCTCCGTTGGTGGTCTGTATTGCCGTCTTTAGAGCGCCTGTGACAGGTCTTCTGCGAACCGGCGCCGGACGGCTGCCGCCTCGGCCCGTTGGCGGGGATCGGCGATCCGGTCCGGCGGCCGGTGTTGAGCGATGCGGTCGGCCTGCGCCGGCTCCATGCCGGTCACATCCCCCCAGGATCGAATCCTGACCGGACCAAAGGGCTGGAGCGATTCCACAATGGCCTGGACCACTTGCCGTCGGTCCTCCGTCGCCGCCGCGCGTAATCGGACAGGTGAGACGGGCGGCGCACGCGATGTGTGTTACGGGTGTCCATGAAAATCTCCTCAGGCGTAGGCCAGATTCGGATCGTCGCGGCTGTAGGCCAGCCGCTGCCCCGGATAGGACAAGGGCGGCAGGTTGTGCCGGTTCCGCAACGGGTGATAGGCCGGGGAGGTCGGCAGACGGCGGGCGTCTACCGCCTTGCGCCATTCCGGCTTGCGGACCTCGGCCACGGTGCCGCGCTCCGGCAACGGGCCGAAATCCCAGGCAGCGCAAAGCCGTACCGGAAAATCCACCCGTTCGGCCGGGGTGTGCAGGGCCGTGGGCGGTTCCCTATCGGGGTACAATGTTCCGTCTGGCCGCTTTTCGTTGCTCTCTGCGAACATGCAACCCTACCCGCAAATGCACAATTGCGCTACCGGCGCGCCCGCTTTTCGGATGATGTGTCTGGTTCATCTCAATCTGCCAATGCCTCTCTCATTTCCGCAACGGGCTTGGTCCCAGCCTGCGCACCCGTTCGGTCATCTCGGTCGCAGCGTGGACAAAGGCGTGGGCCTGGCTGGCCGTCATGTAGAAAATATCTACCCGTTCCCCTTCCAGGCCGACCTCTTCCAGCAGTTTGCGGGCGTATTCCACCCGCTTGGCGGCCCGGATGTTGCCGCTTTCGTGGTGGCAGTTGCCGATGGGACAGGCGACGATATAAACTCCATCGGCCCCTTCTTCAAAGGCCCGCAGAATATACTCCACGTCCACCTTGCCGGTGCAGGGAAAACGGAACAGTTTGACGTTGGCCGGATAGGTCAGCCGCAGCGTCCCGGCGGCGTCGGCGGCCATGCTACCGCAATAGTTGCAGGTAAAAGCGGTCAGTTCCGGTTTGAATCCGTTGTCGCTCATCTTGTCTCCTCACACTCGCCACTGCCCTAAGATCGGCTCCTCGGCCAGCACCAACTGGTCGTCTCGGTAGTGACGCAGTTGGATGGCATTGGCCGGGCATTCGCTGGTGCAGGTCCCGCAACCGGTGCAACGGGAAGGATCAATGTAGGCTGCCCCTTTGATGGCCCCCACCCCTATCGCCTGGGGGTCGATCCGGGGGACGCCAAAGGGACAGGTCCGCACGCAGGTCAGGCAGCCGACGCACTTGGTCTGCTCCACCACGGCAATCGTTCCCCCGACTTCCAATCGCTCCTTGCCCAGGAAGGTCATGGCCCGTGCTGCCGCGGCCAGGGCCTGAGAGATGGTCTCTTCAATGAATTTGGGGTAGTGCGCCATGCCTGCCAAAAAGATGCCTTCCCGTGTGAAATCCATCGGCCGTAGTTTGAAATTGTCTTCCAGGAAAAAGCCCTCCTTTGAGAGGGGGACACCCAAAGCGTGGGCCAGGGCCGGGTTGCTCTCGGCAGGCAAAACCGGCATGGACAGGACCAGCAGATCGGGCCGGAAGGACAGTGATTGATCCGAGAGCATGTCCCGAACCCGGACCTGCACTCTGTCTCCCTCCGATTCCACCTGGGGCGGTTCCTGTTCGCCGTAGCGCACAAAGATCACACCCTGTTCGCGGGCTTGGGTGTAGTACTGCTCCCGGAAGCCGTAGGTCATCAGGTCTTTGTAGAGGACGAACACTTGGCAATCGGGGTTGATCTGCTTGATGCGGATGGCGTTCTTGATGGCCGTGGTACAACAGATGCGGCTGCAGTAAAACTCGCCCTGCTCCGGCGGGTGGACGCACTGGATCATGACCACCTGTCGCATCTTGCGAATCGCATCGCCCTCCTCGCTCAGCCGCCTCTCCAGGTCCGATTGGGTCACCACGCGCGGGTTTTGGCCGTAGAAATAGACCTCTCCTTTGAATTCGCGGGCGCCGGTGGCGACTACAACGACGCCGTGTTCCAGTTCCCGGCGGCGGGGCGGCCCTCCGTTCTGGGTGAGCAGGTGCGTTCGGAAGCGACCGACGCTGCCTTCCAGAGCGACAACCTGCGTGTGGTAGTGTAGGGCGATACGTTCGTGGTCTTGAACGCGCCGGACCAACAGGTGGAGCAGGTCTTGGGGGTTCGGCCCTTCCACGGTGTGGTACAGGGTGCGCAGGTTGCCCCCCAGCTCGCCCTCTTTTTCGACCAAGGTCACTTCGTACCCTTGATCGGCGATGGACAAGGCCGCCGTCATGCCCGCCAAGCCGCCGCCGATGACCAGGGCCGTCGGCCGGGAGCTCCACTCTTCTTTGCGGTAAGGCTGCAGGTGACGGGCGCGGGCCACGGCCACCCGTAGTTCCTCTTTGGCTTTGCGTGTTGCCCCCGCCGGATCGTCGTGGTGGACCCAGGCGCAGTTTTCGCGCAGGCTGACGAATTCCAGCAGATGCGGGTTCAGCCCTTCCCGGCGGAGGGTATGCTCAAACAGGGCCAGGTGGGTGCGCGGCGTGCAGGCCCCGATGACGATGCGATTCAATCGCTGCTCGTTGATGGCCTGCCGCAAGGCGGCCAGCCCCTCCGGCAGGCAACCGTAGGTCAGCGGTTGGGTGTGGACCACACCGGGGAGTTTGGAGGCAAAGTCCAACACCCCGTCCACATCCACCACCCGGTCAACGGTCGGGTGGCAATAGCAGGCAAAGACGCCGATACGCGGCTCCTCCGCACTCACATCCCGTTCCGGCGGGTGGTCGGCTTCCTCCGCCGGAGGGGGAGGGGTGGGCAGCAAGGCCATACACCGCGCCACCGCGCCGCCGGCATCCATCACCGTTTCGGACATCTCTTTGGGTGAGGCAAAGGCCCCGGCCACAAAGATCCCCGGTCGGCTGGTATCCAGCGGCTTGAATTTGTCGGTCCGGCAGAAGCCGTATTCGTTCAGCGCGATCTGCATCCCGGCGGCCAGCTTCTCCGCGCCCGTCGGCGGTTCGCTTCCCACCGAAAGGACCACCATGTCAAAGGTTTTGCGCTGTAGCGTCCCTTCATCATCCTGGTAGTAGAGGATCAGGTTGTGGTTGCGGGGGTCCTCCTTGATGGCCGAGATGCGGCTGTGGGTGTACCGGACTCCCCACATCTTTTTGGATTGCTCAAAGTAGGCGGTGTAGGCTTTGCCAAAGGCCCGCTCATCCATGATAAAGATTTCGCATTCCACGTCGGGCAGCCGCTCTTTGGCCAGGACCGCCTCTTTGCTGGCGAACATGCAGCAGATGGAGGAGCAATACGGGTGTTCCTGATCGCGCGAGCCGATGCATTGTAGCCAGGCGATCCGCTCCGGGGCCTTGCCGTCGGAGGGTCGGTAAATCCGGCCTTCGGTAGGGCCGGAGCGGCTGGCCATGCGCTCAAACTGCAGCCCGGTGATGACGTTGGGGTAACGTCCATAGCCCAATTCTTCTGCCGGGGTCGGATCGTACAGCCGGTACCCGGCGGCCAGGATAACGGCTCCTACCCGGACCTCCTCAAACCGATCCTCTGCATCTAGGTTGATGGCTTTGGTGGGGCAGACCTCTTCACACTTGCGACAGGGTTCGCAATAAGGCCCTTTTTCTATGACATAGGCGTTGGGAGCGGAGCGCACGGCCGGTTTGTATGCCGCTTTGCGCGTTGTCAGGCCCAGTTGGAACTCGTCGGTCAGCTCCACAGGGCAGACCTGGGCGCACTCATCACAGTTGATGCAACGGCCTGCGTCCACGTAGCGGGGGCGGCGATGGACCTGGACGGTGAAATCACCGGCTTGCCCTTTGGCCCCCACTACCGTTGTGTTGGTCATGATCTCAATGTTGGGGTGTCGACTGTAGTCCAAGAACCAGGGGGAGATGGCCGGACGTGAGCACCCGTACCCCTGGTTGGATGTGCCGCGACATAACAGGCAATCGTGGGTAGGGAACATGTACCCCAACTGGGCTACGATCCCGCCGACGGTGGGAGCCGCCTCCACCAGGTAGACTCGGTAACCTGCATCGGCCAGGTCTACGGCGGCCCGCATCCCGCCTACACCGGCCCCCACGACCATCACTGCACCAATCGTTTCACCTTGAACCACTATGCTCCTCCCGGTCAGACCTAAAGATTGAAAAAAGCCCTTGCCGAGGGCAAGAGGCTCTACCGAGGGGTTAAAGCGATCCCCGGCCCGCCACCGGGGATGACGATCTGCTCCGGCGCGTCACAAAACATCCTCCCGCGTTGCCGGGCCGGATGTTGGAACCGCACCGGCTAACTCCCCCTTGAGCCACGCGGCCCGGCTCGGTCCAGGCCGCAGGCATTATACCTTATTTCACAAAGGAATGCAAAACGGACGGCCCATGCGAAGGATTCCCCAAAGGCCGGTTTATGACAAAAAACCGAGGCGGCGGAGAACCCGTTCTAGGCGCGGCAAGTCCTCCTTGCGGACGAGGGCACTGGTGGGCGAAAGCCGCCGTCCGATCAGGTGGCGCGTCTCCGGCAAGACCAGGAGCTCCTGCAAGGCACGTTCGCTTTTGGTCGTCAGCAACACCACCTCTTGGAGCGTGACCTGCCCTAACCGTTCGGCCCAGGTTTGCAATACGCCGACGACATTGGCCGGAACGTTCCCGTCACCGGCTTGGCGCAAAAAGGCGATGATCTGTTCCACCCGGATACCTTGTGCCAACGCCCGTTGCAGGCCGCGGGGGGTCAGGCGATAGCGGAGGGGGCTTCCTTCCCGGCGGTCGGCGAACCGTTCCAGTTGGAATTGCGTATAGAGGTCGGCAGAAGAGGGGAGCTCAATGTGCAGATCGGGGTGGATGACCGGGGGCGGCGGCGGGGGGGCTTCCTCCTCTTCGGCGGGCAACAGGCCCAAAAAGCGTGCTCCGGCCTCGGTCAGGCGGCAGAGGATGTGTCCTCGTTCATCTGCCACGGATACGACACCCAGCCAGCGCAGGGGACCGGTCAGTAGATCGCGCAGCAACGCGCCTTCCACCTGCTCCCACGATTCGAAGCCGGAAAGGTACTCGCCGCTTTTCGCATCGCGGATGTACCAAGAGTCGTAATCGCCGTCGGGCCGCTGGAAATCGGGGTGGAAATCCCGGACGGCGGCGACAAAAGATTCAAGGGACCACCATTCCTCGCGGGGGCAGCGGGCCAACAAGGAAAGCACCGCCCGCCTGGTTGCCGGAGGGTCGTTGCGCCGGCCCGGCTCCTCATCGCAGAGGAGGGTGGGCACGTGACACAGATCGTTCCATTCCGGATCATCGCGCCATGCTTCTTGCAAAACGGCCAGACGACGGGCAGGAGGGGCGGTCAGCCATCCCTTGACCGCCTTCCCTTGCAAACGCAGGCGGCCCTCCTGCAGGACGACGAATTCCAGCCGCCGCGCCAGATGGCAGGTCAGGGCCAGCCTACGCCCGTCGGCGTGGGGCAGGCGACGGGCCAATTCCTCCCTGTCGCGAAGGGGCAGCTGCCCCTCGGCAGTGGGACGCACATTGTGGGTCTGCACATGGACCAGGTAAAAGAAGAGGTCGTGGGTCAGCAACGGCGTTGTTCCGATCTGCGTCGGGGGCGGCGTGACCTCAACGGCAAAGGTGGGCGGGCCACTTTGGGGTTCGGGCAGCAGGGGGCGCAGGTCGTCGGGCACGAAAAAGAACTCGGCAGGGCCGCTCTCATCCTGGGCAAAGGCGCGGAAGATCAGCCCTCCGTACCACAACTCCTCGGTTGCGTTGGCCGGGTTCCGCCAGGGAGCCTCGCGGGTCAGCTTACCGGGGCCGACGGGGCGCACCGCACCGAAACGGCGGGCAAATTGAGGCGCACGCATCCGCCCCCCGGCAGAGAGGATGGCATCCAACGCCTCTCGCCCCTGGGGGCTGAGGCGGGCCAATGCCGTTCGCACCGAAAGAGGGTCCAAAAAGGCGGTGGCCAGCTCGGCTGCCGCCTCGCTCCGACGGTTCGTCGTCAACTCCACCCCGCGGTTTTGGGCCAGGGCGCGTAGCATGGCCATATCGTAGTCGGCCAGGAAACGTTGCAAAGGGTACATCGGACTTTGCCAAAAAGGTCACACCTTTGTATAATATCGCCCGCGCACCGGGCAGGCAATCGCTCACCTTTTCGCCCGGTCCGTGAGCGCATTGGAGGTCTCTATGAACAAATCAACGACCGATCCGCGTCGGCGGATCAGTCTCTTTGCCGATCTGATAGATTACGTGCGGCTGGCGTGGCGGTTGCTGACCGATCCACGCGTGCCGGGGTGGGTCAAGGCCATCCCGGTCCTTGCCGTTTTGTACTTTTTCTCCCCAATTGATCTCCTTCCCGATTGGGCGATCCCCGGTTTGGGCGAGGTAGACGATATTGCCGTTTTGCTGCTGGCCCTCAAGATGTTCGTGGATCTCAGCCCCGATGGGGCCGTGCGCGAACATCTGAACGATCTCTTGGGGCGGGCAGAGCAGCCTTACCGGGCCGATTCCGCCGCCGAATCCAACGTAATCGATGCTCCCTACCGCGTTCTGGATGACGAAAATCTGAAATGAAAAAGGAGAACCCATGACCGAACCGCGTTACCGTCTGCCCAACGAAGTAGCCAATCAATTGCAGATCTCCCCTTCAACCCTGCGCCGCTGGTCCAACGAATTCGCCGATTATCTGTCGGACGCAGCCGGTCGCCCCGCCATCGGGGAGAGTGGCCGCGTGGCCCGCCGCCGTTACACCGACAAAGACCTGGAGACGCTGTTGACCATCAAGAGCCTGTTGAGCGAGGGCATGACTTACGTTCAGGTTGCCCGGCGGCTGGAAGCCCTGCGGGTCCGTCAGGTGTCGGCGGATGAAGCCCCTCCGGAGGACGAGGGCGGGGCCATTACCGCGTTGGGGCCTTCTTTGCGCGGCGAATCGCCCTTTTCCTCGGCGGCGGCCATTCTTTCCGACACGATCCACACCGTGGCCGAGGGCCAGCAGTTGATCCTGGGCAGCCAACAGGCCAACCGGGAAATGATGACCGTTCTCCTCCAAGACAATTTTAATCTCAAGGAGGAAAATGCCAAGCTGCGGGATCGGATGCTGGAGCTGGAACGCGACATGGCCGAGCTGCGCCGCCAGGAGGCCGCCCGCCGCGAAGCCCTGGAAGCGCGGTTGCGCCGGATTGAGGAGCAATTGCAGCGTCCACCTGCCGCTTCGCGCCCGGCCCCGCCACCCCGCAAAAAGAGCCGGCGGTCCGGCTGCTTGGGTCAGTTCTTCAGCTAATCTCCTCGGCCACCTTGACCAACTGGTGGGGCCGAAGGAGGATTACATACCGCCCCTGGGTTTCGATCCACCCCTGTTTCTGAAAGCGGCTCATGGTGCGGATGGCCGTCTCCACAACGGTCCCTGCCATGTCGGCAATGTCCTGGCGGCTGAGGGGAACGGTGATGCGCACGGCCCCCGGTGGGATGCCTTCCTCTTCCAGGCGTTCGCCGGAAGCGGCGGCCATGCGCAGCAACACACGGGCGACGCGCCGCTCCACCCGCTCGACGGCCAGGCTGCGGATCGTCTCGTGGGCGTGCTGCAGGCGGCGGCCTAGCTCCTCAATGAGTGCCCACGCCAAAGGCGGATGTTCCCGCACCAGTTGCACATATGCTTGCCGGTGCAGATTGAGGGTGACTACCGGCTCCAGGGCCTGGGCGGTGGCGGGGTAACTCCCGCCGATGAGCACCCCCACTTCGCCTACGATCCCGCCGGGGCCAAAGGTTGCCAAAATCGTTTCCCGTCCGCCCTCCGAATGCTTGATGACTTTGACCTGTCCTTCGGCGATGAGGACCAGCCATTCGGCCGGATCGCCCTCAAAAAAGAGGTAGTCGTTCTTTTCGTAGCGGCGGCGTACCAGTTGTCGGGCTACACGCGCCCTCTCTTCCTCCGGCAAGGGGGCAAAGAGAGGGCTACGGGCCAGCAGTTGGGACCCCTTCATTTCCCCCCGATCCTTTTCCTTCCTCCCGGCGAGTCATTCGCATCGTCGGGCAAATTCGCGCACCCCTTCAAGCGAACCCATCAGCGTCAGGCGGTCACCCAGGCGCAGTTTCGTGCGCCCGTGGGGATAGATAACGTCGCCATCCCGCCGGATGAGGACGATGATAACCCCTTCCGGCAGATCAATCTCGCGCAGGGGGCGGCCTGCCAATTCGGCACAGCGCAAGCGGATCTCGGCGATGTCGTGCTCATCCTCCAGATCGGCTATCAGCGAGGTGACGCTTGGATAGAGCAGTAGGTACTCCAACTCCACCACCGGGGAAAGGCTGGGGTTGATAACGGATACACCCAGCTCGGAAAAGGGAGCAGCCTGGGTCGCATCGTGAACGCGGGAGATGATCCGCCGGATGCCCACCCGGTCGCGCAGTAGACGGCAAACGGCCAAGTTGTTCTCATCCTCCGGCAGGAGAACGGCCACGGCCCGGATCGTTTCCGGCCGAAGGCGGGTCCACGTCTCCGGGTCCAGGGGATCGGCTTCCATCAGGGGTAGGTCCATTTCCCGCGCGGCGGCGACATGGCGGGGGATGTTGTCCACCAGGATCACATCCTCGCCGTGACCCAGGATGCGCCGGGCGAGCAGCCGCGCCGAACGCCCGGCACCGACGATGACGAACTTGCGGGACGGCGTGGCAGGGGGAGGGGCCAGGCGAAGGAAGAGCATGGGCGAGACGGTTGAAGTGACAATGGCGACCAGGATGATGGCCGAGTTGGTAGCCGCGTCAATGCTGCCCATCTCCAAACCGATGGCGGCAATGGCGATGATCAAGCTCAGGCGCGAGGAAAGGAGCGCACCCGCGGCCCACGTCTCCCGCCAGGGGTAGCGGAGACGAAATGCCAGGGCGGCGATGAACTTGATGGCATAGGCGATCACCAGCAACAAGGGGACCAGGAGCAGGGCACGGGGCGAGCCGAGGAGGGCCGAAAGGTCAAACCGCACGCCGACCATGATGAAGAAGATGGGGATGAACAAGGCATAGCCGATCACATCCAGACGGTGGTGCAGGTCGGAAGCCTTCCTATCGGCCAAGAGGGAGATGAGCGCGCCGCCCAAGAAAGCCCCCAGGATCATCTCCACACCCAATCCTTCGGCCAGGGCGATAAAAGCCAGGCCCACGGCAAAAGCCCCCCGTACGTCAATCTGGGCGGTCGCCTGGGAGACGCTGTTCAAAAAGTTCAAGCCGGGGAAGCGGGCATGGGCGATGCGGGCACTGCGATAAGCCGTGGCAAAGGCCCCGAACAGGAGCAGGACCAGCATCACTTGGAGGGAAAGCCCCTCATGCCGGACGATGACGTAAATGCTGACCAACAGCATCGTCGCCAGGTCGGCAATGACCGCCGCCACCAAAAGGGCCTGGCCGTAGGCTTTGTTCATCAGGCCCTGTTCTTTTAGAACCGGCATGACCAACCCCAGGGAGGTCGTGGATAGGATGAGGGCCGCCAGCCAGGGGTCGTCGGCTGCATCTAGGGCGTGCAACCCAAACCCCGCCACGATGCCCAGGGCAATGGTCAGCAAAAAGACGATGACGCCCATTCCCAAAGGGTTGCTCAGCCGTTCCCGCCAGGAACCGGCCAATGTACCGGGCTTGGGCATGATGACGTCAAAATCCACCTCCAGGCCGGAAAGGAACATCAAATAGGCAAAGCCCAAAAGGGCGAGCACCTCCAGCATGGGATCGGATTTCACCAGTTGCAGGCCGCTATCGCCCACCACGATCCCGGCCATGATCTCACCGACGACGATGGGAATGCGCAGCCGCCTGATGCGGCCCAAAATCACCGGCACCAGAAAGGCCAGGGCCGCAACGATGAGCAAGGGTACAAAGGACAGGTTTTCTTCCATGCTAGTTTCCCCGAAAATCGCGGGCCGTCTGCGGATTGGGCACGAATGCGCGCATGTGCCCGGCCCGGTGGCGCGGGTCTTGCGCAACCGCCCCCGGCAGGCCGTTGGCCGACCGCCCGCGCAGGTGGGAGCGCCCCGCGTTGGCCGTTGCTACTTGCCTTCGCCGTAGGCGGCGCGGCGAAAGGCCACCCAGGGCAACAGGGCGCAACGCCGTCGTGAGGGGCGCGGTTCGGCCCCCAGCTCGGCCAAAAAAGAATCCCGGTCCATCGCCCGCAATTCCGCCAAAGTCTTGCCCTGGATGATTTCGGTCAGGATGGAGGCCGCCCCCAGGCAGAGGGCACAGCCCCGCCCTTCAAAACGGGCGGCGACGATGCGGTCCCGTTCCAGGCGCAAGGCGATGCGTACCCGGTCACCGCACAGGTCGTTGTATTCTTCGGCCACCCGGTCGGCGTCGGGCAGGTCTCCCTTGTTGCGCGGGTGACGATAATGGTCCAGCAACCGTTCGGTATACATTTCGCTCTTGATCCCGGAACCATGCTCCTCCGTCGCCCATAAGCGGATGCCCGGCCGTGCGCCGTAGCTACCGTGCCTCTCCACGGGATTCCCGATTCGGTCCGTGGAAAAGAGCCTGGGGATTATAGCAGAACTTTTGGATCAGGTCCAGGACATCGGCGTAGGGGTCCGGTTCGGCTTGGAACCAGTGGATGCGCGGGTCGTCGGCGCGGAACCAATTGGCTTGGTGGCGCACGAACCGCCGTGTGGCCTGCTTGATCCGGCGGGCTACCTCCTCCAGAGAGATCTCCCCGGCCAGGTAGGGAGCAAATTGCCCGTATCCCACCCCCGACATGGCCGGTAGGTCGAAACCGTATCCGGCGGCGACCAGGCCTCGCACTTCATCCTCCAACCCGGCAGCCAGCATGGTCTCCACGCGGGCATCAATCCGTGCATAGAGGCGAGGGCGGGGCAAGGTCAATCCGACAATGAGGATGCGGTAGGGCGGCGGCGATTTTTTCTGCTGGGCGGAAAAGGGCTGCCCGGTCCGCAGGCAGACCTCTAGGGCGCGGACGACGCGGCGCACGTTGCGCGGGTCAATCCGTGAAGCGGCAACGGGGTCCAACTCGCGCAGGCGGGCGTGGAGGGCATTGGCCCCTTCCTCCTCGGCTTGAGCATAGAGCCGACGGCGCAGTGCTTCGTCGGGCGGGACGCGAGGGACCTGCCAGCCCTCAATGACGGCCATGACGTATTGGCCTGTGCCGCCCACCAGGAAGGGAATGCGGCCCCGGTGCAGGATGTCGTCAATGGCGGCATAGGCCAGTTCTTGGTACTGGGCCAGGCTCAACGATTGGTCCGGGTCCACCACGTCCAGAAGGTGATGGGGGACCTGCGCCCGTTCCTGGGGGGTGGCTTTGGCCGTGCCGATGTCCAAGCCGCGGTAGACCTGCCGCGAATCGGCAGAAACGATTTCGCCGCCGACGACCTGCGCCAGGCGCACGGCCAGGGCCGTTTTGCCCACGGCGGTCGGGCCGACGATGGCGATCAAGGGTTTTGCATCAGCCGGTGACGGCATTTTCATAATGTTCCACCCGCAAAAGGCGGCCACGACGGTCCATTTCGACGGCGACGACATCAATGCGCCAATCGCCTTCCCACCCTTGCTCCTGGACGTAGGCCCAAGCCAGGTTTACCAGGCGGGCGCGTTTGGCCGCGGTGATGGATTCCTCCGGCGTCCCCAACGCCCGGCCCCGGCGGGTGCGCACCTCAACCAGGACCAAGCAATCGCCGTCGCGGGCTACCAGGTCCAGCTCACCGTGGGCACATCGCCAATTGCGTGCCTCAATTTTGTATCCCTGGGCGGCCAGATGGCGGGCGGCCAGCTCCTCGCCGTGGCGGCCCAGTCCCCGACGGTCGTCGTACTTTGCCACCTTGTGCGAAGGTTCCCCGTTGAGGGTCATGAGCGTTCGCCCGGCTTTGCGACGGGCCGGGTGCTGCCCCGGCGGCGATTCGGACGGCATGGCACATGCGTCTCACACATCCACCTCGCCGTCGGGTTGCACCGTACCGCCGAGATGGCCGTCGGCCCGAATCCGGTGTTCAGCCCTTGGCGACCTGAAGACGACACCAAGCGTACAAGGCGTCGTACACATCAAACTGCCGTGCCAAGTTTTCCCGGTCATCGGGGAAGCGGAGGCTGTAGCCTACGGCGATGGCTTCCAACCCGGCGGCAATGGGATCGGCGTCGCGGTCGGAGGCAACGTCGGCCCCGTGGACGATCTGGGCCAGGCGGAGCAGGGCCTTGTCCGTTAGGCCATAATGCTCAATGATGGTCTCGAAGGAGCATTTGCCATCGTGGTGGCCCAATTCCACTCCCGGTGCGTCGAAAGGAATGGCGCCGGTCTCCTCCGCCACCTTTTGCACCTGGCTTTTGGGGACAAAGAGGAATTCTGCATCCGAATCAATGAACCGGCTGATCAACCAAGGACAAGCCACGCGGTCCACATGAACGTGCGAACGAGTAACCCACAACATTTTCTTCTCCTTTTTACGTTTTTCACGGCAGATCGGTGTCGGAAAATCCCGGTCGCCAAATGCCGGACTGCGGGCGGCGGCGACTCAAGTCGCTCCTTTCGGGCCTGGGGCCGGGCGTCCGCCTACGCGGACGCTTCCGCCCGCGCCGCCGTCTGAAGATGGGGCCGGGCGTATTCGTGCATTCGTGTATTCGCGCCCGATTCGTGGACGGCCCGCATTATTTTCAAGGAAATATTGCCACGTTCGGCGCAGGCCCTCGCGCAGGCTCACCTCGGCACGCCAGCCCAGTTCTCTCTCAATCCTGCGGCAATCCAGGTAGGAATGGCGTGTGTCACCGGGGCGGCGAGGACCGCGCCGGGGTTCCACCTGCTTGCCCGTCACCTCCAGCAAGACGGCAAAGAGGGTGTTGATGCTGGTCCCGATCCCCGTCCCGACGTTGTAGGCGCGGCCTTCCCCGCCGGTCAGGGCCAGGAGATTGGCGCGAGCACAATCGCCGACGTAGACGAAATCGCGGGTCTGCTCCCCGTCCCAATGGATTTCGGGCGGTGTGCCCTCCAGCAGGTTTCGGCAAAAGACCGAAACTACCCCGGCTTCGCCGAAAGGGTCCTGGCGCGGGCCGTAGACGTTGGCGTAGCGCAAGCTCGTCCAGGGTAGGCCATGCTCCCGCCCGTAAAGGCGCACGTACCGTTCGCCGGTATGTTTGCTAAGGGCATAGGGCGAAACCGGCCGGGCGGGGTGCTCTTCATCGGTGGGCAGGGAGCGGGGGTTGCCGTACATGGCTCCCCCCGACGAAATGTAGATGAATTTGCCCACCCCGGACCGCCTGGCCGCTTCCAGGACGTTGAGCGTTCCCAAGATGTTTTGCGTCGCATCAAAGATCGGCTTCCGCACGGAGAGGGAGACGCTGGGGTTGGCGGCGTGATGATTCACCACATCGGGTCGTTCTGTGCAAAAGAGGTCGGCCAGGGCGGGATCGTTGATGTCCATTTCGACCAGGCGGGCTGCGGGGTGGACATTGGACCGTTTCCCCGAATGCAGGTTGTCCACCACGATGACCTGGTGCCCGGCCTCAACGTATGCATCCACCACATGGGAGCCGATAAACCCGGCCCCGCCGGTGACGATGATCTTCACAGGCATTCTCCCCTTGCCGACTGGCGAGTCCATGATACCCTATTTGTGGATCATCGTCAAGAAATTCGCCGCAGCCGGTGTTTTCACCCTTCTTGGGGCTTCTGGGCGATGGCGATAATAGATGTCCCGATGGGCAGGCTCATCCGGCGCAGGACCTGGGCCTCCGTCCAGGTGACGCCCCGCAGGATGCGGTTGAGCAGGGGCGGGGCCGGTTCCATTTCCACCTGGTACGATTCCTCGTCAAAGTGGGGCGATCCCAACTCCGGTTCCTGTTTGGCCTGCCGCCGCAGGAGGATGAGGGGAGCGGCCAGGGGAAAGACGAAAAAGTTGTTGTAGGTGATGCGCCGGGTGCGAAAGCCGACGCGCCGCAGTTTTTCCTTCAGTTCACCCGCCGTGTAGCGTCGTTTGTGGGCGTTCAGCTCGTCGTTGTGGCTCCACAGCCACATAAAAGCCGGAACCGTGACCGCCAAGTAGCCCCCCGGTCGGCAGACGCGGTAGCATTCGCGCAGGACCGCCAGATCATCGTCACAGTGTTCTACCGTGTCCAGCAGAGTCACCAGGTCAAAGGAATCCCCCCCAAAGGGCAAGTCCTCCGCCAGCCCTTGTCGCACGTCATAGCCTCGCTCACGGGCGACGGCCAGGGGCCGGGGGTTGTTGTCCACCCCCACTACAGAGCCGTAGCGGGCCAGGTGGTGGAACATGTTGCCCGCCCCACAGCCGATGTCCAGCACCCGTTTCTTGCCGTCCGGCGCGACCAGAGGGTCGATCATGTTCAGCAGGGACCAGGTCCGCCCGGCGAACCACCAATGGTTGTCCTCTTCTATGGTCAAGGCTGCAGTCTTTTGTGTCACGGTCATAAGCTCCAAAAGGTTTTCTCCCACCCCCGCATGGTGCCCAGGGGCCAAGTCCCGTTCCCGCGCCCTTGCGGCGGGACGGCGTCATGAGCCGGTCTTGCGCCGCGCAACGCCGGGCGGGTGCATCTCCGAATTCCACACCGCCGAGAAGCGTTTGCTCTTACACGATTTCTCCCCGTGCCCTCGGCGTCTCTGCGGAGAGGTCGGCCTCGGGGACGGCCAATGCATTTGCTCCGTCATGCAGTGCCCGTTCCAAGCGGGGGACGATGATCTGCCAATCGTAACGGGAAGCGGCCAGGCGGCGGGCAGCCTGCCCGATCCGTTCCCGCCGCCCCGGATCGCGGAGGAGGGATAGCACGGCATCGGCAAAGGCGGAGGGGGTGTCGGCCATCACCAATTCCCGATTGGGAACCAGGTCGAACCCTTCGCAGCCCAACCGTGTCGAGACGATGGCTTTACCCATAGCCATTGCTTCCAAGACCTTGAGGCGCGTGCCGCCGCCGATGCGCAGGGGGATGACATATACCCCTGCCCCGGCGATGTAAGGCCGCACATCTTCTACCCAACCGGTCAGCACCACTGCCGGGTGTTCGGCAAGGTGGGCCAAGCGGGGGTGCGGGTCTTTGCCCACGGCCCAAAAGCGGGTCTGGGGCGATTCCCGACGGATGCGGGGTAGCACTTCCTTGACGAACCAGAGCACGGCATCCACATTGGGCCGAAAATCCATTTTGGCCGTGAACACCAGGTCTGTGGCATCCGGCCCCTTTCCCTTCGGCAAGGGTGGGATGGGAGCGGTATAGTGCTCCATGTCCACACCGTTGGGCACGACGACCGGCTGCAGACGGGGATCAAGTTGCCGCACGGCCTGGGCATCGGCTTCGGAAACGACGATCAGCCGGTCGGCGGTCAAGCAGGCGCGGCGTTCGTAACTGCGCAGCCGCCGCCATTGGACGAAGGAATAGGCCGCACCCGCCCAACGCCGAGGTTGCCGGATGTCGGTCTCGAACGCCCGTTGCTGCAGGACATATTCGGCGTTGTGGTCGTCAAAGACGAGTAAAGGGCGGGAGCGGTCGCCTCGCCACCGGGCCGTTTGGAAGAGGTACTGGGCCAACTCAATGCCTTCCACCTCAACTACGTCGGGCCGTTCCCGTTCCAGGAGGGTGAGCAAGGCCGTGCGGAAGCGGTCGGAAGGCAGTCGTCGGGCCATATCGGGCAGCGGGGAAAGGAACAGGTCCCGCAGCCGCCGGGCCGTGCTGCGCTGCGGCGGCAGGGGTACAACGTGGATACCGGCGCATACGCCGTCCAGGGGCGTCCCCCGGCTGCGGTCCGGTTCGCCGAAGGAAAGGAGGTGCACCCGATGGCGTCGGGCCAGGCCGACGATCAGGTTGTAGTTGCGGATGGTCGTCCCCTGATGGGGTGGGTAGGGGAACTGGGGCGTCAGGATGAGGATGTTTTGGGCGGCATCGCGCGTCATGGTCAATCGCTAGTTCTCGTACACCAGGCGGTAGATGGCCAGCGTCTCGCGGGCAGCCCTCTCCCAGGAGAAGAGGGCTGCTCGGCGCAATCCCTTCTCCCGCATCTCTTGGCGGAGCTGGGTATCGTTGAGGACTCGCCACATGGCCACGGTCAATTCGTCCACATCGTGTGGGTCAATGAGCAGCCCGGCGTCATCCACCACCTCCGGCAGGGAGGCGACGTTGGAGACGATGGTGGGCAGGCCGCAGGCCATCGCCTCCAGGGGAGGCAGACCAAAGCCCTCGTAAAAGGCAGGGTGGGTCAGCATTTCGGCGGCGTTGTACAGGTACAACAGGTCTTCGCTGGAGACGCGGCCCACGAAATGCACCCGGTCACCCAGTTTCAAGTCATCTACCGTCCGGTAGACGTCCTCGCACAACCATCCTTCGCCCCCGGCCAGGACCAGGCGCACATCTTCTTTGTAGCATTCCAGGAGCTGGTGCAACGCCCGGAGCAAGGTCGGCACATTTTTGCGCGGTTCAATGGTGCTGACAAAGAGGATAAAGGGGCCGTCCACGCCCTGTCGGTTGCGAACTTGGGCTTGGGCTTCCTTTTTGTCCAGGGGGCGATAGATGGGATTGGCCGCCTCATAGACGACGGTGATTTTGGATTCGGGCACGCCCAGATGTTCAACGGTATCCCGCTTGGTGTTTTCCGAAACGGCGATAATGTGATCGGTCCAGCGCACCGCCTGGTCAATGTGGCCGTAATAGCGTGCGCTCTCTTTGGTCAAAAAGTGGGGGTAAAGCAAAAAGGCCAAATCGTGGATGGTGATGACCGATTTGCAATTGGGTTTGTGGGGGGGGATAAAATCGGGGCTGTGCAGCACATCCAGCCCCAAACGCATCAGCTCCACGTTTAGGGCGTAGCGTTCCAAGCGGTGGTGGCTGGGCGTCCACAGGGAAACACGGCGGAAGTTGGGTTGTTCCAAGATGGTTGTTTCGTCCTTGCGGCTTTGGAGAAGAACGTACTCGGTTTCGGTGTCCACACGGGCCAGACCCTTGACCAGGTGAATGATGTACTGGCCGATCCCGGCCTGGCTGTAATACACCAACCGGGCGTCAATTCCAACGCGCATGACAACTCCGTTCAGTTTGCAAAGGAAAACGCCCTCCATCCCCCTACAAGCATCATGGAGGGCGTCTCTACCCATCTCCTACCGGCCATGATACCATCTTTGGGCCGGGGCGTCAAGTGGAGGAAGGCCGATAGTCGGGCAGGCATTGTCGTTCCCGCCGCCGGTTTCACGAGAGAAACGGTGTGCAATCAACCTCTCTTCGGCGCGCTCTGCGCCTCTGGGGTGTGGGATCTTGCCCTGGGCCGAGGGTCGGCGGATTCCAGGCCAAGCATCCGGCGTTTCAGGTCCAGGCCGCCGCCAAAGCCGGTCAGCCGTCCACCGTGGCCCACGACGCGGTGACAGGGCACGATGATGGGCCACGGGTTGCGGGCCATTGCTTGGCCCACGGCCCTTGCCGCTCCCGGTACACCGATCTGGCGGGCGATGTCGCCGTAGGTGCGCGTTTCGCCGCGGGGAATGGCCCGTGTGGCCGCCCACACCCGTCGCTGAAAATCCGTGCCGATGGTGGGGTCAAGCGGTTCGTCAAAGGTGACCTCTTCGCCGCGGAAGTAGCGGACCAGCTTCGCGCACAGGGCAGCAATGTCCAATCCGGCGGGTGGAGCGGGTGGCGGCTCGGCGGCAGGAGGCAAGTGGAGCAACGTTTCGGCCTCTGTGGGGCGGGGCAAGGTCAGAGCAACCAGCCCCCGTCCCGACCAGGCAATGCCCACCCAGCCGAAGGCCGTCCGGCAAAGGGTGGAACCGATAGGTGATGGGAGGGCGGTCATGGTGTGTCGCTCCTTCCGACTGCAGCAGGGAGGGGCGTGCGCAGGTAGATCTCCTGTTGGGGATGGGGAATGACGATCCCCGTCGCTTCAAAGGCTGCCTTGATCTGTTCCATCAGGTCCCCCTGCACGGCGAGGGTGTGTTCCGGTCGCGTAAAGGGCCATGCCGTTATCTCCACGCTGTTGTCGTCCATCTGCCGGACAAAGACACGAGGAGGAGGATCGGTGAGGATGCGGTCATCGGCGGCCAGCAGGTCGGTGAGAATCGCTTTGGCCCGCTCCAGGTCGCTGTCGCGGCTTACCCGGAAGCGAAGATCTAGGCGCAGGCGGCCCATTGTGCTGTAGTTGGTCAGGCCGTCGTTTTGCAGGCGGGAGTTGGGCACAATGTGGGTTTTGCCGTCGGCCCCGTCCAGCACCGTGTTGAGCAGCTGAATCTCCCGCACCGTACCCACCACTCCATCCACTTCAATCACGTCTCCCACCTGAAAGGGCTTGAACAGCAAGATGATAACGGTCGCCGCCAAACTGCTGAGCGATTGCTGCAAGGCGATGGCCAAAACGATGGCAACGATGCCCAAGACCGAAGCAAGCACCGTCACCGGAACTCCCAGGATGCTCAAGGCAATGACCGCCGCTGCAATCAGGAGACCGTAGTAGACGATGGTCTTGAGGAGGGTGATCAGAGATTCGGTCAAGGCCGTTTTTCGGAGCGAAGTGATGAGCAGGTGCTGGGAACGCCGGGCCAACCAACGGCCGGCGATCCAAACCAGTAAGGCCAGTAGCAAGCGCAGAGTAACGGGGATGACCAGGTTTTGGAGCAGATCGGTCAACATCGGTTCGTCCCTCCCTGTTGGTGCCGACCAGTGTAGCACAAATATCGGGTGGCGACAAATCCTTACGCTCTACGCTCCGGTTGGGGTATACAGTTTGACGATTCGTTCCCTTTCTAGTATACTTATACCGGTAGCGGCGGGGCGTGGCGCAGTCCGGTGAGCGCGCAGCGTTTGGGACGCTGAAGTCGGAGGTTCGAATCCTCTCGCCCCGACTGACATGCGGGAGTGGCGCAGTGGTAGCGCATCTGCCTTCCAAGCAGACTGTCGCGGGTTCGAATCCCGTCTCCCGCTTTGCACAAGACCTTTAGGGTTCCCAAAACCCTAAAGGTCTCTTTTGAATGAGGAAAGGAGCCTCCAACGCATGATCCCGCTCCAACTACGCCTCCGCAACTTTATGTGCTATCGCCAACCGCCGCCCCTGGACTTTCGCGGCATCCATCTGGCTTGCCTGACCGGCGCCAACGGCCACGGCAAATCGGCCCTGCTCGACGCCATGACCTGGGCCTTGTGGGGCAAGGCCCGCGCCAAACGGGATGACGAATTGATCCACCTGGGCGAATCGGAGATGGAGGTGGAGTTCACCTTTGACCTGGGCGGGGCCGTCTACCGCGTCATCCGCAAACGGGACAGCAGCGGACGGGGCCGCAGCCTGCTGGATCTGCAGGTGCGCCACGGCGACCGTTTCCGCTCCATCGCCGAATCAAGCGTGCGGGCCACCCAGGCGGCCATCACCCGCCTGCTGCGCATGGACTATGAGACCTTTACCAACTCGGCCTTTTTGCTCCAGGGCAAGGCGGACGCCTTCACCACCCGTACCCCCGCCGAACGCAAGCGCGTCCTAGGCGAAATTCTGGGCCTGAGCCGCTACGACGAATATGAGCAACTGGCCAAAGAGAAGGCCAGGGAAAAGGAGCGCGAGATCGCCCAGCTGGACGGATTGCTGCGCGACATTGACCGGGAGCTGGCCCGCCAACCCGAATACGAGGCCGAGCTGGAACAGGCCCAGGCCCGCGTCGCCGCGCTGAGCGAGGCCGGCCGGGAGGCGGAAGCGGCCCTGCGTGACCTGCTCCACGAACGGCAACTGCTGGAACATCAGCGCACCCGCCTCCGCGACCTGGACCGCCGCCTGCGCCGGGCCGAACAGGAACTGTCCGAGATCGAAGCCCAAATCGCCGAGCGGCAGCAGAGGGTGCAACTTTACGAAACGCGGTTGGCCGAGCGGCAGCAGGTGGAGGAAGGCTACGCCGCCCTGACCGCCGCCCGTCAGGCCGAGGCCGATTGGAATGAGCGGCTGGCCCGCTACACTACCCTCCGCGAAGAGGAGCACCGCTTGGAACGGGCCGTGGACGCCGCCCGCCGCGACATTGAATTGCAGATCGGCCGCTTGGGCGAACGCAAACGTGAGTTGCAACGCCGGGCCGCCGCCGCGCCCCGCTACGAAAGGGACCTGGCCGACGTGCGCCGCCGTTTGGAGCAGCTGGCCGCACGGCAGGCCGAGCGAGATCAGGCTCAGGAGCGGGCGCAATCGCTGGCCGAGGAAGCAGCCGCCCTCCAGGTGCGCAACGAGCAGCTCAAAACCGAGATGGAAGCCCTGCGGGGTAAGCTGGACATCTTAGCACGGGAAACGGGCGAAGCCCAATGCCCCGTCTGCGGCCAGGCCCTCTCCCCGGAGCACCGGGATCGGTTGCTGACCGAATTTGAAACCGAAGGCAAGTCGCTGGCCGATACCTACCGGGCCAACCAGGTCCGTCTCAAACAGATCGCCGCCGAAAGAAAGCGGCTGCAAGCCGAGATCGGGCGGCTGGACCGAGAACTGCGGAAACAGGCCGACCTGCAACGCCGGGAGGCCCGCCTGGAACAGGCCCTGGGTGAAGCCCGCCAGGCCGCCGCCGACCTGGAACAGGTGGCGGCGGAACTGGACGCCTTGCAAAACCGCCTGAATGCCGGGGACTATGCCGCCGCCGAGCGATCCGAACTGGACCGCCTGACCCAAGAGATCGCCGCCCTGGGTTACGATCCGGCGGCCCATGAGCAGGCCCGGGCGCAGGTTTCCGCCCTGGCCGAATTTGAGTCGGCCTACCATCAGCTCCAAACCGCCCTGGAACGGCTGGATGACGAACGGGCAACCCTGGCCGACCTGCAAACCCGCCGTGCCCGCTGGCAAGAAAGCCTGGCCGAGGACCGCTCTCGGCGGGAGCAATTGGCCGCCGAGGTGGAGCGTTTGCCGTCCGTCACGGCCCAGGTCCAGGCCCAGAAGGAAGAGGTGGAAGAGATCCGCGCCCGCTCCCACCAGGCGCGGCTGGAACAGGGGGCAGCCCAGCAGAAACTAGACCATTGCCGCTACCTGGCCGAAGAGCGCAAACGCCACGCCGCCAACCGTCAAAAACTGGCCGAAGAAAAAGCCATCTTCGACGAACTACGCCTGGCCTTTGGCAAAAAAGGCATCCAGGCCATGATCATTGAGGCGGCCATCCCCGAAATTGAGTACGAAGCCAACCGCCTGCTGGCCCGCATGACCGACGGGCGGATGCACGTCCGCTTTGAAACGCAGCGGGAAACCCGCCGGGGCGACACCCGCGAAACCCTGGACATCAACATCGCCGATGAGTTGGGCACGCGGCCCTACGAACTCTTTTCCGGCGGCGAGGCATTTCGCGTCAACTTTGCCATCCGCGTCGCCCTGAGCAAACTGTTGGCCCGCCGCGCCGGGGCGCAATTGCAGTTGCTCATCATTGACGAAGGCTTTGGCACGCAGGATGCCGAAGGTCGCCAGCGTTTGGTGGAGGCCATCAACTCCATCCAATCCGATTTTGCCCGCATCCTGGTCATCACCCACATTGAGGAGCTAAAAGACGCCTTCCCCGTGCGGATTGAAGTGGTCAAAACCGCCGACGGCTCCCAGATCAGCGTGAACTGAGGGCTGCGGGGGAGCGGTGCGCCGAGAGGGGGAACGATGATCATGCGGAATGCCGGTACGGCATAAGGAGGCCCTGATGTTGAACCGGGTGCTTGGTTCCCCCGTGGGGGACGAGGAAACCGCCGTCAAGGCCAGATCGCTGACCCTGTTGGCCCTGGTCACGGCGGTCCTGGCAGTTGCCTATGTCTTGGTGCTGTGGATCGGCGCGCCGGATCAGCTCACCGGTGGGGCCGTGGGCGGCCTGTTGGCCGCTTTTGCTTTGAGCGTGGGGTGCTTTTGGCTGGCCCGCCGAGGGCGCGTGCGCCTGTCCGCTGCCATCCTGTTCGCGGGCCTGTTTGCGACCATCTGCCTCTACATGACCGAACCGGCCAACACCATCTCCGACCTGACGATGGCCCCTTTCCTCTACATCCTGGTCGTCCTGCCCGCAGGCTACATCCTTCATCCCGGCGTTTCGTTCGTGGCGACGACGCTGGGCGCGATTTACACCGTCACCTTTATCCTGATCGCCCAACCCGCAGCTTACGTCGGCTTTGCACACAAATCCAGCTTCTGGTCCAATGTGGGACTGGCCTTCGCCTTGTGTTACATCCTGTCGGCCATTGCCTGGGTATTCGGCGAAGGCGTCACCCGCGCCCTGGACCGCACCCGGCAGCAAAACCGCCGCCTCCGGCAGTTGACCGAAGAACTGGCCGCCCAGCGTCGCTTACAGGCCGAAACCGGTCGACGCATCCTGGATCTGGCCGAACGCCTGACCGTTGCCTCCAAGCGGCAGGCCAGCGGTTCAAACCGACAGGCAGCAGCCGTGGCCCAAGTCTCCACCTCCATCGGCGAATTGGAGCAAGCGGCCAAAGAGATCGCCCAAAATGCCCGGCAGGTGGATGAGGCCGCGCGGGAGACCCTGCAAAACGCCCAGGAAGGGCAGGCGGTCATCTGGCGGAATAACGAGGCCATGGGCCTTATCAGCGCCAACGCCCAAAAGGGCGTCCGAGAAGCGGAGGAACTGGCAAGACATCTCAAGCAGGTGGACCGCGTGGCGGCGATCATGAGCAAGATCGCCGATCAGATTCAGCTGGTGGCCTTCAACGCTACCCTGGAAGCCGCCGAAGCCGGGGCCGCCGGGCAACGGTTCGGCGTCGTCGCCGCCGAAATGAAGGACCTGGCCGCCGATTCCCTCAAACAGGCCAAACAGGTGGCCCGGATCGTGCAGCAGCTCCAGGAAGCGGGTGAGGCGGTGGTGAGCCTGAGCGGCGAACAGGTGCGCGTCGTCCAAGCCGGTGCGGAGGCGGTCGGCCGTTCCGGCGCGGCCCACCAGGCCATCATCGCTTCGGCGGAGCGGCTGGCCCACTTGGCCGCCCAGATCCAGCAGGCCACGGCCCAGCAGCAACAGGCCAGCGAACAGGTGGCCGACTCGGTCCAAGAGATCAAGGCGGTGGCCGACCGCTGGGTGGTAAGCAGCTACCAAATGGATGAGATGGTCAATGCACTCCAATCGCTGGCGGAACAATTGGTCTGAAAGAAGCCCTGCGGCCCGGACCGACCGGCTGATGGCAGCCCTGGTGGGAGGCTGTGCCCTGCTGCTCTATATTGCGACCCTGGCCCCCACCGTCCTGCCCGGAGACGGCGGCGAGTTCCAATTCGTGCCCTGCCTGGCGGGCATCGCCCACCCCACCGGCTATCCCCTTTACATCCTGCTGGGCTGGGCCTGGTCCCACTTGCTGCCTCTGGGTGATGTAGCCTATCGGATGAACCTGTTCTCCGCCTTTTGGGCTGCGCTGGCGGTGGCCCTGCTCTACCCCACGGTCCGTCTCCTGCTGGCCCAAGCCGTACCGCACCTTGCGCCGGGGATGAACCGCTTGCTGTCTGTCCTGGCCGCCCTCACCTTCGCCGTGACGCCCACCCTCTGGTCCCAAGCCACCATCGCCGAAGTCTACGGCCTGCACATCTTTTTTGTTGTGTTGCTCCTCTACCTGGCCCTGCGCCGGGGAGAGCAGCCCGATCTCCGCTCCCCGGTCCCCCTTGCCTTCTCCTTCGGCCTGGCCCTGACCCACCACCGCACCACTTTGCTCCTGGCCCCCGCCCTTCTGGTCTATCTCCGGCTCACCGCAAGGGACAAACGCCTGTGGCCGCCTGCCACCCGCCGCCTGTTCCCCACCGCCTGCTACCTGCTGCTTGCCATCACCTTGCCCCTCCTCCTCTACCTCTACATCCCCCTTCGCGCACCCCAAACCCCCTACCTGCGCTTGCCTCTGGATGCCGACCGCGAACTGGTCCTCTATGAAAACACCTGGGCCGATTTCCTGGATTTCGTCGCCGGTGGCCCCTTCGGCGGTTCGGTGGACCTGACGGTGGACCTGGGGGCACGCTTGAGCATGGCCTGGGGCTTGCTGCGGGCCGAAATCCCCTGGCCGGGTTTGGTCTTGGCTCTAACCGGCCTGTTGGGGTTGCTGCTGTACCGCCGTTGGGCGATCCTGGCTCTGACCGGCTTGGCCTATACTGCCGTCGTCGCTTTCAACCTGGTCTATACCATCGGCGATATCTTTGTCCTGTTCATCCCTTCCTACCTGATCGTGGTACTGTGGATGGCGCTGGGGGCCGGAATGCTGGCGGATGGATTGGCCCGGTGGCTTGGCGCCCGGCTTGTCTAAAACCTGCCTTGCGGGTATAATCAAACGGCCCGTCGGAGGAGACGGAAGGAGGTGCGGCGTGGGATACTCTTTGTTAGGTGCGCATATCAACTCCACGGTGAGCGGTCTGCCCGAAACCATCAAAGAATGGAAGCCGCCCCTGGTTGTGATCCTGGATCACAGCGACGTGTGGCACGCGGTCAAGGCTGCCTCACCGCAAACCCTGTTTGTGGGCCGCCTCTTTCTTGCCTCCGAACCGGATTTTAACGACCCCTACCTAAACCCCATCCGCGCTGCCCGCGACCATTGCGCCAAAGTGCTGCCCTGGGCGGAACGGATGGGCGACACCTATGATTTTTGGCAAGGAGTCAACGAGCCGATCATCCAATCGCCGGAGGCGATGGCCCGTTATGCCGCCTTTGACGCCGAGCGGGCGCGGTACATGGCCGGTTACGGCTTCCGGGTCGCCATCGGTAGCTTCTCCGTGGGCAACCCGGAGCTGGCATATTGGCGACAATACATCCCCGCTCTGGAAGCGGCCCTTCAGTACGGCGGCGCGCTGGCCCTTCACGAATACGCCTGGCCTACCCTGGACCACGAGTGGGAGTGGTACTTGCTCCGCCACCGCAAAGTTTACTTTGGCGATCCGGAACACGGCTGGGAAGGGTTGCCCGATCACCTCAAAACCCTGCCCTTGTTGATCACCGAGTGCGGGCTGGATGGATTGATCGAGCAGGGCCACCCTCCACGGGGTTGGAAAGTGCTCTACGGCGACGATCCCGACAAGTACCTTCGGCAGCTGGCCTGGTATGATGCCGAGTTGGTCAAAGATACCTATGTAATGGGAGCGGCCATCTACTGCCTGGCTCCGCCCGACTCCCAATGGCGTAGCTACGACATCTGGCCTGAACCGGCCAAAACATTGGCAGCCCAAGCCACTCCCCTTTACCGCTGGGGAGAGATTGAGCCGCCCGCGCCACCGGAGCCGTCGGAGCCGGAACCCGAACCGGAGCCTCCGACTTCTCCCTGGAAGATGGATGTTGAATATCGGCCCGGTTCGCGCATTATCGCCGGTTCTTTCCCCACCGCGGGCATCGCGCTGACCGTCACCGACCCGTGGGGCAATGCTGTCACCGTGATCAGCGGTTCCAAGCCCGATTACGGCGTCGGCGGGTTTGAGGTCCTGACCGGCAACATCGCCCTTTACACCCTCACTTTTCTCGACCAGCGGTTTGAAGTCCAGACCCACGATGGAATGACCCTCGTCACCTTCACCCAGGTCGAAACCCCGCCGGAGGAAGAACCACCCGAAGAAGAGCCGCCGGAGGAAGAGCCACCTGAGGAAGAGCCGCCGGAGGAGGAACCACCTGAAGAGGAGCCGCCGGAGGAGGAACCCCCTTCTGAGGAGCCTCCACCCTGCGAGGAATCATCCGATTTGGAGACTCTATTCGGTGAACTGTTCAAGCGGCTGGACCGGATCATCGCCGCATTGGAGCAGCACCTTTCGTCCGGGGCGGAGTAGTTGACATGATCCCCGGCTCGCCGCCGAGGATGAAAATCCCCGGCGGCTCTGCCTGGGGCGGTGGCGACTCCGGTCGCTCCTTTCAGGCCTGCAGCGGGGCGTATTCGTGCATTCGCGCCCGATTCGTGGACGGCCCGTCATTTTAGGAACCGGAGGAGACGTGAAGAATGTTGACGGAGATCCAGGTGCGAACCCGCTCCCACAGTGAGTTTCGGGACATCACCTCCCAGGTGCAGCGGGTGGTGGATGAGAGCGGTGTAGAAGAAGGCATCTGTCACCTCTTTCTACCCCACACCACGGCGGCTCTCACCCTCAACGAAAATTGGGACCCCAACGTGCGGGGCGACCTGGTGCGTGCCCTGGCCGCCTTGATCCCCAACGTCCCATACCGCCACGGCGAAGGCAATTCCCCGGCACACCTGATGTCTAGCCTGTTGGGCAACAACGAAACGTTGTTGGTGCATGGTGGGCGGTTGGTGTTGGGCAGTTGGCAGGGCATCTACCTGGCCGAGTTTGACGGCCCACGCCGTCGCCGGGTGGTGGTCAAAGTAGTAGCCGATACAAAATAGCCCAAATCGCGGCATCTATTTGCGGTTCATTCCCCTTTCCGGTATAATGATCGCGGCTTGGACCGCCGTCCCTTTGCGATCCGGCGGGGCGCGGCGGGCGCAGATCACACAAGCAGCCCGGCGTCGGCCTCCGGCTTTCTATCTTGAAGGAGGAGTAGAAGCGATGAACAAGAAAGGACGGGTTTTCAGCGGAGCGCGACCCACAGGGCGTCAACACCTGGGCAACTACTTGGGGGCCATCCGCAACTATGTGGCCTTGCAGGATGAGTATGAGTGCGTCTACTGTGTAGTAGACCTCCACGCCCTGACGACGCTACAGGACACCGACAAACTGCGGCAGTGGACCTGGGAGATGACGCTGGACTGGCTGGCCGCCGGGATGCGTCCCGAAGAGACGATCATCTTTGTCCAGTCCCACGTGCCCCAAGTGACGGTTCTACACACCATCCTCTCCATGGTCACTCCCCTGGGCTGGCTCACCCGTCTGCCCACTTTTAAGGAAAAGGTCCGCCAGCAGCCGGATAACGTCAACTACGGGCTGGTGGGCTACCCCGTGCTGATGGCCGCCGACATCACCCTCTACAAAGCCGACACGGTTCCCGTCGGTGTGGATCAGGCCCCCCACCTGGAGTTCACCCGCGAGATCGTGCGCCGTTTCAACCGTCATTTCGGTCCGGTGTTGGTGGAACCCCAAGCCAAGTACACCGAGTTTACCAAAGTGCTGGGTACGGACGGCAAAAACAAAATGAGCAAATCCCTGCACAACCATATTGAGATCGCCGCCACGCCGGAGGAGATCTGGCAGCGGGTACGGACGATGGTTACGGACCCGGCCCGCCGCTACCGCAACGATCCCGGACACCCGGAGGTGTGTAACGTCTTTGCCCTGCACCGCTTCTTCTCTGCCGACGAAGTGGATCAAATCGCCGCCGATTGTCGCTCGGCGGCCATCGGATGCGTGGACTGCAAGAAAAAGTTTGCCCAAAATCTGGCCGACTACTTTGCACCTTTCCGCGAACGCCGCGCTCAACTCGCCGCCGACCCTGACTATGTATGGGATGTCCTGGCCGACGGCGCCCGCCGGGCCGGTGCTATCGCCGACGAGGTTTTGAATGAAGTCAAAGCTGCCGTAGGGCTGCCCTGAGGACCGGTTTATCCCATGTCTCAAAAGAATCGTTACCCTTTTGACTTCTACCTAGCCCTGGCGGCGAATCTGTTCTTCTTCGCAGGGTTTCAATGGACCTTTGCCACTTTACCCGCCTACTTGCAGGAGATCGGTGGTGGCGCAGCAGACATCGGTTTGGCCTTTGGCCTCCTGAGCCTTAGCGCGGTGGCATCCCGCCCCGCCGTCGGTTGGTTGGCAGACCATTGGGGGCGCAAGCCGGTGCTCCTTTTGGGGGCGGTGATCGTCTGTCTGGTCCCGGCGCTGTATGCCCTGACCCGCTCCTTGTGGCTCTTTCAGGCCGAACGGGTGCTCCACGGCTTGGGCATGGCCGCCTTCACCACCGCTTACACCACCCTGATCGGCGACCTGGCCCCCCCGGAGCGGCGGGGAGAGGCCATGGGGCTATCGGGCGTGACCAACAATGTGGGAATGCTCGTGGCCCCCGTCCTGGGTGTATCTACGGCGGCGGCCTGGGGCTATGCCGCCCATTTTTGGATATCGGCGGCAATTACCGTCCTCAGCCCGCTGCTGCTCCTGTTCGTCACCGAGCCGGAGCGGAGGAGCAAGAGCATCCCTATCCGGCAGGAGAGCTTGCGCGCGGTAGCCCGGTTGCGGCCTGTGTGGGTTGCCTCTCTGGGCGTGACCGGCTTGGCCGTGTCCTTTGGTGCGGTGTTGAGCTTCCTGGCCCCCTTCGCCGCCGAGCACGACCTGACCGCAGCAGGAGTCTATTTTTCGGCCATGGCCTTGGCCATGATCGTCGCCCAAAGCGGGGCCGGTTGGCTTTCCGACCGGGTGGGACGCAGGGCCGTGACCATACCGGGGTTGGCCTTGACCGTCGTGGCGGTGGCGGGGTTGGCGATGGTGCGCAGCGACGCCGCCCTGGTGTTGCTGGGCATAGCCTTTGGAACCGCCTGGGGGTTGAGCCGAGCCGGCATGGATACCTCCGTGGTGGAAGCGGTCCCGGCCCGGCAGCGGGGCAAAGCCGTCAGTGTCTTTTTTACCTCTTTTGACATCGGCGTTGGCGTGGGATCTTTTGGCCTGGGGATCATCGCCCAGGAGGGAGGATATGGCGCCGCCTTCTATGCTGCGGCTCTGTGGTCCATCCTCGCGCTGGGAAGCTACACCTTGTGGAGCGTAGAATCCCGGCCGGAGTGAAGGCGTTCGGTGCGAATGCCCCGGCCCATCCGCAACTCGTGCGGCCCCGATGCCTCCCGGAGCCAAGCCCTGGGAAGGGGAGAGCCGGATGCCCCCTCTGGTGCTCATCGTCCTGGCTTGGATGGGCGGCTTGGTGCTGGCCCATCATTGGCTCGCGCCGTTGGGCATTGAACCGCCGACGGTGCTCCTCCTGGGCATTGTCCCCCTCGCGACCCTCTTTTTCTGGCCGAAGGACCGTTCCCTCCGCTTGGGCAGCGTATGTGCCCTGGCCCTGTTGCTGGGTGCACTGCGCTACCAAATCGCCCAACCGGACCTCACCGATCCGGCCTTTGTGGCCGCTTACAACGACGGCGGTTGGGTGACGGTTGAAGGCATCGTAGACGATTATCCAGATGTCCGCGATACCCGGACCAACCTGACGCTCAAGGCCGCGGCCATCACGGTGGACGACGAGACGCACGCCGTGCACGGTCGGGTCCTGATCCGCGCACCCCGCTACCCGGAGTACCACTATGGCGACCGGCTGCTGGTTTCCGGTCTGTTGAAGACGCCCCCCGAATTCGCAGATTTTTCCTACCGCGACTATTTGGCCCGGCGGAACATTTACGCCGTGCTGGATCGCCCTCACATTGAACAGATCGCCACGGGCGAGGGCAACCCTTTTCGGTCGGCCATGTTCGCCCTCAAAGACCGCGCCCGTGACCTGTTGGCCCGCCTCCTGCCCGATCCGGAAGCCGCCTTGCTACAAGGCATCCTCTTGGGCATAGAGACCGGCATCCCCCGTGACCTGTACGATGCCTACAACGCCACCGGCACAAGCCACATCATCGTCATCTCCGGGGCCAACATCACCGTTGTAGCCACCCTCTTTTCCCAATTCTGGGGGCGCATCGTGGGCCGACGGCGGGCATATTGGTTCACCATCGCCGGTATCCTCCTCTACGTCCTGTTGGTGGGGGCCGATCCGGTGGTCAGCCGGGCGGGGGTGATGGGTGGCTTGTTCGTCACCGCCCTCTACCTGGGCCGCCGGGCGACGGCCTACGTCTCCCTATTTGCTTCGGCCCTGTTCCTGACCTTGCTCAACCCCCTGTCGCTGTGGGATGTGGGCTTTCAGCTCAGTTTCGCCGCTACGTTGGGCCTCATCCTTTTTTCGCCCACCGTGGAGCAGATGTTCGAAAACCTCCTGCGACGCATCGTCCCCCGCGAACGGGCCAGGGAGCTGGTACGGCTCCTCAACGAAGTGCTGATCGTCACCCTGGCCGCCCAGGTCCTCACCTTGCCCCTTATCGTCTACCATTTTGGGCGTCTCTCGCTGGTCGCCCCCTTGACCAACCTGCTCATCCTGCCGGTGCAGCCCCTCATCATGACCTGGGGAGGCGTGACAATGCTCATCGGCTTGATCCCCTTCCTGGAACCTCTGGCCCAGGTGATCGCCTGGGTTCCCTGGCTCCTCCTGGCCTACACCAACGCCGTTGTGCGCTGGATGGCTGCTTGGCCTTTTGCTTCCGTGCAGATCGCCCCTGCCAACGCCGCCCGACTGGCTTTGTACTACGTCCTGCTCATCGCCGGAGTGTGGCTCCTGCGCCAACGGCGCGGATACGCCCGCCGGCTTTGGCAGCAGCTGACCGAACGCTGGTCTGCGACCACCCTTCTGACCGTAGCCCTGGTCGCCGCCGCCCTGGCCTGGCTTGCCCTTCTGCAGCTGCCCGACGGCAACCTCCACGTCGCCTTCTTGGATGTCGGTCAAGGGGATGCCATCCTGATCACCACGCCGCGCGGTCGGCAGATCCTGGTGGACGGCGGCCCCAGCCCGACGGCCATCACCTCCGCCCTGGGCCGCAAGATACCCTTTTGGGATCGCTCCCTTGACCTGCTGGTGATGAGCCATCCCGACGCCGACCACATCACCGGCCTGGTGGAAGTGTTGGAACGCTACCGGGTGGGCGGCTGGTTGGACAACGGCCGCCCCGATGATGACCCCGTGTACCTGCAGTGCCAATCGCTCCTGCAAGACATTCCGCGCCATGTTGTCCGCGCCGGGGACCTCCTGGACCTGGGGGATGGCATCGTGTTGGAGGTGCTGCACCCGCCACCGGCATTGATGACCGGCACGGAGGCCGATTCCAACAACAACTCGGTCGTGTTGCGACTGACATGGGGGCCGATTGCCTTCCTCCTAACGGGGGACATTGAGGCAGAAGCGGAAGAGGTACTCTTGCGCTCCGGTCGGCCCCTGGCGGCGACGGTGCTCAAAGTGGCCCACCACGGCAGCGGCGGTTCCTCTACCGCCGAGTTCCTCACTGCCGTTCACCCCACCTATGCCGTCATCTCGGTCGGGGCCGACAACCCTTTCGGACATCCCAACCGGGATGTCCTCGGTCGTTTGGCCCGGCTGGGCGCGACCGTCCTGCGCACCGACGAGCAGGGGACCGTGGAGTTCATCACCGACGGGCGGCAACTGTGGGTGCGGGTGGAACGGTGAGCCGACCGTGGGCAAGGCGGGCGCACCGCCGAGATTCCGCCGAACCGTAGCGATCCCGCATTTGTCATTCTCCGATCCTCATGCTACAATGCCCTACGGTGGACCGTTCCGCGCCGATCAAGGAGACCGCTCTCCGTTGACACATCCGGCGGCAGAGCGCATGGCGAGCGTTCGCAAGACACGGTGAAAGGGGAAAGCACGTGGAGAGACCGCTAGTCATAGACCGAGAAGGCCGGGAGCGCGATTGGGAATGGCTGATCGCCAACTTTGGGGCTGTGGTTTTGAAGCGGGCTACCGTGCCCGCAGGGGCAACCCATGTGTACCGCATCATCAAATTGGTGGATGCGGAAGGCCCGGCGGTGCAGATCGTCAATGTGGTGGACCAAGACGGCACCCCCCTGGAGGGCATAACCGTCGTCCGTCACTGGCCCGATGCGCCGCCGCTGCCCGCTTGGCCGCCGCCCGCCAGCCGCTGGCGCGGTGAAGGCGTCTACGGCCGGACGGGAAGCAACGGTGACATCGGCTTTGGTATGGGCCATGGCGACTACTACTTTCCACCGGAAGGGGGAGCCAGCGCCGTGTGGCTGGCCGATGAAGCCGGTCCTTCCGACTTTATCGGCGGCCTGGGCATGATCGGCGCGACCGACCACCGCCATCTGGACGTGTACTACCGACGACAAGAGGTATCGTCCCCGCCGCCGCCCCCGCCCCCTCCTCCCCCGCCGGAGGAGGAGCTATGGGAGGCCCTGTTGGAGCGGCTGCAGCGGATCGCTGCCCTCTTGGAGCAGATCGCGCAGGAACCACAATGACCCGATCCCTTTTTTCCCGGCTGCGGGAGCCGGGCGCATTCGCCTTGCTGCTCCTGGCTACGGTGGGCTTTTTCTGGCGCATCCTGCTGACACCCGACGCTTGGAAACCGGCGGGCGGCGGGGACCTGGTCTCTTTCCTCTACCCCACCTACCGCTTTGCCGCCTCCCGCCTGGCCGCCGGGGACTTGCCCTTGTGGAATCCCCACCTTTACGGGGGCGTGCCCTTTTTGGCCGATATGCAGACCGGCCTCTTTTACCCCTTCAACCAGATCCTTTTCCGCCTGGCCCCCGATTTTTCCTACAAGGCCCTGGAAGGCATGGTCGCCCTGCACATTTTTTTGGCCGGGCTGTTCATGTACCTTTGCCTGCGCTACCTGGAACCGGCGGAGGGGGATAGGCTACGCCGTCCGGCAGCCATGTTGGGCGCGGTCGCCTACATGTTCTCCGACCTGTTCATCGTCCATTTCGGCAACCTGAACCTGGTAGCCGTGGCCGCCTGGCTGCCCCTGGTCTTTTTGCTCTTTTGGCGGTCCCTACGGGCGGGGAGTGTGGCCTGGGCGGTGGGAACCGGCGTGGCTTTGGCCCTGGCAACCCTGGCCGGGCATTTGCAGATCACCCTTTACCTGGGCTTGACCCTGGCTGTCATGGCCTTCTTTTTCGCCTTCCGCCGCCCGGTCGCCCGCTACAAACCGTTCCTCCTGCTGTTCGTGGCGGCCATCGTCGCCGTGGGCCTGACCGCCCCGGTCCTGCTGCCCGCTCTGGAGTACGCCCGCCTCAGCACCCGCGCCGCCCTATCCTACCGCGATGCCGCCCGCTACTCCCTCGTCCCCGGCCTCCTGGGCGAGATGGTGGTGCCGGCCCTCCTGAGCAGCCGCGAGCCGAACCTCTACTGGGGCGTGTGGGACCGGGTGGCCGTCGGCTATTTGGGCATCCTGCCCCTCATCCTGGCCGGGTTGGCCGTGCTGCTGCGGCGGGGGCAAAGGGTAGCCCTTCTGGTCGTGCTGGCCGCCGTTGCCTTTTTGCTGGCTTTGGGCGGCGAATCGGTCTTTCACGGCTGGGCCTATCGCCTGCTGCCCGGCTTTGGGCAGATTCGCGCCCCGGCCCGTCTGGTGTTTGTCCTTGATTTCGCCCTGGCCGCTTTGGCCGCCCTGGCCCTGGACCGCCTGCTCCGCCCCCTGCCCCGGCGGGAGCGGCGGGTGCTGGATGAGGTCTGGCGGGGGCTGATGTGGTTCGGCGGCGGCGCGGCCCTCATCGGCGGGGCGTGGGCTTATTTGGTGCTCTACCAGGCAGCCGACGGTGACCCTACCCTTTTCTGGCGGGTGTCCCAGGCGGCCGGCGGTGTCATCTTTGCCCTGCTGATGCTGTTCGCCGGGCTGGGCTGGCTCCATGCCCGGCGGACCGGTCGTTTGCGACGGGGAACGCTGGCCTGGTTGGCCGTCGGCTTGGTGTTCGTGGACCTGGCCACCGTGGGAGCCAACACCGACCTGGGCCACGAGCCGCCCACGGGCGGCTACGAGCACCCCCTGGCGGTCCAATACCTGCGCAGCGCACCCGGTTTTTTCCGCATAGACTCACGAACCGATGTAGCCCACCTGTGGCAGCCCGACCTGGCCCTGTTGGCCGGGCTGTACGATGTCAACGGCGTGGACAACCCCCTGCTGATCGCCGATACGGCCCGCTACTGGGAGGGCCTCGGCGGGCGGTCGTCGCCCCTTTATGATTTTCTGGGCGTGCGCTACCTGATCGCCGGTAAGGAGGTGGAGCTGGACCGGGAGCGGTTCAGCCTGGCCTTTGACGCCGATCCGACGGTCAACATCTATTGGAACCGGGGGGCATTGCCCCGCGCCTTTGTCGTGCGGCGGACCATCCCGGCCTGGGACCACGAGGACGCCTGGCGACGCATCCATCGGCCCGATTTTGATCCGGCGACGACGGTGGTTCTGGAAGGTGGCCCATCCCTTTCCGGCCCGGCGGAGGCGACAGAGGCTCAGGTGGTGCGTTACGAGACGGATGAAGTAGAGATCGCCGTCGAGACGCCGACGGCAGGGATCTTGGTCCTCAGCGACCCTTTCTACCCCGGCTGGCGGGCGACGGTGGACGGCCGACCGGCAGAGATTTTGCGGGCCAATTACGCTTTCCGGGCCGTGGCCGTTCCCGCCGGGCGTCACATCGTCACCATGACCTTCCGCCCCATGACATGGTACATCGGCCTGGGCATCGGCGGGCTGACGACGTTGGCGGTGCTGCTGACGGGCGGAATCGCCTTCATTCGGCGGGGGAAGCATCAAACCTGAGCGGAGGCCGAGTCCCATCCCGGATGAGAGAAAGGCGATGGTTGCCCATTTCGGCCATCCAGTGGGGGAACGCTTCGATGGAGCGTTCTATAAACCCTTCGCAGACCTCACGGATGCGCATGTTGGTAATGCTCTGGGCGATGTGATTGACCATACTTTTGGGCATAAAGCGCAACCCCAGCGGCACGGGAAGTTTCCCCTCTAGCTGCAGACTGTATTCAATGCGCGTTTCTTCCCCTGCGTCATAAAAAACGGAGCGGCTGGAAAAATACCCGTGGGTTGTTGCCGAATGGAGACCGGCCTTGGGGGAAACGGGGGTGATGCCTTCCAAAGGGTGGACGCGAAGCACCCATCCCTTTTCCAGCGTGGTCTGCACGTCGGCGTAGATGCGGATGCGGTAGGCTCCCAATTCCAGGGAATGGTAAAGCAAGCGGAAGCGATCCGGCCCAAAGGCCCGCACCAGGGAGATGTGGGGCAAATAGTTCAGCAGGCGGCTCACGTCGGCATAGTACGCATAGGCGACCGGCAAAGGGGCCGGGAACGTAAAGGCACGGCGGGCAGAGCCGGAGATGTGGATCATGCGCTCTGCTCAGGCTCCTTATCCCGTTTCAGTTCGTCCAGACGGGCGGCCAGGGCGTCCAGCTGGTCAAGGAGCTGTTGAAAGTCCCGGCGGCGGGGCACGCCCCGCTCGTCCAGGAGACGTTCCACCGTCTCCTCCAGGGAGGGAGGGGAGGAAGCCTCTTCCGCCCTCAAACTCAGGAGCTTATCGCGCAGGCGGAGGCCCTGCTCTTCGCCCAGTTCTCCTCGGTTGATGAGGGCCTGGACACGACGCTCAATCTCTTCATCTACCTGTCGTGCCAGGTCAAGGGGGGAGGCCAGGGTTCGCCGTAGGGTACTCACCGTTTCCCCTCCGGCCCGGACCAGGCCGGTGAGCACCGATTGGGGCAAAAAGCCCCGCCGCTTTTTCTCTTGCTCAAAGATGATCTGGGTCAGGGTGATGGCCGTCAGGTCTTCGCCGGTGGCATAGTCTATGACCTGGACCTCTTGCCCTTGCCGGATCAAGGCGGCGATCCCCTCCAGGGTGATGTACCGCTTGGCCTCGGTGTTGTACAGTTTGCGGTTGGGATACCGCTTGATCACGGGCATTTCATCTTCCCCATTCTCGGAAATCGCGGACCGCCCAGGGGTTGAGCACGAATGCGCGAATGTGCCCGACCCGGTGGCACAAAAAGGCTGCGGTTGAAACCGCACCCGGCGGGCCGCCGGTCGACCGCCTGCCTCCGATCTCCCACAGGTTCAACCGTCTGCACGGCGGACATCCGGCCGTAGGCCCAAAAGGGGTGACCTGAGCCGCCACTTATCCCCGGCGATGTGCCGCGGGTCGGCCCGCTTCTAGTTGCCAGGGGATTATAGCCGTCTTGCTGAAAAGTGTCAAATCGGTGTGAAAGTGTTTTTGCCTGTGTCGGCCTCACCGCGGGCACAAGGGACGGTCGTCTCCCGTCGGTGTAAAAGGCCCCCACGCCAAGCGTGGGGGCCTTTGAGTTCGGGTTCGCCGCCCATCGTTACTTTTCGGATTTTCCGGGAGCCAGTTTGAAGAACCCGGCAGCAATGGCGACCGCCACGGCAAAGATGACGGCGACCAATGCCACGATGAGGGCGATGGCGGTGATGGGCGAAGGGGGAGGCGGGGCTTCCGCTTGGGCCTGGGCGACCACGGCCGTCGCCTCGGCGGCAGCGGCTTCACTCCTAGCCTGTCTCGCCTCTTCCTGAGCGGCTTCCACTTCTGCCTGGGCGGTGGCAGCCGCTTCCTCGGCGGCGGCTTTGGCAGCTTCGGCTTCCTTCAGGGCTGCCTCTGCCTCTTCGGCAGCCTGTTGGGCTGCGGCCAGCTCCTCCGGGCTAACGCCGGTGGGAATCTCCACCGACCCCTCGGCGGCAACGGCGTCCAGGATGACCTGGTTCATGGTCTTGATGTGCTCATCGGTGGAGGCCACTTTGCCGTATTTGGCGATGACGCCATCGGTCCAGAAGGCGGGGGTTGCCATGTTCTGGTGGCAGCCCATGCAGACGCCGGTACGCTCTATGCGGGTGCGTTCGTCGTTGTTCAGCGGGCGGGAAAGGGGCCAGTGGGAACCGACGGTCATCAGCTGCTTGCCGTCGCGGGTGACGATTTGGCTCCAGTCGTACTTCAGGTCGGGGATGGCCTGGATCTGGACTTGGACGTTTTCGGCCAGGAGGTTGCCTTCGGCGTCCTCCAGGGCGGCGTACATCGGCTGGCTGTAGCCGGTCTGGTAGCGACCGCCCTCAATGCCGTAGCCCAGGGTCTTGGGGTTGGAGTGGCAGCTCTCGCAGGTGCGGGCTTTGCGCCCGGAGGAGTGCGGTTGCACCGGGGCCATATCCATTCCCAACTGGCCTTCGGGTCCGGCGCCTTCGGTGTTGGGCGGGGTGCGACCGATCTTGTTGTGGACCACGGCGTTGCCGTCGGGACCGATGACGGTGTAGACTACCTGGCAACCGGGGATCAGGGGGCTGACGCGGCCTTCGCCGTTGATGCCCAGGATCGGTTCCTCCCAGCGCAGGTAGGAGCGGCCCTCTTTGACCTCGCCCGGCGATTTGACCATGCCATGGGTTCCATCGGGGTTCTTGGCGTTGCCGGAAGCCACCCAGTCGGTTCCCTCTTTGCCCTCGCCGTAGGTGATCTTGACGTGGCAGCCGTAGCACTGGGGCGCCCAATCGGAGTGGCAGGCGTAGCATTCCAGTTTATCCATGTGCTTGGAGATGCTCTTCATGGCAACTTCGGCATCCATATTCTTCCAACCGTTGGTCAGGTTCAGGTTCTTGAGGACGGGGACTTTGAATTCCTGGCCGCCGACGGTGTGGACGATGACATCGTTGCCCCGGCGCACTACGTTGCCGAAGGGGTTGCCCCGTGTGGTCAGCAGGTAGCCGTCCTCAACGTCATAGATCGTGCCAAAGGTTTGATAGTCGTTCAGCTCCGTTGCGACTCCACGAGGGGTATCGGGCAGGTCCTCGGCGAACTCTTCGCCATAGCCCAAAGGCAGCTCCCAGGGGTATTTGTCCGGCGTGCCGTGGCAGTCGGAACATTCTATCTCCACCTGGGCCAGGGTTGTGCCAAAGATGGTTCCGTCGCCGTGCATCTCCAAGCCCGTGTGGCAGTCTTGGCACAGCATCCGACCGGTGGGGTTTTCGGGGCGGCTTTCCATCTCAAAGTGCAGGTCGGTTTTCATAAAGAGGTACTTTTTGGTGTGCAGCGGCGGTTGGGTGTTCCCTTGTGCGTCAAAAGGCGTGCCGTAGGGGAACTCCATGAACCCCTGGTAGGTTGTGCCGATGCGCTTGCCCCGGTTATGGCAAGAGTTGCAGGTTTCCACAGGGAGGCCCATGCCGCTCTCGCGGGTGCCAAAGATGGTGTGCTTGAGCAGGTGCGGCGCTTCATCTTTGGGGATGGTGGGATCGTTGCCCTCGTAGTAGCCTTCGTTGCTGTAGGGGATGTGGCAGGCAGAGCAGCCCATGCCGCGCCAATCGCCCCGCTTGCTGCGGCCTTTGACCCCCACGTGGCAGCGTTGGCAATCGTGCTGCTGGTAGGTGATGCCCGCCAGCTTGGGATCGGCCAGGATTTCCTCCACGGTGGGAGAAGGCAGTTTTTCCAGCGATTGGGGGAAGACATCGGGGAACTTGGCCATCAGGTTTTCCATATAGTCTTTGTAGGCATCGGTCCCCATGGCCGGCGTTCTGCCGTCCGGGTCGTCTACGTCATAGTTGCCCCACTTGACGGCGTAACTGTCGGGGATGCCCCAAGCCCAGGTGTTGCCCTGGATCTTGCCTGCTTCGGTGTTCATCAGGGCGCGCTCCAGGGCATAGGGGTATCCTTCGTGGCATCCCGATTGACCGCAGGTGTTCTCGGCGATCCAGATGCTACCGGGATCGGGATAGAATGTGCCGCCGTGGGCAACGTCCTTATCGGTGGCGGTCCCATCGCCACCGTGACAGACGGTGCACCCCCCCAGCGACTGGATGGAGAGGAACATCGCACTGTTCGGATCGCGGATGTCCTCGATTCCTTCGTGGCAGCCTGCATCGTCGCAGGTAGTGGGATCGTCGGCCCATACGGTGCTGCCCTCCATCGCTGCCGTCAGGGCGAGCAGCAAGGCCAGGGTCAGGATCATCAATAGCCACCTTTTCACGATGCACCTCCTTGTGTCTGTGATCGGATTGCTTTCAGACGCCACATGTCTTTCCATAAACCACCTCCTTTTTTCACAGATGGGCCTGAACGCAAAAACGCCTTTCCGCGGACGAAAGATCGCCCGGAAAGGCGTTCATCACCTCTGGCGGAATGCCGACCATCAGCATCCCAAGCGGATTCTATTGTCGGCCTTGTGGTGCCGTCATCAGCACCCGGCCTCAGTTCGCCACCAGTATACCACATTTGCGCCCGGATGTCAACTCCCCGGCGGATAAATTCCGGTGGCCGGTGGTGGCAAGTCGCTCCTTTTGGGCCTGCGCCCGGCGGCGGTAGCGCAAGGTGGAGGCTTGCGTCACACGGCGAGCCTCCCGCAGGCAACGGTGGGGGCGCAGCAGCGCTGCGCCCCTACCATTCGTGCATTCGCGTATTCGCGTCTCATTCGGGGACGGCCCCCAACGCCCCCAGCAATTCTTCGTCCGGCTGCCGGCCCGCGGACGAGCAAGCGGCGAGGTAGTTGCCGGCCATGGTTTTCATCCAATCTGCGAAAGCAGCGGGGAACTGACGATAAAAGGGAAGCAAGGTGCGCACCGCTTCCTCCGCCGCGGCCAGGGCTTCCTCCCGCCGCCCCAGGTCCGCGAGCATCGCCCCCAGGTTGTGGAGGCTCCCCGCCAGGTCGGGCAGGAAGGCGGCGGGCCGGTCTTCGGCCAGGCGGCGGCGGATCGCCACCGCCTCCTCCGCCGCGGCCAGGGCTTCCTCCCGCCGCCCCAGGTCCGCGAGCATCGCCCCCAGGTTGTGGAGGCTCCCCGCCAGGTCGGGCAGGAAGGCGGCGGGCTGCTTTTCGGCCAGGCGGCGGTACAGCCCCACCGCCTCCTCCGCGGCGGCCAGGGCTTCCTCCCGCCGCCCCAGGGCCGCAAGCCTGTTCCCCAGGCCGGTGAGGCTCGCCGCCAGGTCGGGCAGGAAGGCGGCGGGCTGCCCTTCGGCCAGGCGGCGGTACAGCCCCACCGCCTCCTCCGCGGCGGCCAGGGCTTCCTCCCGCCGCCCCAGGTCTGAAAGCATCGCCCCCAGGTTGTTGAGGCTCATCGCCAGGTCGGGCAGGAAGGCGGCGGGCCGGTCCTCGGCCAGGCGGCGGTACAGCCCCACCGCCTCCTCCGCCGCGGCCAGGGCTTCCTCCCGCCGCCCCAGGTCCGCAAGCATTGCCCCCAGGTTGTTGAGGCTCCCCGCCAGGTCGGGCAGGAAGGCGGCGGGCTGCCCTTCGGCCAGGCGGCGGTACAGCCCCACCGCCTCCTCCGTCGCGGCCAGGGCTTCCTCCCGCCGCCCCAGGGCCGCAAGCATCATCCCCAGGTTGTTGAGGCTCCGCGCCAGGTCGGGCCGGAAGGCGGCGGGCTGCCTTGCGGCCAGGCGGCGGCGGATCGCCACCGCCTCCTCCGTCGCGGCCAGGGCTTCCTCCCGCCGCCCCAGGTCCGCAAGCCTCGCCCCCAGGTTGTTGAGGCTCCGCGCCAGGTCGGGCCGGAAGGCGGCGGGCTGCTTTTCGGCCAGGCGGCGGTACAGCCCCACCGCCTCCTCCGTCGCGGCCAGGGCTTCCTCCCGCCGCCCCAGGTCCGCAAGCCTGTTCCCCAAGTTGTTGAGGCTCTGCGCCAGGTCGGGCAGGAAGGCGGCGGGCCGCTTTTCGGCCAGGCGGCGGTACAGCCCCACCGCCTCCTCCGCCGCGGCCAGGGCTTCCTCCCGCCGCCCCAGCTCCGAAAGGACATTCCCCAGGTTGTGGAGGCTCATCGCCAGGTCGGGCAGGAAGGCGGCGGGCTGCTTTTCAGCCAGGCGGCGGCGGATCGCCACCGCCTCCTCCGCCGCGGCCAGGGCTTCCTCCCGCCGCCCCAGGGCCGCAAGATCGCGCCCCAGGTTGTGGAGACTCATCGCCAGGTCGGGCCGGAAGGCGGCGGGCTGCTTTTCGGCCAGGCGGCGGTACAGCCCCACCGCCTCCTCCGTCGCGGCCAGGGCTTCCTCCCGCCGCCCCAGGGCCGCGAGCATCGCCCCCAGGTTGTTGAGGCTCCCCGCCAGTTCGGGCAGGAAGGCGGCGGGCTGCTTTTCGGCCAGGCGGCGGTACAGCCCCACCGCCTCTTCCGCCGCGGCCAGGGCCTCCTCCCGCCGCCCCAGGTCCGCAAGCCTGTTCCCCAGGTTGTTGAGGCTCATCGCCAGGTCGGGCAGGAAGGCGGCGGGCTGCCCTTCGGCCAGGCGGCGGCAGATCGCCACCGCCTCCTCCGCCGCGGCCAGGGCTTCCTCCCGCCGCCCCAGGTCCGCAAGCATTGCCCCCAGGCCGGTGAGGCTCGTCGCCAGTTCGGGCCGGAAGGCGGCGGGCTGCTTTTCGGCCAGGCGGCGGTACAGCGCCACCGCCTCCTCCGCGGCGGCCAGGGCTTCCTCCCGCCGCCCCAGGGCCGCAAGCCGGTTCCCCAGGTTGTTGAGGCTCCCCGCCAGGTCGGGCAGGAAGGCGGCGGGCTGCCCTTCGGCCAGGCGGCGGAACAGCCCCACCGCCTCCTCCGTCGCGGCCAGGGCTTCCTCCCGCCGCCCCAGCTCCGAAAGGACATTCCCCAGGTTGTGGAGGCTCCCCGCCCGCGCCGCCTCGTCCGGGGCCAGGGCGGCCCCGGTTCGGTAGAGGGATTCCTGCACCTCCCGCAGGGCCAGGGTGCGGTCGGGCGGGGGCAGGGCGGCCTCCAGCGCCTCCACAAAGGGCCGGGCGGCCTCCCCGCCGGCGCGGCGGGCGGCTTCCAGGGCGGCCTCCAGGTTGGGCAGGCAGGCTTCGATCCGGGCCTCCCGCTCCCCGGCCCGCAGCCCGGCCAGCCACTCCGCCCAGGCGGGCAGCAGCTCGGCCAGCCGCGCCAGCCGCTCCTCCTCGTCCCAGGGCCGGCGGGCGCGGGCGTATTCGGCGACCGTCCCGTGCCAGCGCCAAAGCTGAAGTTGAGGGTCGAAATCGGCCAGGGCCGCCGCCCGCAGCGCCTCGGCCCCTTCCCGGCCCACGGCGGCCCACAGCAACGCCTCCGGCGCGTTGTCGGCGGGGAAGAGGAGGAGCGACCGCCAAGCCGTCCCCTGGCCCGTTTCCTCCAGGCGGGCGGCGTGCCAATCGTACACCTTGTCCAATTGGGCGGTGAAATCCCCCCGCAGCTCCCGCACCTCCGCCAGGAGGGTGTTCAGGTCCCGGCGGCGGGCCTGGGCGACGAGCAGCTCCAACAGGCGGGGGTGGCCCCCGGCGGCGCGGGCGATGGAGAGGGGATGCACCCCCGCCAGGGGGACGCCCCGCTCCTCGGCCAAGACCCGGACATAGTGGGCCGCTTCCTGTAGCGCAAGGCCGTCGTGGAGGGGGATGGAAACGGCGGTGGGCAGGTCTTCCAGGGCGCGGCAAGGGGGGCGCAGGGCGGCGATGGCCGCGCTCCCACCCCCCAGGCGGCCCAGGAAACGGGCCAGGCGGTCCAGGTCGGGCGGGGGGAGGGTTTCCAGGTTGTCCAGCAGCAGGAGGGTGGGTTGTTGGACGGCGTGGGCCAGCAACGCCCCTTCCATGCGGCCCGGTTGCGGTTCCAGGCCCAGCCCGGCGGCCAGGCGGGTCAGCAGCGCGTCGTAGCCGCCGGAGAGGGCCTCGGCGTAGGCGACGCCGCCGGGGAAGCGGTGGGCGTTGCGGTGGGCCGCTTCCAGCAGGAGGCTGCTCTTGCCGATGCCCGCCGGGCCGGTGATGAGGGCGATCACGGGGGGCCGGGCCAGGCGGCGGGCGAGGCGGACCAGCTCCCGGCCCCGCCCCAGGAAGAGGAGGCCGAAGCGGGCGGGCAGGTTGCCCGGCGGGCGGGCGTCGTCCACCACCGGCTCCCCCCGGCGCAGGTCGGTGAAGCGCAGGTCCTCTTGGCCCAGCAGGACCACGTCGTGGGTGGTGATGCAGCGTTGGGCGCGGGCCACCGCCTCGTCCAGGGGAAAGCCGTCGGTCAGCTCGGCGTAGAGGCGGGCGGCAAAGGCCACCGCTTCGGCATCCAGCACGGGGCGGGTGTGGCCCACGACGGCGCGGGCCAGCCCGGCCTCCAGCAACGCCTGGGCCGCCGAATGCAGGTCCGCCGCGCTTTCGCAGCCGTTGAGCACGGCCAGGTCCAGGGGGCGGGGCAAGCCGCCCAGGGCGGCGGTCAGTTCGTCGGCGGCGACAAAGCGGGTCCGGCCGAATTCATCCTCCAAAAGCAGGCCGTCGCGCCGGGCGTGGCCGCTAAAGTGGAGCACGTGGGGCAGGAGGCCCTGCTCCCCGGCGCGGGGGGAAAGGGCGGAGCGGAGGGCCTCCGGCGTCGGCGGGGCGAGGCGGGCCAGGAGGATGGGGGCTTTGCTCCCCCGCACCTCGTCGGCCAGTTTGCGCCACTCCCGCCGCAGGTCCAGGGGCGGCGGCGGATGGTCGGGGCGGTGGGGGTCGAGGACCGGCGCGGCCAGCAGGGCCAGGATGCGCAACATGCGGGCCGGGTCCTGCCGTTGGGCCTGGGCCTGGGCCGCGGCCTGGAGCATCACCTGTTCGGCCCGTCCGATGACGATGTTGTGCGAACCGGCGACCAGGGTGCTGCTCCCCACGTCGCCGCCGATGTGGATGGAGCCGGAAGGGGTGGTTTCGGTCATGGTCGGTCTCCTCCTTGTGAATCCGGGCGGTCGGTGACCGGGTGTTTCGGGTCCTGCCCGGCGCAGAGCGCTCCGGCAGGTCGCGCTCCATTGTACCGCGTCCCGGCGTTTTGGTCAAACGCCGTCCTCGGCCGCAGCAAGGCAAGGGCATTTACAGGGTTTCACCCCGCAGGGGGTCCGCCGACCGTTTGACCAGATCGCGATTACGCGGTAAAATGAGGGCGCGTTCCGTTTGTGGAGGGCCACGATCTTGTGGCTACAGGCCGGGTCTGCTGCCTGAGAGAATGGCGACGGATAGGGCGGAAAATGAAGGTTCAGAAGTTACGCCTCAGAAATTTTAAAAGGTTCCACGACCGGGAGTTTGACTTTCGGGACCCGGAAACCGGGCTGGCCGAGGACCTGATTGTGTTGGTGGGGCAGAACGGATCGGGCAAATCCACAATTTTGCAGGCGATTGCGGCCATGTTGGGGGCGGCAACCGGCCAATTGGCCGGCCCTGCCGAACTGGATTGGCCCGGCTTTGACCTGCATCTGGCGAACCAGGCTTGGGCGCGGCCTATCGGCATCGAGTTGGATGTGGAGTTCAGCCCGGACGAGATCGCCGCTACTCGTGAATACTATGCCCAGACCGATATGGCGCAAAATGCGGAGCGAATTCCTCCCGGCCAGAGTCCTCTGGTCCGCCTGTCGTGCGTCCCTGAAAATGGCCGGGTGCAAGCGCCGACCGCTGCCGAGTTTTTTCAATTTCACGGGCGGCGTTATGCTCGCATGATTATCAAATATGCAGAAGGAGGAGCGCGCCTGTTCGAGCGGGTGGGGTCTGTGTTTTGGTACACGGAGCAGCGGACCACCAATAGCCTGACGCCGGTAGAAAACAATGGTCAGATCATCGAATATGACATGGCCTTGCTGCGTCGGCGGTTGTCCGAGCTGTTCCTCTTTCATGAGCGGGTGCGTCGGGGCGAGTATCGGCTCAAACCCGGTCAGCGCGATCCGTTCCCCGACATTGAGCGTGCCTATCAGACCATCTTTCCCGGTCACCGTTTCGGAGGCCCGGTTCCTCGGACGGGGGTGGGCGAGATTCTGGCCGAGCCGTGGTTCTATCTGTATGATGGTCATCATGAGTACGAGTTGGCCGAGATGTCCGGCGGAGAGCGGGCGGTTTTTCCGATGATCTTTGATTTCGCCAATTGGGACATTCACAATTCGGTCATTCTGATTGACGAGTTGGAACTCCACCTGCACCCGCCGCTACAGCAAGGGTTGCTCAAAGCTCTGCGTAGCTTGGGACGGAACAATCAATTCATCATCACTACCCATTCGGACGCGGTTACGGCTATCGTGCCGGAGGAGTCAATCCGCCGTTTGTAGAGACGATCATGCCTCAAGTCCTTGATCCCCACATCTGTATCGTCTTTTGCGAGGGTCGTCCGGGTAGCCTGGATGACCTGTTCTTGCACCATCTCATCCCTCCTGGGCGGGCGTTCATCCGACCGGTAGGCGGCAAACAGGCGATGCGGGCTTTTATAGAAGGGTATTTGGGGGCATACGTGGGTGCTGTCCCCCGTTATCTTGGCTTCCGGGACCGGGATTTTGATTTTGAGCCGCCTCCCGATCCGCAACCGATCCGCCTGCCGGGGGAAAAGCCGATCTGGGTGAGTTATCGGGCGGCAGTTGAAAATTATCTCATTGATGCCGATCTAATCTGGGAGTATTGGGAGGAACGGAAAGACACACCGGCCTGGCAACACGGGCCGCCTCTGTCCAAAGACGAAATCGAATCTCGCATTCACGAATCGGCGCGGGCGCTGGTTGGCTACCAGGCCGTGCGCTGGGCATTGGCAAGCCTGAAGCCCGGTCCCCGTTGGCCGGAACTCCGTACAACCTGGTTGGCGGGCAGCGGCAGGTTGCCGCCGTCGCTGGCTTATGGTGATTGTTTGGAGGAGGCGCATCGACTTGTTGCAGAATTCCGGGGCCGGATGCAAGAAGTTGACGTCTTTGCAGCAGCTGGTGGATTTGATCGTATAAGGCGCGGTTTCAGCCGCCGACCGGTCTTTCCTGCCGTAACTTTTGGATAATTGACAGGGCGAGCGCGGTCTACCGCCGCCGGTGTGGGATCTGGAGTGGAAGGTGCCGGTGAACCCAAAGGAACGCTACCAAAGCATGTTGGTCGGTCCCATTGAGCGGTTCGACCAGCGGGACGAGATGTTCAAACGGCGCAGGTATGAACCGGAATGGCAAAAGCGGTCTGCGCCGTTCTACAACGACCGCCTGCGGGACAAGCCGGGCTACACCCAGGAGTATCACGCCCTGGTGGATGCTTCCTGGTACGTGGAGGATGTCTTTGCCAAAGGCTGCCTGGGGTCGAACCACCGGGGCCTGTACGCCTGGGAATCGCTGCGGGAGGAGCCGATTCCGGGGCCAAAGGTGGAAGCCCCGCCGGAGGAGATGACGCGCATGGTCAAGAGCGCGGCCCGCTTTTTCGGCGCGGCCCTGGTCGGCGTCTGTGAGCTGGACCGGCGTTGGCTCTATGCCCGCGTCAGCAACGATGTGACCGGCGAACACCTGCCCCAGCCGCTGCCGGAAGACCTGCGCTACGCCGTCGCCCTGGCCGTTGAAATGGATTACGAATTCATGCAGACGGCCCCGACTGGCGGCGCGGGGGCGGCCACGGGGCTGGGCTATTCCAAAATGGCCTTTGTCGCCGGGCTGCTGGCCGAGTTCATCCGGGGGCTTGGCTACCGGGCCGCGCCCAGCGGCAACGACACCGCCCTGAGCATCCCCATCGCCGTCGAAGCCGGGCTGGGCGAGCTGGGCCGCAACGGGCTGCTCATCACCGAAAAGTACGGCCCCCGCGTGCGCCTGGCCCAGGTGTTCACCGACCTGCCCCTTGTGCCCGACGAACCCTACTTTTTCGGCGTGGAGGAGTTTTGCCGCATCTGCAAAAAGTGCGCCCAACATTGCCCCTCGCGGGCCATCACCTTTGGGGAGCAGACGACCGAAGGGCCGAGCCGCTCCAACAATCCCGGCGTGCGCAAGTGGTACATCAACCCGGAACAGTGCTACAAATTCTGGATCGCCAACCGCCTGGATTGCGCAACCTGCATCCGCGTTTGCCCCTTCAACCAGCCGCCGGGTCGGCTCCACGATGCCGTCCGGGCCGTCATCAAACGCGCGTCCTGGCTGCACCCGATCATCCTCCGCTTCGGCGATCTGCTGGGGTATGGCAAGCAACGCCCGCCGGAGAGTGTATGGAGTTGGGAAGTTGGGGATTGGTAGATTGGTAGATTGGGAATGGGAGGGAGGAACTGATGTCCACAGTTGGTGTGCCGCAAATCACGGAGCAGTTGCAAAAATTGCCGAGCGAAAAACTTGTTGTTGTGTACGATTTCGTTTCCTATCTTTTGGAACGAGAGGGATTAACCGTAACGGATGACGGCGAAGAAGCGTGGGATGAATTGCTCGCCAGGCCTGAGGCCAGGCAGTCCTTGCGTGAGATGGCCGGAGAGGCATTGGATGACTTTTATGCGGGTCGGACGACGGACATTATCATCACCGACGAAGGGCTGTTGGCTCCGGGATGAAAGCAAAAGCGACACCGGGCTTCTGGCGGCAATATGCGCGGCTTCCCCGCAATGTCCGGCGGCGAGCACGGAAAGCGTATCAGCTCTGGCAAGCAAATCCACAGCATCCGAGTCTGCATTTCAAGCGGGTGGACGAGACCGAGCCGATCTACTCCGTGCGCGTGGGTGGCGGCTACCGGGTTCTTGGTGTTCTTGAGGAAAACACGATGGTTTGGTTTTGGATTGGCAGCCACGCCGACTATGACCGCAGGTTGAAATAGGATGACCAACCGGGAAATCGCTGCTCTTTTCAAACGCATCGGCGACATGCTGGACATTTTGGGCGAGAACCGCTTCAAGGTCCTCGCCTACCGCCGCGCCGCCGACAGCATCCTGCACCTGGGGCGGGACATCCGCACCGATTGGCAGGCGGGCACGCTGCAAGAGATCCCCGGCATCGGCCCGGCCATCGCCGCCAAGATTGACGAACTGCTGACCACCGGTCACCTGGAGTTTTACGAACGGTTGGAGGAGCGGATCCCGCCCGGCGTCGTCGCCATGCTGGACATCCCCGATGTCGGCCCCCGCACCGTCCGCCGTCTGTGGGAGGAGTTGGGCCTGCGCAGCATCGCCGAGGTGGAGGAAGCGGCGCGGGCGGGCCGCATCCGCGCCCTAAAGGGCATGGGGCCGAAATCGGAGGCCCGCATCCTGGCCGGGATCGAGGCCCTCTACCGCCGGGGAAACCGCATCCCCCTGGGCGCGGCCTGGCCGGTGGCCGTGGAACTGCTGGAAGGGTTGAAAGCGGCCTGCGATGCGGTGCAGCAAGCGGCCGTCGCCGGAAGCCTGCGGCGGATGCGGGCCACCGTCGGCGATATTGACCTGCTGGTGGCCTCCACCGCCCCGGCGGAGGTGATGCGCGCCTTCGGCGACCATCCTCGCGTGGCGGAGGTCCTCCTCGGCGGCGAGACCAAAACCGGCGTCCGCCTGCACAACGGCTTGCAAGTAGACCTGCGGGTGCTGGAGCCGGAGCGATGGGGCACGGCGTTGCAATACTTTACCGGCAGCCAGGCCCACAACGTCCGCCTGCGGGAGTTGGCCCACAGGCGGGGCCTGAGCCTGAGCGAATACGGCTTCAAGGGAGAGGATGGCCGCGAAATTTTGTGCTCCACCGAGGAGGAGGTCTATGCCACGCTGGGCCTGCCCTGGATTCCGCCCGAACTGCGCGAAGACCGGGGCGAGGTGCAGGCGGCGGCGGAGGGGCAATTGCCCCGCCTGGTCGAATGGGGCGACATCCGGGGCGACCTGCACGCCCACACCGATTGGAGCGACGGTGCGGGCACATTGGCCCAGATGGCCGAAGCGGCGCGGGCCAGGGGCTACCGCTACCTGGTCGTCTCCGACCACACCCAGAGCCTGGGCGTCGCCACCGGCTTGACGGTGGAGCGGTTGCGGGCGCAGCGGGCCGAGATCGACGCCCTCAACGCCCGCTGGGATGATTTCACCTTGCTGCAAGGCTGCGAGCTGGAGATCAAGGCCGACGGCAGTCTGGATTTTCCCGACGAGGTGTTGGCCGAACTGGACTTTGTCGTCGCCTCGGTCCATGCTTCGCTGCGCCAGCCCCGTGAGCAGATCACCCAACGGGTGCTGAACGCGGTGCGCAACCCCTACGTGGATGTCATCGGCCACCCGTCGGGACGCATCCTGGGCCAGCGCGAAGAGAGCGCGGTGGACCTGGAAGCCGTCATCCGGGCTGCCGCCGAGACGGGGACGGCGTTGGAGGTCAACAGCACCCCCAATCGCCTGGACCTGGATGATGTGCATGTGCGCCGCGCCCGCGAGTTGGGCGTCAAACTGGCCATCAGCAGCGACGCCCACCACCCCGACGGCCTGGATAACCTGCCCTACGGCCTGGCCACCGCCCGACGCGGCTGGGCCACCGCCGACGATGTGTTGAACACGATGGAGTTGACAGAATTGCTCCGCTGGCGCCAAACCCGAATACATGGAGGAGGAAAATGACCCAATACGACGCCGGACCCGGAGACCTGAGCGACCGTGAATGGGAGGTGATGGACCGACCGCCCCGATCCCACGCCCGGCGGCGGCGCGGCCCGACCTTGCCGCCCTGGGCTTTGATCGCCCTTTTGGTCGGCATCATCATCTTGCTGTGCGTCAGCCTGGTGTTGATCGTGCAGGCTCTGCGGGGCCGAGGCGAAAAGGGCACGCCGACGCCCCAGGCGACGGTTGCTCCGTCGGTCGCGCCTACCGGCACCATTCCCCTGGCCCTGACCCCTACCGACGTTGTCGCGCCGACCGCCACGGTGACGCTTCCCGTCGAAATCCCGGCGACGCCCACCCCGGAGGGCATTGCCCCCGGCGCCATGGTCGTCGTCCAGGGGACAAAGGGGGCGGGCCTCAACATCCGCGAGCAACCCACCACCTATGCCAAGATTTTGGGCCATGCCAAAGAGGGGACCGTGCTCCAGGTCTTAGACGGTCCCCGCGAATCGGATGGCTATGTCTGGTGGAAGGTTCGGACTCCGGACGGCGTTGAGGGGTGGGGGGCCGAAAACTGGCTGGTGCTCAAGACCGAATGATGCCTGTGCAGCCGGTCACCCCTTTTGGGCCTGGGGCCGGGCATCCGCCTGCGCGGACACATCCCGCATCGCTGCGCAGGTGGGGAGGGCTTGACAGCCTGCCGGGACTGAGGCCTTTTGCTAATATTTGCGCACGATGGCCCGGTAAGCCGCCGGGACGCGGCACTGGATGAGTTGCGATTCTTCGCGGGTTTGGCGCACGGCGTCCAGGTCTATCTTGGCGACGATATATCCTTCTTCTTCCCCTTCCTCCAGGTGGGCGTATACCTCCCCTTGGGGGCCGATGACCATGCTGTCGCCGATGAAGCGGTAGCTGTATTCTTCCCCCACGCGGTTGCTGGCCGCCACAAAGAGGGCGTTTTCTAGGGCGCGGGCATGAACGTAGGTGCGCCATTCAGACATGGGGATCGCTGCATCCTCGGCAGGGGGGTGGCCCCAGTTGGCGCAGACGCACAGCAGCTCCGCCCCGTCCAGCGTCAGACTGCGGGCCGTCTCCGGGAAGGCCAGATCCCAGCCCAGCAGCACTCCGATCTGCCCGAAGGTGGCTTCGAACACCGGCAGACGGAACCCGGCACGAAAGGCCAACCGCTCCTCGCCGGGTAGATGGAGCTTGCGGTATTCACCCAGCACCTCCCCGGTAGGGCCGAGGACGACGGCTGCGTTGTAGATGACGCTTTCTACCTTTTCCTTTGTCACCAGGCCAAAGACGATGTGGGTGCTGTAGTCGGCGGCCCGCTGGGCCAATAGGTTGACGGCGGGGCCGGGGACTCGCTCGGCAACGTCGGTGAAGCGCAGTCCCAGCTCATAGCCGGTCGTTGCCAATTCGGGGAACACGATCAGATCGGTTTTCTGCTCGTTGCAAATACGATCCACGAATTTGGCCATGGTGAGCAGGTTGTCTTCAACCTTGCCCAGGTGGGGGTTCATCTGCACGACGGCGATTGTGATCTCTTGCATTGGTTCATCTCCTGAAAAGTTGGTGGCGGCGGCAGTATACCCTGAAACAGGAGGTCTGTCAACTACTCCGTCGGGAGTTTGTGGGCCGGGCGCACTTCCGGGGTTGCCGCTGCCGAGGTCGTGTTCGTCGGGGGTGGTTGGTCCCACGGTCTGTGCTCTCGGCGTCCCGGACCGGCGGTGAAGGCGATGAATGCATCGGCCCCGGAGAGTTTGCGTTCCCCGTCTTCTTGAGGTAAGATATAACCGTCAAACCCGGAGTATGGAGGCGAAATGACGAAATCGTATCCCCAAATTACCGTGTATGTCCGTCCCTGGTGCGGTAGCGTGATGCGGACCAAACGTTGGCTGGACAGCCGGAACATCCCCTACACCGAGATTGACATCAGCAAGGACCCGGAGGCAGCCCGCTTGGTGGAGGAGTTGAACGGGGGTTATCGGTCGGTTCCCACCATCCTGGTAGATGGCCGTCATGTGGCTACCGAGCCGTCCACTGCCGAGTTGGAGCGGTTGTTCGGTGGGTAGGTAGCGGCTGCGGAGCACGGCTTTTCATTGCAAAGGCGCAAAGGAGGTCAAGATGAGGATCGCTGTAGATGCTATGGGCGGGGACCACGCCCCGGCGGTGGTCGTCGAAGGGGCGGTTCGGGCTGCCCGCGATTTCGGTGTGGAGATCATCCTGGTCGGGCGCCGTGATGCCGTCCGGGCGGAGTTGGATAAGCACGATGTTGCCGGTTTGTCTTTGACGTTGCATCATGCCGATCAGGTGATTGAGATGGATGAGCACCCGGCAGCGGCGGTCAAGGCCAAGAAGGATTCCTCCATGGTCGTCGGCATGGAGTTGCTCAAGCGGCATGAGGCCGATGCCTTTTTCACGGCGGGGAATTCGGGCGGTGCGTTGGCGGCGGCCCTTTTCCGCTTGGGGCGGCTGCGGGGTATCAAGCGGCCTGCCCTTTCCACCATCTTTCCCAGTGAAACTCCCCAGGGTTACTGCCTGTTGCTGGATATTGGGGCCAACACCGATTGCCGACCGGAATGGTTGCTCCAGTTTGCCATCATGGGTACGGCCTACGCCGAGAAGGTGTTGGGCATTGCCGATCCTCGCGTCGCCATCGTCTCCAACGGTGAAGAGGAGGGCAAGGGCAACAACCTGGTCAAGGAAACGGTCCCTCTCCTCAAAAATAGCGGTTTGAATTTCGTGGGCAACGCGGAAGGCAAAGACATCCCTTGGGGGATCGCCGATGTCATCGTCACCGATGGGTTCATCGGCAACGTCATCCTCAAGACGGCGGAGGGGGTTTCCTCCTTGCTGATGGACATCCTCAAAAGGGAGATCACCGGTCGCAGCATAGCCAAGATGGGGGCTTTGTTGGCCAAGCCTGCCTTTGATGCGGTCAAGGCCCGCTTGGACTATCGGGAATACGGCGGTGCTCCCCTGTTGGGTGTGGATGGCTCTGTGATCGTGGGGCATGGCCGCTCCGATGCTTGGGCCGTCCGCAACGGCATCCGTGTTGCCGTTCAGACCGTTGAGAACAACGTGCTGGCAGCCATTGAGCAGGGTTTGGCCCGTTATGGGGCGTGAAAGGGGAAAACCGATGGAACATGGCGAGGGAACCTTCCGCGCGACGGACGGTTTGGAACTCTATCGGCAATGGTGGCGGCCTGATGATGTCCCTCGTGCCGTTTTGGCCGTGGTCCACGGCTTTGGTGAGCACAGCGGTCGCTACGGCAACCTGGTGGATTGGTTCGTGCCCAAGGGCTTTGCCGTTCATGCTTTGGATCAGCGAGGGCATGGTCGCTCGCCGGGGCAGCGGGGGCACATTCCCGGTTTTGCCCAGGTGCGGGATGATGTACGTGCCTTTCTTGATGCGGTGCGTGGGGCGGAAGGGCAGGACCTACCCACCTTTTTGATCGGCCACAGCCAGGGTGGCCTGACCGTTCTCAATTATGCCTTGCACGATCCGGAGGGGTTGGCAGGTGTTGTGGCCTCCGGCCCGCTCTTGAGTTCGCCGGGGGTGTCCCCTCTGCTGCTTCAACTCTCCAAGCTGTTTTCCAAAATCTGGCCTACCATGAGCCTTAACGTCGGCCTGGATGCCACGGCCCTTTCCCACGACCGGGAGGTGGTCGAGGCTTACGTCGCCGATCCCCTGGTCCACGGCAAGGCATCGGCCCGGCTGGGCGTGGAGGTGATGGAGGCGGTGGAGTGGACTCAAGCCCACGCTGCCGACCTACGCTTGCCGTTGCTCATCGTCCACGGCGGGGCAGACCGGCTCTGCTCGCCGGAAGCCAGCCGTCGTTTCTTTGAAAATGTGACCTTTGCCGATAAAGAACGTATTGAGTACAAAGGATTCTACCACGAGGTGTTCAACGAAGTGGGCAAGGAAAAGGTCTTGTCCGATGTAGAAGCATGGCTGGAGCGGCATCTGTAAGGTGCTTGGTATGAGAGACGGACTCCTGTTGGCGGTCCTGTTCGGCGGACTGTTGGTCCTTTCCTGCGCGACGGCCGGGGGAGGCAGCACGCCGACGGCGGCCGTTACGCCGACCGCCTTGCCCACCCCCGATCCCTCTCCATCTCCGCCTTCCCCTCGGTCTCCCTCTGCCGTACCGGAGGCCACCGACGGGACGACTCCCGTCTACGGCTATCGCGTGGTTCGTTCCTACCCCCACGACCCCAATGCCTTCACCCAGGGCCTGGTTTACACCGACGGAATCTTGTATGAGGGGACCGGCTATTGGGCGCAATCGTCGCTGCGCAAGGTGGACCTGGAGACGGGGGAGGTGTTGCAGATGGTCCCCTTGCCACCGCCCGGCACCTTTGGCGAAGGTATCACCGTTTGGCAGGACCGGATCATCCAGCTCAACTGGCAAGCCCCGGCGGTGGACCGACCCAATGTAGGTTTTGTCTATGACAAGATCGGTTTGACCCTGCTCTATACCTTCACCTATCCCACGGAGGGTTGGGGCATTACGCACGACGGGGAGAGACTGATCATGAGCGACGGCTCGGCAACCCTGTACTTTTGGGACCCGGATGACTTGAGCGAGATCGGGCGCGTCCAGGTCCACGATGCGGCAGGGCAGCCGGTGGCCCGTCTCAACGAATTGGAGTTTGTGGACGGCTTGGTCTATGCCAATGTTTGGCAGACCGACCGAATCGCCATCATTGAGCCGGACGGTGGCCTGGTCACGGCTTGGATTGACCTGACCGGCTTGCTGGATGATCCATCGGGTCATCCGGACGTGCTCAACGGGATCGCCTATGACGGTCAGGGGGATCGCTTGTTCGTCACGGGTAAATGGTGGCCCCGCCTGTACGAGATCACGCTGACCCGATCCGGCTACCTGCCCCTGATCGCCCATTCGGCCCCGTGAACGCCGGAGGGGGCATGACTCGGGTTATCTATCGGCCCACCATCAAGGAGCTGCCCAGCAGCGAGCGGCCTCGCGAGCGACTGTTGCGCCACGGGGCGAATGCCCTTTCCAGCGCGGAGCTTTTGGCCGTCGTTTTGCGCACCGGCGCCCGCCATGAGAACGTCGTCCGCCTGGCCCAGCGGTTGTTGGCTTCCTTTGGCGGCTTGGCCGGGTTGGCCCGTGCCAGCCCGGCGGAACTGATGGCCGAGAAAGGGCTGGGACCGGCCAAAGTGGCCCAGCTCAAAGCCGCCCTGGAATTGGGGCGGCGGCTTCTCGTCGAGTCGCCCCGGGAACGGCCCCGCGTTATCCTGCCCGATGACGCGGCGAACCTGGTGATGTCGGAGATGAGCCTGTTGGAGCAGGAACACCTGCGGGTGATGCTTTTGGACAGCAAAAACTATGTCTTGGCGACTCCAACCGTGGCCGTCGGTTCGCTGAACACCAACTTGGTCCGGGTGGGCGAGATCTTTCGCGAGGCGATCCGGGCCAATTGCGCTTCCCTCATCGTGTTGCACAATCACCCTTCGGGCGACCCGACGCCCAGTGCTGCCGATGTTGCCCTCACCCGCCGGATCGTGGAGGCGGGTAGACTCCTCGGCATTGAGGTCATTGATCATCTGATCATCGGTCGTCGGCGTTTTGTCAGCCTCAAAGATAGTGGCCTGGGCTTTGAGCAGGAGTGGACGCCCGACATGGAGGTTCTATGAGTGCGTACCAAGCTGTGATCGGCATGGAGGTCCATGCGCAGTTGCAGACCCGTTCCAAGATGTTTTGTGGCTGTGATGCCAAAGCATTCGGTGCGGCACCCAACACCCACACCTGCCCCGTTTGTTTGGCGTTGCCGGGGGCATTGCCGGTTATCAACCGCCGGGCCGTGGAACAAGCGATTATGGTCGGTTTGGCCCTGCACTGCCGGATCGCCGAGACCGCCGTGTTTTCCCGTAAAAACTATTTCTACCCAGATCTGCCCAAAGCCTATCAGATCAGCATGTATGATTTCCCCCTGTGTCGGCAGGGCTATGTGGAGATCGGAGGCGCGGATGGGCAGCGTCGGCGTATTCGCATCCGGCGGGTTCACCTGGAAGAAGACACGGCCAAGCTGATCCACGGGGGCGATCACAGCCTGGTGGATTTCAATCGGGCGGGATTGCCCCTCATTGAGATCGTCACCGAGCCGGACATCCGCACGCCGGAGGAGGCGCGGCAATATCTGATCAAACTGAGGGCCATTTTGCGTACCCTGGGTGTCTCCACGGCGGATATGGAAAAAGGGGCCATGCGTTGCGAAGCCAACGTCTCCCTGCGGCCCGTGGGGCGGGAAGAGATGGGCGTCAAGGTGGAGGTCAAGAACCTAAACTCTTTCCGCTCGGTCAAGCAGGCGTTGGAGTATGAGATCGCCCGCCAACGCAGAGTCTTGGAGGCCGGCGGGCGGGTGCGCCAGGTGACGATGGGCTGGGATGAGCGGCATGGACGGACGGTAGAACAACGTAGCAAAGAGACCGCAGAGGATTATCGTTACTTTCCGGAACCGGACCTTCCGCCTTTACATATCTCGTCGGCGTGGGTAGAGGAGATTGCTGCGGCCTTGCCGGAGCTGCCGGAAGAACGGCAGGCCCGCTTTGTGCGTGATTACGGCCTTGCCCCTACCGATGCTGCCGTGCTGACCACCGAGCGGGAGGTGGCCGATTTTACGGAGGAGGCCATCAAAGCAGGACGGCGGCGGGGTATTGCCCCCAGGGTGATCGGCAACTGGGTGGTGGGTGATCTGTTCCGTTTGTTGCGGGCTGCCGGGGCCGACATTGAGGCCCAGCAGGTGACGCCGGATGCCCTGGCCGAGCTGGTCGATTTGGTGGAACGGGGGATCATCACGGCCAACAGCGGGCGCAAGGTGCTGGAGGAGGTTTTTGCCCACGGTGGTTCGCCGGAAGAGATTGTGCGGGCAAGGGGGCTGGCCCAGATTTCGGATGCGGATGCCCTGGGCCGGATCGTTGCCGAAGTGGTCGCCGCTCACCCTGAGGAGGCCGACCGCTATCGGGGCGGCAAGGAGAGCTTATTGCAGTGGTTTGTAGGTCAAGTGATGCGTGCCACGCGGGGAAAGGCCAATCCCCAGATCGTTAAATCGTTGCTGCGGGAGGAATTAGACCGTCGGCGGTAGCGGAGCGGGATCGTGGGGGCATCGGTTCGGGGCGCGCAAGGCTTGTGGAGGTAGGGTTTGATGTCCAGACCGTTGGGTTGTCTTTCTACCGGCGGCCTGGTAGCCGCCTTGCTGACGCTGTTACTCATCGTTGGCGTGGTGCTGATCTGGGGTGGAACGATCTTTAGCCCTGGTCCCCTCAATGCCCAGGCAGGTGATGTTCCCTTGAAGGGGGTCTATTCCCACGCCGAGACGGGAGGGAATTGCGCCGCCTGTCATCCTGCGCCCTGGGAAGGGGCGAGCATGGACAATCGCTGCCTGGTTTGCCACGGCGCGGTCCGCGAGCAGCTGGGCGAACCGACCAGCCTGCATGGTGCGCTTCGGGCCGCAGATGAAGCCCGGCCCTGCCGTGCTTGCCACCCGGAGCATCGGGGCGCGGAAGCCCCTCTGACCGTTGTTGATGCGTTTCCTGCCTTCCCCCACGAGGTGACCGGTTATTCGCTGCAAGGCCACCGGCGGACGGCAGATGGCGATGCCTTTGACTGTGCCGATTGCCACGGCCCTGAAATGGCTCCCTTTGACCGGCAGAGCTGTCTAACCTGTCACCGCAATCTGGATGCGGCTTATGTACAATCCCATGTGGCGGATTTCGGAACCGATTGCTTGGCCTGCCATGATGGCCTGGATACCTATGGCGCGTCTTTTGATCACAATCGGCTGGCTTTTCCCCTGCTGGGGGGACATGCTTCTCCGGCCTGCCGGGAGTGCCACCCGGCGGCCCGCACCATCACCGATCTGAGGAACACGCCGCAAGATTGTTTTTCCTGCCACGGGGCCGATGATGTGCACAAAGGCGAGTTTGGCCGGGATTGCGCCGCCTGCCACAGCACGGAGGATTGGGCGCAGGTGGCCTTTGACCATGACCGGACCGCCTTTCCCCTGACGGGGCAGCATGTCACCGTGGCCTGTTGGCGGTGCCACGTGGGCGGCGTCTACAAGGGCACGCCGCAAGATTGTTTTTCCTGCCACGGGGCCGATGATGCGCACAAAGGCGAGTTTGGCCGGGATTGCGCCGCCTGCCACGACACGGAGGATTGGGCACAGGCGGCCTTTGACCATGACCGGACCGCCTTTCCCCTGACGGGGCAGCATGTCACCGTGGCCTGTCGGCGGTGCCACGTGGGCGGCGTCTATAAGGGCACGCCGCAGGTGTGTGTGGCCTGTCATGCCGATCCGGTTTACCATCGGGGGTTGTTTGGCACAGACTGCGCCGCCTGCCACAACACCACGGGCTGGCAACCGGCCCGTTTTGACCGGCTCCACACCTTCCCCATCAACCACGGTGAAAGCGGCTTTAGCCCTTGCCGGACCTGCCACCCCGCTACCCTCACTGCGTATACTTGCTATAATTGTCATGAGCACAATCCCGCCGACGTTGAGAGTGAGCACCGTGAGGAGGGCATCACCGACTTTCAGAACTGTGTGGAATGCCATCCCACGGGTCGGGAAGAGGAGGGGGAAGATGACGATTAGCGGTTAAAAAATTACCCGGCGCTGTGCTCCGAGGGGAAAATAGCACAACGCCGGGCCGGTTTCGGTTGTGGGCAAGACCGAAACCGTCAATGGCGCCGGGGATGACGCCTGGTAGGGCTAACTTCGGTCAACACATCAGTTGACTCCTATCTTGGCCAATAATTGGGGCTTGGCGGCTAGTGCTTCGTGTGCAACATGGGCTGCTTCGCGGTACCATTCTAGTGCTGCTTCCAAGCACCTTTCTTCCGGGCGGTCGCACGTGACCAATGCGGCCAGTACCCCTTGCCCTTCTGCCCATTTGGCCTCGTTATATCCGTAGGTGGACATGGCCGTAGCGATGTCCAGATCCCGAGGGCCGTAGGTAACAAGCCGATGCAACCGCCGGATAACCGTACCGACGATCTCTCCGTCCTCCCGATGAGCAACCTTTTTTGCCATGCCTTACCCCAACGTTCATGGCGGACTTGGTATTTGCGAGCGTACAGTTCTATTATATCACATCGTGTCAAGGGGATTGTGACAAAAGTGTGTCAAATATGTGGCAAAAGTGTGTCAATTTAGCAAAAAGGTTCCTCTTATCGGGCAATGCGCTTTGCAGGCCGGGGATGCTTATTTGCGTGAAAGAGAAACCGCCAAGACGCAAGGGGCCACGGCGGGACCTACCTCGGCGTCTTGGCGGTAATTTCCCGGTTATTCTGCCCGTAACGATGCCGGGCCGTTGGGTTTAGGGGATCGGCGTAATTGCTTCCTCAATGATGATGGAAAAGGTGTTACCCACCGCCGGGCCGAACAGGGTCATGGATACGCAGGAGCACAGGCAGCAGATGGCGATCAGCACCAAGATAATGATCAGGGCGATCAACCAGCCGCTCATCTTTTTCTTCGGCTCCTCATAGTACGGTTCCTCATACGACGGCTCTTGGTACGTTTGGTAGGGATCTTGCATGTTTGTTCTCCTCCTTCCCGATTTACAAGCCCTGGGGTGATTGCCCGGCCTGTCTCCTCCGTCGCCAACGTCGCATGACCCAGATTGCCGTCAGGAGCAGGGCCAGAACGAGCAGCAACGGGACCAGGATAGACAGGATGGCAACGATAAAGGCCAACACATCCTCGGCGAAGCTGACCACGGGGTTCATTGTGCCCGCCGTGGTTGCGGTGATGACCGGACGGACCGTCGCTTTGGCGGCGTGGACGCCTCCGGCTACCAGCAGGCCGCAGGCCAGGGCCAGGACCGGGTGCATCTCGCCGATAATACCCGAATTGGCGGCAAAGAGCACTGCGCCCGCAGCCGGCCGGATGAAGGTCTGGATGGTATCGTTGGCCGTGTCCACCGCCGGAATTTTGTCCACCAGCATTTCGATTAGGAGCAGGATGATTAGCAAGCCGATCACCCACCAACTTGTCAGGGCGTCCCAGGGTGGGTTGAGTTCCACAAGGTCGGTGAAACGGGCCAGCAACGCCACGATCAGCAAGGGCAGATAGGCATTGAGGCCCGCCGACGTGGACAGGCCAAAGGCGGTCAAGACGTTCAGCAAGGCGTCCATCGTTTTCCTGCCATATAGTATCCCCTCCCCAGGTACGTGCCTGCGGGAGGGGATGGTTTCATCAGTATCCGCCGCTTACCCCGGCGACCCCGATCAGGAAGCAGAAGCCCAGCACTCCCAGGCACAGGGCAACGGCGGTCAGGCCGATTGCCAGCCAGCCGAGCACCAAACCGGCAACGGCCAGTCCGTCCCCTTCAAGCTCATTGGGCCGTTGTCTGATTTCGTTGCGGGCCATGTAGCCGAAGATCAGGGCCAGGACGCTGCCCAGCCACGGTAGCAAGGTCCAGCCCAGGATGCCCATGATCAGGGAGGCGATGGCCATGCCGCTGGTCTGCTTGGTCGCATACCCCGCCGGTGGTGGTGGAAAGCCGCTGCCGTCCGATACCAGGCGACGTTGAGGGACGGAGGCCGGGAGGACCGTCGGTTCTTCTTCCGGGGAGCGTTCCGGCTCCGGGGGAGCAACGTCCTCCGGCGGCTCCGCCCCCTCCACGATCTTGGTGGGAGGGAGGTCGGCGTCTGAGAGGGCCTCCTGGTTCAGCACTGCCCCGCAGTTGCCGCAAAAAACGGCATCATCTTCGTTGGGAGCACCACATTCCGGACAGAACATAGCCATTCCTTTCCATGTCGTCCTTCACCGCCGCGGTGTCCGGCGGCGGATTCCGGCTCAACATCCGATTAGATCGCGCCCTCGTCGTAGGATGGCTGCAGCGGTTGTCCCTGGCCCACCATGTAGGCTTGGCCGAACAGGTGGCCGATGACCATGTAGGAGTAGGGCAGTGTCGCCAAAAGCCCCACACCGCAGACCAGGCTCCCCAATTGGCCGACAAATGCGGCTACCCAGGTCATGACGAAGGTGATGAGGTAGGTGGACAGATTCTCGCGCACGAAGGCGAGGACGTCGCCGAAGCGGAAGGCCGCGCTCAACTCGTCGGTGGCAACCCAGAAGGCAATGGCTGCCGGAAGCATAATCGTCAGGATGATGCTCCAGAGGATGATGAGGCAACCAAAGATCGCCATCAGGATGGCGGCTGCGGTTTCGGAGCTATCGCCCAGCGCGGCGGCAGGGACGATCATGCAGAAAGAGGCGATGATGATGGGCAGGGCGTATACAAAGCCGATGACCCACATCTTGAGACCGTCCATCAGCAGCCCTCCCCAGTTATCCCACTGGGGCAGCCCATCCGCCTGGCCGTTGAGCACCCGGCGGATGATGGCGACCGCGTAGCCGTTGAGCACCAAAAATGCCAGGAATATGGGGATGATCAGCCATGAAAACAGCAGACCCACGGCCAGAATGGCCGCTCCGATGAGGATGTTGGTGATCCAGTTTTCATCCTCAAACACAAATGTAAATGACTTGCCAATGTCCATCTTTTTGCCTCCTTAGGATAAATTTTTTACGTCCACCATTATACCAAAAGTTTGTGGATTCGGCAATCGTCGTTTCTCGTTGTTCCGGAGCAAGTGTCTTTGCTTGATTCGCACCCCGGCGGCGCAGAGTTCACCGGGGAGCGATTGATTGTGCACGGTTTCTCTTCGTGCCCTCGGCGTCTTTGAAGGCGGCGAGTGGGAACGATGAATGCACACGCCCTGTCCGTTGTTCTCTGCCGATTCCTTTACGTTGGGAGATGGCCCGGGTTGCAGAATGTGGCCGGAAAGGCGATCCGTTCCGTGGGAAAAGCGTCGGTCAAGCGTGGGCCGTGTGCAACCCCCGTCGCTATGCAAAAAAGGCCGAGATGGTGTATAATGACCGGTGGTGAGGAGGGCGAGATGTTTGCCAGAGTCGGTCCGGGGCGCCGTCTGTGGACGGTGATGGCTTGTTTGCTCGGTCTGATCTTCCTGGCCGGGGGAGCGGGCTATCGCTATCTGTTTGCCGATCTACCCGCTCTGGACGACCCGGCAGAGTTGTACGGCTATGCCGCCGCCCCCAGCAGCAAAATCTACGACCGGCAGGGAAGGTTGCTCTTTGAGATGCCGCCGCCCCACGGTGGCTTTCACTCACCCGTCCCCCTGGAAGAGATCCCCCTGCCGCTGCGGCAGGCCGTCATCGCCACGGAGGACGCCCGCTTTTACGAAAATCCCGGTGTAGACTTTTGGGCCATCCTCCGTTCGGCCTGGCTCAACCTGCGCTACGGGCGGATCGTCTCCGGGGCCAGCACCATCACCCAGCAGTTGGCCCGCAATCTGCTGCTTTCCCCCGACGAACGCTACGAGCAATCCTACCGCCGCAAGCTGCGGGAGGCGGTGTTGGCCTGGCGCATCACCCGCCGCTATTCCAAGGATGAGATCCTGGCCCTTTACCTGAACGAGATCTATTTCGGCAACATGGCCTACGGCGTGGAGGCGGCGGCCCAGACCTATTTCGGCAAGCACGTCCGTGACCTGGACCTGGCCGAATGCGCTTTGCTGGCCGGGCTGGTCCAATCGCCGCCCTACTACAACCCCTTCGAGCACCTGGACCGGGCCAAAGAACGGCAGGCGGTCGTCCTGGGGCTGATGGTGGAGCAGGGGTTCATCACCGAGGCGGAGGCCCGCCGGGCGGCGGAGGAGGACCTGGCCCTGGCTTCGGCGCCGTTCGCCATCCGCGCCCCCCATTTCGTGATGTACGTCCGCAACCTCTTGGAGGAGGAGCTGGGCCTGGAACGGTTGGAGGCGGGCGGCCTGCGCGTGTACACCACATTGGACCTGGACCTCAACGAGGCGGCCCGTGACATCATCCGCCACCGCTTGAGCCGTCTGGCCACCTGCAACGGCCGGAGGGATGATTGCCCGCCCGGCGGCCACAATGTGCGCAACGCCGCCCTGGTCGCCCTTGATCCCCAAACGGGTGAAATCCTGGCCATGGTGGGCAGCCCCGACTATTTTTCGGCCCGCATTGACGGCGCGGTGAACGGGGCGACGGCCCTGCGGCAGCCCGGCTCCTCCATCAAGCCGATTACCTACGCCGCGGCCTTTGCCACGGGCAAGCTCACCCCGGCGACGATGATGCTTGACCGGCGCACCTCCTTTGTGACTAAAGAGGGGACCTCCTATGTGCCCCTCAATTATGATTTGCAATGGCGCGGGCCGGTGCTGTTGCGCGAGGCATTGGCCTCTTCCTACAACCTGATCGCCGTCAAGGTGCTGGATACCATCGGCATCAAGACCATGACCGACCTGGCCCGGCGGTTGGGCATCACCACCTTTGACGACCCGGAGCGGCTGGGCTTGGCCGTAACCCTGGGCGGCGGCGAGGTGCGCCTTTTGGAAGAGACGGCGGCCTATGCCGCCTTTGCCAACGGCGGCCGCGTCGTCCGGCCTGTGGCCATCCTGCGCGTGGAGGATGAGGAGGGGAACCTGCTTTGGGCGCAAGAGGGCGGCCTCGGCGAACGGGTGCTGGATGAGCGGGTGGCCTACCTGATCTCCGACATTCTCTCCGACAACACGGCCCGCACGCCCGCCTTTGGCGAGGAAAGCGTCCTCAAGCTGACCCGCCCGGCGGCGGTCAAAACCGGCACGACGACCGATTTCCGCGATAACTGGACGGTGGGCTATACGCCCGACCTGGTGGTGGGGGTGTGGACCGGCAACGCCGACAATGAACCGATGCGCGACGTTTCGGGCATTGACGGCGCGGCGCCCATCTGGCACGATTTTATGGAGCTGGCCCTCAAGGGCCGCCCCGTCCGTTCCTTCACGCGGCCTCCCGGTCTGGTGGAGGCGGAGGTCTGCGCCCTGACCGGCGAGCCGCCCGACGACGATTGCCCCTACCGCGTCACCGAACTGTTTATCGCAGGCACGGAGCCGCATCCGGTTTCCAAGCCTGAAATGCGACTTGCCCAGGGGGAGGCACCGATCCCGACCTCCGATCCGCCGCTCTCTCTGAGCAGCCCGGACCGAAACGCCGTCTATCGCCTGGACCCTTCGTTGCCCGCCGATGCCCAGCGGATTGAGGTGGCGGCGCGGGCGGGGGTTTCGCTGCGCGAGGTGACGCTGCGGGTGGATGGGCAGCCGCTGGCCCGCTGCGCGGGGATGCCCTGCCGGGCGTTGTGGCGGTTGGAACCGGGGCGGCACGTCTTTTCCGCCGAGGGGGTGACGCCGGACGGGGAAAGGGTGGCGAGCGGGAAGGTGTGGATTGAGGTACAGGATCGGTGATAGAAAGCCGGTTCACCAAAGATGCAGAGAGCGCAGAGGAATCACGAGATCCACCTCTACTGCGGTAGACATCGAACCCGCCTCCTCGCCGCCGATTATACCACAGGCGGGGGGTAGAGGGCAAGGTTGAGAAAGTGGACGAGGATCAGACAAGCTCCAGGAACTCATCCACGGTCATCCTGGCCTGACGGATAATGGAGCGGAGAGTACCTGGTTTGAGGTCGCCAGCGTGCATAGGCACGGTGACGAGCAAGTTGCCTTTTTTCAATTGGAGGTGGCTGCCCCGTTGCCGGACCTGGTAAAATCCGGCCCGTTCCAACGCGGCTACCACCTGGCGGGTTTGAGGGCAGGAAGTTTAGGCATAGGCGTAGACGGAGACGTTTACTTTAAGAGGGAACTCGGCGATTACCTGTTGCGGATTGGTAAAGCGGGGGTCCTCCGCAGGAGGCACAGGGCGCAGCCAGGGCAGGTTGTGCTCCAAAGCCGTTTCCAGGTACAAAGTTACGGCTTCGGAAAGGGCTTCTTTGGCTTGCTGAATCGTCTCACCTTGCGAAGCCACGTCCAGGTCCAGGCAAAGCGACGTATAGCCCGATTCCTCCCGGAGGATGACGCTGTTGAAGGTAAAGCCATGACCATATTCGGGCGGATTATCCCACACCGTAGACATCGAATCACCTCCTCGCCGCCGATTATACCACAGGCGGGGGTAGGGAGCAAGCGCGGCTGCACGGGAACCCGCCCGCAGGCGGTCGGCACCGGCCTGCTCAAAGCACCTGAGCTTCAATCAGGTCCAGTACCTGGGGCAGGGTTACACGGGCACTGGGGAAATGAATCTTGTGTGCGTCGGGGCGGCCACCGGAAACGTGCAGGTGGGGTTGTGGCTTGCCACGGGTGACGGGGATGTCCTCCAGATCAAAGCGGAAGAAAAAGCCCTGGCCGGTCTCGGAAGACGGTTCGGTGTACTGGTAGCTATACGCGGCAACATACAACGCTCCGGCGACAACCTGCACGTCCTCGTTGAAGGAAAAGGTCGCGCCGTTGACCAGCTTCCATTGAAAATCCTCCGGGTGGGCGAAAAAGTGGGGGCCGGAGCCAATGATCCCACGGCTGTGGTCGGTGCTGGTGGGGTAAGCGTAAACGTGTGCAGGTTGTTTCAGCCAGGAAAGGCGGGATAGAAGGCGGACGAGTTGTGCTTGATAGGAATAGATGGTACGCATCAGCTACCGAGCCATTGCTGGTAACGGCACAGCGTAGCCCAGAAGGTAGTCTCGTAGGTGTCTTGGATGCCGTTTTGGAGCCATCGGGTGTAGAATTCCTGTGAAGTCATACCGTAACGTTCTTCAAAGCGATGGAGCACGGTCCGCATCCAGGCTTTGGTGTGTTCAACAGAAGATTCACCGTTCTCAAAGGCGTCGTCTAGATCGGTGAGAAAGGGTTCTAAATCTGTTGTCAAGATCGGCCACTTGACTTGATCGGCCATCGTATCCTCCTCGCCGCCGATTATACCACAGACGGGGGTAAGGAGCAAGCGCGGTTGCACGGGAACCTTCCCGCAGGTTCCAAATCTGCGGGAGGGTGAAGGCTGCGTAGCGCAAGCCTCTGGCTTGCGATTTTCCAAAGGGGCCCTCCGCGAATGCGCCCTGAATACATAGATGAGCCGGGCGGATTCGTGGGCGGCACAGACCATCTTGAAGAACACGGGTGAAAGGATGTGAATCATGCGGCAAAAACACACGAGGCTGACGGTCATTCTCTTGCTTGCTCTGTTCCTGGGGGCGTGCATTCCCACACCCCAACCCATCACCACGCCTACTGCTCCTTCCACCGGCCTGCCCACCTCCCAACCGACCCATCCACCGACCTCTGCCGTTCCTACCATCACCCCCCTGCCCTTCCCCCCGCCGCGCCTTCTGGAGCGCAGCCCGGCCCCCGGCGCAGAGCTGCCCCTGGACGCGCCCCTGGTCCTCACCTTCGATCAGCCCATGGATCGGGCCAGCGTCGAGGCCGCCGTCGCCATTTCCCCCACCGTTGCGGGGAGCTGGACCTGGGCCGATGAGCGCACCGCCGCCTTTGCGCCGACGGCGGGTTGGGAACGGGGCGCGCGCTACGACGTGACCCTGGCCGCCACGGCCCGGAACGCCGAGGGCACGCCCCTGGCCGAGCCGGTTGACTTTGCCTTCCACACCGTCGGCTATCTGCACGTTAGCCAGGTGTTGCCCGCCCCCGGCAGCGAAGAGATTGACCCCGATACGGCCATCACCGTCATTTTTGACCGGCCCGTCGTACCTCTGACCGCCATCGGCCACCAGGACGAACTGCCCCAACCCCTGACCTTTATGCCGCCCCTGCGCGGCCAGGGCGAGTGGCTCAACACCTCCATCTACCGCTTTCGCCCGGAGGGGGGCTTGCTGCCCGCCACCACCTACAAGGCCCGCGTCGCCGCCGGGCTGACCGACACCACCGGCGGCATCCTGGCCGACGATTTCACCTGGGAGTTCACCACCATCCGCCCTGCCGTGCTGCGAACCTGGCCCCAGGGGGGATACCGCTACTTTGGCCCCGGCGACGTGATCAGCGTCACCTTCAATCAGCCCATGGACCACGCCTCTGTGGTTGAGCGGTTTGTCCTGCTGGCCGATGACGAGCCGGTGGAGGGCGAGTTCCACTGGCGCGGCGGCGAATCGCCCACCGCCCCGGAAACGATGGTCTTTGTGCCCGATGAGCCGCTGCCCCGCGACACAGAGTTGACCGCCCTGCTCGCGCGGGGAGCGCGGGCCGCCGTGGGGAACATGGAGATCGCCGAGGCCGCCCACTGGTCCTTCTCCACCGTTCCGGAACCGGGCGTCGTGGCCGTTCGGCCCTGGGATGGGGAAAAGGATGTAGATCCCGGCACATCGGTCAAGATCACCTTTGCCGGTCCCATGCAACGGCAGGGGTTCATGGACCACCTGACCATCCGCCCCGCCGTGACAGAGGTGTACACCTACTGGTCCTCTTATGACACCAACCTGCGTATCCGCTTCAAACAGGAGCCGAACACTGCCTACACCGTCAGCCTGGACGCCGCCACACCTGACAAATACGGCGTCCCCCTGGGGGAGACGGTCCGCGTCCGCTTCACCACCGGCGACCTGGACCCCTACGCCCTGCTGAACACCGACGGGCGGTTGGGGACGGTCAACGCCTACACCGAGACCGTCGTCTATGCCACCTACCGCAACGTCTCCCGCCTGAACCTGCGCCTTTACCGCCTCAGCGTGCATGACTTTGCGCTCCTGAACAGCAGTTGGAGCGCCTGGGATGAATTCATGCCCAAAGAGATGGACCTGGTGCGCCGCTGGACGCAGTGGGTATCCGCGCCGCGCAACGAAAGCCGCACCGTCCGCCTGGACCTGCGCGACGACATGGGCGCCCCCTTGCCGCCCGGCCTCTACTACCTGGAGATGGACGCGCCGGAGGTGCAGGCCGCACGCCGCAACTATCGGCCCTCGCGCTTTATGTTCGTCAAATCGCGCCTCAACCTGACCCTGAAGCAGAGCCGGGCCGAAACGCTCCTGTGGGCCACCGACCTGTCCGGCGGCCAACCGGTCGCCGGGCTGCCCGTCACCTTCTACCGGGAGACGGACCAACTGGATGCCCAGGGCGTGACCGATGGCGACGGCCTCCTTGTGGTAGAGTTGGAAAACCGGGACCTGTGGCAAGAGTTCTTTGCCGTCACCGGCCGGCCGGGCGACGAGGACTTTGGCCTGGCCTTCAACGGCTGGGATGACGGCATCAACCCCTGGGATTTCAACGTGCCTTCCGAATTCTACGGCGACGACTACCGGGGCGTGCTCTACACCGACCGGCCCATCTACCGCCCCGACCAGACCGTCTATTTCAAGGGCATCCTCCGCGCCGATGACGACGCCCACTACCGCATCCCCACCGAGATCGCCTCCCTCCAGGTTCGCGTCGAAGACCCCCAGGGCAAAGAGATTTACAACGAGCGGCTGCCCCTGAACGACATGGGCACGTTCCACGGTCTGCTGACCCTGGACGAGGAGGCCCCCCTGGGCTTTTACTACATTGACGCCCAAGATGAGGAACGCGACCTGTACTTCAGCACCAGCTTCCGGGTAGCCGAATACAAAAAGCCCGAATTCCAGGTCTCCGTGACCACCGACCGGGAAGGCTATCTGGACGGCGAAACCATCAACGTCACCGCCGAGGCGACCTACTATTTCGGCGGCGGTGTGGCCGATGCCGCCGTCCATTGGAGCCTTTTGAGCAACGATTACACCTTCCGCTACCGCTGCCCGGCGGGGCAATCCTGCCCCGGCTACAGCTGGCGCGATTACGAATGGGGCCGCTACGAGGACGAGTTCTACTATGACGGCTATGGCCGCCTCATCGCCGAAGGGGATGCCCGCACCGACGCCGAGGGCCGTGTCGTCTTTCAGGTTCCGGCGGACATTGCGCAGGAAACCCAAAGCCGGATTTTCACCATTGAAGCCGGCGTCACCGACCTGAGCGGTCGGCAGGTCAGCAACCGCACGGCGGTGGTGGTCCACAAGGGGGCCTTTTACATCGGCGTCGCCCCGCGCGGCTACCTGGCCCGGGCGGGCGAGGAAAAGCAGGTGGACCTCCTGACCGTGGATTGGGATTCGGAGCCGGTGGCCGGGACGCCCCTGACGGTGGTGTTCATGGAGCACCGCTGGTACAGCGTCAAACGGCAGGCCGAAGACGGCGGCTTTTACTGGGATTGGACCAGTGAGGATGTGCCGGTCTATACCGCGACGGTGACGACCGATGCCGACGGACGGGCCACCGTCGCCTTCCGCCCCCCCAAAGCGGGCAGCTACCGCATCCGGGCCGTCGGCCATGACGCCCACGGCAACGAAATCCGCTCCGGGGCCTACTTTTGGGTTTGGGGCGGGAGCAGCCGCCCCCGCTGGCGACGGGAGAGCAACAACCGCATTGAGTTGATCGCCGACAAGGACGCCTACCGGGTCGGCGACGTGGCCGAAATCCTCATCCCCTCGCCCTACAGCGGCACGGTCCGGGCGTTGATCACGGTGGAACGGGGCCGCATCCTGGAAGCCGAGGTCCGCGAACTGAAAACCAACGGCGAGGTGCTGCGCCTGCCCATCACCGAGGACTATGTGCCCAACGTGTTCGTCTCTGTGGTCATCGTCCAGGGGGCGGAGCAGGCCCCGGACGGCCTGGCGAGTTTCAAGATGGGGCTGGTCAAACTGCCGGTGGCGGTTGAATCGAAGGAACTGCACATCACCCTCACGCCGGACAAGGACATGGCTGCCGGGGAGCATTACGGCCCTCGCCAAAAGGCAACCTACGAGCTTTTCGTCACCGACGCCGAAGGCGAGCCGGTGGAGGCCGAGCTTTCCCTGCGCCTGGCCGATCTGGCCGTGCTGGCCCTGGCCGATGAGCGCGGCCCGACGCTGCTGGATGCCTTTTGGCGGGAGCGGGGGCTGGGCGTCAAGACCGGCACCCCCCTGGTCGTCGCCCTGGAGCCTTTCAACCGGGAGATGAAACCCAGGGCCAAAGGCGGGGGCGGCGGTGAGGGCAGGGGTGGTCTGGTCCGCAGCCGCTTTGCCGATACCGCCTTTTGGGACCCGGTGGTGCGCACCGACGCGGAGGGCCGGGCTACCGTCACGGTGCAGTTGCCCGACAACTTGACCACCTGGCGGATGCAGGCGCGGGGCATCACCGCCGAGACCCAGGTGGGCCGCGCCGAGGTGGACATCCTCAGCACCCTGGACCTGCTGGTGCGGCCCGTCCTGCCCCGCTTCTTTGTGGTGGGCGATAGGGCCGAGATCGCCACCATCGTCCACAACAACACGGCGGAGGCGGTGGAAGCGGAGGTGCAGATCGCCGTCGAGGGGCTGGCCCTGGAAGGCGAAACATCCCGGACGGTGCGCATCCCCGCCGGGGACAAGGCCCAGGTCACATGGCCGGTGGAGGTCCTGCCCGGTCGGGAGGTCAAGGTGCGGATGTGGGCCTCCGCCGGGGAGCTGTTCGACGGCCGGGAGGACCGCTTGCCGGTCTATCGCTACATCACGCCGGAGGTGACGGCCACCGCCGGGCAGCTTTCCGAGCCGGGGGTGCGCCAGGAGGTGATCCAACTGCCCCGTGAGGAGGGGACGGAGGGGGGCGAGCTGACCGTTCAACTGGACGGCTCCCTCACGGCGGCCAGCCGGGAGGCCCTGGACTATTTGGAGCACTATCCTTACGAATGCACCGAGCAGACGGTCAGCCGCTTTTTGCCCAACGTCGTCACCTGGCAGGCGTTGGATGAGATGGGGCAGCCTTTGGCGGGCGACCGGTCTGCGCTGAGGCAAAAACTGGCCCAGATGGTGGGCCTGGCCCTGCAACGCCTGTATGCCCGGCAGCACTATGACGGCGGCTGGGGCTGGTGGGTGAACGACGAAAGCGACCCCTATCTGACCGCCTATGTCTTGCAGGGGATGTTGGAGGCCCGCCGCGCCGGGTTCGCCGTGGATGAGGAGGTGATGGCCGACGGCGCGGCCTATCTCCGCGATGGATTGCCCTCCGTGGACCGGGTGCAAGCCGCCTGGCAGGCCAATCGCCTGGCCTATGAGCTATACGTCCTGGCCGAATATGACGCCGCCCTGGGGCAAAAGGGCCGGGGGGAACTGGGCCTGGCCGTCCGCCTCTTCCAGAAACGCCACCTGTTGGACCGCTACGGGCAGGCGACGCTGGCCGTCGCCCTCCATCTCCTGGAGCCGGAGGACCCCCAGCGCGTCCAAACGCTGGTGAGCGACCTGCTGGGCGCGGCGGTGGTCAGCGCCACGGGGACCCACTGGGAGGAGGCCCAACCAGACTATTGGAACATGAACACCGACATCCGCACCACGGCCATCGTCATCTGGGCGCTGTCGCGGATCGAGCCGGATAGCGACCTGCTGCCCAACGCCGTCCGCTGGCTGATGAGCGCGCGGCGGGAGGGCCACTGGGAAAGCACCCAGACGACCGCCTGGTCACTGCTGGGCCTGGTGGAGTATATGCGGGCCAGCGGCGAGATGCAGGGCGATTTCGGCTACACCGTCTATCTCAACGGCCAGGTGTGGGCCACAGGCGACATCTCGCCGGAAAATATCGCCGAGGGGCGCACATTGCAAACCGAGATCGCCCAACTGCTGACCGAGGAGGCCAACCGCCTGGTCATCGAACGCCACCCGCCCCGGGGCGATCAAAGCGGCAAGGGGCAGCTCTACTACACCGCCCACCTGCGCCTTTACCAGCCTGCCGACCGGGTCCGGGCGCTGGACCGGGGCATCCTCATCGCCCGGCAGTACACCACCCTGGAGGGGGAGTACACCGATACGGCCCAGGTGGGCGACGTGATCAAGGTCAAGCTGACCATCATCGCCCCCACCGATCTCTACTATGTCGTCGTCGAGGACCCGCTGCCCGCCGGTTGCGAAGGGGTGGACCTGAGCCTCAAGACGACCAGCATCGTCGGCGAACGGCCTGAACTGCGCAACATTACCGCCGAGGAGGAGGACCGCTGGTTCCGTTGGTACGGCTGGGGTTGGTGGTGGTTCAGCCACAGCGAAATGCGCGACGAAAAGGTGGTCCTCTTTGCCCGCTACCTGCCGCGCGGGACTTATGAGTACACCTACCTGATGCGGGCCGGTGTGCCGGGCACGTTCCAGGTCATTCCCGCCACGGCCTACCAGATGTACTTCCCGGAGGTGTTCGGGCGGAGCGACGGGGGAAGGTTTGTGGTTGAGGAAGCGGGAAGTCGGTAAACTGGTGGATGGGGGGAGTTTCAAATGTATGGGTTGCGTGGATGCCGCCGGTGCATACGTGGCGGAATGCGAGAATTCGGTAGAACTTTGGCTGTGCAAGGTGCGATGCCCTACAGGGGCGTCGCACCTTTTGTCATTCCAATACGTCGCCCGCGATTTTTTGAAAAAGTTTCCGGCTGCCGGGTTGACATGATGTCCAAAGCATGTTATAATATGCATTGCTTGATGGTTGCCTATCTTTCTTTACTCAGGGCTGAACAATCAGGAATAAAAAGATAGGCTCTTACTAGAGGAAACCATTGAAAATCAGGGCTAAAGGCCGGCCCGCAGAAAAGGGGGGATGCCAGGGGAAGAAAGGAGAAATGGCAGGTGGTGTCTGATGGCCGATGCGTGTCTGTGCGTCGGCCCATTCATTAAGGAGGAGGAACACGTATGGCCGATCATGCCCAACCTGGTTTGATGGAGGCACTCGCGCGAAAAGGAGTGTCCCGTCGTGACTTTCTCAAATTCTGTACCTTTATGGCCGGGACCCTTGCCTTACCGGCCAGCATGACTTCCAAAGTAGTGCAGGCGTTGGAAAGCCCGAAACGCCCTCCCGTTGTCTGGCTGGAGTTCCAAGACTGCGCCGGAGACTCGGAAGCGTTCCTGCGGGCTTCCCATCCTACCTTGATTGACATTGTACTTGATACCATCTCTCTGGACTACCACGAGACGATCATGGCCGCTGCCGGGCACCAGGCCGAGGCCTTGCTGGACAAGACGGTGAAGGCCGGTGGTTATTTGGCCGTGGTTGAAGGAGCCATTCCCACCAACGATGGCGGCGTTTACTGCTGCATCGGCGGGCGAACGGCGGAGGAGATCGCCAAAGAGGTGGTCGGCAATGCAGCAGCAGCCATTGCCGTCGGGGCCTGTGCCGTGTGGGGTGGTTGGCCCTCGGCCAGTCCCAATCCCACCGGGGCCAAAGGCATCGGCGATATTGTCAAAGGAGTACCCATCGTCAATCTTCCCGGCTGCCCCCACAACGTGGTCAACTCGGTGGCGACCATCGTCCATTACCTGACCTTCGGTTCCCTGCCTGCTACCGATAGCCAGGGTCGTCCCTTGTTCGCCTACGGCAAGCGCATCCATGACAACTGCGAGCGGCGCGGTCACTTTGACGCCGGGCAGTATGTGGAGGAATGGGGTGACGAGGGTCACCGCCAGGGTTGGTGCCTGTACAAGATGGGCTGCAAGGGGCCGGAAACCTACATGAACTGCCCCACGGTGCGCTACAACGACGGCACCAACTGGCCTGTTGGCGCCGGTCACGGCTGCGTCGGCTGCGCCGAAGTCAACTTCTGGGACAACATGTCGCCCTTCTATCGGCGGCTGCCCAACGTACCCGGCTTTGGTGTGGAAGCGACCGCCGACAAGGTCGGCCTGGCCCTTACCGGTCTGACCGCCGTAGGAATCGGCGCCCATGCCATCGGCAGTGCGGTGCGCAAAAAGGTAAAATCTGCGAAATCAACCCCTGAAGTTGTGGGAGAGGAGGACTAGACCATGGCCGAAAAGATCGCAATTGATCCCGTCACCAGAATCGAGGGACACCTGCGCATCGAGGCCCAGGTCGAAGGCGGAAAAGTAACCGACGCCTGGAGCTCCAGCACCATGTTCCGAGGCATGGAGTTGGTGCTCCGGGGGCGGGATCCGCGCGACGCCTGGGTCTTTGCCCAGCGGATATGAGGCGTCTGAACGACGGTTCACGCCCTCTGCTCCGTGCGAGCAGTCGAAGACGCCCTCGGAATCCAGATCCCCGAAAACGCCCGCCTGATCCGCAACATCATGGAGGGGATCCAGTACATTCAGGACCATGTCATTCACTTTTACCATCTCCACGCCTTGGACTGGGTGGATATTGTCAGCGCCCTGAGCGCAGATCCGGCCAAGACCGCCTCCCTGGCCCAGTCCATTTCTGATTGGCCCAAATCGAGCACAGCCTATTTCAAAGGCATCCAGGACCGGGTTGCCGCCTTTGTGGAAAGCGGGCAACTGGGCATCTTTGACGGCGCCTACTGGGGCCACCCGGCCTATCGGCTTCCTCCGGAGGCCAACCTGATGGCCGTAGCCCACTACCTGGAGGCCCTGGATTGGCAGCGGGATGTCATCCGCGTCCAGGCCATCTTTGGGGCCAAAAACCCCCATCCTCAGACCTACTTGGTGGGCGGTATGGCCTGCCCGGTGGACCCCAACAGCCAGAACGCCATCAACGCCGAACGGCTGGGCCTGGTGCAGAAACTCTTTGCCAAAGCCCGCACCTTTGTCGAACAGGTCTACATCCCCGATCTGCTGGCCATCGCTTCCTTCTACAAGGAATGGGCCGGTTACGGCGGCGGGCTGGGCAACTATATGGCCTACGGCGATTTCCCCATGACCGCCACCAAGAGCAGCAACGACCCCGGCAACCTGTTCCTGCCGCGCGGCATCATCTGGGATAAAGACCTGAACACCGTCCACCCGGTGGACCAGCAAAAGATCGCCGAGTATGTCACCCACTCCTGGTTCAAATATGACGACAACAACAAGGCGTTGCATCCCTGGGACGGTGTGACCGAACCTTACTATACCGGTCCTAAACCGCCGTATGAGTGGTTGGAAACCGATGACAAGTACAGCTGGATCAAATCGCCGCGCTACGACGGCAAGCCTGTGGAGGTCGGCCCGCTGGCCCGGATGCTGGTGGCCTACGCTTCCGGTCACGAGCGGGTGCGGTACTGGGTCGATACCGCGCTCCAGAAGCTGGAGGTCGGCCCGGAGGCCCTCTTCTCCACCCTGGGCCGCACGGCCGCCCGCGGCATCGAAACGGTTGTCATCGCCGAAAAGGTCACCGATTGGGTGGACGAATTGACGGAAAACATCGGCAGCGGCGACCTGCGCATCCACGAGACGGAGCATTGGGACCCCAAGACCTGGCCCAAAGAGGCTATGGGCTGGGGCTGGACCGAGGCGCCGCGCGGGGCGCTGGGCCACTGGGTCCGCATCAAGGACGGGGCCATTGAAAACTATCAGGCCATCGTGCCCAGCACCTGGAACGCTTCGCCCCGCGACGCCAACGGCCAACGGGGCGCGTATGAGGCAGCCCTGCTCGATACACCGGTCGCCGATCCGGAAAAACCGATTGAGATCCTGCGCACCGTCCACTCCTTTGACCCGTGCATGGCTTGCGCCGTGCATGTCACCGATCCGGACCGCCGGGAGATCACCCGCATTCGGATCATCTAAGGAGGTGGCGAAATGAGTGAACACGCCGAGACGTTCGCCCGTCGCTACGTCTGGCAACCGGTGGTGCGTTGGTACCACTGGATCAACGTGCTGTGCATGTTCATCTTGGCCGTCACCGGCTACTATATCGGCAATCCCTTTGGCAACGTTCGGGGGATGGCCGAGCCTTACGTCACCGGCACGGTGCGCTTTGTCCACTATATCGCCGCCATCGTCTTGGCCTTGATCCTGATCGTGCGTCTCTATTGGGCCTTTGTGGGCAATCGCTATGCCCGTTGGGGTGGCCTTTTGCCCCTCAACAAAGTGCGGGGACGAGACGTGATCCGGCAGGCCAAGTACTACCTCTTTTTGTCCTCGGAGCGACCGCCGTATGTGGGCCACAACCCGGTGGCCGGGCTGTCCTACATCTTTTTGTGGGTGATTACCATCATCCAGGGCATCACCGGCCTGGCCCTCAACGCCGAGGCCAACCCCAACGGCTTCTGGATGGCGACCTTTGGCTGGACCTTCCGCCTGGCTTCCAACCAGACGATGCGCATGATCCACCATTCGTTGCTGTGGATCTTTATCATCTTTTTCCTGGTCCACCTCTACATGGCCGTCCTGGGCGATGTGGAGGAGCAGGATGGACTGATGACCAGCATCGTCAGCGGCTTCAAATGGCCTCACTTTAAGCGGTCGGCGGAGGATGAGATTGCCGAGATGCAATGAGACCTGACGGGTCCGGTGAAACGCTGGTGCTCGGCCTGGGCAACATCCTCCTCGGCGATGAGGGGGTTGGCGTCCGCGTCGTCGAACGCCTGCTGGAACGCTACGAGTTCCCGGAGGGGGTCCGGGTCATGGACGGGGGAACCCTGGGCCTGGACCTCCTCCCCTATCTGGAGGACGCCCGCCGCCTGCTGGTCATTGACGCCGTGCAGGCCCGCAAGCCCGCCGGTACGCTGGTGCGCCTGACCGGCGACGAAATCCCCGCTTTTCTGGATGCTTCCAAAGTCTCGCCCCACCAGGAGGGGCTGCAAGACCTGCTGGCCGTGGCCATCCTCAAAGGCTACCTGCCCGATGAAGTAGTCTTTTGGGGGGCGCAGGTAGGCTCCATGGGCGTCAGCCTGGACCTCAGCCCCGCCGTCGCCGCCCAGGTAGATGTCCTGGTCGAAAAGGCTTTGGCCGAGCTGGCCCGTTGGGGCATCGAGCCGCGCCCTAGATCCTCGTGTTGATGTCCCGGCAATCCTCATCCTGCCGCGTAGCCCTCATCCGAGGGGATGACCGTTACGGCAATGTCGCCCAAGCCCTGGAGCAGATCGCCGCCGACCTTGATCTGCGCGGCGTGAGACGGGTGTTGATCAAGCCCAACTTTGTCGTCACCCATATCCCCCTGGCTGCCACCCACGTAGAGGCCGTGCGGGCCGTGCTTGATTTCCTCCGCGCCCGCTACGACGGTCCCATCACCGTCGCCGAAGGTCCCTCGGTCCAGCGGGCGGCCGAAGGATTCCGCGCCTATGGCTATGAACCCCTGGTCAAATCCCACGGCGTCACCCTGGCCGACCTGAACGACGACGAACCCTACCCGGTGACGGTCTATGACCGGCGTTTGCGCCCCCTGCGCCTGCACCTGGCCCGCAGCGTGGTGGAAAGCGACTTTCGCATTTCGGTCGGGCCGCCCAAAACCCACGATGTGGTGATCGTCACCCTGAGCCTGAAAAATATGGTCATGGGCAGCCTCATCAGCCGCCATACCCACCAGGCCCCCGCCTCCGGTTTGAGCCTGGAGCGGATCAAGCAGCTCCTGTGGCGGCTGGTCCCCCAAAAAGTGCGCCGTCTGCCCCCCGCCGAATGGCTGACCTTCCGGGCCATGAGCCGCGAACCCAGCGACAAGATGCGAATGCACCAGAGCTACCCGGTCATCAACCTCAACCTGGCCCTCATCGCTCCCCTGGTCAAGCCCCATCTGGCGGTCATTGACGCTTTTGAAGCTATGGAGGGCGACGGTCCGACCCACGGCACGGCGGTTCCCCTGCACCTGGCCCTGGCCTCCACCGACGCCCTGGCCGCCGATGTGGTGGGCACGACGCTGATGGGCTTTGACCCCGACGATGTGGGCTATCTCCACTACTGCAAGCATCTGGCCCTGGGCGAAGGCGACCTGGAACGGATCCGAATCGTGGGCAATGCAACCCTGACCGATTGCATCCACCCCTTCCGGCCCCATTCTACCTACCGCCGCCAACGTCGCTGGCAGCTGGCAGGCGCCGAGCGGTATCTGATGTCGCATCCATGAGATCGGACTATATCATCCGCCCTGCTGCACCGACCGACCTGGATCGGCTGGTCGCATTGGTTTTGGCCCTGCAACGACACGTAGAAATGAGCGATCCGGCCTTGTGGCGGCTGACCGAACAGGCCCAAAAGGACCTGCCGGAGCGGCTCGCCGCCCGCCTGGACGACGCCGTCACCCGCATTTTAGTTGCAGAACACCGCCGAGACGGCGTGGTGGGCGTCCTGGTAGGCCGGGTGATGGCCGATGAGCGATACATCCCCGCCCGGATGGGGTTTATCGAGCAAGTGTTCGTCGCCGAGGGCCACCGACGGCAGGGCGTGGGCGTCCGGCTGGTGGCCGAAATCTGCCGCTTTTTCGCCGAGCGAGGAGTGGACGACATTTCGCTGCGCTACGCCGTGGGCAACGAGGGAGCCGTCCGTTTCTGGGCGGCCCTGGGCTTTGCGCCGCGCATCGTCACCGCCGGAACCACGCGACAGGCACTGGCAGCGCGGCTCGGTACATTTATCGCCCCCAATGCAGGATCCGCTGCAGAGACGCCGGATGTGCCGGGAAAAACCGTGTGAGATCGGTTGTTTCTTGGTAGATTCTGCTTCTGCGGTGTGAGGCCTGTGAGTACACTTTGCCCTGGGTGCGGCGGGTCAGATTGCCTTCCGCCGGGGAATATGCTATAATCCTGCGGAAAGGGATGGCCGTCGGCAAGTTTGGATGGAAAGGAGAAGTGAGCCATGCCGGTCGCAGCTCCTGCCGTGGTGCGCCAAGCATTGGGGGAAGAGGTGGTGGTTGAATTTGTCCCCTGGGTCGAGCAGATCGTCCGCGAGCAGGCTCTTCCTTGGATCGAACAAATTGTGCAGGAGAAGACGGTTTCCCATGATGAATACCGTCGAATGCTCCTGCGACAGGATGTGTTGGAGCGCAATGTCGCCGAGATCCAGGAAGATCTTCGCTTCTTGCGTGACGAGATCGGCGATCTGCGCCGGGAAATGAACGAACGCTTTGACCGGGTGCATGAACGGTTTGATCAGATGAATGCGCAGTTCAACGAACGGTTTGATCAGATGAATGCGCAGTTCAATGAACGACTTGATCGGGTGAACGAACATTTGATGAGTATGGAACGTCATATGGAAATGCGATTTGACCAAATGTCAGAGCGGATGTTGGTTCAGACCCGTTGGCTTATCGGTTCTATCGCTCTGTTCGGCACGATCATCACCGTTCTGCTGGCGATTTCTCAATTTACACCTTAGAGTTGCTAGGAGGCTGCATTGACCGATAATTCCGTCCGCGTCCGCATCGCGCCCAGTCCTACCGGCTACTTCCACGTCGGTTCGGCGCGAACGGCACTGTTCAATTGGCTCTTTGCCCGTCACCATGGCGGTAAATTCATCGTCCGCATCGAAGACACCGACCGCTCCCGCTACAACCCGGAGGCCGTGCCCGATCTGATCGCCAGCCTGCGCTGGCTGGGGCTGGACTGGGACGAAGGCCCGGAGGTGGGCGGCGAATACGGCCCCTATTTCCAATCGGAGCGGTTGGACCTGTACCGCAAGTATGCCGACCGTCTCCTGGCGGAAGGCCACGCCTACAAGTGCTACTGCTCGCCGGAGCGGCTGGCCGCCGTGCGGGAGGAGCAGCGCAGGCAGAAAAAGAAGGTGGGCTACGACCGCCGTTGCCGTACCCTGACGGCTGCCCAGCGGGCCGAGTACGAAGCCCAGGGGATTGTCCCTGTGGTGCGGCTCAAAGTGCCGTTGGAGGGGCAGACCTCCTTCCACGATGTGCTCTATGGCGACATTACCGTGGAGAACGCCGAACTGGACGACCTGGTGCTGCTCAAGAGCGACGGCTACCCCACCTACCACCTGGCCAACGTGGTAGATGACCATCTGATGCAGATCAGCCACATCATGCGCGGCGACGAGTGGCTGCCCAGCGTGCCCAAGCATGTCCTGCTCTACCGCGCCTTTGGCTGGGAAGTGCCGGTCTATGCCCATCTGCCCCTCATCCTGGCCCCGACGGGCAAGGGCAAGCTGAGCAAACGTCACGGCGGCGTCGAGATCCGCCAGTTCCGCCGGGAGGGCTACCTGCCGGAGGCGATGGTCAACTACCTGGCCCGCGTCGGTTGGAGCTACGACGACAAGACCGAAATTTTCAGCCGGGAGGAGCTGATCCGCTACTTTGACCTTTCCGGCATCAATAACTCCCCGGCCCGCTTTTCCTACGAGCGGCTAGAGTGGATGAACGCCTACTATATCCGCCACCTGGAGACCGACGACCTGGCCGGGCGGCTGGTCCCCTTCCTCCGGGAAGCGGGCTATGACGTGACCGCCGATGACCTGAAGCCCATGGTCCCCCTGGTCCGGGAACGCCTCAAGAAGCTGAACGAGGCCGTCAAGTGGCTCGACTTTTTTTTCCAGGAAGAGCTTGACTATGACGCGGCGTTGCTCATCGGCAAAAAGATGACGGCTGCCGAATCGCTGGCCGCCCTGCGACGGGCGCGGGAAACGCTGGCCGCTCTGCCCGATTTCACGGTCGAGACCCTGGACGCTGCCTTGCGCGGCCTGGCCGCCGACCTGGGCCTTAAGGTGGGGCAACTGCTGGGCATCATCCGCGTAGCGGTCAGCGGCAAAAAAGTGGCTCCGCCCCTGTTCGAGACCCTGTCCATCCTGGGCCGGGAGCGGACCCTGGCGCGGATGGAAAAAGCGGAGACTCTGTTGGCTGCGAAAGGAACGGAATCATGATCGATTTGGACAAACTGGCAGCTCAAGATTTTATCCGCGAAGCCATCGTCGAGGACCTGCGGGCGGGGCGGTTCAAAACCGTCCGCACCCGCTTTCCGCCGGAGCCGAACGGCTACCTGCACATCGGCCATGCCAAAGCCATCAACATTGACTTTGGCATCGCCGAGGACTTTGGCGGTGAGTGCAACCTGCGCTTCGACGATACCAACCCGGTCAAAGAGGAAAGCGAGTATGTGGAAGCCATCAAGGAGGACATCCGTTGGCTGGGCTTTGACTGGGGCGACCGGGAATTTTACGCTTCCGACTATTTTGAGCAGCTCTACGAATGGGCCGTGCAGCTCATCAAAGAGGGCAAAGCCTATGTGGACAGCCTCAGCCCGGAGGAGATGAAAGAGTATCGGGGCGATTTCAACACGCCGGGCCGCGACAGCCCCTACCGCAACCGTTCCGTCGAGGAGAACCTGGACCTCTTTGAACGGATGCGGGCCGGGGAATTCCCCGACGGCGCCCATGTCCTGCGGGCCAAAATTGACATGCAATCGGGCAACATGAACCTGCGCGACCCGGTCATGTACCGCATCATCCACGCCGAACATCACCGCACGGGGAACAAGTGGTGCATCTACCCCATGTACGACTGGGCGCACGGCCAATCCGACTCCATCGAGGGCGTGACTCATTCCCTATGCGACCTGGCCTATGAAGAGCATCGGCCCCTGTACGACTGGTTTCTCGATCAGCTGGGCATCTTTCACCCCCGCCAGATTGAGTTCGCCCGCCTCAACATGACCTACACCGTCCTGAGCAAGCGATACCTGCTGCGCCTGGTCGAGGAGGGGCATGTCAACGGCTGGGACGATCCCCGGATGCCGACCATTGCCGGGATGCGGCGGCGGGGCTACACCCCGGAGGCCATCCGCGAATTCCTGAACCGGATCGGCGTGGCCAAATCCGACAACCTGGTGGACATTGCCCTCTTGGAACATTGCCTGCGCGAGGACTTGAACAAGCGCACGCCTAGGGTGATGGCCGTTCTGCGCCCCCTGCGCCTGGTCATCGAAAACTACCCGGAGGGGCAGGTGGAGGAGCTGGAGGCCATCAACAACCCGGAAGACGAGAGCGCGGGGACGCGCCGGGTTCCCTTTTCGCGGGTGCTCTATGTGGAGCGGGACGATTTCCGAGAAGACCCGCCCAAAAAGTGGTTCCGCCTGGCGCCGGGCCGCGAAGTGCGACTCAAGCACGCCTACTATGTCACCTGCACCGAGGTCGTCAAGGATGAGAAGGGGGAGGTGGTGGAGCTGCGCTGCACGTACGACCCGGCCTCGCGGGGCGGCTGGACGGAGGACGGGCGCAAGGTGCGGGGCACGCTGCATTGGGTTTCGGCGGCCCACGCCCTGGATGCCGAGGTGCGCCTGTATGACTACCTGTTCACCACCCCCGATCCCGCCGAGGTGCTCAAAGCTGGTAGTTTTGAGGAATACATCAACCCTCACTCCCTGGAGGTTCTGACCGGCTGCAAAGTAGAACCCAGCCTGGCCGGAGCGGAGCCGGGCAGCCGCTACCAGTTTTTGCGCTTGGGCTATTTCTGCGTAGACCCGGATACGAAACCGGGGCATCTGGTGTTCAACCGAACCATCGGCCTGCGGGACACTTGGGCCAAAATTGAAAAGGCGCAGAAAGCGAAACGTACCTGAATTTTCTCTTGGCGGATCATCTTATTTGCATCGAACCGCCACTTGTGTTATAATAAAGACGGTTGGAGCGGGCGCGGGGGCCTTCCCCGCGCTCCTCTATGCTACCGAGCAGCGATTTTGGGATGGTTTAGAAAGGATCGAGCAGTGTCTTTGACAAAGGCTGAAAAATCAGAGATCATCAGTCAATACAACATTCACGCGGGCGATACCGGCTCGCCGGAGGTCCAGATCGCCTTGCTGTCTACACGGATCAGCCAGTTGACAGAGCATCTGAAAGTCCACAAACACGATGAACATTCGCGCCGAGGCTTGTATAAGCTGGTAGGCCAGCGACGCAGGCATCTGGCATATCTCAAAAAGACCGACGCGGAACGTTACCGCCGCATTGTTGAGCGGCTGGGGCTGCGCAAGTAGAACTCCCGGCCGGCCGTTGGGCGATCTGCTCGACGGCCTTATTTCCGGGCGGTAAAAATAAAAAAACAGAGAGCGCAGGCGTCAGGAATTGGGGAGTAGGCCCCAGCGGTGGGCGTTGCTGGGACCTACTCCCCAGTCCCTGCACCCTGCCTCTCTGGAAATTTAGGAGGCAAAAAGTGAATAGTTACAAATCGTATGTCGTCCAGGTTGGCGACAAGTCTTTGCTGATCGAGACCGGCTTGCTGGCAATGCAGGCCGGTGGGGCCGTGACCGTCCGCCTGGGCGATTCCATCGTCCTGTGCACGGCCACGGCTTCCAAAAAACCCCGCGAAGGGATTGATTTCTTTCCCCTAACGGTAGATTTTGAAGAAAGGCTCTATGCTGCCGGGCGTATCCCCGGTAGCTTCTTCCGGCGGGAGGGCCGCCCCAGCGAGGCGGCTATCCTGACGGCCCGTCTCATCGACCGCCCGTTGCGCCCTCTCTTTCCGAAAGATTATCGCAACGATGTCCAAATTATCGCGACGGCCCTCTCATCCGATGGGCAGAACTATTTGGACATTCCCTCCATCATCGGCGCATCGGCGGCCCTGACCATCTCCGACATCCCCTTTGGTGGGCCGATTGGGGCCTGCCGTGTAGGCTTGGTGGATGGCGAATTCATCATCAATCCCACCGCCGACCAGATGGAGGAAAGCGTCCTGGATCTGCGTATGGCCGGGACCAAAGATGCGATTCTCATGGTAGAAGCCGGTGCCCATGAGGTCGGTGAAGAGATCGTCTTGGAAGCCCTCAAGGTGGGCCACGAAGCCATACAGCCGATCATCACCTTACAAGAGCAGATGCAGGCCGAGATCGGCAAACCCAAAAACACCGACTACCCCGTGATCACCATTGAGGAGCGGGATCGGGAGCGCATCAAGGAACGCATCGGCGACCGAGTCGCCGAGTTGGTGGCCCGTCCTATGGGCAAGGCCGAACGGAGCCAAGCGGTTGAAGCGTTGGAAAACGAGATCGTGGGTTCCTTTGTAGATGATGAAAGCATCAACCCGGAGGATGTCAAGACCGTATTCCAAGAAGTGGTCAAGGCCGAGACACGGAAACTGATCCTTGAGAAAAAGCAGCGGCCCGACGGGCGGGCTACCGACGAAATCCGCCCCATCTGGTGTCGGGTGGGGCTGTTGCCCCGTGCCCACGGCTCCGGTCTCTTTACGCGCGGCGAAACGCAGGTCGTCAGCATTGCTACCCTGGGCACGCCCCGTGAGGAACAGAAGCTGGATACCCTGCGACCGGAAGAAGCTAAACGCTACATGCACCATTACAACTTTCCGCCCTACAGCACGGGGGAGACATGGCCTGTGCGCGGTCCCAAACGACGCGAGATCGGCCACGGCGCGCTGGCCGAAACGGCCCTTCGGGCCGTTCTGCCTTCGGAGGATGAATTCCCCTACACCCTGCGCGTCGTCTCCGAAGTGCTTTCCTCCAACGGTTCAACCTCAATGGCGTCGGTCTGCGGTAGCACCCTGTCTTTGATGGATGCCGGTGTGCCCCTCAAGAACCCTGTGGCCGGGATCGCCATGGGCCTTGTCACCGATGGGGACCGTTACGTCATCCTAAGCGACATCCAGGGGTTGGAGGACCACCTGGGCGATATGGACTTCAAAGTCGCCGGGACCCGCAAGGGGATCACCGCCTTGCAAATGGACATCAAGATCAAGGGATTGAACTATGACATCCTGTCCGAGGCGTTGGCCCAGGCGCGGGAAGGCCGTCTTTACATCTTGGACAAGATGGCCGAAACCCTGGCCGAACCCCGTTCCGAGTTGTCGGTGTATGCCCCGCGCATCACCACGCTGCACGTTGATCCGGAAAAGATCGGCAAGATCATCGGCCCCGGCGGCAAGATGATCCGCAAGATCCAAGAAGAGTGCGACGTAGAGATTGACATTGAGGATGACGGCACGATCTACATTGCCGCCACCGAGAGTGCGGGCGCGGAGAGGGCAACGGCCATGATCGAAGCCCTGACCGAAGAGGCCGAGATCGGCAAGATCTATGTGGGCAAAGTGGTCCGTACCGAAAACTATGGTGCGTTCGTAGAGATCCTGCCCGGTGTGGACGGCATGGTCCATGTCTCGCAGCTGGCCGACTACCGTGTCCCTTCCGTTGAGGACGTAGTCCGTGTCGGCGACGAGATAATGGTCATGGTCATTGACATTGACGAAGAAACCCACAAGATCAAACTCTCGCGCCAGGCCGTCTTGGAAGGCTGGACGGCAGCCGAGGCCCGTGAACGGGACCGCAAGGGAGCTTCCTCCGGCGGTTCGCGGAACAGCGGTCGTGGAGAGCGGTCGCGGCGTTCCTCACGCCGTCGGCGGTAAAAGTTTGCGGCAATAGCGACATGGACGATTTTCTGCCCGTCGTTGAACCGGAAGAACCGATGCCTGCCCCACAGCCCGGTTTTGGGCTGCGGGTCGTCCGCTTCTTGCGCGAAGTGCTGGAAACGGTCCTGCCGGCCCTCCTGATCGCCCTGCTGATCAACGTGTTCGTCGGCCAGGCAACGCGGGTGGAAGGCCAGAGCATGGAACCGAACCTGCATACCGACCAGAGATTGGTGATTGAAAAGATCACCTACCGCTTCCACGGCCCCGAACGGTTTGACATCGTTGTCCTCAAAGCACCCGGTCAGGGCGATGAACTGCTGATCAAGCGGATCATCGCCTTGCCCGGCGAGCGGGTGGACATTCGCAACGGGCAGGTCTACATCAACGGCGAGAAGCTGGACGATCCTTACGGTCAGGGGGAAACGCAACCGGGGCGGTACGGTTCCCTGACCGTGCCTCCCTTGCACGTCTTTGTCTTGGGCGACAACCGCAATCACTCGAACGATTCCCGGAGCTTTGGGCCGGTTCCCATTGATGACATCGTGGGCCATGCCTGGTTTTCCTATTGGCCGCCGGAGGATGTGGGTTTTGTCAAGTGAATAATGTGGACGCCGAGTCGCTCGGCGTGCCTTTTCCGGGAGCATGGTGACGAACAGGTGGAGTCAAACAACCAAACGGCTGGTCGTGGTCGGCTTGGTTCTCATCCTGCTCCTGGTCCTGTACGTCTTTCGCACCCTGCTGCCCACCCTGGCCCTGGCCCTGGTTCTGGCCTACCTGCTCAAACCTTTGGCCGACCTGGTGGAGCGGCGCACCCCTCTTTCCCGCACCCCGGCGACCATCTTGGTCTACCTGGTCCTGTTGCTGCTTATCGCCATCATCCCCGTCACCGTCGTTCCCCAAGTCTATGACCGCATCACCCGTTTGAACCTGGATGTCCAACAACTGGCCGATGACCTGATCCGTTTCCTTTCCCAACGTGTTGTGATCTTGGGCTATACCTTCGGTTTGCCCGATCTGGTCGGCGACGTGCGCCAGGCTTTCCAAGACCTATTTCGCCCCTTTGCCACCCAGACGGTAGGCTTTTTGGTCAATGTGGCAACCAGCCTCCTTTCCATCCTCTCCATCTTTGTCATCTCCTTCTACCTGGTCCGTGATGCCGACCGGCTGCGCAATGCCCTGGACCGCATGGCCCCGCCCGGCTACACCGAAGAGTTGCGCTACCTGCGCGAAGAGATCAACCATGTGTGGAAGGCGTTCTTCCGGGGCCAAATTGTGCTGGGGGTCATCGTCGGTGTGGTGGTCTGGCTGTCCATGTCCCTGGTGGGCCTGCCCAACGCCGGGTTGATGGGGCTGTTGGCCGGCCTGTTGGAGGTGATCCCCACCTTTGGGCCGATTATCGCGACCATCCCGGCCCTGCTCATCGCCCTCTTTCAGGGGTCTACCTACCTGCCCATCAGCAACTTTTGGTTCACCCTGTTGGTGCTCGGCATTTACGTCGTCATCCAGCAGACGGAGAACGCCTACCTGGTCCCCCGTATTCTGGGCCGTCGCCTTCAACTCCATCCGGTCATCGTCTTTATCGGCTTGCTGGCGGGGGGCATCCTGCTTGGCGCGTTGGGCGTGTTGTTGGCCGCTCCCATCATCGCGACCATTCGCGTTCTGTTGCGCTACGTCTATGCCAAACTGCTGGATCAAGACCCCTTCCCCCAACCCTTCGTGGCGGAGGGGGAAATATACCCCGGTGAGATAGATGCCATCCTCTTTGACCTGGATGGAACCCTCATCGAGACCGATGACGACGCCGTGGATGCGGTGGCCCGCCGTCTGGCCCCTTTGAAGTGGTTGCTGCCCAAACGCGATCCGCAGCGGGCGGCCCGCCACATCGTCATGGCTTGTGAAGGCCCTTGCAACAGCATCCTGACCTTTATGGACCGCATTGGCTTGGATGACAACCTGTTGGACATCGGCGACCGATTACGTCGTTGGCGCGGTCAGCATACCCCCCTCAACTTCCGCCCGGTGGATGGTGTGGGTGAAACGTTGCGTGATCTGAGCCGTCGCTACCATTTGGGCATCGTCACCACCCGCAGCCATCGGGAAGCCGAGATCTTTTTGGCACAACAAAACCTGACCGATGTAGTGCAGGTCATCGTTGGACGCGAGGATACCTGGCGCATCAAACCCCATCCCGGCCCCATCCGGCACGCTGCCGAACAACTGGGCGTCCCGGTAGAGCGTTGTCTGATGGTCGGCGATACGGCGGTGGACATCCTGGCCGCCCGTGCTGCCGGGGCGCGGTCCGCGGGCGTCCTCTGCGGCTTTGGCGAAGAGGATGAACTGGAACGGGCCGGAGCCGATGTCATCCTCAAGACGACCAGTGAACTGATCCGCTGGATGTAGAGGGAGCAGTTTTGCCCCCGGCCTTGCTTTTGGGTATAATCAAACCGGATTGTCCGCCGATTTCGGCCTGGGCCGAAGGGCATGGTGTGGTCCGCCGGAAAGGCCCCGATCCTCGGCGTGCTGCCGGGGAAAATCGGACAAATATTTGGAGTGGAAGGAGCCGGAATGTCGCCGATCTCTCGAGCCGGTGCTCGTCAATTGACCAACGTGGCCCGCGACCTGGGGGCCGAAGCCCTGGGAGGCCAACTGGTGCAGAACGAGGCCGGACGCTGGACCGTGAGCTACGTTGAAATTGAATCGTGGTTATCCCGCTTCCAGGGCCGGGAAATCGTCCTGATTGCCGCGGCCATAGACGAAACACCCGTAGAATACACCCGTGTCTGCCGCACCTGCGGCAACGAGTACCGAGGCCGAACCTGCCCCCATTGTGAGGCGGTTCGCCGTCGGCTGAGAGGGTAAGAAGGCGGCGTTCCATCCGCGGTCTGCCGTCTTGTGACGATCATGTTCTTTGACGAAGCCAAGATCTATGTCAAGGGCGGTGATGGAGGCGACGGTTGCGTTGCCTTCCGCCGTGAAAAATATGTCCCCTTTGGTGGGCCGAGCGGGGGCAGCGGCGGCCCCGGCGGTAACGTCTACCTGGTCGTGGATCGCAACCTAAACACCCTCGTCCACTTTAAAAAACGGGTCCACTTCAAAGCCCAGCGGGGTGGGCGCGGCAGCGGCAAAAACCAGCAGGGCAAAAAGGGGCAGGACCTTCTGATCCCCGTTCCGCCGGGTACGATGGTCTACGATGCGGAGAGCGGCGAACTCTTGGCCGATCTCACCGAGGAGGGACAGCGGGTCCTGGTGGCCAAAGGGGGACGCGGTGGGCGTGGGAACGCGGCTTTTGCTTCCCCTACCAACCAGGCTCCCCGCCTGGCCGAGCACGGCGAACCCGGCCAGGAACGTTGGCTGCGTCTGGAACTGAAACTGATCGCCGACGTGGGGGTGATCGGAATGCCCAACGCCGGCAAAAGCACCCTCCTCTCCGTCGTGAGCGCGGCGCGCCCCAAGATCGCCGACTACCCCTTTACCACTCTGCAGCCGAACTTGGGAGTGGTTACGGTGGATGACTATCATACCTTCGTTATGGCCGATGTGCCGGGCCTCATTGAAGGGGCCAGCGAAGGAGTGGGCTTGGGCCATCAATTCCTCCGCCATGTAGAGCGCACCCGTTTGCTCATCCACCTGCTGGACGGTGCTTCTGCCGATCCCTTGGCCGATTATGAGGCCATCAACCGGGAGCTGGCCCTCTTTAGCGAGCGTCTGGCCCGGCGCCCCCAGATCGTGGTGCTCAACAAAATGGACCTGCCCGATGCCCAAGCATGGTGGCCCCTGGTACGGGAGACGATGGAGGAGCAAAACATCCCGGTCTATGCCATCTCTGCCGTAAGTCGGGAAGGCGTGCGGGAACTGATGCAGCGCACCTATACCCTGTTGCAGACCCTGCCGCCTCCCGAACCGGCCCCGGCGGAGATGGCCGTCTTTCGCCCTGCCGAAGAAGACGAAGATGTCTTTACCGTTGAACGGGAGGAAGACGGCTGGCGTGTGCGCGGTGTACGGGTGGAGCGTATTGCCGCCATGACCCCCTTTACCTTGCCGGAAGCAGCGGCCCGGTTCCAGCGCCAACTGCGGGCCATGGGCGTTGAGGCAGCGTTGGAAGAAGCGGGCGTCCGGCCCGGCGACCTGGTTCGCATCGGCGAAATGGAATTGGAGTGGCGATATTGAAACGGCGGATCGGCATCTTGGGCGGCACATTTGATCCCATCCATTACGGCCACCTGGTGGCTGCCCAGGAAGCACACCATCAGTTGACGTTGGCCCAAGTCCTTTTTGTACCTGCCGGATGCCCGCCCCACAAGCCGAGTGGGGCCATGTCCCCCAGCAACCACCGAGTGCGGATGGTTGAGCTGGCCATCGCCGATGATCCGCGCTTTCTCCTTTCCCGCGTGGATGTGGATCGGCCCGGCCCCAGTTTCACCGTGGACATGTTGGCCCTCCTCCGCGCCGAGTGGGGGCCGGAGGTTGAGTTCTTTTTCATCGTCGGCAGCGACACCCTGGTCGAGATCCCAACATGGCATCGCCCCCAACGGGTTATCGCGTTGAGCAACCTGGCCGTCTTACCCCGTCCCGGCGTCAAGGTGGACCTGCCCCGTTTGGAAGCCCAACTGCCCGGCCTGTCCGACCGCGTGCATTGGTTGTCTATGCCCTTGCTGGAGATCTCGTCCCATGCGCTGCGGGAGCGGGTGCGGACGGGGCGGCCCATCACCTACCTGACCCCTCCCGCAGTAGAGACATACATCCGGGCGCACAAACTCTATCTCCACCCATCAACGGGAGGTTGATTGCTATGGCCCTTCTGCTTCAAGAACTGGGTTGGCCCGACGTGGCCGACTATTTGCAAAGGGATGATCGGTTGATCCTGGTCACGGGCAGCTGCGAGCAGCACGGTCGCCATCTGACCTTTGCTACCGATGTCTGGCAGCCGTGGGAGATCGCCCTGCGGCTCAGCGACCGAACCGGCGTACTGGTCGCGCCGCCGGTCAACTATGGCATGTCGTTGCATCACCTGGGCTTCCCCGGCAGCCTCAGCCTGCGGCCTCACACCTTGACCCTCCTCGTCGGCGACCTGCTGACCAGCGCGTACACCCACGGCTTCCGCCATATCCTGTTGCTGAACGGTCATGGTGGCAACGCGGCCCCCATCCGTAACGCCTTGACCGAAATCTTGCACGAACGGGCCGATCTGGTCGTCTATGCCGGCGAATGGTGGCATGAACCGGCGGTGCAGGCGGTCCTGCAGGATGCCTTTGGCGGTCGGTTGAGCCATGCCGACGCAGGTGAAACGTCCGTCGTCTTGGCGTTGCGCCCCGATGTGGTCCGGCTGGATCGGGCGCAATCCAGTCCGCCCTCCTCCTACACCGTTTTGACCCGTTGGGTGTTCCGAGAACAATTCCCCCACGGCGTCATCGGCGATGACCCCCGTTTGGCCTCGGCAGAGGTGGGCGAGCGCGTTTTGGAAGCCGCCGTCACCGCCTATGAGGAGATCCTGCGGGCGTGGGAGCGGCATGATTAGGGACTTTGCTCGAATCGCTTCCTTGGGGCCTGCAGCCTCGGGACCGACCGTCTCTCGGCGAATCCCCTCCGGGGAAGGACGCCGTCGCGGCCTGTGCCGGGCGGCGAGGCAGGGGGGATTTTCGGAGCGAACCTATGACCTTTGAAGCCTTGCTCCAAAAGGGCATTGCTGCTGCCAAGAGGGGCGACCGGGCCACGGCCCGGCGTCTCCTGAGTCGGGCCGTGCGTCGCCGTCCCGATTCGGAGGTAGCCTGGTTGTGGCTCAGCGAAGTGCTGGATACGCCCCAGGGCAAGGCTTTCTGCCTGGAGAAGGTATTGGCCCTCGACCCGGAGAACCGGTTGGCACGGAAGGGGCTGGTTGCGCTGGGCCGTGCTTCCACGGGCAAGGTACTTGTCGCCCGTCCTCCGTCGTCTACAGGACCGGTCCCCGTCCCCTCGCCGCGCTTTTGGGAGCGTCCTCACTTTTGGCGCGGTGTTGTTGCCGCCTTGTCCGTGGTCGCCTTGAGCCTCATCCTCCTGTTTGCTTTTGTGGCCTTCAATGTGCACCGCACCCAAGAAGAGGCGTTGGCCGCCTTGCCGCCCACACCGACACCCTGGCCCCGTGGCACGTTGCGGCCTACGTTTACCCCCACGCCCACCAACACGCCGACTCCGACCTTCACCCCAACCCCGACGGATACACCCACTCCTACGCCGACCTTCACACCCACTCCTACCGAGACTCCCACCCGCACACCCCGTCCCCGGCGGAGGCGTCCACCCACGGCGACGCCTACCCCCCGGCCTACCCTGCCTCCCCGCCGTTTGGACCCTCGCTTGACCGCCTTGCACGTCCGCGTTGAACCGGCCTTTATGCGCGAGGGACAAGCCTACTGGCGGTTGGTAGAAGCCCGCTGGGCCGATGAGCGGGAATCGGCGGGCAAGCACAGCATCTTTGTTGAGGTGCTGGACCGGAATGGGGCGCGGGCGGTAGGGCAGTGGGTTGTTGTGCGTTGGTCGGATGGTAGCTTGGTCTTGCCGGTAGGCGATCCGCCCCCGCCCGATTGGCCGGTCAACTTTCCCATGTATAACACGTTGGGTTCCTATTCTGTGCAGATCGGCGGTGCGCCCAGCGACCGCATCGTTGGTCTGGGGTTGGGGACCGCCGATGCCCCCGACTTTACCATCCACACCAGCTTCTATCTGACTTTTCAGCTGGTCTATCGCTAGGTGGACGGCTCCTCCTGTTCCCCGATTCGGCGGCTCTGCCCCAAGGCCGACCGGATTAGCCGTTGTTTGAGGTCCCACAGACGCTGTGTCAGCGAGACGTGGTAGACGTGGGGGTTGACCAGGCGGCGCACGCCGGGGTCCAGGCGACGCAGATCGGCATCCCGCCGACGACGGATCTCCTCCAGTGGAGGCGGATCGTAAACCCGCCGTCCTTCTATCAGCACGTCTACCAGCAGCGGTTCGATGCCGGTGATCTCGTCCCGACGCAAGGTGCGGCGGCGGGCGTGGCCTGCGGGATGGCGTAGGATCAACTGCTCCATTTGGCGGGGGTCCTCATCGTCCAGGCTGAGGAGGTCGGCGGTGGCTTGGCCGCGGGCATCGTACACCCGCCAGACCAGTTTGTGACCGGGGTTGGGTGTCTTGGCCGCCGATTCGGAGATTTTGATGGCCGGCACCCACTTGTCCTCCATCCGCACGGCCACCAGTTTGTAAACGCCACCCAGGGCCGGTTCGCCCCAAGAAGTGATCAAACGCGTGCCCACGCCGTAGACCAGCCGCCGCAGCAGGCGGTCGGCGTCCACACCGTAGCGCGGCGCTTCGTGTCTGATCTGGGTGGCGATCTGCATGATGATCAGCTCATCCAGGTCGTTGGAAAGGACGATGATCGTCTCCGGGAACCCGGCTTCGTCCAACATCCGGGCCGCCTGGATGCTGAGGTAGGCCAAGTCGCCCGAATCGAGGCGGATGCCCACCGGTTCGTGGCCTTTGCGCCGCAGTTCTTCAAAGACGCGGATGGCGTTGGGCAGGCCACTCTCCAGCGTGTTGATGGTGTCCACCAGCAGCAAGCAGTCGTCGGGATAAACATCGGCGTAGGCGCGGAAGGCATCCAGTTCGCTCATGCCCAGGGCCATGAACATCTGCACCATGCTGTGGGCGTGGGTCCCTTTGGGCGGCAGGCCCAAAGTGTGGGAAAGGCCCACGTTGGAGGTGAAATCGGCCCCGCCGATGAGGGCCGCCCGCGCCCCGGCGTTGGCCCCTTTTTCGTGGCCGCGCCGCAAGCCGAATTCCAGGAGCAGTTGGCCGTGCCCGCTATCGCGGATGCGGGCCGCTTTGGTGGCAACCAGAATGGGGTAGTTGAGGTGGTTGAGGAGGGGCGTCTCCAAAATCTGGGCCAGGGCCAACGGCCCCTGGACGACGGTCAAGGGGACGTTGGGGTGGATCACCCGGCCTTCGGGGATGGCCCGCAGGGTGATGCCCTCAAATGTGCCGTTGTGTCGCAACCAGGCCAGAAAATCGTCGCCGAAGGTGGGCGTCCCCGCCCGCCCCCGTTGTCCTCGCAGGTAGGCGATGTCCTCGTCGCAAAAGTGCGCCTGCTCCATCCAATCCAGCAACCACTCCAGCCCGGCGTTGATGCAATACCCGGCCTGGTGTGCGCCGTAGTTGGGGTAACGCCGGAAAAAGTGGTCAAATTGGACCTGCTTTTCGTGCAGGCCCAGGCGGTAGTAGAGCTGAGCCATGGTCAGCTGATATTGGTCGGTAAAGAGAATGCCTTCTGCCGTACGGCGATCTGTTTCTTTCATCGTTGGTTCCTCGAAAATAATGTGGGCCGTCCACGAATTGAGCGCGAATACACGAATGCACGAATGCGCGCGGCCCCAAGCCCGAAAGGGGCGATTGAGTCGCCACCGCCCCCGGCGGCTCGCGCCGGGGATTTTCATCCTTGGCGGTGAGCCGGGGATCTGGTCCACTCCCTCATACATAACGGGCGGCTTTAGCCGCTCTCGCCGGTGTCGCCTGCAAAAAGTCGGCCGATAGCCGTCAAAAAGGTTTCGAAATCTTCCAGGTTTTCACGGGCATAGCCCAGGATCCGCTCCCGATCCATTTCCCAGTAGCGGTGAACCAACAGGTTGCGAAAACGGGCCATCCGCACCAGGCGGGCGGTCAGGTCCTCGTCGATAACGTCCAACTCCTGCAATCCGGCAAAGCACTCGGCGTAACTGGCCGGTGCGCGGCGGGCCAGACGGGCCAGGATGTGGGAGCAGAGGGCAGCGGTGGCTTCGATGGACATCAACAACAGGTGCATGATGGTATAGATGTTGCGCTCGTCGGCCCAGAATTCGGCGTCGGGTAAGGAGGCGTAGCGGCGTATCTTGTCCATGTTCTCTCGGATCTCGGAGGCCCGCATTTTGATCAGTTCTGTGTTCAGGCGGCTCATTCGGTCAGCACCTCCATCAGATAAGCCCGGCTCAGGGGGGCGAATTCGGTGTAGCGCAGGGTCACGCTCTCCAGATAATCGGCCAATTGCTCATCGTCGCGGGCCATGAGCAATCGGCCCTGGACTGCGCTGTGCTGGAAACCCAAAGGGGCTGTGTTCAACACGTGGACATCCACCGGAAAGCCCAGCGATAGGGTCAGGTCTACCGACAGGCGCGTTTCGTATTCAAAGGGGTCTTGGGCGTCGGGATGGTTCGGATCCAGGTAGAGGGCGACATCCAGGTCGTGATAGGGCAAGCCCTCCGCCGCCGAACCGTGCAGGTAGGCGAACCGCACTTCCCGGTGGCGGGCCAAGAGATCGCATAGCCGTTGCTGTTGCTTTGCCAAAAGGTCGGCGTGGGTCACAGGTTCTCCTCAGAAAACCGCGGTTGAAACCGCACTTGGGCCGCGTCCGCGCAGGCAGACGCCCGGCCCCAGGCCCGAAAGGGGCGACTTGAGTCGCTTTTTGCGCAAGCCGGAGGCTTGCGCTACGGAGCGGGCCGTCCACGAATTGAGCGCGAATACACGAATGCACGAATGCGCCCGGCCCCAGGCCCGAAAGGGGCGATTGAGCCGCCACCGCCCCGGCGGCTCATGCCGGGGGTTTCGTCCTAAGCCGCCATCCGGCAGGCGGGCGGCATGGCCCGCTTGTGGGCCGAAGCGGCCATCATCCGCCGCACCTTTTCCAACAAGGCCGGGTCCTGCCCCTCGGTCTCGCCGCTTTCAAGGGCGGCCAGGGCCGCGTCCAGTTGCTCGTAGGTCATGCCCATTTCGCCCTCATCGGTCTGACCGGCCCACAGCCCCGCCGTGGGCGGACGCTCAATGATCGGTTCCGGGATGCCCAGCTCGCGGGCCAGGGCGCGGACCTGCCACTTGTACAGGTCGCCCAGGGGTTCCACGTCCACGCCGCCGTCGCCGTACTTGGTAAAGTAGCCGATCAGCAGCTCGCTCTTGTTCCCCGTCCCGGCTACCAGGTAGTTGTGGGTCTGGGCCAGGGCGTAGAGGGCGGTCATGCGCAGGCGGGGTTTGATATTGGCCTGGGCCATGTCCGTAAGGTCCGGCGGCAGGGCGGCCAGCAGGGCGTCATAGGTCGGCCCCAGGTCCACGGTGACGGTCGCCAGGCCCAGGGAGTCGGCCAGCAGGTGGGCCATCTCCGCATCCTCCGGCTGGCTGTGGCAGGGCAGCAGCACGCCCAGCACATGCTCGACGCCCACCGCCCGGCAGCAGAGGGCCGCCGTGCAGGCCGAATCGATCCCGCCGCTCAGGCCGACGACGTACCCATCCACCCCGGCCTGAGCTGCATACTCGCGCAACCAGGTTGAGATTTTTTCTGCGGTTTCCATGTCATTCCACCCGTTCTACAATTTCGACCCCGTTCTGGGCCATGCTAAAGAGAAAGATCAGGTGCATCAGGTCGCCGGGGTGGGGCATGATCCCCGCCTCCTCGGCCACGGCGACCGGGATGTCAAAGGTATCCACCCCCTCCAGGGGCACGATGACGCGCACGCCGCGCCGCCGATGGGCGTTGGCCCACAGGCGCAGGTGCATGGCCAGCTGGTAGACGCAAAAGTCGGTACAATCGCCGACGACGAAAAAGGTCGTCACCTCCGGGTGCTCGCGGAGCCAGTCGTCCAGGTCGGTGTTGATGGCGGAGCTGATAGAATCCTTTTCAATGAGCCGGAAGCGGTCGGCAAAGGGCAACCGGGCGATCTGGGGCACGGTGGCCGCTTCCTCGCTGCCGCGCACACAGTGGGGCGGGAAGCAGGCGAATTCGACGGCATCTGCCGTATGGGCGTCCTGGGAGAGAATAAAGTGGCGGATGCCCGCTTCGTGCGCCCGCTCCAAAAGGTGCACGATGGGTTCGACGATGCGGCCCACCCGTTCGCTGGCCAACGCCCCCTGCTGGCAAAAACCAACCGTCACGTCCACAACCAGGACGGCGGCGTGGTCCGGCCCGCCCGCTTCTCCGAGCACCTGGGCCATGTCCAGTGCCGGGCGGTTATTGTACCACCGAACGAGCCAGGTGAGAAATGGCCGACTGTCGGTAATCAGCCGTTCCGGGTCCATGTTCAACCTCCGTTAGTGTATTTTTGACACTAATTGCAGCCCAAAAGAAAAGGCGATAGTGTCTAACGCACACTAACTGTAGCACACCCGGCGCAATTTGTCAAAAAAGCGGAGGGCCGTGGCGGGAGGCCGTCTTATCCCCACGGCTTGAATTCAACCTCTGTAACCGTTTCGTTGTCGGGGCCAAAGACGAAACGCGCCCGCACCCGTTCCCCCTTCAAGACGCGGGGCAGCCAGTGGATGCTATCCTGCCACATTTGCTCGTAGGGGATGTCCTCGACGGCGACCCAGACGGGGGCCATTTCGTCGCTCTCGCTCGGCTCGCCCTGCCAGCGGTAGGCCAAATAGGCATGGACCCGCTGGCCCCAGCTCGGTTTGTAGGGGAAGACGAAATCCAGGCAGGCCACATAGTCCAGGTCCTCCTCGGCCACGCGGACGCCGGTTTCTTCTTCCATCTCGCGGATGGCGGCAGCGGCGACGCTTTCGCCCGGTTCGACTTTGCCGCCGATGCCGCCCACTTTGCCCGCGCCCAGGCCGGTCTTTTTGTGGCCCAGGAGGATGTGGCGGGGCGAGTTTCCCCGCAGCAAAAAGAGCAGTGTTGCTTCGGGCAAGGGGTTCATTGCTTTGTCACCAGGGGCAAATAGATGCGGCGGATGGGCGTGCGGGGCGCGGCCAGCACCGCCTGCACGATGCGGTCGGCCTGGTCAAAGGTCCGGCCGTGGACAAAGACGCTGAGCATATCGCTCAGAGTCTCCGTGCCGGAAAGGGGCGCGTTCAGGTCCAGAGGCCAGTAGAGGCCCTCGCGCTGCACGCTGCGCGCGCTCAGTTCGGCATAGACGGCGCGGAGGGCCTCATCGGTGCGCAGCGAATCGGTGTAGGGGTCGCGGAAGTAGAGCGGCTCTTCGGCAAAGGCCCAGACCAGACCGACGCACAGGGCCAGGGCCGGTAGAGCGGCAAGCGTTGCTCCCCAAAGGCGGGTGATCTTCATGTCTCCTTACTCCTCCAATTCGTAGACGACCAGGTTGTCAAATTGGATGACGGTGCCCGGTTCGTCAAAATTCCCGGCGGCCAGGCCGATGGTTCCGGAGAGGATGGTGCTGTCTATGACATCGGTCAGCCATGTGTCATTGACATAAAAACTGCACAGGCTGCCGGCACAGAGCACTTGTAGGTGATTCAGCACATCAACTCCTTGATTGATCGCTTCCGATTCCTGCCAGGGGATCAGCGTCATCCACTCTTCATCGCGCCGTAAGACTACCGAGTAATAGCCGTCGCTGCTGATTTCATACCAGTAAAAATCTTCCGGTTCCTCTCCTATTCCTTCGTCATGGTGGACCAAAAGCCCAAAGTTGTTGTCCAGAGGGCCTTCTACCAGGCGGGCATCCACTTCAACCGCCAGGTTGGATAGGGCCAGAGGGGGATAGGGATTGCTCCAGGCCATATAGTTTTCCGTGTAGATGCTGATGCGTAACCCGCCGTCTGCATACTCGGTTTTGGTATCCTCATCCTCAAAAGTTTCCCAGCCGCTGGCCGGGTTGCTAAAGTCGTCGCTGTAGACCGGCTCCGGCACGATGAGGCTACGCAGGTCCCGTAGGGGGCCGCGCGTCGGCTCGGCGGTGGGTGTATCCGTGGGAAGGGGTGTGGCGACTTCGGTCGGCGTTTTCGGTTCCCGTGACCGGAGGGATGTGAAGATAATTCCTCCCAGGCTGAGGATCGTCAGGCTCAGGCCGATTCCCACCAAGATCAAGGCAGGGGCGATGCGCTTGGCAGGTGACCGGGAGGGTTGGGGCTGTGCCGTCGGCGTGAAAAGGGGCGGCGCGGGTGGCCGGGCCGAAGCGGATGGGGTGGGCGGCTGCGGTTTGCGGTCTACCGGGCGACCGCATTCGCCGCAGAAGGCATCGTCTTCACCGATGAATGCACCACAGGCAGGACATTGCATCACCTTTGTTCTCCTCCCTCCCAGGCGGAGTGGCAGTGGCCGCAGCCGGTATAGGGGTCAAAATCTGATCGCAGCGACCGGCTACAAAAAGATCGGACGGCCACTTGGCGTTTGAGGCCCAGGAATCGCTTTTCGACGCGGCCCTCCAACATGAGGTGAGGGCAGGCGTTCGCTTGCAAAATGTCGGGCACGGAGCATGTTTCGCACAGGGACGGTTGCCACCGTTCCGATGCACGGTTTTGGGCGAGGAGTCGGCACTCTGTGCGCTCTTGCCCTCGGAAATAATCGGCGTAATAGTAGCGGCATTCCCGACCGAACGGTGTTTTCATCCTGCTTTGGAGGCGACGACGATCAGATCGTTGCTCTTTTGGGGGTCAAAGGTCGTGCCGTCGTAGCTGCCGTAAAAGGTCGTGTGCCGGAATCCGGCGGAGGCCAGGGCTGCTGCCAGCTCATCTCGGAAGAGGGGACGCAGCTCCGTTGCTTCTACGCTCTGGGTCCATCCCTCCTTACCGCGCCGTAAGCGGAGCATGTTGAAGGTGATTGTCTCCTCGTGGAAATCGTAGAAGCGGATAAAGAGCCATTCTCGCCCTTGCTCATCGCGGTATGACTGTGGTCCCATGAACCGCTCGCGCTCGGCCCATACCCGGTCAAAATTGCGGTTTTGGATGACCAGCAGGCCGTCGGGGGCGAGACAGGCTGCCATGTCGTCCAGGGCCTGGGACAGGGCAGAGGCGGTCAACAGGTGGGGGAGGGAGTTGCCCAAGCAAAGGAGGGCGTCGAACGTGTTTCCCAAGTCTGCCAAATGGCCGAACCCGGTTTGGACAAAGGACACGTTCACCCCGGCGGCAGCCGCGTTTGCCTTCGCTTGTCGGATCATGGCTGCGCTGAGGTCTGCGCCCATGACCCGGTAGCCATGTTGGGCCAGGGCGATGGCATGATGGCCTGTGCCGCACGCTGCATCCAGCACCCGCTTCACGCCGCGTTCTTGAAATAGACGCAAGAAGAAGGGGAGCTCGTGGGCCAGCCGCTCCGACCAGTTTACAAAGCGGTCGTAATCTTTTGCCAGGGCATCGTACAGAGGAACTCTATCGCCCATCAGACGACCACCAGGGACATTTTGCGGGGGAAGATGCCGATCCGATCCCCCGGCCGCACCGGCGTGGACCAATATTCCTCTGCAGAGAGGGGGCTGTCGGATGTCCGTTGGTAGCCCAACAGGACGGGATACAGGCCACGGGGGATCAATTTCCCGTTGACAAAGATGTTGCCGACTTCTTCCGGGTCTATGCCCACCTGGGCCAGCACTTGCCCTACGGTTTCCCCTTCCTCTATCGGTAGATGCAGTGCTTCCCCCGGAGCGACTTTGGCCCCTTTGGGGGTCAAATGGCCGAACAATCGTACTTCAACCAACATTACACCTCCTTGGTCGTTTGCAAGGGCGCGCTTTGGCGGCAGGCTCGCGCTGTATCTTTTGCCGGTTGCTAAGCCGCCGACCTGACGGCGGGCCGTCCGCCTTTGCGTCCTTTACGGCTCCGATCTTCGCCGAGAGCGCAGAGCTTCTTGCGGTTTCATTCTTGAAATGGCGGGAATGCGCCCGGCCCATTCGTGCTTCGGACGCATTCACAGACGGTCGGGCCGCACCCTCGCCCCTCACCTGCCGTGTGGAAAGGGAGAGAGCAGAACACCGACTTTCATCCCCGGCAGGAAGCCACGGCTCCCTTGCCATTATACCGCTTGCTTTCCGATTTGTCCAGATTCCGTCGGAGTGGGCAGGGCGCAGGGCGCGTTGCCCTTTCCGCGAAACGCCGAGGAAGCGGACCGATCCGCGGCACACCATCAAGGATGAAAATCTCCGGCGGCTCGCGCCGGGGGCGGCGACTCAAGTCGCTCCTTTCGGCCTGCGGCCGGGCGTATTCGTGCATTCGCGTATTCGCGCTCAATTCGTGGACGGCCCACCTTGGCGGTTCCGGAGATTTGAACCGCAAAGGCCGCAAAGGAAAGAAAAAAAGAAGACCTTTGCGCCCTTGGCGTCTTGGCGGTTCCAAGATTCGAACCGCAAAGCGACTCAAGTCGCTCCTTTCGGCCTGCGGCCGGGCGTCCGCCTACGCGGACGCTCCCGCTTCCGCCTGCATGGCAGGCGCGCACGCACAGGCGGGCGGTCGGCCAACGGCCCGCCAGGGGCGGTTTCAACCGCTATTTTTGAGGAAAACCGTGTGCAATCAACCGCTCCTCGGCAGTTCTGCGGTGTGAAACTGGGGGATCCCGGACGGCATAGTACCATTTTCCCATCATTCTGCCCTGTGGTAGTACCATGAGCCTATTGTCATCTTGGGCAAAGTGGGGTATAATAGAGGCGCATCGGAGGGGACAGGAAAACTATGTTTGGAGTGTGGCTGAAGAGCGGCGTGCAAGCGACCAGAGCGTGGCATCGTCGGTGGGTGGAAAAGGAAGAGGCCGGTCAGGGGCTGGTGGAGGCCACGGTGGCCTTTCTCTTCCTGTTGACCATCCTCCTGGTCATGTTTGAGATGGTCATCGTCTTTACCTCCTATATCGCCATGCTGAACGCGGTAAACCAGGGGGCGATCTATGCGGCGGGCCACCCGACGATGGAACCCGATAGTCCGGAATATGAGCAATACGTGAGCATCATCCGCCAGGAGCTGCTGGCCGGGGGGCTGAGCTGGCGGGATACCTACATCTACCCGCCGGAGTTACCCGAGACCATCAGTGCGGGGGAGCCGCTCACCGTGACCATTGAGTACACCCTGACCACCTTTGCCAGCGAGATCATCTTGCCGTTCTTCTCGCGCTTTGGTCTGCCGTCCGAATATCACATTCGGGCCAGTACGGCCGTTCCCATCCGGTAACGAGGGGCGATGCAACAAAAAGAATTGCCAACGGGTAATAGAATCGGTGGATCAATGAGGGTGCCTGGGCGTGACCAGGAGGGCCAGCAGATGGTGGAGTTTACCTTCACCTTTATCATGCTCGTTATCCTGCTGTTGGCCCTGGTTGGCTTTGGCTGGGTCTTTTTCTCCCAGGCAACCTTGGTGCACGCTGCCCAAGAGGGAACCCGTCACCTATTGGCCCATCCCCTCTTGCCGTCCGATCCGGTCAGGTTTGAAACGGCGGATGAAGAGGCGACATGGGTCATCACCAGTTCGGCTCCCTTGTTGGATTGGCGGGAGATGACGATCAACATCTACCCCCCGCCGCAGGACCGGGTTCTGGGCAGCTACGTGGCGGTGGACATCTACTACGATGTTCCGTTGCCGACGATAGAGATCCCGTTGGGATTTACCGATGATGTGATTACCGTTTTGCGCCCGATGCGATTGCACGCCAGCTCAAAACGGAGTCTCAATTGACGATAGGAGTAGCCGGGTTTTTTGAACCTGTGCGAAGGAGGGAAAGATGGACAAATTGAAGAAGATGATGCAACGCGAAGAAGGTCAATCGCTCATCATCGTCGGCGGTCTGCTGATCGTGTTGGTTGCCCTCATCGGCCTGGTGGTAGATGCGGGCAACGCTTATGCTCAACGCCGGATCGTGCAGAACGCCGCCGATGCTGCCGCGTTGGCCGGTTCGCAGAAGCTGGGCGAACAGGATGACTGGATGTTGGACCCGACCAACCCGGATCTCTATCTCTATAACTGGGAAGTCATTGCCGAGGTAGAGGAATACGCCCGGCGCAACGGACTGGACCCGGCCAATGTAAGCATTTACTACACCGATATAGACGGCAATATCCTAAGCTACGGCGGTAGCCCGGCAGATGCGCGGCAGATGGGTGCGGATGTGGTCATCAATGAGGACACCTTTGGCGGCGTCCGCGCTGCCGGTATCCGGGTGGAGGCCGATCTGCCTTTCCCCACCTATTTGGTGCGTGTGATCGGTCGCAACGAGATGACCGCCCACGGTTCGTCCAACGGCGTCCTGGCCTGTGGGGCCTGCACCGCCGGTGGTGGGGATGAGGGTTTGTTCCCCATTGCCGTTTATGTTGGTCTCTTTGACGCCAGCGATGGCCGGCCCGTCATCGGGCAACGGTACCGCATCTTTGAGAAACGATCGCACTTCCCCGGAACCGGTAGCTTCGGTTGGCTCTCTTGGCAAGGAGATCCCAGCAACACGGCTTTGTGTGATAATGTGAAGGATACCAGCCGTAGTGGACAGTGGTCCGTTGGGGATATGGTCCCCACCGGTCCGGGTGTTATGAACAGTTCCTGTGTGCGCAGGGAGCTGAAGCGTCGTATTGATAACCGGATCGATTTGGATCCTTCTCGCCCGGCGACCGTAACCGTACCTATCTTTGACTATACCGAGGGGACGGGGAACAACAAAAGATACCATATCGTCGGTTTTGCTCGTTTCCGTATAGAATGTATGCACTTTCAGAAAAAACCGACCGGCAGCAAGAACTATCCCCAGGACGGGACCTGCACCTTTGAGCGGAACGACAAGAGCAAGTGGATTGCCGGTACCTTTGTCAAGTGGGTGGATCCCACAGGTGAAGCCGGATGCACCGACTTTGGCATCTGCACGGCCAACCTGCGCCCGCCCCTGGAGGTCAAGCGCACTCTGGTCGGCAACGTGATCCCGTGGCAAGTGCGCCCGGCTGCGGACCAGATCTGCGAGGGTGGCGATAGGCCGGTGGATGTGGTTCATATCCTTGACATCTCGGGTAGTATGTGCTACGAGTGGGATGGGACCTACGACCAGCGGCCACCTTGTACGGGCAGGGCCGATTACGGCAGCCCCAACCGCATCTACGCCGCCAAAGAGATCCTGACCGATTTCAACGAAGGGTTGGATTGGCACCCGGATAACCAGGTGGGGTTGGTGACTTATCCCCAATCCATGAACACTTCTTCTTACCGGACGGTTTGTTACTTGGCGCTGGGTTCCCGTTGCACCAGTGCTTCCAACTCGGACTGCTACCACACCGGCTATCAGCTATACATGGCCGATAAGAACGTACCGCTGACCTCCGACGTGGCTTATATCAACAGCGTCATTGACAACCTGCAGGCCGTCGGCGCGACACCGCTGCCCATCGGTCTCCAGTATGGCCGCGAGATGGTCAGCGATCCCGAGTATCACAAACCGGATAACACCAAGGTCATCATCCTCACCACCGACGGGATGCCCAACGTCACCCTGGACGGCAAGTGGACCGGCTACCGTGGACGCTACACACGTCCTTACTGGATCGTCGAATCCGGTTGCAACGACCAGGTGTATCAATCGGCCGTTGAGCAAGCCAACTTGGCCAAGCAGGAAGGAGACATCATCTTTACCATCGGCATCCACACCAGCATTGACGAGGACCTGATGCGGGCCATTGCCAGCCCGGACACCGACCCGGACAAGCCCCACTTCTTCCTGGCCGAGACCGACATGGACTTTGCCCAGATCTACGACCAGATTATGGACCGCCTGCCTACCATCTGCAGCGAAGAGTGCATCGCCAACGAGAATGCCACGATTGGGGCAGGGGCCATCGTCAGTCTCTATGACGAGAACGGCAACCTGGTGGCGACGACCACCGCCGATGCCACCGGCGGCTACATGTTCACCGACATTGAGCCGGGAACCTATGAGCTGCGGGCAACCTGGACCGACCCCCAGTATGGCTTGCTCTACGACCTGATGACTTGGGTGTTGGGCGGGCCACCGCTGGACGAGGGGGAAAAGATCACGGTCGAAATCCCGCTGGGCACCGGTACAACCCACAAGGACTTGTACCTGCGCACCAGCGAACAGGTGGATTGTAACTAATCCAAGTGGTCGAAAGTCAGAGGCCCCAACCCGGATCGGTCCGATGGACGAACGGGGCGGGGCCTCTGTTCATATCTTGCGGAAACATTGCTTCTTTGTCTGGATCGTGGTATAATGTCGGTACTGGTAGGTTCCTGCCGGTACGGTATGAAGGAGGAAGCATATGCCGCCGAAACCCCAGCAATCCCGGCATCGGATGTTGGCCCTGGTAGTAGTGCTAGGTGCTCTGGCCGTTTTGCTCATCGGTACGGCCATCACCGGTCGGGCGTATGTCACCAAAACGACCCAAACAACGTTGGATGACTTTGCCTCCGGCGAGTTCCACAAGACCGGTCTGTTAGACATCCCCGAACGGAACATTGACAGCGTGCAGCTCATCCCCATCGGCCTGGTCGGGGAATGGTTCCCGGCCACCCATTCACTGCCGATCCCTCTGACGGAACTGGCAGCCGTCGCCGTAGAGGGACATCTGGTCGTCATCGGCGGTTTGGATCAGAACCACGCCCGCCGGAGCGAAGTCTATATCAGCACCCTCGGAGATGACGGCAGCCCGGGGCCGTGGGTGGAGCAGACCGCCCATCCTTATCCTTTTGCCATGTCCGGTGCTGCTGCCGTTGCCTACCCAAAAGACGATCAATCGGCCTGGGTGTACGTTTTGGGTGGGAGCAGCGGCAGCGGTGCTCGTTCCGAAATATATCGTACTACGCTGACCTACACCAGCGGCACCATCGGTTCTTGGACGGCCATGACCCCTCTCAGCGTGCCGGTCTATTATCACCAAGCGTTGGTCTTTAGCCGCACCATCTACGTCGTCGGTGGGTACAACCCTGTGTTCCCCTACTGGGGTTCGCTCAGCGAAGTATTCTATGCCGAGATCCAAGCAGACGGCAGCTTGGGGCCGTGGCAGGACGCCGAAAATCTGCCCCAGGGCCTCCGTTCCCTTGTCGCCGTGGGGTATAACGGCACCGATGCCCAAACCTTGTACGCCATCGGCGGGCGCGAAGAGCAAACGAACGACACCACCTACAAAGTCTTTTTCGCCGATGTCAACCCCGATGGGAGCTTGACACCCTGGACTCAATCGGGGGGAAGCCTACCTCTGGGTATCTATGCCCATAGCGGCGTCATGGTCAACGACCAGATCCTGATCGTAGGCGGTGTGGACGCCAACGAAACGACATCGGATACGGTCAAGGCTGCCCTGGTGGACCCCAGTAACGCCGGGTTCCGCCTATATGACTGGTGCCACGGTGTTCCCCCGCCACAGTGCGAGATCGGGGCCTGGCAAACCGGGCAATTGCTCCCTCACCCCCGCGCTTTCCATGTCACGGTGAGTGATGGGCCGTTTATCTATACCATCGGCGGTGTGGATGAAAACGGCCAGGCGACCAGCACGATATACTGGGGGTATTCTAGCGTGCCCGGTGCATTGTATTCCCCGTGGGGGCATTACATCTCGCCGGAGATAGACCTAGGGCTGCCTGCTCCTCTACATCGCCTGTCCTGGGGAGCAACGATGGCCTATCCCGGTCAGATGACGCTGACGATGCAATACCGCTACAAACCCCAAGGAGGGAACTGGGTGGCCTGGTCCACCCCCGTCGCCTCTGTCAGCGGGACCAATGTGATTAACATCTCCCCGCCCGTGAGCAACGTCCGCCTTGTCCAGTACCGGGTGGATATGGAAACCCTCCTGACCAACAGCTCCCCCTCTTTGGATTGGGTGGACATCTACTATGAAGTGGCCGATCCCGACCTTTCGGTGCGCAAAGACACCGGCTCCGTGATCAGCGTGCCGCTGGGCAGTCTCCTAACCTACACCATCTACTATTCCAACAGCGGCAAATGGGTCGCCGAGAACGCCATCATCACCGAAACGCTTCCGGCCAACACCACCTACGCCGGTGATGCGACGTGGCATCAGATCGGGACCACTAACAAATACACCGCCAGCCTGGGCAACGTTCCGCCCGGTGGGGGCGTCAGCCAGATCAATTTTGTGGTCAAGGTAAACCGCAATGTGCCGCCGGGTGTTGAGAGGATCACCAACGTTGTAGACATCAACTACCCGACCATGTATGACGAACTGGGCCAGCCGATTTCCGATCCGGACATGACCGACAACCATGCCGAATTCAGCAACCCCTTGCTCTTGTACGTCCTTGACCTTTTCAAAGAAGCCGAGCCGCCGTCGGGAAGCTATATCATGCCCGGTCAGCGGATCACCTACACCATCACCTACTCCAACGCGGGCGAGTTGCCGCTGACCGATCTGGTGATCAGCGATGCCGTGCCCATCTCTACGACCTACGTCTCCGGCTCCATCTTTGGTGCAGGGGCCGATGACAGCGATCCGACCCACTTGCGGTGGACGATTCCTACCCTTGCGCCGGGAGCGTGGGGGACGGTCGGCTTTGTCGTCTTGGTGAACCATGTGGCCGATGGCTCCATCCTGCGCAACCAGGCGGTTGCCCGCGCTGCCGAAATAGATTTGGAAAGCAGCCAGGAGACCGTTCACACCGTCGTGATCCCGGAGATCATCTTGAGAAAAACGGCCGATCCGCCCGGCGGACGCTTTGTCGCCCCCCACCAGACCATTACCTACACCCTCTACTTGACCAACAACAGCGATCTGCGGGTGTGGGGCCTGCTCGTGACCGACACCGTTCCTTCCCTCACCACCTATATACCCGGTTCCATCTCCGGTCCGGGGGCCGATGACGGCGATCAGACGAACCTGCGCTGGGATGTCGGCACGCTGGAGCCACGCAGCCTCGTCACACTGCGCTTCCGAGTACGAGTCAACGATGATGCCCCTACCGGGTCCATCTTGGCCAACGAAGCACAGGCCAAGAGCGTACCGACCGAAGTACAAAGCAGCAACCTCGTCACCCACACGGTCCAACCGGCAGCCATGGTCCTGACCAAGAATGCGACACCCTCACCGGGGGGCGTCGTCTTTACCGGGCAGCGCATCACCTATACCCTATCTTACTTTAACAACAGCGATACAACCATCGGCGGAGTCACCCTCTCCGATAAGGTCCCGCCGTCAACCTCCTATGTCCCCGGCTCCATCTTTGGGCCGGGTGGAAACGACGGCGATCCCACGCAGCTGACATGGAACATCGGCACAGTTCCGGCCCACCAGGGGGGCACCGTCGGCTTTGTCGTCATCGTCAACAGCGACGCGGTGAGCGGCACCGTTGCCGAGAACGTGGGGCGCGGCAATAGCCCCTTCAGCGGCCCTTTCTCCTCCGATCCCGTCACCCATACCATTCATGAGCTGCATCTGGTCCTGACCAAAAGCGCATCGCCTGCCACCGGGCAACTGGTCGGGCCGGGAGACCGGATCGCCTATACCATCTCCTACTACAACCCGGCTCCCTTTGCCGTGAGCGGCGCAGTCCTGAGCGATACCCTCCCGTCCATCGTCCAGTATGTAGCCGGTTCCATCTGGGGTACGGGGGCCGATGACGGCAACCCCGAAATCCTCCGTTGGACGATCGGGACGGTAGCGGCAAAGGGCGGCGGCAACGTGGGCTTTACCGTGGCCGTGGACGACCCGGTGGGCGGCGGAATGCCCATCACCAACCGCGCCCAGGGCCGGGCCGAAGGGTTGGCCGTTTCGAGCAGCAACGCCACGGTCCACACCACCGACATCGGCCCCGCACCCGACTTTGTCATCCTGGACATAAGCACCAGCATTGCCCCCAACGAAATCCGGGCCGGTATGCCGTTTGACGTACCCATCCTCGTCAAGAACCAGGGGCGGGTTGATGCCGACGGCATCTTTTACGTCGAAGCATATCTCCGGCCTGAACCTGCGACACCGCCCTCCGGTCCTTCTGACCACTTCCTGGGGTATTGTGAAGACACCGGCTGCGCCGTGCTGCGGAACAACTACGTAGAATATCAATCCGATCTGGCCGCCGGTGACCAGTTCCCCTTCACATTCAAGGGGCTAACGCTGACTTCCGGTCGTCGTCACCTGTTGTGCGTGCAAGTAGACCCTTGCTTCGCAGGGTACTGCGGCCATCCCGATTGGGGTGGATTTGCCGAGGAAGACGAAATGAACAACATCCAATGCATCTCGGTCGGTCCCTTTAGCCTGTACCTGCCCGTAATTTCCAGAAATTACTAGGACCGGAGCATGTGCACCGGGGGCGACCGGTCCAAGCCCCGCGCCTTCCCGGCAACCTGAAAGCGGCGGGAGGAACGAGAAAGGTACTTGCCCTGCCGAACGGATCGGGGCGAGGGCGTTTACCGAGATCCGCACCGCAAAGGAGGATCTCATCGGGGAACGGTTGATTGTACACGGTTTCTCCCCGCGTCCTCGGCGTCTCTGCGGTGAAAACGGCGATGGGAACGTAAATGCATGTGCCCTGCTGAACGGATGGGGGCGAATTGCACTTCTGGCCGTTTTCTGGTACAATGAAGATGTCCTTCCGGTTGGGTGCGGGTGATCGGGGCGGCGAGTGGAGGCAGTAGCCATGAAACAAATTCGAATCATCGGAACGATTCTCTTGTTGGGCGCGACCCTGAGCGTGATGGTGGGCGGCCTTCCTGTCTGGGGGTGGGTTGCTGCCCAGGCGCCACCTCCGCCGCCGACCAAATCTCCGGCTCCTACGCCGACCGATACCGGCGTCCCGCCGCCGACCGACACGCCGACCGAGACGCCGCCACCCGCCACCGCAGAGCCGACGCGGACTTTGGCTCCTCCGCAGAGGACGGCTGCGCCTAACCCGGACTGTCAATCCGCCGTTAGCGGCTATGTGCGGGACCGGCAAGGGAAAGGCGTTGCCGGGGCGACCGTCTCCATCCAGGGCGAGGACTGGACAAAGGCCATGATGACCAACGATGAGGGCTTGTACGGCTTTGCCGGCCTGTGTGCCGGAACCGTTACACTGCAGGCCACCTTGCCCGATGGGCAAATGACCTTGAACGCAACCGTTGACCTGGATGGGAAAAACTATGTCGTGCTTGACCTGGGCCTGGCCGCAGAGGGGGCTACCTCGGTCCCTGCCGCGACGGCCGTTCCCGGTGGGCAAACAACACCTACCCCCGAACCCGAAATGCCGCAGACCGGCTATGCCGGCTGGTGGCTGGCCGGGGGCGCGCTTCTGGGCCTTCTGGTGCTGCTGCTGGCCGGTGCGCGACGCACGCTCAAGCAACAATCGTAAAGAAACAACAATGGAGGGAAACTCATGCGACGTGGTAGAATCCTGATCTTGCTGGGCATCATCCTGGCTTTGGGCACGGCAGCGGTCGTGTTCGTCCTGCTCCAGGGTACGGCCGGCGGCGGAGGTAATGGCGCCGCCGTCGAAAGGGAGGAAGTGGTCGTCGCCGTCCAACCAATCCCGGAAAATGAACCGGTGGACGACCGCCTGGCGTTGCGCCCCATGCCCAAAGAAGCCATCCCCGAAGGCGCGTTGCGCTCCCTGGAAAGCACTGCCGGGATGCTGGCCGCCGGACCCATCCCTCAAGGCACAATCATCCAGCCGGACCTGCTGATCAGCCCGGTGGAAATGATGCGGGAGGGGGAACTGGGGCAGTTGGTCCAACCGGGCTTTGTAGCCGTTGGCTTCCCCATCAACGAACTCTCCAGCGTTTCCTATGGGATCAGGCCGGGCGATCACGTAGACGTGTTGATCACCTTCTTCTTTGTGGATATAGACCAGGAAACCCAAATGCTGGAACCGGTTTGCCCTCCCCTCTGCACCACGGCGGACGGGCAACCGATAGAGGCCAACATTCGGGACCAGAAACCGCGCCTGGTCACCCAACTGACCCTGCAAAACGCCGAAGTGCTGGGCGTGGGCCGTTGGGATTATGGTGCTCCTCCCCCGGAGGAAGGGGCGCCCGAAGGCAACCAACAAGCAGCCGAGGTGGAACCGCCCAAATACATTACCCTCATGCTGACGCCCCAAGATGCCCTGGTCCTCAAATTGGCCCGCGAATACGGGGCCAGCATAGACCTGGCCGTGCGTGCTCAGGGCGACGGGCAGATCTTCACCACCCAGCAGGTCACGTTGGATTACATCTTGGCCCGCTTTGGTATCGTCATCCCGCCGAAGCAGCCCTATGGCTTGGGAAGCGAGACGGGCAACACCGAAAGCCCGCTACGCTGATAATCTCTGATAGACAGGAACCGGATAATGCAAGATACGGGTGAAAAGATCCGCGTCCTCATCGTAGATGACATCCCGGAGACGCGGGAGAACCTTCGCAAACTCCTGTACTTTGAATCGGACATTGAAATCGTAGGCACGGCTGCCGATGGCCGCGAAGCCATCGAGAAAGCCCAGAGCCTGCAACCGCACATCGTCCTGATGGACATTAACATGCCGGATATGGATGGCATCACTGCCAGCCAGCAGATCAAACAGGTCGCTCCGGCATGTCAGGTCATCATGATGTCGGTGCAGAGCGAGGCGGACTATTTGCGACGTTCCATGTTGGCGGGGGCGACCGACTTTTTGACCAAGCCCTTTAGCAGCGAGGAACTCAGCAGCAGCATCCGCCGCGTCTACAAAATGGGGGCCAGCCGCCGGGCGGCCATGCCTGCAGCGGCCCCGCCGACCGCCGAGCCTGGCGCGCCCGCCGAAGCCGCCGCTCCCGCCCGCCGGGAACGCTCCGGTGGCAAACTGCTCATGATCTTTAGCCCCAAAGGAGGGACCGGTTGCAGCACCATCGCCACCAACCTGGCCGTCGCTCTGCAACAGGTCACATCCAAAAAAGTTGCCCTGGTGGACCTCAGCCTCCAGTTCGGCGATCTGGACGTGCTCCTCAACCTACAGGCCCAGCGTTCCATCGCCGACGCCGTTGCACAGGTGGAGGAATTGGACTCCATGTTGCTCCAGGCCATTCTCTCGCCCCACCCCTCCGGCGTCCGCGTCCTGACCGCACCTCCTTCCCCGGAAATGGCCGAGACCATTCAGGTTGAGGACATCAAAGCCCTCTTGGAATTCCTGTTCCAAGAGTTTGATTACATCCTGCTCGATACCTGGAGCTACCTGGATGACATCGTCCTGGCGGCCATGGACCTGGCCGACCGGCTCCTGCTCGTCATGACCCCGGAGATTCCCGCCGTCAAGAGCACCAAACTCTTTTTTGAGATCGCCGAAGCCTTGCAGTTCCCCTTTGAGCGGATTGACCTGATCCTGAACATGACCCTGCCGCGCGACGGCATCCGCGCCGAACAGATCGAAAAGAGCATCCGCCATACCGTCCTGCACCAGATCCCCTTCGAGCCGCGCGGAATGCGCCTGGCCGTCAACCAGGGTGTGCCCCTGATCACCGCCGACCCCAAACACCCCCTTTCGGAAAAATTCATTGAGCTGGCGCGGAAACAGGTCTCCCTCTTGGAACCGCAGCCGGAGGCCGAGGTGGAAGAGGTCAGCCCGCCCCCGGAGCGCAAACAAAAACAGAAACGGGGCGGCCTGTTCGGACGGCTGAAACGCTGATCCCTTGTCGGGAGGAAAAAAGATGTCTCTGTTGCGAAGAATCGAAAAGAGTCAACAGCTGCCGGCCAAGCCGACCGCTCCTCCGGCGGAACGCCCTACACGGCTGGAAGACCTGCGCATCCGCCGCGCACCGGCAGCTCCGGCACGCGATACCTTCCAAGACCTGAAAAGCCGCATCCACAGCAAACTGATCGCCGACCTGGACCCCAAAATGGATGTCACCAAGACCGATGAAGTGCGGCGGACCATTGAAGAAATGTACGATGCCCTCCTGGCCCAGGAGAACATCGTCTTGGGGAGGGCCGACCGCCAACGCCTCTTGGAACAGATCGTCGCCGAAATCCTGGGCTATGGCCCCATTGAACCCCTCCTGGCCGATGACACCGTGACCGAGATCATGGTCAACGGTCCCAACGCCGTGTACGTGGAGCGGAAAGGCAAGATTGAACGTACCGACATCAAATTTGAAAACGATGAACACGTATTGCGCATCATTGACCGCATCGTCTCTCCCCTGGGGCGGCGCATTGACGAAAGCCAACCCTACGTGGACGCCCGCTTGCCCGATGGCTCCCGCGTCAACGCCGTCATCCCACCCTTGTCCCTCATCGGCCCCTTGCTGACCATCCGTAAATTCTCCCGCATCCCCATCACCGCCCAGAAACTGATTGAGCTGGGGTCCATCACACCCGAAGCGTTGGAGTTCCTCAAAGCGTGCGTCCAGGCTCGTCTGAACATCGTCGTCGCGGGCGGGACCGGCTCCGGCAAAACGACCATGTTGAACGTCCTTTCCGCCTTCATCCCGGAGGATGAACGGATCATCACCCTGGAGAACGCCGCCGAGTTGCAACTCCAACAGGAGCACGTCCTGCCGCTGGAGACGCGCCCCCCCAACGTGGAAGGCAAAGGCGAGATCACCATGCAGCAGTTGGTGATCAACAGCCTGCGTATGCGACCCGACCGGATCATCGTCGGGGAGTGCCGTGGCGCCGAAGCCCTGGACATGCTCCAGGCCATGAACACCGGCCACGACGGCAGCATGACCACCGCCCACGCCAACAGCCCCCGCGATACCCTTGCCCGTCTGGAAACCATGTGCCTGATGGCCGGTATGGACCTGCCCCTGCGGGCCATCCGAGAGCAGATCGCCTCGGCCCTGGACCTCATCCTCCACCAAGAGCGGATGCGGGACGGCACACGCAAAGTCGTCAAAATCTCGGAAGTACAGGGCATGGAAGGCGACGTGATCGTCATGCAAGATATTTTCGCCTTTGAGCAGCAGGGCATCGAAGCCGGAAAGGTCATCGGTCGCCTGCGGCCTACCGGCATCCGGCCCAAGTTCATTGAAGTAATAGAAGCGGCCAACATCCACCTGCCGCCTACCATCTTTGGCATCGGACGCCGATTCTGAGAGAGGACGAGGATGGAAGCTCTACAGGGCCTGAACCCAAGCCTATTGGCCATCGTGGTCGCGATCATGGCCGCTTTGGCCGTACTGTTCCTCTTTATCGGTCTGAGCAGTGGGGGGCGAACCGAGGAGGCCATTGAGGAGCGGCTGGACCGTTACGGAGCACGGATCGAAGAGATCGTTGAAGCGGAAGAAGCGGGCAAAAAATCGTCGGCCATAGACGGCCTGGAAGCCGCAATGACCAAACGCGGCTTTGCCGAGAACCTGCGTACCGATCTGGCCCGCGCCGACCTCAAATTGCGGGTGTCCGAGTTCCTGGTCTTGAACGTCCTCTCGGTCATCCTCTTTTTCCTGGCGGCCCGTTTGCTCTTTGACTCGGTCCTGCTGGGTTTGGTCTTTGGCATCCTCGGCTTCTTTGCCCCGCGCATGTACGTCAACCTGCGCAAATCGCGGCGGCTCAACGCCTTCAACGACCAACTGGGCGATAGTATCACCCTTCTGGCCAACTCGCTGCGCTCCGGCTTTAGCATCGTCCAATCTATGGAGACCGTCTCCCAGCAGCTCCCCGACCCCATCGGCTCCGAGTTCCACCGCGTCACCCAAGAAATCGCCCTGGGGCTGCCCTATGAAGAAGCGTTGAACAACATGCTCCGCCGCGTCCCCAGCGAGGACCTAGACCTGATGATCACCGCCATCAACATCCAGAGCCGGGTGGGCGGCAACCTGGCCGAAATCCTGGATACCATCGGCCACACCATCCGCGAGCGGGTGCGGATCAAAGGTGAGATCCGCGTCCTGACCGCGCAGCAAATGATCTCCGGCTACATCCTGACCGGCCTGCCGGTGGTCCTGGGCTTGGTCCTGTACCTGATCAACAAAACCTACATCAGTCGTATGTTCCACGATCCCTGCGGCTGGATCATGCTCGGCACGGCAGCCATGATGATCTTTATCGGCTTTATGATCATCCGCAAGATCGTGAATATTGAGGTGTGAGCCATGTCGGTTGCCATCATTGCTGCTGCCTTTGGAGCATTCCTGTCCTTGCTGCTGATCTTCTTGGGCATTGCTTCGCGGCGACCTGCCGATGACATTGAGGAGCGGTTGATTGAATACGGCGGACGCCCCATGACGCTGGAGGAAATAGAACTCTCCAAACCCTTCAGCGAGCGCGTCCTACTCCCCATGATTGATGCCAGTGCCCAATTCGTATCCCGTTTTACGCCGCAGCGCACCATTGAGAGCACCCAACGCAAACTGGAGCTGGCAGGAAATCCCAACAACTGGAGCGCAGCCCAATTCCTGGGCATCCGGGGGATCGCCGGTCTGGTCTTGGCCGCCCTGACCTTCTTCCTCACCATGCTGGCCGGTGTCCCTTTCCTCCGCCAGCTGCTGTTCACCGCGCTGTTGGGATTGTTGGGCTTTTTCCTGCCCGTCATGTGGCTGAGCGGAAAGATCCGCCGTCGCCAGGAAGAGATCGTCAAAACCCTGCCGGATGCCCTGGACCTGCTGACCATCAGCGTAGAGGCCGGGTTGCCTTTTGATGGAGCCATGCAGCGCGTGGCCGAAAAGTGGGATAACGAAATCAGCCGGGCGTTCCGGCGTCTGCTGGCCGAGATGCGCGTGGGCAAATCCCGCCGTGATGCCCTGCGCGATATGGCCGAGCGGGTGGACGTGCCCGATATGACCAGCTTCGTGGCGGCCCTCATCCAGGCCGATACCCTGGGCATCAGCATCGCCAAAGTGCTGCGTATCCAATCGGAGCAAATGCGCATCAAACGTCGGCAGCGGGCCGAAGAAAAAGCCCAACAAGCACCTATCAAAATGCTGTTGCCCATGACCTTCCTGATCTTTCCCACCATCCTGATCGTCATCCTGGGACCGGCGGTCCTCATCCTCAAAGAGTCCGCACTCTTCAAAGGAGGGATGTAGTGAGATGGTGGGCCGCCGTCCTTGACCTGCTCTTCCCTCCCCGCTGCGTCTCCTGCCATCGTTTGGGTGATTGGCTCTGTGCCGAATGCCGGAATGCAATAGAAATGATCCCGGTCCCCATGTGCCGTTTCTGCGCCCTCCCCCTGCCGGAGCATGAAACGTCGGGGGTGTGCCCCTCTTGCCGTGACCGGGAACATATCCTTGACGGTCTGATCTCCTGTGCCTTCCATGACGGCCCCCTGCGCCGGGCGATCCACGACTTCAAATACGGCGGCCTTTACAGCCTGGCCCATTCCTTGGGGCAGATCATGGCCGACCGCTGGTTGCGGTTGCGCCCTTTGGACAAGGTGGAAGCCATCGTCCCCGTACCGCTGCATCGCCGCCGGGAGCACCAACGGGGCTACAACCAGGCTGCCTTGCTGGCCCGCGAACTGGGCCGCCGTTTACAGGCCCCCGTCGTTGAAGATCGTCTCATCCGCACCAGGGCCACCGCCCGCCAGACCGAGCTGAATGCTGCCCAGCGGCGGATCAATGTGCAGGGAGCATTTGCCTGCCGGGAGGGAGCCTTTGCCGGGCGATCCGTCTTGCTGGTGGATGACGTATGTACCACCGGCTCCACCCTGGAAGCGGCTTGTACCGCTCTGAAAAAAGAAGGAGGCGCGGCCGACGTATGGGCCTTCACCTTGACCCGTGCTCGCCCTGCTTCTGTGCCCTGATAACGAGTGAAAAGGAGAGAAAAAATGGATCTACAGATCAAAGGGAGAAATATTGAACTCACCGACCGGTTATACGATTACGTAGAAAAAAAGATGGGCAAACTGGATCGCTACCTGCCCACCATCAACGAAGTGCGCGTGGAACTCTCGGTGGAGGGGGCCAGGGCCGCCCACGACCGGCAGGTTTGCCAAGTCACCGTCCGGGCCAACGGAACGATCCTCCGCGCCGAAGAACGATCCGATGACATGTTCTCCGCCATAGACGCCGTACTGGACAAAATGTACCGTCAGATCGCCCGCTACAAAGGCAAGCGCAAAAACCGGTGGCGCAGTGCAGGGATCCAGGCGGAACCCCTTCCCCTGGAGATTGAGGAGGAGGAAGAAGAGGAAGAACCCAGTGCCATCGTGCGCTTCAAACGCTTCCTTGTGACGCCCATGAGTCCCGAAGAAGCCGTTGAGCAGATGGAACTTTTGGGCCATGACTTTTTCGTCTTTTTCAATGCCGATGAGGGACAGATCAACGTCCTCTATCGTCGCAAGGATGGAAATTACGGCGTTATCCAGCCGGAGTTGGCCTGATGGGACAGATTCTCTTTGTTTGCACGGGGAATCTATGCCGTTCACCGATGGCAGCCGGGTTGCTGCGTCGGCGTCTGGCCGAAGAGGGCTTGGCAGACCGCTACCAAGTGGATTCGGCCGGCGTATGGGCGGTGGAGGGCCGCCCGGCCAGCGAAAACGCCGTCGCCGTCATGGCCGAGCGGGGCATTGACATCCGTGACCACATCGCCCGGACCATCACCGCCTACGATGTCCACGAAGCCGACCTGATCTTGGTGATGAGCCGCGAACACAAACGGGCCATCCTCCAGGCTTGGCCCCAGTACGAATGGAAAGTCTACCTCCTGAGTGAGATGGTCGGCAAGCAAAAGGATGTCCGCGATCCTTACGGCGGCCCCCTGGAAGAATACCGCCGCTGTGCCGACACCCTGGAAGACTATATTGAGGGTGGCTTCCGGCGTATCTTGGAGCTGGCATAAAAAAACGGCTCCCACGCCCGGCGTGGGAGCCGTTTGATTTTAGAAGATGAAGCCGAGCCACAGCCCCCACAGGACCACCAGGGACAGGGCCAGCAAGAAAAGGACAAAAATGGGTGCGACGACCGCCAGGATCGCCCGTCCTGCGTCCAGCCCACCGATTACCGATGTTGCCTTGATATAGACCACAATCCCCCACACCGTGCCGATAAACACCAACGTCCCGCCCAGGCAGGGGATCGGTTGCAACAGGCCCAGCAGTCCCGGAACGGCGTACAGGGCGACCATCCCCAGGAAGTCGGGCAGCTTGGCCGATCCTCCCAGCAGATTGACAAAGATGAGCACCAGTGCTCCGTAGAACATCCAACCGCCGACGGCGATCATCGCCCGCGACAACCATTGGCTCAGGGCGGTCAAAAAGCCGCTGATGCCCCGTGGCAGTGGCGCCTGCACGGCGGCAATATCGGTGATCATGGGCACGATGGCGTTGAGCATCTCTTCCGCCATGTTCCGAACCGCCGGGTCCTGGAAAGAAGGATTGAAGCGGAGTTGCCACTCAAGCGATTGGTGAATGCTTTCCTCAATAGAGGCCACATCCACCGGTTTGATCTGCAGCCACAACGTCACGGCGAAGGACAGGATACCGGCCACGAGGGAGACCAACACGATCAAGACGATGCCGCGCAAAAAGAGATTGGGCCGTTCGCGCCACGCCTGATATGCTTGATCGTCCAGCAACATGGCCCGCCCCAGTGTTCTCAACAGATCGGCCATGATCAACCTCCTTTCACCATAGCGGCCAGAATGCCTGTAGCCCAGCAAGCGGATAACAGCGAGACGGCCAGGGCCAGGATAAAGGGCAACACGGTGGCCCAAGCCGCCCTATCCCATGGGAGCTTATGGGCCGTCTTGAGGCCCGTGTAGGCACACAAAATCCCCCAGATCGCCACGACGCCGCCCAGGTGCATCTGAGGCAGCACGTTCAGGACGTTGAGCACCTGGGGGGCCACCGCCAGGGCCAAAACGCCCAGCGTTTCGCTCAGAGTGGCCGTGCCGCCCAGCCAGCGGGCAAACAGATAGGCCACCAAACCGTAGAGCAGCCACCGCACGACCAGGCCCAGGGGCAACAGAATAATGTTCGCCAACGCGCTGCCCGGATCGGGCATAAAGAGGCCGATGAGGCTCCAGTTGAGCTCCCAGATCCGGTTGAATATCTGCACAAACTGGGGGTCCTGCGAAGCAAATTTCCACCAGGGCATCTGTGTCATGTGGGAGTACACGATCTCTTTGATGGTGTTCAGGTCCGGGGTGCTGGCCCAAGCGAGCACATCGCCGATGAAGCTCAGCAGGGCTACGACTACACCCACTACCACGATCAGGACCAAACCCTTGACCACCGGATTGTCCGCCAGGCGCATCTCCTCATAGGCATCCTCTTGCAAGAGGAGTGCACGCCCGCCCAACCGCAGCGATTCCACGATTCCGTTCATAGTGCGTCTTCCCTCCTTGCTTTTTTTGCCCGGTACGGTCCAAGTCTCCGGTCAAACTCCCTTTGGCGCAATCAAAAGCCCTAAATCCAACATGTGAAGCCGCGGTCTGCCCGGCCCGGCAGACCGACCGAAGGTCCGCCGGAGAAACCGCAGTCGCCCCTTGCAGGCAACGGAAATTTCATCCTTCCCTGCGGGACTTTTGGAAACATCACCCCCCTTCCATCGGTATTATACCACAAGTTTCCCGGAACACAACGTTGGAACCGGATCGGTGTTTCTATCGTTTGAAAAGCAAAGCACCAATGTTGCGCGAATCGGGAATTTGCGCTACCATGCAGACGGGTTTGACGAATCGGTGGGACCGCAGTACCTGAAGCGTCAAGGAGGAGCACTGTGACAACATACCCAAGTGGACCCAATCCGGCTACCCGCTCGGAGTGGTGGCAGTCACCGCCCGACGATGCAACCCCACGCCGCGGGGTTGCCCCCCCTCCTCCATCTTCCTCTCCCAACGGTGGTTGGGGAGGGAGCGGCTGCGTCGTCATCGGTTTGGTCGCAACGGCGGTGGTGATCCTGTGCAGCGTAGGTCTGCTGATCGCCCGCCTCTTCTTGGCCGATTCTAAACCGCCCTTGCCGCCCATCGGCGGGGGGACGGTTTGGCTCCCCACGGCGGAAGAGGGCGGTCCCACCCCTCAACCGGCAGGGACGGCAGAGGCGGTTCGGGTGTTCATCAATCCCACCCAGGGGTACATCAATACCTTGATCACCGTCACCGGGCAGGGTTGGTGGCCCGGCGAGCCGGTGTTCATCCTGCTCCGCTCTCCCCAAGAGGGAAACGGGCCGGGGTTCGCTTACGCTGCTGCCGTGGCCGATGAGCGGGGCAACTTTCGCACGGCGTTGACCTTTCCCAACGAAACCCGCTGGATCGGTGCGCCCTGGGCCGAGGTCATTGCCAGGGGGACCCGCTCCGGGTTGGAGGCGTCCACGCGCTTTACCCTGATCGCCCCCACGGCGACCTACACCTCACCCCCGCCTACCCCTCGGCCCACCCGTGCTGCTACCGCGACCCCTTTGTCTTCCCCTACCCCGACGCCCCCTCCCCCGGCGACCGACACCCCTGCCCCTACCCCCACACCCGACGTGATCATCACCGACTGGCGGGGGGAGTATTTTGACAACCCTACCCTCTCCGGGCCGCCTGTCCTCATCCGTAACGACGTGGCCGTTGACTTTAACTGGGGTGGGGGTTCCCCGGCCAGCGTCCTCCCGTCCGACGGCTTTTCGGCCCGTTGGACACGCAAACTCTCCTTTGCCGAGGGCCTTTACCGCATCAGCATCACCGTCGATGACGGTGTGCGCTTCTGGATGGATGGGCAGCTCCTGGTGGACGAATGGCACGATGCCGGCAGCACGACCTACACGGTGAACCTGTACGTCAGCGAGGGCCAACATGACATCCGCCTGGAATACTATGAAGGGGTCGGCGGGGCCATGATCCGCTTTGTTGTGAGCAAAGAAGAGCAAGCAACCTCCACCCCAACGTCCACCGCCACCCCTACCCCTCCGCCGACGGCGACACCGCTGCCCACCTGGACTGCGACCGCTACCCCTCCGCCTACCCCGACCTCTGCTCCCACGGCAACGCCCACAACCCCCCTCCCAACCGATACCCCCGTACCCGCTGCCGTATTGCCCGACCGATGGCAGGGAGACTATTTTGACAACCAGAACCTTTCCGGTGATCCCGTGTTCCGGCGGCAGGATAACGACATCAACTTTGATTGGGGAAGCGGCTCCCCCGACCCGTCCTTGCCTGCCGATGGCTTCTCGGTGCGATGGCGCGGGGCGGTGACCCTTCCAACGGGAACCTATCGCTACTTTTTGACCGCCGATGACGGCGCGCGCCTGCTCATTGACAACCTGCCCCTCATCACCGCCTGGCCTGCGGACCCGACCCAAACCTACAGCGTGCAGATCCTGTTGACGGAAGGAGTCCATACCTTTGAAGTGCACTTCTTTGAAGCAACGGGCGATGCCCGTGTGCACATCTGGGGGGAGCAGGTACAAGGGCCTTGAGCCGGGGCGTAATTGCCAAAATCGCCGATTCACGGTAAAATCAGCGACCGATTGACCAAAGGAAAAAAGGAGGAAGGCAATCATGACCCGACAACCCAAACGCGATCTACGCCGCCGCCAGCGCCGCCGCCGCAAAGTTCGCTTCTTGCGCGCACGCCTGGCCCAAACCACCGACCCCGAAGAGCGGCAGCGCATCATCGCCAAGATCAAAAAGATCGCGCCGACCGCCCCTGTGCCCGAAAGCTAAACATCCGGCTGCTTGCCCCGACCATGGGCACACTCTATGTCATTGGAGGGGCCGCCTACCCAGAGGACCTCACCCTCCGCGCCCGGCGGACCCTGGGGATGGTGGCCTTTGCCTTCACCCAGAACAAAACCCTGGCGCAGCGTTTGCTGGCCCACAACAGCGGTGCCCTTTCCCCCGCCCTCCTTTCCGATCCGGAGGAGGCGTTGGCTGCCCTCCGCCGGGGTGACGGTGCGCTCATCCTGGGGGATTGGAAGCTGGGTGCCGATGCTGCGGCCCAACTCCTGGTCCGCCGGGCTGCCGAGGAAGGAATTTCCGTGCGGGCCGTGCCCGGACCCGGTCAACCAATCGTCGCCTTGATCCTTTCCGGTTTGCCAGCCGATTCCTTCATCTATCTCGGCCCTTTGCCTTCGGACCCTACGTCGCGGCAGGCATTGTTGA